>Ga0209635_10001454_pt1 | contig 17582 bp, 13 predicted proteins | sample DeeMarSWOR230_32_FD_187463 | JGI IMG/M metagenome (GOLD analysis project Ga0209635, IMG submission 187463) | Marine sediment microbial communities from White Oak River estuary, North Carolina - WOR-2-30_32 (SPAdes) (version 2) | ecosystem: Environmental > Aquatic > Marine > Intertidal zone >... | reverse complement strand
CCTTAGATAGAGTATTACCTCGCATGCTTGATAGAGAAATGGGGGATCTAGCAAAAGAGATTCTCGAAGAAAATCACATCAATCTTCTATTAAAAAATAATATTTCGAAGATTGAAGGTAAAAAAAGAGTAAACAATGTTAAACTTGAGGATGGAACTGTTTTAGATGCAGATATTGTTATAATTGCCACTGGTATTAAACCAAATTTAGATTTTTTACGAGATAGTGGTATTAAAACAAATTCAGGAATAATTGTTAATGAATATCTAGAAACAAATATCCCCGATATATTCGCTGCAGGGGATATTGCTGAATCTGTTAATATTTCAACAGGAAATCGAGAATCTATTTTACTATGGTCAAATGCATTAACTCAAGGGTCAATCGCAGGTTATAATATGGTTGGAAGAAAAACGAAATACGACGGTTCTGCTATACAGACCCTAATTAAGGTATTTGGGACACCAATTATTTCAGATGGAGTATATGAAGGAGAAGAATTGAAAATTTTTAAAGACAACATTTATAAGAAAATGTATATTCAGAACTCAATCGTCAATGGTTATATGCTCATTAATACAATGCAAAATGCTGGTTTATATCATTCATTAATGATAACTAAACGTGATATTTCAGAATACAAGAATCTCATATTAAAGGATCGATTTAATATAGGTATGGTTGAAACTAAAGCTGCTATGCTACAAGAGATATATTAATTTAACTTAACGGTTAGGTAATTCCTAAAAATTAAATAAATAACTAATTTTTTTTATTTTTTATGTACTTTTATGATTATCTCATATCCTATTCAATTCTTTTTACCATTTTAAGAAACATCCAAGCTAGGTATGGTTTAATCTCTATATTATTAAAGGGTGTTTGAGAAATAATTTGATTAATTTCTGCAGGATTATATCCTGCTTGAAGCGAACCCAAAGGTTCATTAATTCTTTTTAAAGCTTTGGGAACAACTACTTTAGTTGCAAATTTCAATAGACCATAGAAAAATTTCCTTGAATCCCTACGAAAATCAAAAATTAGTATAATGCCATTGATTTTCAAAACGCGATAAATCTCCTTTAAAGCCCGAGTAGGCTCCTGCCAATGATGAAGAGAAAGAGTACTTAGCATGAAATCAATTGAATTATCGGGAAAAGGTAATTTTTCCACACTTCCGTTTTTAAAATCTATTTTTTCATTTAATTTAGTTTCAAATGCTCTTTTTTTTGCCAATTCAAGTATTTCAGATGAAATTTCAACTCCTATTAAGTCAAGATTTGGAAATTTTTTAGCAATTTGAATTATTACGTTTCCAGAACCACAGCCTATATCAACCAGTTTTCCGTTAGGGTTATAATTTTTTAATTGAGATAATACTTTTCTATGTAGAAGTTTAAAGGGAAGGAAATTAGTCATTTTTTCGAATGCTGCTGCAACATCAGGACTATCAATACCTTCTATACTAGGTTTTCTTAAACTCTTCTTTCGAGGTAAACCAAAGATGAGAATTAATGCTAATATTATTCCAATAATTATGAAGAGAATATGTAAAAAATTCAAATTTATAAACCATACTTCATAATTCTCCCATAAACCATTCAAAGACAGGTGGGATGTTTTCAATTATCCGATATTTAATAGTTTTATGCAACACAACTATGAAAATTTCTGGAGCCTGTCGTACCCATTGATAATATTCATTATCTTTAATTTCCTTCAAGTTGTTATTATCTTCAAGATCAATATAGAAAATTATATAGTCAGCCATATCTACATCTTCTAAATCCCATGAATATTCGATCTCTTCTCGAAGAACAGAAATGAATTCCTCAAGAGAAGGGGCTAATGAAATCCAACCATTGAGAAAAGTTTCCTCATCCTTATATAAAATAAAGAAACTAGCTGTTATTTCTGGATGGGCTTCATTTCTCATTATTTGTTCGAAATCAGGCATTTTAAAATTTCTTAGTTAAAATGATTTGTTTTAGTTACCTTTTATTATTATTTAAATTCATCTGAATTTTATAATTTCATAAAATTCAATTGGCAAATTAGTTTACAATCGAGCCTTAAGCGAAGGAATTGGGCAAGATATTGATTTTTATCAATATAAAATTCCTTATTATTTTTTATATCTAATTATATTTCAAAAGATTAAAAGAAAATAAAAGACTCTAAGTTGAGGAGTCCAAACCCACTTTCTATTAATTCTCCCAATCTAGATATAAATCGTGTTGCAGGAGCACCATCAACAATATCATGGTTGAATAGCACAGTAGTAGTCAAAAATTCCCGAATTTCAATTTTATCTTCTATAACTCCTGGTCTTTTTATGATACTTCCAATACCAAATGCTAAGGGATGATTAGTCGTAGGAATTGGCCAACCATAGAGATTCCCAAACATACCAACAGAAGTAACTATAATTGTTCCCATAATTTGTTTAACTTTAATTGGATCTTTTAATCTCCTTTTTATCAGAAATCTTCTGATAAATTTGGGAAGAGAAAGATAGTACTTCATTTTCTTTTTTAAATCATGTTCACCTAGTACTATTGCTCCACTTACCTCTTCTGACTGAGCTGCTCTTATTTCTTCATTGATCTGCTTGACAGTTTTTTTATTTGCTCTCCTTATAACAAGTGGCATTGGAGATTTCAACCCATTAATAGTTTTCTCAACTGTTATTGAAATATCAACATCATCAAATTTGATGATTTTATTTTTTCCCATCATCATAGAATGAACTTCCTTAAACTCACTAGCAGCTTGTCCAATACACTTAAGAAGCCAAGCGGTAAAAGATATTTTTACTCCAGTATTTTTCTCATGTTCAAGAATTTTATTCCTTCCTTCTGTTACATCAAATTCAATTAATCCTTTTACATAATGTTTGTCATCTCCTAATGCGAGGAAATCTAAAGTAGGGATTCTATCTTTTGGAAATTCTGTAACTTCATAATATCCAATTTCGTTTAATTCCTTCATAATTCATTTTTTAAAAACGTTTTAAATCTATGATAATCTAGATCAAACAATTTATAAACTTGATCTTGTAATTTATGTAGCTTATTTTCATATGTTATTAATTTTAAATTTAAATCTTTAATCTATTAATCTATTATTTACTGAATTACTAATGTGGGTGAAATTTCTTAATATAGAAAAAAACATTAATAACGATTCTGAACTAGATTCTATTAGAGTTAATCAAAATAAGTATTTTTGGATAATATAGCAATAAGATAATGGATACTGAAACAGAAGAAAACCTAACTTTCATTGCTAATAAAGCAAATTTAGCTGAAGGTATTGAAGGAATTAGATCAATACTTTTAACCATGTATCGTTTTCCGTCTCTCAAAAATAAAAAAGTGTCTCAAAAAACCGGAATTGCAATTCCCGCTCTTTCAGCTGTAAGGGGGGAGTTAGTGAAAGCAGGAATAATTGCTGATAAAACTTCTCTTGGTGAAAAAGGAAAACAATGGGTAAAAAAGAATTTAGATTTAATTTTTGACTATGATCCTTTTCCTAATGAATTCAATATTACTTTAGACGAAATTCCAGATAATTTTTTATATCTTAAGGAGATAGAAACTTATCTAAAAGATCGTCCAAAAGCAGAGTATGCTCTGGATCAATCACATGCAACTTTACTAACAATTTTGAAAAGAACTTTTTATTTGCTTAAACAAGGAGACATTGAAGGAAGAAAAATTATTTTTCTTGGTGATGATGATGCTGCATCGATTGCAGTCGCATTAACTGGATTAGCAAAAGAAATCACGGTACTAGATGTTGATGAGCGAATATTAGATTTTCTTTCTAATGTAGCCTTACAAAAAGCATTACTCAATTTTAATATTCTCCATCATGATTTAAGAAATCCATGTCCAAAAGATATTCAAAACAATTATGATGTAGTAGTTATGGATCCCCCTTATACAAATGAGGGACTACGTCTATTTTTAAAAAGAGCAAGAGAAATTTTAAAATCAGACTTTAAAATTAACGGTAAAATATATCCTATATTAGGCAAAAAATGTTTACTATGTTTTGGTAATAAACCTCCAGAAGAAACTCTAAAAGTCCAATTATCAATATTAGATCATGGATTCATTCTTAAAGAAATGCTTCCCAATTTCAATCATTATAAGGGAGCAAGTATTATAGGTCAATTTAGCCATCTTTATTACTTACAAACCGTAATGCCTCCTAGTCCACCCTCTAATTATAATTATGAATCACAACCTCTCTACACTTCTGAACTAAAAAATGGCAGAGATCTATCTTTTCGCCCTATTGGATATCATTTCACAGGGGAAATGCGTTTTATTTCCAAAGATTTACTCATGGATAATAAAGCTATATTTCAAGCATTTTTGGACTCCCTTACTACAGCAAAATTGGCAGTTATTGATATTTTTAATCATAATTACCATCCATATGGTTATAGTGTGGTAGCAATATTAGAAACAAGTCATGCAGCTGTTCATACTTGGCCTGAACATGGGTATGCTAGTATAGATTTTTTTATTTGCGATGAGTTTAAGAAAGGATTAAAAGCTCTAAAAATTCTAAAACAAAAACTTAAACCAAAAATCACCAAATTCTTTTACATAGAACGTGGTAAAGAACCAATTGAAGAGTATAATCCAATTGAAATCCAAAATTAAGTTCATAAAAATTTTGTACAAAAAGAATTACTTCTAAACTTTTGACTCTCTTATATTCTTTTTGCTTTAGTATAATTTCTCCATTTTTTCCGAAAAATCAATTTTTTAAATAATATAGTAGCAAACATTTAAATATGAAAATCACTTTTATTTTTTACAGTAAAAAAGAATTTTTACAGTAAACAATTTGTAGATGAAATATTATGAAAAAAAAAAAGAAGAAGCCCATTTTTGAAAAAGTAGGGTTGGTATTTAGAAATCCTATAAGAGCAGACATTCTAAAACAACTATCAGAAAGCCCTCAAAGACCTAAAAAGATAGCAGATGATTTCGGTATTAAGAAACAGAGTCTTAATTATCATTTAAATGCTCTTAAAAGAGAAGGATTGATACAAACCCATACAGAGGAATTATCAGAAACAGAAGTTCCACAAGAAAAAGGAACTAGAATTAATGGAGTGAGTAGTAATGGAAAACTTAAGGTCTCTTATGGGGTAGAGCTTACCAAAAATGGGAAAAATATTGTTAATCAATTTATAGATCCTCTCTATGAAGAGGAAAAAAACAAAAATAATGAAAAGGAGGATGATTAAGTTTGAAAAATGAAAATATCCAAATTGTAAAAACCATATTTGAAAATCCGTTAAATTATCTTAAATTAGATACTCCTCAAGCTTATAAAAACATGACTGTTATCCCTATCATTGTTCAAGATGAAAAACTTATTGATTTTATCAGCATTAAAGAAGCAGAAGAATTAGAATTAATAGAGATTATTGAGACTGAATCTGTTGGTCAATTGGAAGTTATAAATAAAAGCGATCAACAAATTTTGATTCCATTCGGGATGACAGTTCACGGTGGAAAACAGGACAGAACAATCTGGGAGCCAATTTTATTGCCTATAGGAGGAAAAAAAAATGTTGTTACCGAAAATCCTGGGACTGTTAAACAAAAATATACAATACCCGCTAAATGCGTAGAACAATCAAGATGGAACTATACTAAAAGTCGTGGATTCAAATCTTCGAATACAAGACTTCACCCTAATGTTGCATATGAAGCAATTTCAGCAGCAGGTCAGAGTGGAGTATGGAATGAGATTCAATCGCATAGAGCAGAGATGAATTATGCTCTTTCTATAGCACCAACTCAAAGTTATCTTGAAATAACAAAGGAATCTGAGAAGCAAACTAGTGATTTTGTTAAACATTTCAAGAATATAGAAAATCAATGTGGAATTGCAGTATTTATTAATGGAGAATTTATAGGTATAGAGTTTTATGCAAATCCAACCGTTTGGAAGACAATGAGCACAGATATTATACAAGCTTTTTCTGTTGAAGCGTTAAGATTTAAAGATAACCCTAAACATAAAGTTATTGAATTTCATAATGAACTTTTAGTGTTTTTGGAAAAATTATGCTTAAATTACTCTACTAGAGATGGTATTGCTCTTGGAGAAATTATAGAGTTTAATTCTGATGATAACAAATGGCGTGGGATTACTTTAGTACATGATAAAAGTATAGTACAATTCTACTTGGTTTCAAAACGTGGTGGATATCAAGAGCAACCTCGATCAAATCTACAATTTCAGACTATTATTAATCAAAGGTATCAAATTTAAAATAATAATCCAATTTTCAATTTTTTTTTTTAAATTTTTTTATTTTTAAGGTATTTTTGTCAAAATATTTTTATATTACTAAAAATGAGTTTCTTTTAACAATTATGAGCGATTATGTTGTTAGGGAATTATTACCAGAAGATTTTTTAGAAGCAATAGAATTATCTTTAAAATCTTTTGGAATATCTGCATTTGAGAGTATTGAAAGTAATGAAAAATTATGGTTAAAATTATTTAATAATAATTTGGCTAAATTTATAACTGCTGAAAAAAATCGAAAACTTATTGGGGTAGTAGGATTGTTTCTTTTCGATAAGGTGGCTACAGTTGGCAATATGTGTGTACTGCAGAAATATCGACGTAAAGGAGTAGGGACAGCTATATTCAAGGTTCTAATGGAAAAAGCAAAAAAATTGGAATATGAAACTATAGAGCTTTATGCTTCAGAATACGGAGAACCACTCTATAAAAAATTTGGCTTTCAAGGAGAACATTATATAGCAAAATATCAGCTCCTTACAAATAAAACAACCCTTAAAGGCTTTTCTAATAATATCAAAGTTCTCAATGAACTCCCTGAGTGGTTAATTTATTTGGATAAACAAGCTTTTGGTTCCAATAGAGCGAAATATCTACAAATTAAAATGGAATTAGGGGCAAAATTAATAGTTTTTGATGATAAAGGTTATGGTCTTTGTTCTGATGGTAGAATTGGACCAATAATCGCGCAAGATATAGAAACAGCAATAAATATTATAAAAAAAAGTATTTTGTTAGGTGCTAATCATTTAATTACTTCTAAATACAATAGTCTATCCAGAGCCTTATCCGACCAAATTAAATTAGATATAGGAAAAAGCAAACCAGATCTTAAAATGTATTATGGAAAGAAATTAACTCAGGATTTAGGATATGTATATGCGGTGAGTAGCTTTGCAAAAGGTTAGTTTTTTAGGATTATTTTTAGAAAAATCTTTTTTTACATTTTGTTTTTCGTTATATTGGCACAGAATCAGAAAATATTGTAAAACAATAAAAGCTTTGAATATAATATTTATTTGCGAAGAAAATTGATTAAAATAAATTAATATAAATGGTTTAAAAACTTATAATTTTAATTAGAAATACTCTATTGAAATATTGAATTTAAATGGTATATTTTCAGATAAGTCCAGTTGGATTTGATTGCGGAATTGATAAAAACGATTGTCAGAGATATCCAGATTTCTGTAAGGAATGCGTTAAAGAACAGCTTAATAAATTTGGTATAAGCCTCGACCATAATTTAAAATTTACGATAATCGATTCAGAAGAAAAACGAATCGACATGTTTAAAGACATAATATGGCAAAAGTTTTTAGATGTTCTAAATATTAAACACATTTTATTGACAGCTAAAGATTCAGGATTACTAATGCTAGATTATCCAATTTCAGGATCAGGAGTAGATTCAGGATTATTGACGGGATTTATTCAAGCAAATATAACTTTTTCAGAATCTAGCACCACTTCAAATGGAACTTTAACTAATGAAGAAAAATTTCCTTTTTATGAGTTCCACTATGAAAAATTTAACATTTTACTAAAAAATCGAGAATTTGTTAGATTATGCTTGGTGCTAGATCATAAAGCTTCTGATAGTTTGAAAAATCTTGTAAATGAATTCTTAAATGAATATGAATCAAGATATTTAGATAAATTAGAAAGATTTATCAATACCCGGAAGCTTGATTTCGAAGATACGATTGAATTCATAATTGATACTTTTAATATTAAATTAGTATTCCCTATGACTTTAACTCACACATTTTTACCAGACGCATTAGAAAAAATTCGAAAAAATCCCATCCAAAAAGCTGTTATAGATTTTGCTAGACAATTACTAGCTACAAAACAGTTCTTTTTTATTATCAATCTAATTGATGAAGTTCAAAAAATTGTTCAGATTGAAGCAAACATTATTCTTTATGAAATATATCGCCTTTTAGAACAAAATTATATCATTCCAACCACAATTGAACTAGCTGAAGATAAAATTCTAAGATTTCAGGAGACACAAGCAATGAGATTAGCTAATAATGAATTAATTTCTCCAATTATTGCTAATGATGATGCAATTAATGAACTAAAAGAAAAAGCTAAATCTATGAGTGAAGAAGAAGTAACAAGAGCTATTGATAGTTATATTAAAAAAGCTGAAACTGCTGAAAAAGCCTTAATATATAAGGAAGCTCTGCGAGAATATGAGAAAGCTCTTTTTTTAGCAACTGGATTTGATTTCAAAGATGATATAGGGCGAATCTCATTTTCAGTTCTAGAACTTGATAAAAAGATTAAAGAAATGGATCTTGACTATGCTATAAATGCAGCAGAAAAAGCTGAGAAAAGAAAAGATTACATAAAAGCCATTAATTATTATAAACAAGGATTAAAAATTCTTAAAGAAGTTCAAGACTTTAACGGTAATGAATCAAGAATTAAAAAGTTGGAAAAAAAAATACTGAACCTACAAAAAAATTTATAACATAAATTTTTTTAAGATTGATATTATAAGGTGTTTTTCAATATCATTTTGTAGAAAACTCTAATCTCTTAATTAGGATCTAACTGTAGAGATTATAATTTTCTTCTCAATAAGTGATTCAATGGCCTCTATTACAAAATCCTTATTCTTCTCTTCAACCATTTCTATTACATCATGCAAATAGAAATCTTCTTTTTCTTTAATTATTGAATAAATTGTATTTAGAACACGATTTTCCATTACATTTAATTCATTTTCTTTTTTAACCTTAGCTATATGTTTGGGACTATTTAATCTAAAATATTTTTTATAATATAATTCGAAATAATCATAAATAATAGAAGGCAATATTTTTTCAAAATTTTTTACTTGTCCGTTCCAATTCTCTAATTCTTCTGCAAATTGTAAATCAATAGCTAATAAAAGATGTTCCAATTGATTTTTAAACCTATCAGAGGCCTTTTCTCTAAGAATGAAAATAATCCTTACTTCTTTATAATCACCGATAAGAAAGTAAAAGTGTTTGAAATCGAGTTCAATTAGACTTTCAATACTTTTTGGTTGTCTCAATTCAGTATATGGTTCTTTTAAATCCTCTTTGCTTACAATTTCTGTACTGAGAATTGTAATTGCGTTAATAAATCCTGTAAGTAATTCCTTTTTGTATTTTTCTAAAGAATAATAACTCTCTATAAATAAATAAAGTCCACTCGATCTTTGAGAAATAAGTATTGCCTCAATATTCATCAGATCTTTATATCTTTGTGTTCTTGCTAATAGTTTAGATTCTTTTGCTCTTTTTCTAGGTAAAATTACATAAGATCTTATGCCTATTAAGCTTAATACACCAATAAGAATCAAAACGCCAGCAATTAATATCCAAATTAGAACATTTGGTACTGGCCTCTCTGATATGACAATAATAAAGGAAAAAACTTTAGTTTTGTAAATTTCACCTTCTTCTTTTGAAATTGTTAAAGTCATTTTTTTATTTCCTTCGCCTTTTTCAGGTAGTTTAAGATTCAATTCATAAGACCCATTTCCCATATAATCAAAAAATCCATCTCCAAATCCCCAAGAATAATATACAGATGCATTTTCAATATATATTATTGAATCTTCTTCAGTTAAATTGATCTTAATATTAATTCTATCTCCTGTAAAAGCTTGTATAGAATCTTGAAACCCAATAGTATTAACATTGATATTTCTTTGTTCAACTACCACTGTTATACTTTTATAAGCTGTTTCAAAACCAGCTTTTTCTAATTTTAATATTGCTGTATATGTATCTATAGAAAGTGTTGATGTATTTAACTGCACAATAAATCCTTGAGCTTGTGATATTACACTAGATGTTCCAGGCCATGTTACACTGCAAGTAGCTCCATTTATTAAAGCTCCCGATCCTTCTTCATTAAATGAGCAATCTACTTCAATAATTTCATTAATCGGAGTGTTGATAAGGGAAGAATCGACATTGATAGTTGTTTGAATTGGATTTATTGTTAGAGTCATAGTATGAGAAGTAGCTCCATAGAATGTTTTGCTTGCTGAAATTAAGATTGTATAAATTTCACTAATACCCTGATTTGGTAAATTATAAGTAGATAAATTTAGTGTAAAAGTACCATTATCATGAGGTGTAATTACATATGGATTTATCCAATCTGTACTTATATTTGCAGGCCAAATAAGAACACCTGTGATTCCTCCCGTGACATTTATTTGACAAGTGAAATAACTGTTTGCCGTTGCAGTTAAAATTTCATGAGGGACTTCCAATTTGAGAGGTTGAGCAATAATTTGTAGATGGATTAAGTCTTTCTCATAGACGTTATCATAATATTCATTTGTAGCATTAAAAGAGAAATAATAATTTCCTAAATCCAGAGAACTGGTATCTAAATCAACAAGATAAATTCCCTGCCCCTGATATGTCGTGGTTCCAGAAGCCCAATAAGTAGAATTATAACAAATATACATAAATGGAATTGGTTCATTAAAATCTAAATCTGTAAAATTTACTTTTAATAAGAGAGGATCCCCCGCATACAGCTCAAAATAATCATTAACAGCCGTTAAACTTGTTCTATGTATAACTTCAAATTTTAACCGTGAAAATCCAACTTGGGTCATATTTTCATTACGATCATGCCATATAATTTGAGCAGAATATTCACCACTTACTGCACTATTTCCATTTACCAATATATCTGAAAATTCATAAGTTCCATCAGAGTTAACCTGAACATCCACCTCTTGATACCATAACGTTTCATTTGGATAGTACACTTTTAATGTAATATTAGTTTCTTCGGGATGATCAATTAGAGATGTTTTAATTGTTCCATTGATTTTCAGTGTATCAGAAATATGAAATGATGCATTTTCTTGCCATATTGAATTTAGTTTCCTGAAAATTTTTCCTTCCTCAAAATAATTTGGGGATTCAGCAACGATTTTCCAGAGTCCGTTAATAATTATATTATTAGGTACTGTCAAAGTGGAATTACCAAAACCCGCTCCAATAGTATCATTTACTACATTTTTAAAATATGGATTTATTACTTGGGTTATATTCCAATTAGTTGGTTTTGAAATATTAAAATAGTAATTAGTACCATAAGTCCCAGGTATACTAACTGGAAAATATGTTGTCCAAGTAGTTATTGAGTCGTTTTCAACTTGAAATTCCGTTCCCGTGAACTCCAATTGAGTCTGTGTATTCTTTGACGAAGTTGCATTTACATAGAGGGCAGTATCTATATTAATAGTACCAGAAGAATTTGATTTGAAACCAAATAAGTGAGTTTTACCATCAACACCTCCCTCCCATGTACCTTGAAGAGTAACTATCCCATTACCCTCACTAACATCATTTACTTTTGTTTCCTTAAAACTATTGGTAATATCCGTAATATTAAGATTTATATCTGAAGGTTTTGGAAGGGTTGATAATGTAAGGGTTATATTATCATAAAATAGTTGGAAAAAACCGGATGGATCAATTCCAGAGTTTCCCCAATTCACCCCAAATAGTAATGAAATAGTACCTGGGAGTGTTATACCATATTGTTCTGCTGTGAATAACGGTATAAAGTCTGATTGGAGAGTATTATTACCTAAATCATCTGGTTTTATAGTATAAGAATACTCAAGGACATCATCAACATATAACATGAAATAAACTTTAGCTCCACCAGTCCCAGTCAACCAAATCTCATCTGTGGTATTAGCCCAATACTTAAAATTAATATCCCAATAATAAAATGGAGCATGAACTCTTGGTATATTAATTGTATAATTTATGTGAGAATCTATATAGTTCCAATTAGTTTCAGCGTCTTCAAATTTAATGTAGATTGAATCATTCTCCCCTTCTGGATTATTATACCTACCAAATGTGACATTCTCTGGGCGATCAGTATAATTACTCCAATGAGAAGAATCTATCTCAATATCAAAGGTCTCATTTACCCAAGGGAAATTATAATCAACAATATTCGATATATTGCATAATATTTCATTAGCCTTCCAGTCTTCCGAGACAATTATTGATGTGTTATCATCATTTTGTAAATTCAAATCATCTTTTTGAAAATAACCATGACCATATTCAGTAACATTTCGAGCTTTTCCTACTCCAGAGTACTCAGATAAAGAAGATTGACATATATCTAATCCAAAATCTCCATTAAGACTCCCATTTTGATGATTATTATGATAACCGTCAGCTTTTTCGATTAAAACGTGATTAAAGTCAAATAAGTATATAAGACCTGAAATAAATATTATGGTTAAAAACATAAAACTTGAAATTCTTAGGTTCTTTGAAATGTTGACCAGCCCTTCAGAATAATTATCTGAATCTTTTATAGTGTAATTGATTTTAAAGCAGAAATGCCTTAAAATATAAATAAATTTTTTCCTTATAAATTATTTGAACTTCATAGATTACATTAGAAGAATTAGAAATCTAAAACAGTATCAAGATTCTCTAAAATCAATCATATAATAATCAACTTCTTAAGAATTCAATTTAAAATTATTCTATTATAAATTTAAACCTTCTTTATAAGCTTTTAGATTAATTTCTAATTTTTTTCCTGAAAAATAATCGTGGATGGTGTTCTCAACTACTTCCTTTTTTATTGGTAAGAATCTCAAAGTATAACCTAAAACTACAATGTTCATTGGTTTTAAATTACCAGTACTTTTTACTGCAATTTCGTTAACAGGAATAAAATGAATGTTCTCTGAATTTTCACATAAAATTTCTAATATGTATTCTAAAGGGGGATACTCTGTATCAAATTCATGTTTCTCATAGGTAGAAATTATTAAATTAGTACTTTTGTCTGGTTTAGCATACTTCAACACATCTAAAATGCAACTTTCTTCTAAAGCTATTATCATATCCGCAGAGGCTAATAAAGGTATTGGAGCATATTGATCCTTACCAAATCGAAGGAAACAAGTTACTTTTCCCCCTCTCTGACTAAGACCATGAGTTTCGGAAGTAATAACTTTATATCCTTCATTCATTAAAGCATTACCTAAGATTTGTAATAATAAAATTAAACCTTGTCCCCCTAAACCAGTTAACACAATAGTATAACTTTCAAAATTCATTATAGTTCCTCCCTATTGATAGCATTATTTGGACAAATTTCTTCACATATACCACACCCCAAGCATAAATTTGGATCAATATAAGCAATATCCTCTCTTTCGGTAATAGCAGAACATCCATATTGACTATAACAGAGACCACAATTATTACATATTTCTTTATCAACGTATCTTATTAGTGGTGCTTGTCTTTTAACAGATTTTTGAATACATTCATCCTTAATAACAATAACGTGTAAATTCCCATTTTCCAAAACGTCAAGTCCGCTTTCATAAATAAGATCTTTTAATTTTTTTGAATAGCTCTCATCGTAATTATCATAATGCTTGATCACGTTAACATTAGTGCCAGTCCCTCGTAAAAATTCTTCTAAATTAATGCTCTTTTTATAAATACCCTCTTTATAATAACGAATATCACTCCCTTGGTGAGGCTGCTGTCCTGTCATCCCAATCCATCCATTATCTAATATTAATATTAAAATTGGAGCTTTATTGTAAACTCCATTTAAAAGTGCTGGAATTCCTGAATGGAAAAAAGTTCCGTCTCCAATTATTGCGATATTTAAACTATCATTAGTTTGCGCAACACCTTGAGCTAAAGCTATGCTTGAGCCCATACAATATTTTACATTTGCAAAGGACCATGGTGGAAGTGCTAACAGTGTATAGCACCCTATATCTTGATAAAAATAGATCTCTTTACTAATTTTTGATTTTAACTTTTTTATAGCTTTTTGCAATGCATATCCAGTTGTTCTATGGGGACAACCCGCACATAAAACGGGTGTTCTTGTCATAATATCATAATTTTTCTTATCAATTTGACGTAAATCTATTTTTGGTTTTAAATTTGTAATTTTAATTAACGCTAATACTACTTTAGTAGGATTTAATTCCCCTACAATACTCAATAATGTCTTTTTTTTGAAATACGAAAACGGATCCTTCCCATGAATTTTAACTTCAAGACCATTTTTTTGAGCAATAGCTAATATTTGAGTTTCGAGAAAAGTATCATTTTCTTCAACAACAAATATCTGTTTAAATCGTTTAAGAAACTCTACTATTTTCTTTTCAGGAAGAGGATTTATAAAACCAAGTTTAAGTATTGGGGCCTCAAATTCAAGAAACTTTAAAGCTTCGTTCACATAACCGTATGAAACTCCACTAGTAATTATTCCTAAATTAAATTGATTTTTCGCATTTTCATTTTGAATTGTATTCAATGAGCTATTCTCTGACATTTCTAATGCTTTATTTAACCTACTGTATATATGTTCTTCTTTTAGCTCTAAAAAATAAAGTCTTAAAGCCACATTAATTTCTTTTGATAAATCAAATTTTTCTTCAATTTCTGATGGTTTTATTTCCCCAATGACTACATTACTTCTGGCATGAGAAACCATAGTAACGGTCCTTAAAATTACTGGAAGTTTCAATTCTCTTGATATTTTAAATGCTTCTTTAGTAAATTCTAAACATTCCTGGGGGTTACTTGGCTCTAATGCTGGAATTTTAAAAATTTTTAAGAAATATCTTGAATCCATTTCTACAGCGCTCGAATGCTGTTGAGGATCATCAGCTACTAAAATAACCATCGCTGAATTCTTATTCTTTGGACGCGTGGTAGCAAGAGCAAATAAAGGATCGGAAGCAACGTTTAACCCTACATTTTTCATACCAACCATTGTTGTAGCACCCCTAGCATATGCTGCCCCCGCTACCTCTATTGCTACTTTTTCATTAATACTACTTTCCACCCATTTCATTCCTACTTCCTTAAAAATCTCCATAAAAGTTTCTCCAACTTCAGAACTGGGAGTACCAGGATAATAAGTATAGATATCAATCCCACTTTCTAAAGCTCCACGAACTATCGCTTCATTTCCTAAAAAAAATTTATCATCACCAATTTTGCCTTTAACAACTTTATTATAACTCATTGTCCTATGAAATTAAAATCGTAATTAGTATGTTTACATAAATTTTCTTTGCAATAAATCTTTACAATTTTCTTTTACTTAAAATCTTGAAATTTGATCTTGAAAAACAAAAAAATTTTTAAAAAAATTAAATTTAGTAGAACGTGGATATTGCAATTATTCTCATAACATATGGGATATTATTTCTTGGTGAATTAGGGGATAAGACTCAGTTAATTGTATTTAATTTAGCTTTAGAATACAAGAAATTTTATAAACTAGGAATTGGGGTAACTATTGGATTTGCACTCTTGGTAACTATTGGTGTTTTTTTTGGAGTAGTTATTACGCAATTTGTTCCACTTTTCTTAATTTCAATAGTTTCTGGAATTATTTTTATCATAATAGGACTTTTAGAAGCACGAGCTCTCAAAAAACTCTATTTAGAGAGAAAAAAAGAAGATGTTAATATTTCAAATGATGATAAACAGCCTGATGTTATTGAAGAAAAGAAAGAATCACCTTCAAAATTTTCTAAATTGAAAAACACTCCCTATCTCGCCGGTTTTGTGTACATCTTTTTGATGGAGTTAGGAGATAAAACCCAAATTTTGACTATTACTCTTGCTTCAAGATATGCCCTCCCTATTGAAGTTTGGTTAGGTTCTTTTTTAGCTTTAGTCTCTGTTGCATGGATTGGAATTCTTTTTGGTGCTTTCATCGCACAGAAGGTGCCAAAATTTTATTTAAAGCTAATTTCTACATCCATCTTTATTTTTGTAGGCATCTTGATTTTAATAACTTCTTTTTAACTCTTTATATAGGTTTATCTAATAACAATATTTAGGAGCTAAGAAAGAAGGATAATTGGGATGCAAAAATTTTCTCAAATCATAACAGAGATGACATTCATTAGCATATTGCTGATCTATCTGAAATCCTTGCTCTTGAGCAATATTCAATAATCCTATAGGTCCTCCTTTCCAAATAACCGATAATATAGGATGTTTATTAATATCATATCCTTGAATTATTTCTGTTAAAGATTGGATTTGAGTATTACCTATACATAATCCGGGACAAAGTGTTATATTTCCTTCACAATCAATTTCAATTGTCTTAGGATCTTCAAGATCTCCATCTATCCAAAAGGGAACAGGACATTTTCCAGATGGAATCTCATCACTTAATTTTATATGTTGCATTAAATCAGTAGCTCTCCCCTCCACACTCATAGGCATTTGGTGGAATTCAACACCTTCTATTTGGTCTAATTGTTCTAAATTCTTTTTTGTTATTTGATTAAAATAATTATCAGTCGTGATATCATCTACAAAATAGCTATCTACATATATAACATCAAAACCAATGTTGACAGCTGATGTGATTGCATTTCTAACATAATCTATTGGAATGAACTGTTGATGAAAAAAGTCCGAACTAAATGTTATTGTTGTTAACCCTGCTTTTTTTAATCTATCTAATTTCTTGCTGGCAATTTTTTCATTTTTTGCCCAAAAACTATTAGTAATAACACCTTTACGTGGAATATCTAAATTATGTGCATCCTTTAGTATAAACTCCAAATAATTAAAATATAGAAATGGTTCGCCACCATGAATCCAAACGGATTGTAATGGCTCCATTTTTATCAACTCTTTTAAATATTGTACAGCTTCTTTTGGTTTTATATAACCAGTTCTATTTGGTCCAGCCTTATAACTACAATGCTGACATTCTGCGGGACATTTAAACGTAAGGAGAAAGTCGACATTTTTAACTATCAAAAGATAAAGCACCCCTATTTAAGAAGATTTTATAAATATATTAAATTTTTGAATTTATTTGAATAATGAATATAAACATATCTATCGTTTTATAAGAAGCCATTTAAAAAGACGAATGGAAAGCATTATTAACGACTTTCAAAAATAATCATTATATATTCTTTTATCAAAATAATAAATATGAATAGTTTTGAAAGAATATGGGCTGCATTAAATCTAGAAGAGCCAGATAGAATTCCAACACACACAATAAATATTGATGGAAATGTAGCTGATAAAATTTTGGGAAAACCTGAAAGAACTGCATTCGATATCTTTAATGAGATGGAACAAAAATATCCTGATGAATGGGTTGAAAAAATAAATCAAATTTTAGATGATATTGAAATTGGAGTCTTTGCA
>Ga0209635_10001450_pt1 | contig 17614 bp, 18 predicted proteins | sample DeeMarSWOR230_32_FD_187463 | JGI IMG/M metagenome (GOLD analysis project Ga0209635, IMG submission 187463) | Marine sediment microbial communities from White Oak River estuary, North Carolina - WOR-2-30_32 (SPAdes) (version 2) | ecosystem: Environmental > Aquatic > Marine > Intertidal zone >... | reverse complement strand
CACCCCAGAGCCTTGAGACTTTGGAGTAGTTAAGCCCTCTTATTCGGTCTTGCTCCGGGTGGGGTTTGCCCAGTCAACCAGTCTCCTGGTTGCTGGTGAGCTCTTACCTCGCCATTTCACCCTTACCCGCACCCCGATGCTATCGGGGCCGCTGGTGGTGTGTTTCTGTGGCACTTTCCGTAGGGTTTCCCCTCCTGGGTGTTACCCAGCACCCTGCTCGGTGGAGCTCGGACTTTCCTCCCCGATTGTATCGGGGCGGTCACCCGATTTACTCACCCAAGTCTATTTTATAGTCAACTAGAACGAAGGTCAAATTCTCGAATTGATTAGGGATTGCTTGCTGGCAACAACCCGTCCCAAACATATTAACGTCAAATTAACGTCAATTTGTCAGTTATGGCCTGAAGCTCTACAGGGCACCTCTCTCATGATGGTGCTGAGATGCACACTGTCAGTGAAGTTTGAGGATAGCTTGAGGACCTCTCCGAATCCGTTGGCTGGGCTGTTCATTATCGGAGTTCAGAAGCAGATATTTGTGCCGGTACTCACATTCTGGTGAAAGTACGTTTGCCTTTGATATGCCGATATATTTTATTGAAATCAATGGCATACTCGAGGTCGTCAACTTCTATTTCTCTCTGACCTTTGATATCGATATTATGTATAATTAATAGCTCTTCATTGAAATGAGATGCTTGTACAATATTAATACCAGACGGTGCCCATAGGCCCGAGCCTCCCCAAAACCTAGTCCCACTAATTGTGTGAACACCAACAGAATTACATGCAATAGTCCAGACTTGATTCGTTGCAGAACGCGACGATAAAAGCATATCCCAGAGCATCCCATAGTATGTGTCAGTATGAATATTCATCGTCGGATATTCCCTCGTACCTGTTCCTTTCCAAGATGCGACCTGTACAACTGCGTCAATTTGGTCAATCTTAGAGTATTCCTGTAACAATTGTGAAAAGCAATAATCATAACAGGTCGTAAATCCAAATCTTCCCCATTTCGTGTCTATCACGAGTCTATCATCTAGACCCGATCTGGTATAGATCTTTTCTATTCCTGGTAGCATGATTTTGTCGTAGATATAATCTTCTTTCATATAATCAACGGTTCTATTCAAGATATAGGTAGAATTGAGATATTTCCTGTGATAACCACCAGAGCCCTTTCTAATATTATTGAAGATAATGTAGTTAAGGTCATCGTCCAGCATTGGGAAAAGCATATTTGTAATCCAGTCATGGTGCCTTTCAATTACAGCTGAATTCATATAGTCCCTGCATTCCTGTTGGTTCTCCCAGAAATAACCGGACAAACAAAACTCAGGGAAAACGACCATATTAACCTTCTTTTCCTTAAAAACCGCCATCGTCTCAAGGATCTTCCTTTTGTTTGTTTCTATTCCAGGAACTGCCGCGTGAATATTTGCTATTCCAATGGAAAGAGAGTTTTCGCCTGGGGCAAATGCTCGCTCTCTGATACTAATACTACTACTCATTATATTACCTCTATATTGCAGATCTCATATTGTAGTCTAGTCTTACCAAAAGAACAAAGCCCTCCCTGTACATATTCAAAGTCCTATTCTTAATTCAAAAAATAGGATACCATCAAAGGACAATGAGATGAAAAAAGAATCAACACATCAAAGATAAAACCACCCATAGCAATAAAACAACAACGGGGATAACAACGACGATATCTAACTAGACGCGATATGAAAATCTGCTTAGTTCAGTGAAGTCTGAAGATAGCTTGAGGTTGTCTCCAAATCCACCTAGTTTTCCACATTCTACCTTTTGGTCTCTACTATCGTTCTCCATAGAATTCTTTGAAATCTCCTTGGTACGTACCACGATCGGGGAAGTTCGATTCAACTAAGCTGCAGAACCTTGGTGAGAATCCATAGTCCTGCAATTTACTCAGTGGAACCATTTCTATCTCCTTGATGCGTTCCTCCTCCATTTTTAATTCTTGACCATTTCTTATCCTTCCACCTATTCTCTCGACCAAGAAAGTCATGTGGACTACGTGGCTCTCATTGTAAAATCTATCACACACATAGAGTAGCTCGTTTACTATTACTTCTAGTCCTGTCTCTTCTTTTATCTCACGTACCAGACACTGCTCTAACGTTTCACCGAACTCTAGTGCTCCTCCTGGAAGAGACCAATGGCGGGTTTCTGTCACATCCTGCTTAACAAGAAGAATTTTATCATCCTCGATTAGTATTCCCGTTGGTCGTACGACGTATCCTTCCACTACAGTAACTCCCCTTTCGTTTTGCTACCATTATAACTCATGTATTCCAATAAGATGAGAATAAAAGCAAATCATTAAAGATAGGGTAGACCACCATAGCATTATATTTACAGGAATGCTACCAGAGACGCTATCCTTCTAGACGCGGTATAGAAATTTGCTTATTTTGGTGAAGTTTGAGGATAGGTTGAGGTTGTATCGGAGGATTGAATAATCCGCCATCATGTGATAAGAAAAGGGAGAATTAGAATGCCAAAAAGGATAGTACTGGAGGCAGTCTAACTATATATTGTTAAACACTGTAAAACCACTGCATTGAAGAGAGTATTCGATTAGCATAGGCTATCATTATCGGAGGAAATGCTCTTAGGATTAAGTGGAGTAATCAGTTTTATACACGCTGGTACATGAAGATGATGCCAAATCCATCCTGTCTGAAGACTCCGAGAGTAACATCAAGCTGACACGAGAGCTGACACTCATTCATTACTACGGTATACTGAGCAAGCCGGATAAGTATTATCTATAAAAAGAAGTAAGGGAAAGGAGAAAAACGACATGACTGATGCGATTGTTGCCGAGGATCTCGCCTATTGGTACGGCGACTTGGTGGCTGTAGACCACATCAGTTTCAACGTAGCGGAGGGCGAGATACTGGGCTTATTGGGCCCAAACGGCGCCGGAAAAACCACCACCGTTAAGATGCTGACCGGGCTGATGAGACCCAAGGCCGGTAAAGCGGTACTGCTGGGGCTGGATATGGCGAAAAACACGGAGAAGGTGCAGGGGGAGATAGGCGTTTGCTTTGAGGAGACTAACCTCTACGAGCAAATGAGTGCCCTGGAGAATCTTAGGTTTTTCGCCCGTCTTTTCGGCATCAACAGGTTCGACGCTAATGCCCTGCTGAAGCGGGTAGGCCTGGACGGACGCGAGAAAGACCGGGTAGAGACCTACTCCAAAGGCATGAAACAGCGGCTCATGGTAGCCCGTTCTATAATAAACCGTCCCAGAGTCTTATTCCTCGACGAGCCCACCGCCGGGCTCGATCCGTCATCTTCCGAGTCTATCCGGGAGATAATCAAAGAGGAGCGCGAGCGCGGAGCCACCGTCCTGCTGCTTACCCACGACATGGAGGAGGCGGACAAGCTTTCCGACCGGGTGGCCTTTATGAATAAAGGCAAGATTGTCGCCGTAGACACGCCGCATAACCTCAAGCAGCAATACGGCAAGCGAGCCCTCAAAGCTAAGGTAGCCTCTGAGGACGGGAAGCTGGAAGACCGTGAGGTGATTATGGATACCCAGGAGACAGACAAGGCTGTCCAGGAACTTTTTGCTAAAGAGAAGGTAGTCACCGTGCACAGCGAGGAGGCTACGCTCGAGGATATTTTCATTAAGATTACCGGTCGGGGATTGCTAGGATGAAATGGCGAACTATTGGTGCCATCGTCTCCAAGGACCTGTCCCTTTATTTCCGTAACCGGTTTATTGCCCTCATCACCGTGCTTGGCACCGTCGCGTTCTTGATTGTCTATTTCGTCATGCCTAGCACAACACCGGTTACTGATGTTGGGCTGTATGCACCCGTAGTACCCTCTGCCTTCGTGGAGGAAGCGAGCGAGAACATTGACTTCGTCATGGTTGATTCCGAAGCGGTGCTGCGGGAGGCCGTGACCCAGAGCGATTATATCGCCGGGATAGTGCTGCCAGCCGATATAATGGAAAAATTTGATAAAGGAGAGAAACCCGACGTCAAAATCTATTTCTCCCCGGAGACAACGGAGGAGAGCAGAGAGATAATAAGCCTTTTCATCAAAGGTCTGGCTTACCGTCAGACCGGACAAATCGCCAGTTTCAACGAGAAGGAAATAGTGCTGGGCACGGACCTGTTGGGGCAGGATATACCACTGCGGGAACGTATGCGGCCTCTCTTTGCGGTCATGCTGCTCATGATTGAGATGTTTGGCCTTGCCAACCTGATTACCGTAGAAGTGGAACGGGGTACCGTCCAGGGACTGCTGGTGACGCCGATGCGAGTCAGAGAGCTGTTTGCCGCCAAGGGCATCACCGGCATTATCCTGTCCTTCGTCCCGGCGGCGCTGTTCATGGCCTTAGTGGGTGGTATGAACAACCAGCCGCTGGTAATCCTCACCGCAATGCTGCTCGGGGCGGTGATGGTCACCGGGATAAGCTTCCTGGTCGCCGCCCTGAGTAAGGACTTCATGTCTATCCTAGGCTGGGTATTCGTGGTCCTCATTATCATGGCTGTCCCCGCCGTGGGCATCATGATGCCGGGAACTATCACCGGATGGGCAAAAGTCATCCCTTCATATTACCTGGTCCTGCCAGTGCACCAGGCAGCCCATTACGGGAGTGGCTGGGGGGATGTATGGAAGTACATGCTGGCGCTGGCAGGATTTGACTTAGCATTCATCAGTCTGGGAATCATTGCGCTGAGGAGGAAATTCCAATGAATTTGAAAAGAATGGGTATCCTACTGAGAAAGGAAATACTGTACGGCAATAAGGGCGTCCTCTTCATTATGGCCATCGTCGCCCCGATTGGCATATCGCTTGTCATCTCGCTTGTCTTCGGCACCCTGTTCAACGAGACGCCCCGGTTGGGTATCTTGGACGAGGGCGATTCCCAGGTGGTGAACCTTGCTGCTGGGTACTCTTCGATGATTACCACAGAGTATGCCACGGACGCTGAGCTCAGGAGGGCAGTAGGGAGTGGTGTGGCTAGTTTGGGCTTTGTACTGCCCCCTGGCTTTGACCGTGCCGTGACAGAGGCTACGGAGACGGATATCACGGTCTATATCTGGGGAGAAGGCAGGATGGAACATTTTGAGATACTGGTTATGAACTTTAACAATATAATACTGGAGCTTTCTGGAGTGGAGGACCCCATTAACATCGAGACCATTTCCCTGGGTAGCGGGGCCGGCGTTCCCTGGAATGACCGCCTACTGCCCTTCATTGTGCTCTATACAGTAGTCGTAGCAGCGATCATGTTGCCGGCCATGGCCGTGATAATCGAGAAGGAGAAGAAGACGATGACAGCGCTGGCGACCACCCCTACGACACTCGGCGAAATTTTCATCTCCAAGGGTGTTATCGGCGCGGTCCTCAGCCTGCTTATGGGCATCGTCATCCTGCTGATAAACCAGGGCTTCGGTGCGCAGCCGTGGCTGCTGGTGCTGGGGCTGGGGCTTGGCGCTGTAATGACATCCATCATCGGCCTCCTAGCAGGGGCATTTCTCAAAGATATCACCAGCCTGCTCGCCTTTTCTAAAATCGCCGGCTTCGTGCTTATCGCACCGGGATTTATCTATATGTTTCCCCAGGTTCCCCAGTGGCTTGGCTACTTCTTCCCAACTTACTATATCGTCGAGCCGATTGTTGACTTGGTACAGCGGGGCGGTGGTTGGTCCGATATCGCCTTATATGTTTTCATTTTAATTGGGCTGATTGTGCTATTTTCCATCATCCTCTCTATTGTGCTACGAAGGAAAGCTGAGCAGCAGTTGGCCTTTTAACCCCGTGGAAAAAACTGCAAAGAAATTACCTTAGATGACCCAGTGTTTGTTAGCGTTGAAGATAAGCCACTGAATCCCCCAAGCCTGAGCCGTGATTTCGCAAGGATAGTGAAGCGAGCCGGTTTAGAGAATGTCCGCTTCCACGATCTCAGGCATAGCTTTGCCAGCCTGATGCTTCTAAGGGGTGCTAAGCCGAAGGTTATATCTGAAGCACTGGGTCATGCCAGCGTTGCGTTTACTATGGACATTTATTCGCATATAATACAGGGGATGCAATCAGAAGCGATGGCTTTGCTGGATGACGTCCTACCATCGGGGATAAATGTAAAAAATGACGACAAAAAATAGATGTTAAGGCAAGTAAGAACTAAAATTTAGCTTTGGGAGGGGTGACCGAGTGGTTTATGGTGGCGGTCTTGAAAACCGCTTTCGCCTTTTTGGCGAACGTGGGTTCGAATCCCACCCCCTCCGCCAGTTGGAAAAAGAAGGGTTTGACTCGCCCTCTGCTACTTATTTAAACAGGTAGCCATGGATAAATCGTTTTTGGTATCTTTGGCTTGATAGTTTTCCTGAATTGATAAATATGAAGAAAGCATTAATAATAATCGTTAATGACAAAATGCAAACTAACTATCGCTATACGTTAACAGAGCCAGTTGGAAAAAATTTTGACGCTGAATTTAAACCAGAATTGACCCCAAAGGAAATGCTTGGGCTTGGCATTTTCGGCGGCAAATACATGACTGATTGTAGAAAAGAATTTCCCAGAAGCTGGTTTACAAGAGCTAAACTGTGTTCAGAAAGACACGATCCAGAATTAAATTTTTTCGGTGTTAATGCCAGCCAGCCTTTATCTGTTTGGAGAAAGAAGGGCTGGATAAATCCTGATGATCCCCGCGGTTGGTTTCAGTGGTATTGCCGATATTACATGGGGCGCAGGCATGAAGATGATGTACGACAAATCAAAAGATGGAAAGCCATAAAAAGACATATTGCTCAAATAAAAAACAATTGCTTCCGTGGTGATCTGGATTGCCGTAAAAAACAAAGACAGGCGGTTTTACATTGGGCTTATGATAGTAGAAAGATATAAAAAGGAATTGCCAACAAAGAATAGCTTGAATTCGTCAGTTTCGCCTTAATTCTCTCAATTAATGGGAGAGGATTCTATAAGATATTATGCAGAACATATAAAATGTATCAAGGATAAAGATTGAGATAGAAAGGAGATGGTGTGAAAATCCACGAGTATCAGGCCAAAACACTTCTAGCTCAATACGACATTCCTGTTCTCCGGGGTAAGGTGGCTTCTACCCCGGCCGAAGCCAGAGAGATAGCCACTAATATTAACAGCAAGGTGGTAATCAAGGCCCAGGTCTATGCCGGAGGCAGAGGTAAGGCGGGTGGTATAAAGACGGCTAATAGTTCAGAAGAGGCAGAGAAGGCAGCTAGCCAATTGATTGGAACCAGACTGGTGACCCATCAGACGGGATCGGAAGGAGTGCCCGTAAGCAGAGTTCTGGTAGAAGAAGCCAGCAAAGTGGCACGGGAGCTCTATCTCAGTATCCTCGTTGATGGGACCAGCCGGTTGCCACTAATGATGGCAAGTGAGGCTGGGGGCGTGGAAATTGAAGAGGTGGCAGAATCGACTCCGGAGAAAATCTTCAAGAGCTATATTGACCCTGCCGTTGGCTTTCAGCCATTCCAGGGTCGTAGGCTGGCTTATGGGATGAATTTAGAGGGTGGACAGGTAGGTGAGGCCACAAGGTTAATGACAAGCCTTTATAACCTATTTATGGACAAGGATTGTTCTTTGGTTGAGATCAATCCTTTGGCTGTTACCGCTGATGGAAAGCTGCTGGCTCTGGATGCTAAGCTTAATTTCGACGATAATGCTCTTTACCGACACAAAGATATTCAAGAACTCCAGGATAAGGAACAGGAAGACCCTCTTGAAGTCCAGGCTCGAGACTGGGGGATTAATAACTATGTCAAGATGGATGGTGATATTGGCTGCATGGTCAATGGCGCCGGGTTAGCCATGGCAGTCAACGACCTTATTCAATATTGTGGTGGTAGAGCAGCCAATTTCCTGGACATCGGTACACTTAATAACCCTGAGAGAGTGGTAAACTCGTTCAAGATGTTTGTCGCTGACCCCAGGATTAAGGCAGTCTTGGTAAATATATTTGGAGGTATAGCTAGGGTAGATGTCATTGCCCAAGGGATAGTTAAAGCTTATCAGCAGATGGATATTCCATTCCCTTTAGTCATTAGATTGGCAGGGACGAACCTGAAAGAAGGTCGACGCATCCTGGCTGAGTCAGGGATAAGTTTTATCCTGGCTAAAGATTTCTATGATGGCGCTCATAAAGCAGTCCAGGCGGCAAAAGGAATAACGAAATGAGCATCCTCGTTGACAAAAATACCAGGCTTTTAGTTCAGGGAATTACCGGCAGCGAAGGCAGCTTTCACACCCAACGCTGTATGGAATATGGCACTAAGGTAGTGGCTGGTGTTACGCCTGGTAGGGGAGGTATCCAACATTTGGGAGTGCCTGTTTTCAATTCTGTGGAGAAGGCTATGGCTGAGACTGGAGCCAATGCCAGTCTCATGTTTGTGCCACCTGCCTTTGCTGCAGATGGCATTCTGGAGGCGATTGCTGATGGCATGCCCTTGGTTATTTGTATAACTGAGGGCATACCAGTATTAGACATAGTGAAGGTGCACCACTACCTGAGGGAAAAAGCAACCCGACTCATCGGTCCTAATTGCCCGGGAGTTATGTCCCCGGGTAAATGTAAGGCTGGGATCATGGTGGGAGACATTCACCTTCCCGGCAATGTAGGAGTAGTCTCTCGTAGTGGAACCCTGACTTATGATGCCGTATCTCAGCTTACCAACCTGGGAATCGGGCAATCCACCTGTGTTGGCATTGGTGGGGATGCCCTGCCCGGCAGTACCTTTGTTGACATCTTGAAATTGTTTCAAGTGGACCAGGATACTAAAGCTGTGGTTCTTATTGGTGAGATTGGTGGCACTATGGAGCAGGAGGCTGCTGAATTTATTAACCATGAGGTGACTAAACCGGTGATCGCTTTTATAGCAGGGAGTACTGCTCCGTCTGGGAAAAGAATGGGGCATGCCGGAGCTATCATTACAGGCAACGCTGGCAAGGCTTCAGAGAAGATGAAGGCTCTGTCACAGGCTGGGGTCATTATAGCCCCCAATCCGGCTGAAATTGGCCTCACCACCAAAAAAGTATTAGAAAGTTTGTAGGTATTGCTCGTAAGGTGATTAAGAATTGCTATCCTTTAATTGAAGAAGTCTTTACCTCCTTGACTGCCCCTGAATTTTTTGAGCTAATCAAGGACAGACCTTATAGCTTTTTTTTAGACAGTGGCATGGATCCTCAAAGGCTGGGGCGATATTCCTTTTTGGGCAGCGAGCCCTTTCTGATGATGAATAGTAGAGGTTCCGAAATCACCCTAGTTCGTGGACAAGAGCACGAAGTGCAGCATGGTAATCCTTTTGATACTATGGACAAGCTACTAGAGACGTACAAATTAGACTATTGCTCGACACCTGTGCCTTTCATCGGCGGAGCAGTGGGCTATTTCAGCTATGACCTGTGTCACTTCATTGAATATCTGCCGTCCACAGCTATAGACGACCTTAAACTCCCTGAGTTTAATTTTGCTTTCTATGATATTATCCTCGCTTTTGATCACCTAGAGGGGAAATTATATCTTGTTGCCACAGGCTTTCCTGAGTTAGAGGAGGGGCAAAGGTTAAGGCGAGCCAGGATGAGACTTGAGGAGATGAAAAACTGGGTTTATTCTAGCCATGCAGTCGTTGCGAGCAAGGCGAAGCAATCCCGCAGTAGAGATTTCTTCGCCGCTACCACTCCTCGCAATGGCCGGGGAAATAAAGAAATCTTGCTAACGTCCAACTTTACTCCTGAGGAATACATCGAAGCTGTAAATAAAGTGCGGGAGTATATCGCCGCGGGCGATGTCTTTCAAGTCAATCTTTCTCAAAGGTTTGAGGCTGATTTAGAAATTCCGTCCTATGAACTTTATAAGCGACTGAGGAAAGTTAATCCTGCTCCTTTTGCCAGCTATCTCAATTTCCCTGGCGTAGCCATCGTCAGTGCTTCTCCGGAAAGGTTCCTTAAAGTCCAAGGTGATCTTGTAGAGACGCGACCGATAAAGGGCACACGGCCGCGCGGTAGGGACACTATTGAAGACCAGCGCATGGCTCAGGAATTGACCCGCAGTGTCAAAGACCGAGCGGAAAACGTGATGATAGTTGATTTAGAGAGGAATGATTTGGGGCGAATTTGTCGCTATGGCACAGTAAAAGTCACCGAGTTAGCCATCCTGGAGACTTTCCCCACCGTATTTCATCTCACCTCTACCATCGTGGGAAAATTACGTCGAGACAAGAGCAATATTGACCTGCTTAAGGCAACTTTCCCCGGTGGTTCTATTACTGGCGCTCCCAAGGTGCGGGCTATGGAAATTATTGATGAACTGGAACCCACTAGGAGGGGCATATATACCGGCTCCCTTGGTTACTTGGGCTTCAATGGGGATTTGGATATCAACATTGTTATCCGCACTTTCCTGATAAAAGAAGGTAGAGCTTACTTTCAGGTAGGGGGTGGCATTATTTATGATTCTGATCCGGCAGCTGAATATATGGAAACCCTGGACAAAGCCAAGGCTTTAATTCAAGCTTTGCAGTTAGCACCGGAGGTGATTGTAGCATCAAAATAAAGGGCACTGAGAAATGGTAACTTTCTTGGGTAAGGAATGAGCTTTGTTGTCAAGTTTCTTCTCAGTCTGTAAGAAGCGCAAGATGGTCCAATAGAGGAAGTTTTGGAAAGCCTCGTAAAATATTTTCTTGGTTGTCCTGTTTTACGGCAGCATTAGCTACAGCGCTGGTGTCTTCCTTTCGTGGTCACGGGTCGGAACATTGAAAAGCTGGCGTCTATGCTATATGATAGCAAGACTAAGCGATGAGTGATTGACTTTCCTGGAGTTTCGTAGGATGGGGTTTGCTGTTGGCCCAAAAGAGACGGCATACAAAATGTTGCCCTGTAAAAATACCCAAGTTTGAACGGGAAATCAGAATGAAACAACCTGAATTATTATCATAAGGAGGCTTAATTTATGGCTGATGAGTCTGATAAAGGTCTTGATAAGTTAAAAGAACTGGAGAGAAAGAAGGAACACATCTCGCAGATGGGGGGTCCCAAGGCGATTGAAGCACGCCATCAGAAAGGTCAGATGTCGGCCCGGGAGAGGATAAATTATTTCTTCGACCCAGGCACCTTCACAGAAATTGGACTGTTTGTTAAACATAGGACAACAGCTTTTGGTATGGATCGAAGGGAAGTGCCTGCTGAAGGAGTCATTACTGGCTTCGGTAAAGTAAATGACAGGTATGTCGTTGTTGCTGCTGAGGATTATACGGCAATGGCGGGAACCTTTGGCGAATACCATGGTAAGAAATTTGTTCGTGCTATAGATTTCGCCAAAGAGAATGGATGGCCATTTGTAGGTATGAATGACTCCGGTGGTGCTCGACTGCAAGAGGGAATAGATACACTGGAAAGTTACGGATGGCTGTTCAAGTCTCAAATACTTGCCTCGGGGATAATACCTCAAATAGCCCTGCTTATGGGCCCTTGTTTAGGAGGGCAGGCATATCACCCTATAATGCAAGATTTTCTCATTCAAACCAAACACACGGGATTTATGGGCATTGCTGGTCCGGCTTTTGTAAAAACGCAAACCGGGGAGGAAATCAGCCTTGAGGAACTTTCCGGCTACAAAGCCCATGCCATCAAATCCGGGCAAACACACGTCGTGGCTGAAGATGATTCAGATTGCCTTGATAAGTGCAAGGAACTTTTGTCCTTTTTGCCTTCCAACAACAAAGGGAAACCGCCTCGCATCGCAACGGACGATGACCCAGAAAGGAAAGAGGATTTGCTCAGCCTGCTGCCTGAACATCCCTACGAGCCTTTCGATATGTATAAAGTAATCGAAAAAATTGTTGACCAGGGTCATTTCTTTGAGACCTTGGGACTCTACGCCCGGAACATAATTACAGGTTTCGCTCGCTTTAAAGGACGTCCTGTAGGAATAGTAGTTAACCAACCGAAGTGGATGGCTGGCTGCTTAGATATTGATGCTTCCGACAAAGCAGCCAGGTTTATCAGGTTTTGCGACCTGTTTAATATCCCCTTGATCACTCTTCAAGATTGTCCTGGGTATCTGATAGGCTCTCAGCAAGATTGGGGTGGAATTCTGCGCCATGGTGCCAAGCTGCTTTTTGCCTGGGCTGACGCCACCGTGCCCCTGATTGCAATCATACTTAGAAAGTCCTACGCCGGTGCTCACTATGGCATGCTGGATAAATCTATTGGGGCTGATTTTGTCTTTGCCTGGCCTACCGCCCGAATTACCATTGTCGGCGCCGAAACTGCTGCCAGCGTTATCTTCGCCAGAGAAATAAGGGAGGCAGCTAAGCCTGACGAGGTGCAAGCACAAAGAATAAAGGAATTCTCAGAAATGTACGAGAACCCTTACCGCGCTGCGGAGAGAGGCTATGTCGATGATGTGATAGATCCCTCAGATACTAGAAAAGTCATAAACAGGGCACTGGATGTTCTGGAAGGTAAATGTGTGGCTAGGCCATGGAGGAAGTATTCCAACATCAATCTCTGAGAAAGGAGTAAGAAGGTGGATTACGGCTTCACAGAGGAACAGAATAAATTTAGACAAGAGGTGCGCAACTTTTTAGAAGAGGAAATAAAAAAGGGTTATTGGGAACCTGCCTGTGATGCCTGGATACAAGGCTTTGACCCTGAATTTACCAAACGAGTGGCACAGATGGGCTGGATAGGTATAACCTGGCCCAAAGAATATGGTGGGCAGGGGCGTAGCCATATAGATAGACTTATCCTTACTGAAGAAATGCTGCGCTATGGGGCGCCGGCAGCTTGCCACTGGTTTGCCGACCGACAAATAGGAGGTTCTATCCTCTCCTTCGGCTCGGAAGAGTTAAAGAAAGAATTTCTCCCCAAGATTACCAAGGGAGAGACTTATTTTGGGCTAGGAATGAGCGAACCGGGAGCTGGTTCTGACTTAGCCTCACTGCAAACCAGGGCGGTAGAAGATGGCGATTATTATGTAATCAACGGTCAAAAAACCTGGGCCAGCTGCGCCTCTTTTGCTCACTACTTTGATGTGTATGTCCGAACAGACCCTGAGGCGCCAAAACATAGGGGCATCAGTGAGTTTATCGTGGATATAAGGTCCCCCGGCCTCAGTCGCATACCTATGACTGATATTACCGGCACCGAGGCCTGGAACGATGTCTTCTTTGATAATGTCCGTGTGCACAAGAGGTATTTAGTGGGGGAGAAAAACCGTGGCTTTTATCAAGTCCTCCACCAGCTTGATTATGAGAGGAGTGGCATGGAACGCCTAATGGGTAATTATCCCCTCTTTGAGGCCATCATACAGTTTGCCAAAGAAAATAGATTGTCTCAGGAGTCTGTAATTCGCAATAAGCTGGCGCAACTCCAGATTGAATTTGAGGTGGGACGCTTGCTTATCTATAGAGTGGCTTTGGTCATGGAAGAAGGACGGGCCCCTAATTGGGAATCCTCTATGTCCAAGGCCTATTGTACAGAATTTGAGAAGCGTCTGGCGGGCGTGGCTATGGAGGTCTTGGGTCCCTATGGACAACTTGTGTCAGGTTCCAGGTTAGTTCCCCTTCGGGGTATGGCATCACATTCATATCTGGGCTCCAAGGGTTATAGTCTTCAAGCAGGCACAACAGAAATCTTGAAAAATGTCCTGGCTGTACGGGGATTAGGACTACCAAGCTCGTAAGCCGTTACCTGAGCGAAATGAAGGGTCGAATGACTCCAAGGTTCTTACCCAATAACTGAGAATGGTGCTTGGAATGTTCTATATAGGAGGACAGCGATGAAATTAGCTCTTACTGAAGAACAGGAAATGCTAAAAAATACAGCCCGCGACTTTCTGGCTGACAAGTGCCAGAAAACATTCGTTAAACAAATGGAAGAAAGCGAGACAGGCTATTCCAGAGAACTCTGGCAGGAGATGGTTGAGCTAGGCTGGATGGGCTTGGCCTTCCCGGAAAAATATGGCGGTGGCGATATGAATTTTCTAGACCTGGCAGTGCTACTTGAAGAGATGGGAAGGGCTTGTTTGCCTGGCCCTTTTTTCTCCACAGTGGTTCTTGGAGGCTTGCCTATCTTAGATGTTGGTAGCGGAGAACAAAAGCAAGAGTACCTGCCCGAGCTAATCCGTGGGGAGAAAATCTTTACCTTAGCCCTAACCGAACCCGTCTATCGGAATTACGATACCTCTTCAGTCACAGTCCAGGCTACTCCAGATGATGGCGACTATATCATTAACGGCACAAAGCTGTTTGTCCCTGATGTTCATGTTGCTGATTACCTGCTATGTGTAGCCAGAACCAGGCCTGAAAACGGAGTCACTATATTTCTGGCTGATGCCAAGAATCCCAGGATTGATTACACCATTCTAAAGACCATCGCTGGTGACAAGCTGTGCGAGGTGGTTTTTGACAAAGTGCCGGTACCGATGGCTAACATTTTAGGACAACTGAATCAGGGATGGAGCGCAGTACAAAAGATAGTTGAGCGGGCAGCGGTAGGAAAATGCTGTGAAATGGTCGGCAATATGCAGCGAGTAGTGGAGATGACCGTGGATTATGCTAAAGAAAGGAAACAATTTGACCGTCCCATTGGCAGCTTCCAAATCATACAGCACTATTGCGCAGACATGGCAACCGATATTGACTGTGCCAGGTTAAGCACTTACCAAGCAGCCTGGATGTTAGGCAAGGGACTTCCCTGCACTAAGGAGGTAGCTGTAGCCAAGGCCTGGATAGCCGAGGCCGCCCAGCGTGTCAGTGCTCTGGCACACCAAATTCATGGAGCTATTGGCGCCACCATAGAACATGACCTGCATTTTTACACCAGGCGTACCAAAGCTGCAGAGCTTGCCTTCGGTGATGCCAATTTCTATCGAGAAGTGGTAGCTAAAGAAATGGGATTGTGACCGTTCATTGAGTAACGAAACATCCCTGGACCTTTGCTTAGGGGGACACGGTCGCTAGCACCTGAAGAAGGTTAACTAAGGTCATTAAGCTTCGTTTCCAAATTTTTTTGCCTTAGGGCTACTGTTAGATCTCCCCGGGTTCTTTCTGTAATGCCTCGTATGGCGTCTGTGGTTCGCCTTAAGCCATGAGCGAGCAATTCCGGGAAGTCCATGGTCATCAGTATTCCGTAGATTTCATCCATTATGGTCAGTAGTTCTTCACAACGGGAAAAATCCCCCCGCCTTAGACTATCTAATATGTACCTCCGCAACTCACCTACGGATTCGCCCAAGCCATCAAGGTAGGCAGCATTGCTTACACCCAGTATCCCTGGCTTCGGTAAGTCTTCCCCGGCAATCAAGGTTAAAGTTATATATCCTTCAGTGAACTCCTTCTGAGCGTCGTGAATGAAACCTGAATAAAGTAGCCTTCCATGTGCAGCCAGGTCGTGGTTTAGCTCTCGAAGTAACTCATGAGCTGAATCAAGGAGTTGCTTTGCCTTATCGGGATCCTGGCGATGCACGGCACGTATAGCATCAGCGCTGTGACGGATTACCTGACGGCAACTACGCAAGGCTTTCTCTCGCGCTTCATCTTCTGCTGTAAAGTACGGGCGAAGCTCCGAAGCGATAATTTCCAAATCTTCTAATGGTTTTGACATTATTCTTTCACCAGGTTCATTTTTGCGACTAATTTCTGCACAGCTCCCCTAACATCTTTCTCCCCTAAGACAGAGCTAATCACAGCTACAGCATCAGCTCCAGCAGTCACTACTTCAACGACATTATTTTGGTTTATGCCGCCGATGGCTACTAGAGAGACAGACGCTATTCGCTTGAGTTCTTTAAGTGTATCCACTCCCACCGCAATGGCTTCTTTTTTTGTTGCCGTGGGAAATATCGAGCCCACAGCAATATAATCCGCTCCTTCACTTTGAGCTTTTTTTGCCTGAGATAATGTGGTGACAGAACAGCCAACTATTTTGTCTATAGGCAATTCCCTGCGGACTACAGGCAGGGGTAAGTCTTCCTGCCCAATGTGAAGCCCATCAGCATCAACAGCCATAGCTAAGTCAAGGTAATCGTTTATTATAAATAGAACACTCGCTTGACTACAGAGCTCTTTGAGTTTTTGCGCTATAAGCAGCAACTCTCCCTTTTTGCTTTGCTTGTCGCGGAGTTGAATTACACTGGCACCTCCCTCAATAATTTGCTTGGCAATGTCCAGTTCATCTCTACCCGCTAAAAATTGCCTATCCAGAATGACGTAAAGCCCGGGCATCCTTTCTATTTTGTCCTGGCGTGATATTAGTGAAATCAAATCTCGCTCCAAGGTATAAAGGGCAAATCTTGCCTGTTCAAAGCTGGCTGAATTCAGCATTGAACTTATCTCTGGCAATTTAGCTATCTCCTCTATCACGCGAAGTGATTCTTCTACCCTTTTAGCATTAGCTGTAACTAAATCCAGCGAGCCCTGTAGTGAGGTCGTCTTCATATTTAGTTCCCTCTCGCCCGGAGGGATATGGTAAGGATGACCAATATCATGTTCGGAATCTCTCTGAGACAAGAGCCCTATCCTCAGTGATTTAGTTTCCCGGGCTAAATCGTGACGCAGAGTTCTTAGCCGCTGGCTCAGTTCAGCATTATTGAGAAGAAAGCGAGCGACATCTTCCAGAACCCGCAATCCTTCACTGGAGCGGTCTAGATTGGCATCAATCATACGCAGCATTTGGTGAGGCACTTTCCAAGCCCTTCAGTGGCTCAGGCAACACGCCTTCCCTGGCCGATTGTATCTTCTCCTGAATCTGAGACGGTAGCTCCTGTCCCATATCCTGGAACTTCTTTTCCACCCAACGGCCGATATTCCGAGGGTCTTTGTAATAATCCTCACCGGGACGCATTGCAGGCTCGCCGCTCTCCTCCCATATTGTCTTCAACGACTTATGGTAGGCAAAGCCTGAAATGACCCGGGATAAGTTAGTATTGCCACAGGATGAGCATTGCGGGGTAAAGGGAGCAGAAATATCCCTGACTAAAAAAGTCAGTCTTCTGTGGCAATTCTGACAAACAAATTCATAAATGGGCATGAGATACCTCTTCGTTCAACCACTCGCAGATTTGCTTGCCTCTTAACCAGAGAGCTCTTTCCTTTTTTCTTCTATCTGGGTAACAGGCAATTCGCCCCTCTCCATTCTCTCAGTTATTTCCTCATATTCCGGAGGGGATTTCTCACCACTACTCATTCTCCTGTTCCACTCGGCTATTGCTCTGGGGTCATCGCGAATCATGCTCTGGGTCAGCTCACGGTCGGAAAGTATATCTTCATAAATATCCTTGTATGTCTTCTGTACGGAAAAAGTGGAGAATATACGCTTGAGTTCGTTGTTGCCACAGCGAGGACAAGGTGGTGGAGGCATCGATAAACCATGCCGATATGAGCTAATAATTCGGCAACAAGAATCGCACCAATACTCATAAATAGGCATGTTCCCCCCAGCAAGGAAATTTTAACACAGTTTCTTCCTTCGTCCAAACCGTGCTGGAAAACCATGACTTCTCCTCCTCTTCCATTGTCTTTGCGAGAAGTCCCAATGAATCTTGGTATATCGGGACGAAGCAATCTCCAGCACA
>Ga0209635_10001448_pt1 | contig 17616 bp, 12 predicted proteins | sample DeeMarSWOR230_32_FD_187463 | JGI IMG/M metagenome (GOLD analysis project Ga0209635, IMG submission 187463) | Marine sediment microbial communities from White Oak River estuary, North Carolina - WOR-2-30_32 (SPAdes) (version 2) | ecosystem: Environmental > Aquatic > Marine > Intertidal zone >... | reverse complement strand
CTTCGCTGCTAGTATAGAGAGAATCACAGGCAAAATCACCGCTATCGCCACCGTGTTTGACATCCACATGCTCAAGAAGGCAGTGGCAGACATAACCAGCAAAATTAGCCTATCAATATTTCCTCGAGAATAAGCTAACAGACCAAAACTAATCCATTTATCCAGCCCATGTTTTTTTATGGATTGCCCTAAAACAAGTCCACCAATCATCAGAAAAATAATCGAGTTAGAAAAAGGCGCAAACGCCTCATTTGGAGAAAACACACCCAATAGAGTGAGCGCTGCAGGTATCATCAAACCAGTTATCGGAAGAGGAAACACCTCAAGCATCCAACAACCAGCAGCAAAAACAAGAGTGGCAAAGGTTCTACGCACCATTTCCGGTTGATTAATAGTGACAAAATAGGTAATAGCTGCAATTATCAGCACCAAAAACAAGTTTTTCTTAGAATACAAAAATCTGTGAAGCTTCACAGGCGCGTCATATGTAACCCATCTAATTCGCTTACACCAGTAGCATCTCGTCTTCTCTCCAGAATCTCCCTTTTCCTTGTCCTTTTCGGACTCTACCATCCCTCATAATCTCCGCGAGAAGCAGAACTTTTTATGATAAGCAATAGAATTTAACTGTTTAACTTTGTCTGTGCGCGCCGCGCGCGCATAACCTTCAAGACGTTCCGACACTGGAAAGGCACGATGGAGTACCACCGCACCAGAGACATCATTCACATTCAGCAGATCATAGGCCACAAGAACATTCAGAACACCATGGTGTACATAACCCTGTCAAGAGAACTGCTCAAGGGGCAGCAGGAACACATCTCAAAAGTCGCGAAGGATGCGAGAGAAGCCTGTGCCCTAGTAGACTTTGGTTTCGAATACGTGACAGGCGAACACTGCGACGGCGGAAAAATCTTCAGAAAACCAAAATGCTACACTTGACGGGTTCAACATCACCCGATTAAACCCCACTAGGTTTTTCCCATACCTGGTGCGGGGGGTGGGATTTGAACCCACGAAGGCCTTCGCCATGGGGACCTGAACCCCACCCCTTAGACCTAGCTCGGGTACCCCCGCTCGTTTTAGACTTTCACCATTCCTCAGTTATGAGTTATCCTTAATTTTCTTTTGCTAGGAGAATAGTGTTAAATCAAACCGCAACTCATGCTGGAATGCGAGGAGTCGGAAATTGACCAGCTGGCTCAACATCTTAGAAGCTTGTTCCCGAAAAATGAAGAGAGAGGTCCTTGCTCTATTCGGCTCAGGCGAGGCCAGAACAGGATTCGGCATAGGTGCAGGCGGCGACGTGATTAAGAAGATAGACCTTGTGGCTGAAAACGCGCTGATTCAAACTCTTCAAGACAATGGGGTCTCCTGCACCCTTATAAGCGAAGAAGCTGGAACCAAAGAGATAGGCTTGACTCCATCAAGTTTCTTTCTAACGGTCGACCCCGTAGACGGAACCACAAACGCAGTAAGAGGCCATCCTTTCGTAGCCATTTCTTTGGCTGTATCCAAGCGACCCTATCTAAGGGATGTGGAGACGGCGCTTGTTTGCGACCCAGTTCACGACGTCACCTACACGGCTCAACGAGGAAAAGGAGCCTTTAGAAACCGCGAAGGGATTCAGCCGTCACCGACGACCTCGCTGGAAGAGGCAGTCATAGGTGTAGACTTCAACACACTCAAAATTCGCGAACTTACCCAGCGGCTAATTCCCCTACTAGAAAGGACTAGGCATCTCCGCCATTTTGGAGCCAACGCGCTGGAAGTCTGCTACGTAGCAGACGGCAAAACAGATGCTTTCATTGATATAAGAGGCAGACTGCGAGTAACTGATATAGCTGCAGCTTACTTGGTCCTCCGTGAAACTGGGGGCTTAATGGTAACGCCTGAAGGAAACGAGTTAGATGTGACGTTAGATGCAACCCAACGAGTAGCCTTTATTGCGGCTGCAAACAAAACAATCTTTGCCAAGATTAAAAATTCGCTTAGATAAGCGGAGCCTCACGAATTGCTAGCTCCCCTGCAACCATATCCAGCACTGCTGCTGCGAACCAAAGACGAACGCGTGCTAATTGTTGCAGACCTCCACATCGGCTGGGAAGTCGCCTTGGCACACGAAGGAGTTTACATTCCATCTCAAACGCCTAAGATTTTGAACGAACTCCAAAAGACAGTAAAGGTAGCAAAGCCAACTCGCCTAATCTTTCTCGGCGACGTGAAGCATACAGTCGCGAAAACCGAGTTAAGAGAATGGCATGACATCCCGAATCTCTTCGAAACCCTTGGAAGAAGTGTACCCACAATCCAGGTTGTGCCTGGAAACCATGATGGCAACCTTGAACCATTATTGCCAGAGGCAGTCAGCCTTTTGCCAACCACTGGCGTCAAAATCGGAGAAGTCGGCCTTTTTCATGGACATGCTTGGCCAACACCCGAGCTTCTCGAATGCCGAACCTTGGTTATGGGCCACATTCATCCCATTGTAGCCTTTCGTGACCCCTTTGGATACCGCATAACAGCACAGGTATTGGTCAAAGCCCAATGTGACAAAGACCGCTTAGCAAAAAGCATTCTGAAGGCATCAAAAGTAAAGGACCCAAAGAAACCTATGGAAACATTGAAAAATCGTTTCAACGTCACACCAAGGGTTTCTCAGCTCTTTATACTGCCATGTTTCAACCAATTTCTAGGAGGACGACCCGTGAACAGAACCGGCATAGACAAGAGAGGTGGCAGATATCGAGAATATGTAGGGCCGATTCTACGTTCCAAGGGGGTCAATACGGATGAGGCTGAAGTATACTTGCTAGATAGAACATTCCTAGGAACCGTTGCCCAACTGAAAACTCTGGGTAAAGGGGCCTCTTGAGAGAACGTACGTGTGATTTGCATTTTGAATCCACTTCTCTTTTATCGGAGTAAACTACAAACCACCTGCCACACGTGCGCATGAAAAGAACGGAGAGCCAGCTTGCTATTCGAGACTAACTAGATCACCATAGGACAATTTCTCAAGATCTTCAGAGTTTATGCCTAGCGTTTCCATCAGCTGTTCCAGAAGCTGAGCGTTTCTCTCGGTTTCTCTGTGTGTGTTAAGCGTCTTTCTCTCGAATTCCACGTAACTTCCTAAAGAATCAACGGTATCTAAGTGTATCTGCGTTCTCTGATACCAATAGATCTCCCTTGTTTTTTTAACTGTGGCCTTCACCTTGAGAATTTTCTTCAGCAGGGCTGTGATAGCTTTGTTCTCGGAGATTTCAAGGACAAAGACATCGCTTCTTTTTGGCTTTGAGGTATTCTCTCGCTCATGGTAAATCAGTTCTGTCTTCTCACTGTCGATTTGTTGCAGCTTCAATCTGCCTTTTGGAACGATGAAGTATGTGTCGGTCTGATGAAAGGTTCCCGTATGTTGTGCCCCCAGCGCTTTCAGCTTGCTTCGCACACTTTCGAGGTTGTCCACCTTCGCTTTGAGTTCTACAATCGTGCGCTCCGACGTGTTCATGAAGCTTCACTTTGGTTGTCTAAGCGTCTATTTTTCTCCATCTTACTCCTTCGTCTGTGTCTTCAAGAAGGTATCCGAGTTTTCTGATTTCTTCCCTAAGCTTATCAGCGCTTTTCCAGTTTTTCCTCCTTCTTGCCCCCTCTCTCTGTTGAAGGAGTCTTTCAACTTCTTCTGGTATTTCTTCTTCTATCGGTACCTCTCCTGCTAGGATGCCAAGGATAGCACCCAACCCTCTTAGAGTTAGTACTATGTTGTCCGCCAGCTTTAGGCTGATTTTCTGCCTTCGAATTATTTTGTTTACTTGCCGTGCCAACGCATGAAGACGAGTTAAAGCTAGAGGTGTGTTGAAGTCGTTATTCATAGCCTCTGCGAATTTCTCTTGCGTTTCGGTCAGAAGCGTTTCTACCTCATCTAAGGTGTCTTCTTCCGAAGAAGCCGCATGTTTGACGTTTCGTAGGGTGTTGTAGAAATATTGAAGTACTGCTTTAGGTCTTTCTAAATCCTTCTCGTCGAAATCTATACGTTTTCTGTAATGGGTTGAGGCATAATAGAGTCGGAGAACCTCAGAGTCATATCTGCTCAACGCTTCGCTTATAGTCACAAAATTCTTCAGCGACTTAGACATTTTCTCGCCTTTAAGATTCAAGACGCCCGTGTGTAACCAGTATTTGACAAAGGGTTGCTTGCCGGTAGCCGCTTCTGCTTGAGCGATTTCATTTGTGTGGTGGGGGAAAATGAGGTCGCTTCCTCCTCCGTGCAGATCATATTGAGGACCGAAAATAGTTACGGTCATGGCTGTGTCTTCTATATGCCATCCTGGTCTTCCCTTGCCCCACAGTGAATCCCATGCCAGTTCGCCCGGTTTCTGGCTTTTCCAGAGTGCGAAGTCGAAGCTGTTTCTTTTTCGCGGGTCAGGCTCGATTCTGTGTTTCTTCAACTCCTCAATTGACATGCGCGAGAGCTTTGTGTAGTCCTTGAATTTTGTTACGTCATAGTAGACATCACCATTTACGACATAGGCGAAGCCTTTCTCGATGAGCGTCTGGATTTGTTCAATCATTTGTGGTATATATTCAGAGGTTGTGGGAAACAGGTTCACATTGTGTTTCACTTCTAAGGCTTCCATGTTCGCGAGAAACCGTTGAGTGTAGTGCTTTGCCAAGCTTAAGGGCTCCACGCCTTTCTCCTGCGCCCGCTTGATTATTTTATCGTCTACATCGGTTATGTTTTGGGCATAGAACACGTCATAGCCCAAGTGCTTAAGCCACCGGGCAATTATGTCAAATTGAACGTATGTTTTCGCATGTCCAACATGTGCGTCATCATAGACGGTTTGGCCGCACACGAACATTTTGACCTGTTTTCCTTGCATCGGCTTGAAGACTTCTTTTCTTCTTGTCAGGGTGTTGAAAACTTTCAAAACCATTAACTTGCACCTTTTCCTGTTCTTGCGAGAACCCTTAGAGCTCTTGATGCAGAATGGTATGGCTTTCTATAAGTGATTGATTGGACTAGAAAAGGCTTGATGTCGTAAGCGTTGGAGACAAAAACGAGTCCTCCAAGACATATTTCGCACCATCCGCCCATGAAATCACCAGTAGATTCGATTCTTGTTCTAATAAACTTTTACATTATTATCCTGTAACATGCTTTGTGGTTTGGCAGATCAGATCGATTTTTCAACGAAAAACACATGCGATCTTTTCTAACCAGCCTTGATTATCGCCTTTGCCTGTTTCTTGGTTCCTGCAAGATACTCTATCATTGCTTCGTCCAAATCTAGCCACCTTGCAGTTCCGGATGCCATTGCAGTGTTGTTTTCGAAAATCATCTTCAAGTAGGGAAGAAACTCCGTTTTGGCTTTCACTCCCGATATGTGGCATCTTCGTCTGATTTTTGAGCCTATCTTTGACTGCATCTGCCTTTCGCTCCTTGTTCGTGAAAGCATCTTTATGCGTTCGGGAAAGCGCAAAGGCACAAATCCAGCGGGCTCTGTTTTCTCTCTTGCCACGGCCACGCCCGCTGTCATGAAGTCAATTACGTAACGTGTTAGCTTCCAGTTGTTTGTCTGACGGATTCTGCTTCTGTAAATGTCTGCCATGGCTAGGGACTCCATCGCTCTCGCTAGATCTTCTAGGTCGCGCAGATGATAGGGCATGTTCTCATAGATCCATTCAAAGAGCATGTTGTGGTCAACGTCGGCCATATCTACCGCGCTTTTGGCAGCGTCACAGCTTTTGGAGTAGAAAACGAGCCTGAGAACATTGTAGATGGCGTCTTTGCGGTCTCGGTGAGCCAGCCACGAGACATCTTCATAAACAAGCCTCTTCTTTCCCTGTGCCAGAGCCTGCAAATCGTTGATTGCTGAGCGCGCGTCACCTTGTGACCGTTGTGCAATAAATTCGAGGGCTTCCGGTTCGGCTTCAATTCCTTCGTGTTGGCAAATCTGTCTTAACCGTTTTGCGATAGAGCGGGCGTACGGCTTTTTGAATTGTATGAGACGGCAGTAATAGCGCAGAGAGGAGAGTTTCGGGTTGTAAGCGTTGTTGGCTATTAAGACAATTGGACATCGCGCCTGCTTGACTACTTTGATGATGGCTCCAACTCCGCCGCGGTCTTCTCTGCCAGTTAAGCCGTCTAGTTCGTCAAAAAGGACCAGGCGTTTGTTCCCAAACAGCGTGCGGTATTGGGATGCTAACCCAGCAAACTTCTGGACAGCTTCTTCGGTTCGATAATCGCTCGCATTTTTTTCCACGAGTTCAAGGTTCCGGTCGTTAGCCAGCGCCTCGACAGCCACGGTTTTTCCTATGCCTGGCGGACCATGCAAGAATGCTGCTCGCTTTTTCGGAATGCCTTTTTCCCAAGACCTTAGCCAACTGACAAGCTCAGCGATGGCCTCACGGTGCCCTACAACTTCCTCTAGAGTTTTGGGCTTATGCTTCACCGTCCAAGCCACGTACATCAGGGGCTACCCGCTTCGTCTCATCGTCATGCCAGCCTCAATCAACCGGGCCAGTAAGGCGCTCAATTGGACCTCCTCGTTGGCCCCAGAGACCAGTCGAAAGTCGATTTCTCCGACAGCATCAGCCAACTTAATTTTCCACGGTTCTGGAATATTCTTCATTCGGAAAATCTCAATGTGGATCTGGCGTATGATGTCGCTTCCTGCCACTCCATACTTGAGAATCATTTCGCGCAGTTTATTACGTGAATCAATGAAGTTGCCCTTCATTGCTAGTTGAATCATCTCTCGTATGTCAACTGGATTGGCGCGTCCAATAACCGAATACACAAGCTCGTTACTGATGGGCTTGCCCAGCGAGGCAGCGGCCTGCAAAGTGTTAATTGCCCTTCGCAAATCGCCTCCGCACACCTCAAAGATGGCGTTGAGCCCCTCGTCGAGTAACCGTACTTTTTCGCTTTCCGCAATATGCATTAGATACGAATCTTGATCTTCTCGCGGCAAATAGGTGAAACGAAAAGGCGCACAACGAGATTGAATGGGTTCAATGATCTTGCCGCTGTAGTTGGCTATCAATATAAAGCGGCATGTCTCTGTGAAACGCTCCATGGTTCGCCTGAGAGCTTGTTGAGCATCTCTGGTCATGTTATCCGCTTCGTCGAGAATCAGAATCTTGAAGGGAATCTCCCCTAAGGTGCGGACACGAGCAAAGGTTTTCACTGTCTGTCGCACAACATTAATTCCCCTCTCGTCGCTTGCGTTCAACTCCATTAGATGTTCTCTGTAAGCTTTGCCGTAGAGGTCGTGAGCCAAACATAGTGCAGCGGTTGTCTTGCCCGTGCCGGGTGGCCCCGCGAAAATGCAGTGCGGGATATTTCTGGCTTCGGCGAAGCTTTTCAGGCGCTCAACGATGTCTTTTTGGTTCACCATCAGTTTGAGCGTGCGAGGACGATACTTTTCTGCCCACATTTCAAAACTCAACAAGCACCCTCCACAATTAACGCTATAACAACAGAACTTGTAGTAAATAGTGTTTACTCTGCACTATCGAGCTTCGGAGAAACAATGCTGTATAACAAGACACACTGAAAGCAACGCTTAAAAGCAGGAGGCAGCTTCCCTCCATATTCTACGTTTACAAACGTAAAGGTGCGAAAAATGTCTGAACAAAGGAATAGCATGTATGAAGAAACGTTGAAACCGCTGAGGAAAGCAGTGGGTGTGCTAGATCTAGAATCTGATATTGTAGCTGCCCTAAGCAGTCCAGAGAGAGTGTTGATTACTTCCATCCCAGTGAAGATGGACAATGGAAGAATACGGGTCTTTGAAGGCTATCGTGTGCAACATAGTACTGCACGGGGTCCAGCGAAAGGTGGTATTCGCTACCATCCGGCGGTGTGCCTGAACGAAACCAAATCGCTAGCATTTTGGATGAGCATAAAAAACGCTGTCGTCAGCATTCCCTATGGCGGCGGCAAAGGCGGAATAACATGTAATCCCAAGGAGCTGTCACAAGGCGAACTTGAGCGGTTGACAAGAGGCTATGCCGCAGCAATAGCGCAGTTTATTGGACCTGACCAAGACATACCCGCACCTGATGTGGGAACCAACGCACAGATCATGGGATGGTTCGCTGACGAGTACTTCAAAATCACCGGCAAATACATCGCTGGAGTTATAACTGCAAAACCTTTAAGCATAGGAGGCTCAAGAGGCAGAGGAACCGCAACTGGTCGTGGACTATTTTTCGCTACTCTGGAAGCCGCCAAGGTTTTCGATATACCATTAAAAGGTGCACGCGTATCCATCCAAGGATTTGGCAAAGTTGCCCAGCCAATAGGCCAATACCTCCACGATTTAGGCTGCAAAATCGTAGCAGTTAGCGATTCCGTCGGCGGTGCGTATAACCCGAAAGGTATGCATCCCCGAAAGCTGGCAGACTTTAAAGCCCAAACACGCAGTGTAAAAGACTTCCCGGGAAGCAGAGAAATAAGCACCTCAGAACCAATCACAGTGGACTGTGATATACTCATTCCCTCAGCATTAGAGAATCAAGTAACCGAAAAGAACGCTAACGATGTTAAAGCACAGCTAATAGTTGAAGGGGCAAACGGACCAATAACTCCTGAAGCAGATGAAACACTGTACGAAAAAGGCGTCGCAGTGATTCCAGATGTCCTAGCCAATGCCGGTGGTGTTACAGTAAGCTACTTCGAATGGGTTCAAAACCGTATGGGATACTACTGGAGCGACGAAGAAGTCGACGAAAAACTGAAACGAGTGATGACCGCTGCCTTCAAAGATGTCTGCCAAACTGCAAAGCAAACCCAAATGAATACTTCGTTTGCCACACGGGTACATCAGATAGATATGCGAACAGCCGCATACGTCGCAGCAGTTAGAAAAATCGTCGATGCTATGCGAGCTCTGGGTCGCATCTAACCCCACTTTTCCTTTTAGCAACAGAAAATCTAGCTTCATCTAGAAGACCTTGATGTACCTGTTATACTAGTTGCTGGTGAAGCTCAGGTTCTGAAGGATAATGTTAAACAATATGCACCATTGGCCGAAACTGTAGCTCTAAAGCGTTCTTTGAGTAGGTCTTAGCTGAAAGCTCTAACATGGCGAGAATCGAGAAAGAGCTAAAAAACGCTGTTGAGAGAGCCGTGTCCAACTTCAGACGAAGCAAAGCGAGGCTGCTAACAGCAAGAAAACCAGTGGAAGTAGGTATCATTTCTTGGCAAGTCATCCTGTAGACACTGCTGAACTATTACGCCCAGTTAACAGGGTCCGATGGACTGAATGTGGAGTTCACTGCTAGCAATTTGATTGAAGCATACAAAATCTATGAGCCTTTGACGCTTGCAACTGGTGCTATATTGGCTATTCTTGCAGACCGAAAATGGCTATGCAGATACCTGCTTCTTTCTTGGAAACCACCTCAGTTTCCACTGAGAAACTTATATTTTGAATCTGCAATCTTCTTCTAGACAGCATTCGAAGAGAGAGATGCATTTGTCGACCAATTCATCCATATCCATCAAAGATGCAGACTTCGTTTTCGAAAACAAACCAATTAAAGTACTCATTAACAGAAACTGTCCTGAAATCCAGCTCGTCGGAGTGAAAGTTGGGCCTTTCGAAGAGGGCAAAGAGTATGAAGTCAAACACTGGGTTGCTAGAGAGCTGGAACGGTCAGGCATTGCACGGGTTCGAGAAGAGGAGCTTTTGGATGCGGTAAAGCTCCACAAGATTTCCTGGAAAGAAAGCATTCAGCAGGCCCGACAGGTATCGCCTTTAGAAGACGATTTTTATCCAAGACTGAGGCGTTACCTTGCCGGTCTGAAACGCAAGGCAGTAAGTAATCCGGAGAAAATGAGAGAATATCAGAAGGCAAAGGGGCTCTCAAGCGACATTGTTAACTGTCGGGTAAGAAAGATAGTTTCTCTTGCATCCTCTCCCGCACAGACCAATCAAACTCTAAACAATCTTGCACGAGAGGAACGCTTCCTTTACGAACGCTTGTACGAAATCATTAATGCATGGAAGTCCAAAATACTCAAGGTGATGAAGGAGAGTTGACCGAAGCAGCAGTTCTAGATCCTCAAGAGCTTTTCCTGGACTTCTTCAAGTCTGAAAAGTACCGACAAAGAATCTCTCAGATGGCCATTTCAGGCGAAACTTCGGTGGTTGTGGACTTCGAGGATTTGTTGCTGGCAGACTCTGCCCTAGCTGACAGTCTTGTCAAGACGCCTGATGAATACTTGGAGTACGCCAATCGAGCTGCTCTGGCTCAGCTGCAGATCGAAGCGCCTGTTTTTGCGTCAGATGTTGAAGTTGTCAACGTTCGATTCCGAGGACTCCCAGAAACCGTACACTTGCGAATGCTAGGTTCCATGCATATCGGAAAACTTGCCATGGTTGAGGGCATAGTCGTCCGGGCCACACCAGTCAACCCAATGGTGACAAGGGCGGCCTTTAGATGCAAACGATGTGGGAACGTTAGTTATGTTGACCAACCCCCTACTCCATTTCTAAGGGCGCCTCTTGCCTGTTCTGATCCGGCTTGTCAGAGGAAAGGTATCTTTGACTTCGTGCAAGAAGAATCCCTTTTCGTTGATTCGCAAGAGATTAGAATTCAAGAGCGCCCTGAGGATCTTCCCCCTGGTCAGCTGCCACGTTCGTTGAGGATCAAGCTGGTTGGGAGAGACATCGCGGACGTGGCAAGACCAGGCGACAACGTGGCTATAGTAGGTGTCGTGCGAGCTGCAGCGCGGACTCTTCCGAGAGTTGGAAAGCTTCGCGTGTTCCAGCTTCATCTAGACGCAAGTTACATCGATGTCTTAAGCAAAGAACCTGAAGCCGTACTGACGTCGCCAGAAGAAGAAAAGCAGATAATCGAGTTGGCTAAAGATCCGTGGATTCATCGCAAAGTCCTTCGTTCAATTGCACCTTCAATCTATGGTTACGAGCACATTAAAGAAGCTGTAATGTACCTTCTATTTGGGGGCGTGCCAAAGCAACTAGCCGATATCACAATCAGAGGTGAACTGAACGCCCTGCTGATAGGAGACCCAGGAACAGCCAAATCAGCACTACTTCAATACGTCGCGAGAATTGCTCCTCGTGGTCTCTACACATCTGGTAGAGGAACAACCGCCGCTGGCTTAACAGCAGCAGTCTTGAGAGAACGCGGAGGAGGCGGCATGACCCTCGAAGCAGGAGCACTCGTTTTGGCAGACAAAGGCGTGGCTTGCATCGACGAGATGGACAAGATGCGTCCTGAAGATAGAGTGGCAATCCATGAGGCCATGGAACAACATACAGTTTCGGTGGCAAAAGGCGGAATCGTTGCAACACTCAACGCAAGAACAGCCGTGTTAGCCGCAGCCAACCCCGCCTTAGGCAGATATGAGCCTTACCGCACAGTCGCAGAGAACATCGCTCTCCCAGTCACAATCCTATCTAGATTCGACCTCATCTTTGTCTTGAAAGACGTCCCCGAAAAAGAACTGGACACCAAGATGTCAGAGCATATTCTGAATATCCACCGCAGAGGCGCCGCCCCAACTGAAGCGCCAGTGCCAGTAGACATTCTACGGAAATACATAAGCTATGCCAAAAACATCAAACCCATCTTGTCTGAAGACGCGATGCAGAGGTTGAAGGACTTCTACTTGACCATGCGCGCAGCAAGCGAAACCGAGGGCTCACCCATCGCCATTACACCACGCCAGCTTGAAGCATTAGTACGTCTAGCTGAGGCCAGAGCTCGAGTGGCTTGTCGCAAAGAGATTCTCGCTGAAGATGCCGAAGCTGCTATTGCCATAATGCGAAGGTCACTGGAAGAAGTTGGCATTGACGTTACATCTAGCAAAATAGACATAGATCTCATCATGACTGGTAGGCCAAAGAGCGTGCGCGATAAGTTGCAGGTCGTTCTGAGTGCAGTAGTTGAATTGGAAAGAGAGACAGGTATGGTCGAGAAATCAGCGCTCGTAGAGAAACTTGAAAGAGAATACGAAATTACCATTCCTGAAGCAGAGCGTCTCATCGGACAACTAGTTAAAGAAGGGACCATATATTCGCCTCGAAACGGCTATCTGAAGAAAACATGACAGAAAAGGGCTAAGAGTGAAGATTGAAGAGCTGGCGATACCAAAACCTGTAAAGGACATCATAACCAAATCGGGAATAACCAAGCTCTATCCGCCGCAAGAAGAGGCTATACATGCAGGCGCTCTAGATGGCAAAAATCTTGTCTTGGCTAGTCCAACTGCGTCAGGGAAGACGCTCATCGCTGAGTTCTGCGCCCTCAAACATATACTCGAAAAAGCTGGCAAGGTCCTCTATCTCACCCCACTGCGAGCGTTAGCCAGCGAAAAATATCAAGAGTTCAAGAAATACTCAGTTCTGCGCAAAGCCGACGGTAGAAAAATCAGAGTGGGCATAAGCACAGGTGATTACGACAGCAGTGACAACTGGCTTGAGCGCTACGACATAATCGTCTCAACAAACGAGAAGGCCGATTCTCTGTTAAGGCATAGAACCAAATGGATGAATGATATCTCCCTCATAGTCGCCGATGAAGTTCATCTGTTAAACGATGGAGACCGCGGCCCAACGCTCGAAGTTGTGCTTGCACGGTTAATGCAGGTCAACCCTGATGCGCAGCTTCTTACACTTAGCGCGACAATCAGAAACGCAGAGGAGGCAGCTGAGTGGCTCAAGGCAAACTATATCACAACTGAATGGAGACCAGTCGTGCTCAAAGAAGGCGTCGTGCGACAAAACGAAATCCTCTTCAAAGATGGCGGTGCAGCCAAAATCGAGAAGCGTTCGACGAATCCTGCCGTTAACCTTGGTCTTCACATTGTAAGGTCTGGCGGGCAGGCACTTATATTCGCTGCAACCAGGAAAAGCTCTGTAAGCTTGGCAAAGAAAGCATCTGTCGAGCTAAACAGCCTCCTGTCTAAGCCCAAGAGGCGTTCTTTAACTAATCTTTCCGAGCAGATTCTGGCCGCAGGGGAGAGAACACGAATAAGCGTTTCGCTGGCTGAGCTGGTTAAGCGAGGAACGGCGTTTCATCACGCTGGCTTAGGCGGCCCCCACAGGCGACTGATCGAAATGGCCTTTCGCAATGGAAAAATCAAGATTCTGACTGCCACACCTACTTTGGCCTTTGGTGTCAATTTGCCGGCAAGAATGGTGGTAATTCACGATTACAGAAGGTACGAACCTGGTTATGGCTACTATCCGATTTCCGTGCTTGAGTACAAGCAGATGGCTGGACGGGCTGGGAGACCCCGCTACGACAAAGTGGGTGAGGCCATTCTCTTAGCCAAAACCGAGGATGAGCAAGACTATCTACTGGAGAGCTATGTGCTCGCTCAACCCGAACGCATCTGGTCTAAACTAGCTGTAGAACGTGTCTTGCGATCTCACGTCTTAGCCACCATCGCCGCTGACTTTGCCCACACCGAGCAGGGAATATACGATTTCTTCGGCAAGACCTTCTACGCGTATCAATATGAGGCCAAAGCCATACGGGGAGTCATCACGAAGATTCTGAAGTTCCTTTACGATGAACAGATGATCGATGTCAGCGGCGATGACATCTATGCTACGAGATTTGGACGCCGAATCTCAGAGCTATACATAGACCCCATCACAGGCGTACTAATCAGAGAGGCTCTGCAGAATCGAGCACCGACGCTTACTGACCTAAGTTATCTGCACATGATAGCGCACACACCCGACATCTATCCACGACTTCGACCTTACTCCAGAGAGATAGACGAGCTCGCCCTCTTTGTTGACCAGCACAGAAGCGAGTTCATGTTTCCAGTTCCCGACGAATGGGAAGACCGTATCGCTTACGAAGGATTCTTGGGCGAAGCCAAACTGGCTTGGGTTTTGGAATCGTGGATTGAAGAGACAAGCGAAGATGAGATGATTGGTACGTTTCGAGTTCAGCCTGGCGACCTCTACCGCATTATGGACTCTGCAAAGTGGCTACTCTACGCCTCACATGAACTCGCTCGTCTCCTCAAGCACAAAGAGGCCTTGCCAAGTCTTTCTGAGCTTACGGAAAGAGTGCGAAAGGGAGTGAAGAAAGAGCTTCTGCCACTGGTTAAGCTTGAAGGCATCGGACGAGTCCGCGCTCGCATACTTTTCAATGCTGACTTGAAAACAGTCAGAGACCTCAAAAGGGCTCCCATGGAAAAGCTGACACGCTTACCCCTCATCGGGCTCAAACTTGCAAAGAAGATTAAAGACCAAGCAGGCGGTTTCATCAAAGCAGAAGAATGGAAAAAACTGAAGAGGGGCGAAGAAACGGAGCAAAGAGCCATAACTGAGTTTTGACCACTTGATAAGTAACCAAACAGATGGAAAAACCGCTTTCTAATCCCTCAGTCAACCAATCCTCTGGTCTTTCTCTCACGTCTTGTTCTCTTAATGACAAGCTCCACCTGGTTCACTGCGGTGCCTAGATAGTTTCGTGGGTTCAAAGCTTTCGTAATTTCCCCTTCAGTCAACATTTTTCGCACCGCCTTGTCGTCCAAAAGCGCTCTCTTAAACGGCTGGTTTTCCACTTGGCTCTTTATGATTAAGCGTCTGAGATGCTCGTGCGCCTCTTGACGACTCATTCCTTTACGTGCCAAAGCAATCATTACAGCCTCAGACATGATTTGTCCTTGTGTTAACTCTATGTTTTTACGCATTCTCTTCTCGTTGATTTGCAGATTTGCCGTGATGTTTATCATTAAACTCAACATGTAATCGGTGAGGATGCAGGATTCCGGAATGATGAATCGTTCGGTTGACGACTGCGTTATGTCTCGTTCATGCCATGTTGGAAAGTTCTCTAAGGCGGGAATCACGAGGCTTCGCACGATTCTGGCAAGTCCGCAAACCCGCTCGCAGAGCTCCGGATTGCGCTTATGAGGCATAGTTGAGCTGCCAACCTGTTTGGCTTTCGCGAAGGGTTCAGCTAGCTCCCCAATCTCCGTTCGCTGAAGTTCACGGATTTCAGTGGCAAACTTGTCGAGCGTAGAAGCTATCATAGCTAGAAGGCAAACGAGCTCGGCATGACGATCTCTTTGTATAATCTGCGTAGTGATCTCCGCTGATCTGATGCCTAGCTTTTTCATTACAAGCCGCTGTATTTTCACGGCGTTCGGACCAAGTCCCGCTTGAGTTCCAACAGCTCCGCTCATTTTCCCGACCAGAATACGCTCTTTGCATTGCTGTAGTCGTTCTATATGACGGGCTGCTTCTCTTGTCCAAACCGCGAATTTGAAGCCAAGAGTTGTGGGCAATGCATGTTGACCATGGGTTCTCCCTGCCATGATTATGCTCTTGTAGCGCTCAGCCTTTTCTAGCAGTGTCTTCTCAAGGACGTTGAGTCTGTTCTCAATGATGAAAGTCGCATCCTTCAATTGTAGAGCTGTAGCTGTATCCAAGATGTCGGAGCTTGTGGCTCCTAAATGCACATATGCTCCGCTGGAACCACAGGCTTCTGCTAAAGCTCGAACAATCGAGGTAACATTGTGTCTTATTTCGCGTTCGATCTCTTTGACTCGACTAAGTTTGACGTGTTTGACAGAGGCGGTCTTGATGATTTCCTCAGCGTCTTCGCGCGGAATATCGCCGACTTCTGCGTGTGCCCAAGCAAGGGCTGCTTCAACATTCAGCATTGTTTGAAGACGATTCTCCTCTTCAAAGATTCCCAGCATTTCAGGTGTTCCATAACGTCGAGTGTCAATTGGTAGAATGGGCAAGTCGCTCTCCTCCAGCATTGAACATGCACTAAGTGAAGATAACATTTATCATTCCGCAAAGTCAGAAAACATTAATGCATGGCAGAGAACACGTAATCCATTGAGAACCGACTTATGTAGGAGTCTTACCATGGGCGCAGTAGTAGCGGTTGTGGACAAAAGAGGCGGCAACCCTGTTCCCAAGACCGTTGCCATGCTTAAAAGGCTAAAGCATAGAGGAAACGACTCCCACGGAGTTGCCAGTAACGCTTCTGTAAAGATAGCGGGCTCTCTGGAAGAGCTAGAGGACACAAACTTAAACTCAAACATAGCAATCGGCTACAATTTCTCACGTATCACCGGCCGCGATGTACCGCAGCCAGTCTTGAGAAACGACCATACCCTTGTTTTCGATGGGCGGTGCTTTCCATCTGGCGAGAGACCTAGCCTAGAGGAAGCTGCCAGTAAGTTTGAAGAAGCCTCGGAAGAAAATGCGAGATGGGTCTTAAGGAATCTCGATGGTGCGTACGTTTTTGTTGTTTCCAATTCTGAGAGGCTAATTGCTGGGCGTGATACATTGGGAACAACCCCGTTGTACTTTGGCGAAGATGAGAATACTTGCGGTCTGGCTTCGGAACGGAAAGCACTATGGGCAATTGGAATAAGAAGTGTGAGGTCGCTTCCGCCAGGAAACATTGCCGTGATAGACAAGCAAGGCTTTGCCTTTGAAGAAGTAACTAAGATAGTTCAGCCGCGAATGCGGTTAATAAGTATGGAAACTGCTGTGGTGCATCTTAGGCGTCTTCTTTCTGAAGCCACGACTGAGAGGGTCACAGATGTTGAGAATGTGGCTGTAGCTTTCTCTGGCGGCTTAGACAGTGCTGTTATTGCCGTGTTGGCAAAGATGAGCGTTGACGTCCACCTCATTTCTGTGGGACTGAAGGGTCAACAAGAGCTCAAACACGCTGAAAGTGCAGGTGAGGCTTTAGGGCTTCCTGTTCACATTCAAACATATGACGTAAGCGACGTTGAGAGAGCTGTTTTCAAGGTCTTGTGGTTAACCGAAGAGCCTGACTTGATGAAAGTTGGAGTTGCGATTCCCATCTTATGGACGGCGGAAACTGCTTCAAAGATTGGATGCCCTGTTCTCTTAGCTGGACAGGGTAGCGACGAGCTTTTCGGAGGCTACCATCGATATCTAACAGAACTCGCAGAAAAGGGCTCTGAAGCCCTACGGGAAATCTTGTATCATGACGCCATTTCGTCTTATGAAACGAATTTTCAAAGAGATTATCCAGTTTGTGCCTTCCACAGAGTTGAGTTGCGCTTACCCTATGTCGACCGTGAAGTCGTAGACTTCGCCCTTAGTCTGCCGATGAGATTGAAAATAGAATCTGTTGAAGACCAGCTTCGGAAAAGAGTGTTGAGAAGAGTGGCTGAAAGCTTGAGAATCCCTAATTCCATTGCTTATCGAACGAAAAAGGCAGTTCAGTACGCAACTGGAGTCGACAAAGCTCTCAGAAAGCTGGCGAAATCGGAAGGCTTAACCGTTAGCGGCTATCTTAGACAAGCCTTCTATGAAAGGTTTCCGAGTCTGGAAGCATCACAATGAGGACAGCGATAATCTTCTCACCTAAATACTTAGAACATGACACTGGAAAAGGCCACCCAGAATCCCCTGCACGCCTGCAAGTCATAAAAGAAGAGCTGGAAAAAAGCGGGCTTCTTGAAACGGGACGGTGCTCAATCGTTAAACCTACGCCGGCACGACTCGAAGATGTGGAACTCGTGCATGAACCTGACTATATTAGCCTTGTAGAGGATCTCTGCAAATCCGGAGGTGGTTTGCTTGACTTGGGCGATACAGTTGTATCTCCCAAAAG
>Ga0209635_10001447_pt1 | contig 17618 bp, 22 predicted proteins | sample DeeMarSWOR230_32_FD_187463 | JGI IMG/M metagenome (GOLD analysis project Ga0209635, IMG submission 187463) | Marine sediment microbial communities from White Oak River estuary, North Carolina - WOR-2-30_32 (SPAdes) (version 2) | ecosystem: Environmental > Aquatic > Marine > Intertidal zone >... | reverse complement strand
CAAGGATAAAATCCCGACGGAGTTCATTAATTTCCTTATTTGAAGTTTTCTTGTCCATAGTAGCTTTTGACATAATATTATTATACTACTTCGCCAGTAGCTTCGCCAACCACGTTTATACTGAACCGATGAAAGCTAGGCTCCATGTGATGGCAAAGGCTAGCCTCCATCTTTGTGATGGCGTCATCTTGGTTGCTTCAGTCCTTGCAGTCCTAGCGTATCTAGATAATCGTTCGGGCGTTAACCCAAAAAACTGTAGCAAAGCAAGCAAAAAGGCAAGTATTATTAGTATGTCTCTCCACATCTGCTCGTCATTCCAATTATAACATTGAGAATATTTTTGGTAGCAACAATTCTCAAACTTCACTAACGAGTGGTATAATTAGGATTAGTTAGCGAACCGCGTTCAATGGTGGAAGTTAAGTCATGGGAATAAAGCCAAAGTCCATTAAGTTGGTTGATTCCAAAGGAGAAGAATTACGTGCCTCGGGAAGCAGCGAGAATAGGATAGTCGAGTCAGCAGGTTCACAGATGACGAGCACCGGCCAACTGGGCTTTACATTTACTAAAAGAGACCTCACAACAGAGGATTTGAGTTGGATGGCTGGCTTCTTTGATGGCGAAGGGCATATTGATATTGCTAAGTATAAAAAATCTAATCGACACGGCATCTTGGTAGCTAGTGTAACCAATAAGAACCGGGATGTATTAACACCTTTCCTTATTTTTGGTGGCAGAATCTTCATAGCGACTAAGAAGTTGAATGTCTGGCGATGGCAAGCCTACGGTGGACAGGCTAAAACGCTCTTAGAAAGGCTTCTGCCTTACCTCAAGTTAAAAGGGGATGCTGCTAAAGTAGCTATAACGTTTCAAAACACTCTAGGTCACTATGGCTCAAGGCCACTAACTCCAGCCTTGATAAGGAAAAGAGACGCTCTAATCGAACGCTTTAGGGAACTTCAGCCAGCTAGGAGAGGCACGAGCAAGGGAAGGCAAGATGAAAAGAGAAGAGATGAACCAGAAGGTCACAAATGAGCTTAAGCATATCCCGCACGTCAAGGGGTATTTGGAACAAAATCTCTTTCGTTCGGGCTATAATGCGATACGGCGCCATGACCTTGCCCAGAATCCAGCGACACCTCCCAGCCTATCCTTCGGTAAAGTGTTAGAGGAAGTCAGAAAAACTAACGCCAGCTTCGTGCCTATTTACGACAGAGACTTTTTCCCAGATGTATAGCCAAGTCAGCGGATTTAGAGAAGACACTAGAAGTCTGTGAAAGGAGGTAAGCATATGTATCTTTATGAAGTGATGAGCCAAGTGCTTAAGGCGCACGGCAATACTCCAATGAGAATTGAAGACATCGCAGCTATTATTAACAAGAGACGTCCAAACCTTACGAAAGCTCGCTTTCCAGTTAGTGCCCATCAGATAGGGATGAGAGCAGTCACTGATGTCCAAAAGGGCACCCCCCCTTTATTTGAAGTACTTATAAAGTTGCGGTAAGCAAGTCAAAGCAGAGCCCAGCTAGCGGATTTTCACAACATTGGGAACGGAAAGGAGGATATGGTGAATGCGTTTGAAAATATAGTGAAGCTGTATTTGGAGGAGGAAGGTTATTGGATTCGGCAATCTGTGAAGGTCAGTGTTTCAAAGGAAGACAAAGTGACTATTGGCTTGCCGACCATGCCCCGACCAGAAATAGACCTTGTAGCTTTAAATGTGAAGGAAAACGAATTACTATTGATAGAGGTTAAGTCACTTCTTGACTCCTATGGTGTGTGGTATGAGGCGGTTTCTGGTGATGACAAAAAGTTTGCAAAGCGTTACAGGTTGTTTACGGACAGTAAATACAGAAAGGTCGTGACTAATCGTTTGCGTGAGGCATATCTCAAGCAGGGTCTTATAAATCAACATACCACAATAAATTATGGACTAGCTGCTGGAAATATCCACTTAGGCAACGAACTACCCATAAGAGAGTACTTCCTAAGAAAGGGATGGAAACTATTTACGCCACAGCAAATCAAAGAAAAGGTAAGGCAATTATCAACAAAGGGCTGGGAGGATGATGTGATTACCATGACTGCCAAGTTGATATTAAAAAAGGACGTTTTATCCGTGTGAAGATACCTCAGCCAGTGGATTTGAAGAAGGCAATGAAGGAGGTGCGCAATGAGCGAATATGAATTGCGGGAATTGAAGAGTCTATTGGAAAAGATTAATGGAAACTTGGAATCTATTAATGGAACACTCGACAATTATCTGTCTAACGTGAGCGACGTTGTGGAGAGGATAGAGAGGTCTTTGGATAAGATAGCTGAGCAAAAAAGATGACAGACTAGAAGAGTCTACTAGACCTGTCTAGCCATTGCTCAAGGCAACTGAAACCACAAAACAAGAAGGATGGTAATCCAAACTATCCTCAAACTTCAATGACCTTATATACTGCAGTGTAGCCATTCCCTTAGTGGTAACGGCAGGGTTAGTAATTTAAGAGTAGCTAGCAATTAAAGCGGGAGACCTGCTCGATGGCGTTTTCGATGAGTTCGATGCGCTGGGTCTGGCCTTTGTCATCGAGTTCAATGGCTACTACATCTATGCGCCACAGCGGGGGAAGGTCCTGGTGAGTATTGGTATAGGTCAGGGCTGAGGCAATTAGTTTTTCCTTTTTGGCCTGTGTTATTGACTCCTCAGGAGTGCCGAAGTCCAGACTGCTCTTGGTGCGTACCTCGACAAAGACAAGATAGTCCTTCCGCTGAGCAACGATATCAATCTCTCCATGAGGGCAACGAAAACCCACCTCGCGAATACGGTAGCCCCGCTTTTTGAGGAATTTCCGGGCTGCTTTCTCCCCCAGCTTACCAACTTCCTGGCGGTCCATCACCTGATCCATCAGGGAGTCTACCCTGAACGAGATTCCTCGGTCGCTCCGCTCCCTCGGAATGACGGGAAGCGAAGGATCCGTGATTTTGGCTTGCGATGACATTCTTGACAGGGGCAAAGTATAGGCGGTGAATTGGCGAAGGCCCGAGCTTTTGCAGACAGGATATGTGTTTTCGTGTTCCATAGCCTTTATGCCCGGCAAATCCATAGCCAGGATACTTTATGTCAAGCTCTTCCATAATGCGGTCTCTGGTGACCTTGGCTATGATAGAGGCGCAGGCAATAGAGAGACACGATTTATCACCTCTGGTTATCCCAATTTGAGGGATGGGACATTGAGACAAGCTCAGCCTGTCAATAAGGAGGAAGTTCGGTTGTTTGGGCAGCTTTTCCACCGCCTGCATCATAGCCAGTCTGGTTGCCTTGAGGATGTTAATGGAGTCAATCACCTGAGGGGGAACGATGCCGATGCCCACAGCTATAGCCTCCTTGTTAATCAGGTCAAAGAGGGACTCACGATTCCTGGAGTTTAATTCCTTGCTATCCCGAACCAGCCCAAACCAGGACAGATTGGCTGGGTGGGGCAGGATAACGGCGCTGGCTAATACCGGGCCGGCGAGAGCCCCCCGCCCGACCTCATCAATGCCAGCGATAAGCTCATAGCCCTGCGATTTAAGCTTATCTTCCTCATCGAAGTTCGGTGGCTGCGACATATCTTTGCCAAAAATAAAAAATTAAAAGTTAGAAATCAAAATGACAAGTCAAAAAGAAAAAATTATTTTTACATTTTGCATTTTTATTTTTGTATTTGATTTATAAGCCCACCCCCCAGTACCTCGTCGATATTATAGAACACAATGGCCTGCCCCGGGGTTACCGACTTTTGCGGCTGAGCGAAATGAACATCAGAGATTGCTTCGCCTTCACTTCGTTCAGGCTCGCAATGACGAGGTGGCAAGAGAATAGCTTCTGCCTCTTTTGCTTTATAGCGTATTTTGGCGATGACAGTAATGGGCTCCCGAGGCGCTTTGCCTGATATCCAGTTCAGCTTTCGGGCGGTGAGCTTCTGGCTGTAGAGCTCTTTTTCATGACCAAGCACAATTCTATTGCTTTCAGGCTCTATCCTTGTGACATAGAGTGGCTTATCAGAGGCTAATCCCAGGCCATGCCTCTGCCCGATGGTATAAAAAGCTATTCCCCGATGCTGACCTAATTCCTTTCCCTGGGTATCTACAATGTCGCCAGGCAGAGTGGAAAATCTCTGGCTGAGAAAAGCAACATAGTTCTTCTGGGAGATAAAGCAAATATCCTGGCTGGACTTAGTTGCTGTGGGCAAGCTCGCCTGCTTTGCCATCTGTTTAACCTCGTCTCTACTATACTCGCCTAAAGGAAACAGGACATGCCCGAGCTTTTCCTGGGTTAGCGTATAAAGAAAATAAGATTGGTCTCTACCGATGTCTGCTGCTTTAAGCAAGCGACAGCCATCACTGGAATGCTCTACCCGGGCATAATGGCCTGTAGCCAGATAGTCAGCGCCCAGGGACAATGCTTTATCGAGGAGGAGGCCAAACTTTACGTACTGGTTGCAGGCAACGCAGGGATTGGGAGTCCGCCCTTGCTGGTATTCCTGGCAAAAATAGTCAACTACACAGGACCCAAATTCCTTTCGCAAGTCAACCTGATGGTAGAGAATACCTAAAATGCGGCAGACATTCTCCGCCCGATGCGCCTGGTAGTCACAGCGCGGAGAATCCCAGAGGCGCATATGTACGCCCATTACTTCATAGGCGGCTTCTTTGAGCAAACAGGCGGCTGCGGAAGAATCCACGCCTCCGCTCAATGCCACGGCGACCTTACCCTTGGGCATGCCTTTAGATTCTTCCCTCCGCGGTTCTGTTCCCTTATGGTTGAAAGGAAATTGAAGCTATTTTTATGTTTTTTGTATCAAAGTTTAAGATAGGTGTGCCGCTAATCCGATGCCAAGAAAAACTAAAGCAACTCCGATGAAACCAAAACTCAGACGGCGTGTAATTTTTTGACCTATGCCACCGAGAATAGAGCTTATGCCAAGTAGAGTACAGTATATGCCAAGTAGAATCAAATATATATACATAGCCCAATTTCCGGAATCTAACCCTAGAAATACAGCACCAACTAAAATAGCGATAACACCTACTACAATACTAACCTTGCTGGCAATATTAGTCATAGAAGGGAATTTAACACTCCGAAAACCCTATGTCAATCGAAAAAGAACGGAATGGGGCATACACCAAAATCGAACAGAACCCCATCCGCAAAGAATGACAAAAACCGTCAGGCTGGGAAGTCAGGCAATAACTGGCTCACCCTGTCCCAGATAATCTCGGCAATCTTCACCTTAGGTAGAGAGGCATCTATCACCAGCCAGCGCTCAGATTCAGCTGCAACCATCTTGAGGTAACCTTCCCTTACCCGCTGATGGAACGATAAGTCTTCCAGCTCAAAACGGTCTCGTAAACTTCGCTTTCGAGCCAGTCCCTGCTCAGGCGAAATATCCAGGAGGATAGTGAGATTCGGCTTAAGATTCCCTGTTGCTATATTGTTAACCATCTCCACGAAGCTCGCCTCAAGCCCCCGCCCATAGCCCTGATAGACCAAGGTGGAGTAAGTGAAGCGGTCGCAGATGACTACTTTACCTTCTTCTAAAGCAGGACGAATTAACTCGGTCACCAATTGCGCACGGGAAGCAGCCACGAGAAACAGCTCAGCCTGGGGCGAAATAGATGAGCCCCTTTTCCTCTTAAGCGCTTTTCTTAACTCGTTACCCAGAGCTGTGCCTCCCGGCTCATGGGTTAGTACCGCCGGTATGTTTTGCTGCTCAAGCTTCTTCAGCAATAGCCTGGATTGGGTGCTTTTGCCGCAGCCTTCGCCACCTTCAAAGGCGATGAATAGTCCCAATGATTACCTCGACTTTCTTTTGCCGCCGGGTTCCAGGCTCTTGTTACCAGAGTTGAAACCGCTGCGTCCGGCTAAAAGACGCTGTAGATGATGGACATAGGTATATTGAGTGTCACGGGGATAGAGAGCATCCAGGCACTGTTTCATTTGAACGGTATTGTTGCTTTTGAGGACATAAATCGGTATACCCAGCGCCTCGGCATCCCGTATCTTCTGCGGCTTGCGGCGGTAATAACTTCGTGTCGTGAGGAAAATATCAGCTTGCTTAAGGTCGGCGACGATTTTCAATTCTTTTCGCCCCTCCTTGGCAATTTGCTCCAGTCGAGCCCGGTTAGCGCCGAAGAGGTAGAATCGCAGCGTTTTTTCCGGCTGCTTCTCTTCCTTGCTTTCCCATATAAGAGGTGAGGTTATCGCCTCCTTCTTTACCTCTCCATCCTCATCCATCCAGCGCGCTTCGGCCTTGGGGGGTCGCCCATGCAAGAGAGCATCGACAGCCTCGGTCACGTCAGGATGTACGGTTACCCTGTAATAATCTACAATTTCCACCACCATATCAAAGGTGGGCGGAGCCTTGCGCTCCAGGATAGATTTTTGCGTGTGCCGTCGCCTGGCTTCTTCATCTCCCAGGGTAACCGTCTGGATGCCACCGATTAGGTCAGACAGAGTAGGATTCATTATCAAGTTTTCCAGAGTGTTTCCATGAGCCGTGCCCACCAACTGCACTCCGCGCTCAGCGATGGTACGAGCTGCCTGGGCTTCAAGTTCAGTGCCTATTTCATCGATAATGATGACCTCAGGCATATGATTTTCCACTGCTTCAATCATTACCGCATGTTGTTCAGCGGGAGCAGCTACCTGCATCCGCCGGGCATGCCCGATAGCGGGATGAGGAATGTCTCCATCCCCGGCAATTTCGTTGGAGGTGTCAATTACGATAACTCGTTTTTTGAAATCATCAGCCAGCACTCGCGCCACCTCTCGCAACATAGTGGTCTTGCCTATACCGGGCCGCCCTAGAAGCAGAACGTTGTTGCCTGATTCGATAAGGTCTTGAATCATCTTTACGGTGCCAAATACAGCTCTGCCCACACGGCAGGTCAAGCCAATTATATAGCCATTTCTATTGCGTATTGCTGAGATGCGGTGCAGGGTGTGGTTGATGCCAGCGCGGTTATCCCCGGTGAACTCGCCAATGCGTGATACTACATAATCAATATCAGACTGGTTTACCTCTTTAGAATTGAGGACTAATTCTCTATGGGGGAAGCGGGCTTCAGGGAGACGCCCTAAGTCTAAGATTACCTCCAACAGCTCGCTGTGATCGGGCTGCTGGTAGAGCGGCTCACGGATATGGAGTGGCAGGATATCAAGCAGTGCGTCTAAATCGTCAGTAACTACCCTTCGCATTCTGTGAAATACCTGTCTTCACCTCACCAACCCCTGGGGGCCAACAATTCTTGTTGGGGTATATCTTTTATATCCAGACCAGGCATAGCGGCTCCCAAACCCTTGGATACCTCAGCGACGATAGCCGGGTCCTGGTAGTGGGTGGTAGCTTTAACGATGGCCTGCGCTCTGGTTGCAGGGTCGCTGGACTTAAAAATCCCCGAGCCCACAAACACTCCCTCGGCCCCTAGCTGCATCATTAAAGCAGCATCGGCGGGTGTCGCTACACCACCGGCGGCAAAGTTCACAACAGGTAACTTCCCTGTTTTATGCACCTCCATTACTAACTCCAGAGGAGCACCAAGGACTTTCGCCTCAGCTACCAATTCCTCCTCAGGTAAAGCCTGAAGCCGGCGAATCCCATCCTGGACCGCCCGCATGTGCCTTACAGCTTCAACGATGTTGCCTGTTCCGGCCTCGCCCTTGGTGCGAATCATCGCCGCCCCTTCGGAAATACGACGTAATGCTTCGCCCAAGTCACGGCAGCCACAGACAAAAGGAACCTTAAAATCATGTTTCCAGACATGATGGCTTTCATCGGCGGGAGTGAGCACTTCGGACTCGTCGATAAAATCAATGCCCAACGCCTCCAGCACCTGAGCCTCAGCAAAATGACCAATGCGGCATTTAGCCATTACGGGGATGCTTACCGCTGCCTTTATGGCCGTAATTACAGCGGGGTCAGCCATACGAGCCACTCCGCCGTCGGCGCGGATATCTGCTGGTACCCGTTCCAGTGCCATGACAGCGCAGGCACCGGCTTCCTCGGCAATTTTAGCCTGCTCCGGGGTGACCACGTCCATAATCACCCCACCCTTCAGCGTCTGGGCCAGTCCCGTCTTAACTTTCCAGGTACCCTTTTCCATCAATTTCCATTATAACGCTATGCTAGTCAAATCACAAATGTCACATGAGAGCGTCTAGTAATGTTATTCTGGGAGGCCAAATGAATTTGGACACGGAAGGTTATTAACCAGTGTCAGACCGTTTTTATGACTTTCCAGAATTTCAGTGTACCCAATAAAAAAATCCGCGAATTGAATAATAGAGGGTTAACCCACCAAATCTGGAAATGTTATTATTGGATTCTGCAATGTGATCATGGCGGTTTATGCAAATGGTGACATAAAAGTCATTGCGAGGCGACAAAGTGTAGTAGTTGGGTAAAGAGGGGAAAGCTCAGTTCAGCGCCCTTTGGTCTAAGCAGCTCTCCTTCTACGCACGAGGAAAATCACCAGTGCCACCGCCGCCACCGCTACTATTATCCAGGGCCACCACGGCATCTGGACAGCTGTAGCTTCCCACATGTTTGTCTCTGTTGCCTTAGCAGTAGCTTTCGCGCCGGGATAAGTTGTGGATACCTCTACCATCACCCCAGTCAGTTTATCCCAGTAGTAAGTAACCTGGGTTTCATCCTGCGAAAAGCTTGCATAGACTACTACTCTGTTTGCTCCCGTATAAGTTTTTGTAGCTTCGCCTTCTATTGTTACAATGCCATACCCAGCTATGTAAACGGAGTCTCCTATTGTCAGGTTGCCGGAAATAACCATTCCTGCGAGCCCAGGGACTTCGGTGCCAGACACAACATCTACAGTCGTGGTGTCGCTTTGTTCAGTTCCGTCCGACACGCGCAGCGTAGCCTGCACAGTAGCTATTGTGCCTTCAACGCTTAGAAACTCCAACTTCAACCACTCTGGATATATCTGACCGACAGGCCAACCCATAAACGTAAACTTAAGCTTTATCCAGTCGCCAGCCTTAATGCCCACATCGCCAGCCTCGACACCCACAAAGTTAGCCGTTATGGAATAGTCGCCGTTCATGGTGATGGTGGTCGCAGCGGCATTGACATCAACAATGGTGTCCACATCACCAGTCCACTCAACAAACCGGTAACCATTATCTGGAGTCGCCACCAGGTCGACTACAGTTCCTTCATTATAGGGAAATACTCCCTCACCGGGCTCGGTTACCGAGCCTCCTTCCGTGCTGTTGATGGAGAGGTTGTACTGAACCGACGGTATCTCCTCAAAGTCTGCTGTGTCATCTGACTCCGCCCAATCAGAGCGGATAAGGTCAAAGACGATGTTTTCTTCAGTAAAATAGACCGTCTGTCCTGACGCCTTGACGTAGTACCTGACTGCTTCATCCACCTGCCCCTGGTTCTCGATGAACAGGAGAGGCAGTTTACCATAAGCATCCAGTACACTCCTCCCTGTTGTCGATAAATCCAGGGTGTCTGTGCTTCTTTCCCCGGCTAGCAGGCCGGCTGCCGGGAAAGCCACCATCAATGCTACCAACAGAATTGCCGACGCGCAGATTTTCTTTCGCACCATAGTTTCCCCTTATCTAATAGTCTAGTTTCCGCAGGATATTGTCACACACAGTATCACTCCCCCCACATACTGTCAAGGATTGTCGTCAAGTTTTCAAGAATTTCAGCGGATTGGCAAGAAGTCAGCAAATTTCACTAAATTAGGTGATAGGGTCTGAGCGCCGGCTCTCATACCAACCAATAATAGCAAGCTGACAAGCTTGAACAATATTGCTCGCTACAAGGCTAATGACAAGCCGATTATTATAACGGCTATTTATGGGACTGAACCCTGGCTGGCACTTATTGGCTATAGGCTCTTTTTTGTTTCCTCAATCTCCCTTTCTACCTCCTTGAGTTCTTCCTCCAGGTCTTTCTTATACTCCTCGAGCATGTCCAGATACTCCTTTCTGTCGGGAAAGGGCTTGAATCCCTGGAAGTAGAAACCGAAGGGGGGGAGGCCAAAGTAGAACCTCCGGGACCTTCTGCTCCACATCTCTATTTCACCTCCTAAATTATTTACCCCTGAAAAACGCAGCGAATTTTAATGGGATGATTTAAATTGGCCGTCGCCTTGGCAGTCCAGAACGACGGGGATATTTATTCGGTGTCGGGTATATTTTATCAATAATTACCAAATAACGCCCGTCACTAAATTCGTCCAATTCTATTTTCTTTATCTGGTCTAATTTGCCTCCCAGTGCAGCAATGGCTTCTTTCGCCCTGTTTATCTCTTGGTCGATATTACCTTTCTTTTGAGCGATAAATTTTCCCCCGATCTGACAAAAAGGCAGAGTTAGTTCCACCAGGGTAGGCAACAAGGCTACAGCACGGGAGAGAACCAGGGCAAATTGCTCACGATAGAGCAATAAATGAGCTGCTTCCTCAGCTCTATTATTCAGAACTTCGACATTTTCCAGTTCCAGTTTGCGGATGATGTGGTGAAGGAAAGCTGTCTTTTTTGTTGTGGGTTCAATGAGCACCAGCCTGGGCTGGGGGAAAAGAATTTTGAGCGGCACGCCGGGGAAGCCGGCACCTGTGCCTATGTCTATGATATTGAATTCTGGTCTTTGCACCTCCTCTTCCGGCAAAGCCAGCGTGATGGTCAGTGAATCAAGGAAATGCTTTACCTGCACCGAGGAGTAATCCGTTATGGCTGTGAGGTTGATTTTTTTATTCCACTCAATTAGCTCCTGGTAGTAAAGCTCGAATTTCCTCACCTGCCTGGCATCAAGTTCTATCCCCAGATTACCCGCTCCTTCAATAAGTTTTTTCATCTCGAGCCACGTTTAAAATTCAGATGTCGTTAGCAAGTTAATTTTATCCTAACCGCTGCTCATGGGTCGACACGCTCACAATGAGCAATCCACAAACGGGGCTAGTCCCGCCCATAAGGCAAGGATAAACCTCGCCACTACATTCGCCGGTCTTTAGTTATGGTCGGATTGCGAGATTTATATTACTTGACAAATTTGTAAGATAAATCATACAATACTGACATTGCTTATGCAGGAGGTAAGAATGGAACAAAAGGACGAGCGTATAATAGGCAGCTGTTTTGGTACTGCTTTGCTTGGGCCTCGAGGGCAGTTGGTGATTCCAGTGGAAGCCCGAAAAGAACTGGGCATAGACACTGGTAGTAAACTTCTGGTTTTCGGTCATTTTGGTGGGCGGGGACTTATCTTTATCAAAGCTGAGGCGGCAGAAGAATTGCTGAACATCATGAGCAGCCGACTTGATGAAGTTGCTAGGTTAGTCAAAGAAAGTAAAACTACTGGTGCTGGGATAGAGGGCGAAAGCAAGCTAATTTGATGACCCTATCAAAATATACGATGCTTTATCTTTTACCCGACATTATGGATTTGCTGCTATAATGTGTGGTTTATCAGAATAGAGAGGGGCATAAAGGAAAATGAAAAAAAGGCGAACATTAATAATAACAATCTGCGTGGTTGTCATTGGTATAGTACTCGCTATTGTGCTTACTAGAGGCGCCGGCCGCGAAGCTACGCCGTCAGATACTGTTGTGGTTACTCGAGGGGAAATATTGAGAACCGTTTTAGTGGATGGCAGTTTAGTAATGCCTAACAAAGCGTATTTATCATTTGGGGTCACGGGTACGGTGACAGAGGTGCTGGCTGACGAAGGGGATAACGTGACAAAAGACCAGGTATTAGCCAGGCTTGATGTGCCGTCTTTGGAATCAAGTGTAGAGGTGGCTGAGTTACAAGTCGAAATAGCGGAGGAACAAGTCAAATCAGCCCGAGCGCAATACGAAATCGCCCAGATTAACCTGGACGAGGGCGTACCGGGCCAGTCTGAAGACGTGCTTGAGCAGCAAGTGGATGCAGCCAAAGCTTATTGGAAAACAGCAAAGCTGAACTTGGAAATAGCAGAACTCAGCCTAGAATCGGCGGAGCTTAACCTGGAAAAGGCGGTAATAGTGGCTCCCTTTGATGGGGTAGTAACTGACATCACCATAACAGAAGGAAAAGACGTCTCGACAGCGACATTGGCCACTCCGGCAATAACACTGGTTGACACCAGCGAAATAGAGATGCGCGGCTTCATTGATGAAATAGATATCGCCATGGTCAAGGTTGGCCAGGCAGCGAATATCATATTAGATGCCTTGCCGGACGAGGAAGTAAATGGTGAGGTGGCTTTTATCTCCCTGGTAGGCACAACCCTAGCCGGAGTGGTATCTTACGACACCACCATAACTTTGGAAAATCCCCTCGGAGGACTCAAAGACGGCATGAGTGCCACTGCTGAAGTCATCATCGAGCGACGTGACGATGTATTGTTGATACCGAATAGAGCTATTTGGGGGACCCTGGCAAACCCAAAGGCTGTAGTGCTCGTAGACGGGCAGCAGGAAGAGAGAGAAATTACCCTGGGGCTGACCGATGGTATAAACACTGAAGTCCTGTCAGGACTGGAGGAGGGGGAAAAAGTGATAATACCTACTGCTAAGGAGCGACAAGACGGCTTCTTTATGATGTAGCCAATGCTGGAACTTGAGAACATAACCAAGGTGTATAAAGCGGGGCAGACCGAAGTTCCTGCTCTGCGAGGGATTAGCTGCCGCATTGAGTCAGGGGAGATGGTATCTATCATAGGGCCTTCGGGCTCCGGAAAGTCCACCCTGATGAATATCATCGGCTGCCTTGATAAGCCAACTTCCGGTAAATATCGTTTAGAGGGAATTGAAGTAGACAAGCTTAACGATAATCAATTAGCCGAGATAAGAAGTAAAAAGATAGGCTTTGTCTTCCAGAGCTTCAACTTGTTGTCCCGGACCACAGCTTTAGCCAATGTGGAACTGCCACTTATTTACAACGGTGCCAGCAACCGACGGCAAAGAGCGTTACAGGTCCTGGAATCAGTGGGACTAGCTCATCGGGTCACTCACAGGCCAAGCGAGCTAGCTGGAGGGGAGCAACAACGGGTGGCTATCGCTCGAGCCTTAGTAAATAATCCATCTCTTATTTTAGCTGATGAACCTACAGGCAACCTCGACACCCAGACCAGCAAGGAAATCATGCTAATTTTTAAGCAATTGAATGAGCAAGGAATGACCATCGTTTTGGTTACTCATGAGCCAGATATTGCCGCTTATACCCAGCGCACCATTAAACTGCGCGATGGCCTGATAGAGGCATCGGAATGAAACTTTGGGATTGTTTCGCTACCGCGTTGCGAGCTTTGCTTAGTAACAAGCTAAGGTCAGCCTTGACCATGCTGGGTATCCTGATTGGCGTGGCTGCAGTTATTTCTGTGCTATCCTTAGGAAGTGCACAGGCGGCTATAGTAGAGGAGTCTTTTGCCACTCTGGGGTCCAACTTAATATACGTCACACCTCCGGAACTCGGCATAGCTGGAGTGGGGGCTCAGACAACGCTGACTTTGGAAGATGCAGAGGCGATTGCCCAGTACGCCCCTTCTGTAGAAGAGGTGTCGCCAATGGCGCAGACTTACGCTCAGGTTGTAGCTGGCGGAGAGAGCCTCAGCAACACAATTATTGCCGGAGTGTGGCCAGAAGCCGAAGTAGTGGACAACTATGCTGTGGCACTGGGCAGCTTCATAACCAACTTCGATTATGGAGCGAGATCGAGGGTAGCTGTCCTGGGGAGCGAAGTAGCCAAGACCCTTTTTGGTGAGATGGACCCCACTGGCCAGAGCTTGAGGATTGGTGGGCGTCAATTCCAGGTCAGCGGTGTACTGGAAAGCCGAGGGATGGGATTTGGACTTGAAGACATGAGGGTCTATATTCCCTTATCCACCTTCTATAACACTCTGGCAACCTCACAGATGGGCAGCCGCGGAAGCAGCGTTAACATGATCAGTGTCCAGGTAGAGAGCGGCGATATGCTGGAGTCTGCCGAGCAGGAGATCACCGATATCTTGAGGGAGCGCCATGGCCTCAGAGAAGGAGAAGACGATGACTTCAGAGTTATCAACGTGGCGTCCGTGGCAGAACAGGTCACCCAGGTGCTGGGAATACTCCGGCTCATCCTCGCCGGCATAGCTGGTATATCCTTACTTGTCGGCGGCATTGGGATTATGAATATCATGCTGGTTTCGGTGACCGAGCGTATCAGGGAAATCGGTTTGCGCAAGGCAGTAGGAGCCAAGCGGCGGGATATTCTGATTCAATTCCTCATTGAAGCTGCTACACTAGGGCTCTGTGGCGGTGCTGTAGGAGTGGGCGTGGGGTGGATTATAGTGAAAATCATGTCTGACATAGCGACAAATGCTGGTTTCCCCTTTGCTGCTACGCTTCCCGGCTATGCTATTGCCCTGGCGGCAGGTGTAGCAATTTTTATCGGGCTTGTTTCTGGGTTGTACCCAGCCATCCGAGCAGCACGACTCGACCCCATCGAGTCCTTGCGTCACGAATAAACTACTTTCCTTGAATCAAGGACAAAAATTCACTGCGAGTCGCTACCTTGCTGCGGAAAGTTCCCCTCACCGACGAGGTTATCACAGTTGTCCCCGGCTTTTTTATGCCACGCATAACCATACATAAGTGCTCTGCTTGGATAACCACGGCTACCCCATCGGGTTGAAGTGATTCAAAGATGGCGTCAGCAATTTGCTGGGTCATCCTTTCCTGAAGTTGGGGACGCCTGGCGCAGATTTCTACCACCCTGGCCAGCTTGCTTACCCCTACCACCCTGCCACCAAGGCTGGGGATATAACCGACATGGGCTACGCCATAAAATGGTAGGAGATGGTGTTCACACATGGAATAGAAGGGAATGTCCCTTAGAATCACCATCTCTTCATATCCTTCCTCAAAGTCCACCACTAGTTCAGCTTTAGGGTCAGCATCTAAACCGGAAAAGAGCTCGGCATACATTTCAGCTACTCGCTGTGGCGTATCCTTTATGCTCTTCCTAAGGGGATCCTCACCAATAGCTTCGATTATGGAGGCCATTGCCAGTTTGATTTTATCTTGATTAACCATCTAAATTAACCCCGATAAATTTAATCTAAATATTAACTTGGTTCCCAAGAAAATCGCAAGATTTTCTTGGGTTAATCTAAATCCCCCTATTTATAAGCTTTACGCTGTTTTTATCCGTGCTAGCATAAAAATCTGAACCAAGGTAAAGGAGCGGCTTTATCTTATCCAGGTCGAGAATCTCTGCCGGGGTAAATGCCTCCTCGAGGAAGTGCACAGCTACAATCTCACCGACTACCCAGATGTGGTCACCGTAGGGCTTACTATCCGCCAGCTTGCACTCATAGGCAGCATAAGCATCTTTTAAGATAGGCACCGTGGTCTTTAAAGGCTTCTCTTTCTTGATATTAAATCTATCAAATTTGTCCATCTGCTGCCCAGAAGTGCCGCCGATGGCAGCGGCGAGGGAGGCTTTCCCTGAAGGAATGAAATTAATGCCAAATTCCCGGCTTTCTGTGATAAGCTGGTAGGTAAATCTCTTAGATGCAACGGCGATGCCATAGAGGGGTGGCTTAAAAGAAATCGAGCTATGCCAGGCAGCAGTCATGGCAGCATCCCTGCCCCGGGCACTGGCGGTAACTATAACTGCTACCTTGGGATATTGTTGGCTGAATTTCCCTATATCCTCGGTAATGATTTTTGGCATAATATTCGCTTCCTTAATCCAGCGTCATTCTCTCCACAATATCACTGTGGTTCTATGCCTCTTGTCATCTTTGGGCATGGTGAGGAATAGCTGAGGTCGGGAATTTCAAAACTTCCTCAACGGCCGCTAGCTCAGCAGGGAGCTCCATGGGTGCCCGGGCATATCTTTCTGGCACACCGGGGTCCTTTAGCCCGGTGCCGGTGACGATGCAAACCACACGCTTGCCAGAGAAGTTTCCCCCTTTGGACATCTTAATAAGCCCGGCTAACGAGGCTCCTGAAGCTGGCTCGCCGAAGATGCCTTCCTTAATTGCCGCCAGTCTGTAAGCATTCAGAATTTCATCATCAGTAACACTGTCAATGATACCTCCCGACTCATTCCGGGCAGCCACTGCTTTCTGCCAACTAGCGGGATTGCCAATGCGAATCGCTGTGGCAATGGTCTTGGGTCGTTTGACAACCTTATCCAGCACTATGGGGGCAGCGCCTGCAGCCTGGAAGCCCATCATCTTAGGAGTGTGGCTAGCCTTACCCGCGCGATGGTATTCAGCAAATCCCTTCCAATACGCGGTAATATTACCGGCATTGCCCACAGGGATAAAGAGATAATCGGGAGCATCCCCAAGGTCGTCTATAATTTCAAAAGCTGCTGTTTTCTGACCTTCGATGCGATCAGGATTTAATGAATTCACCAGTGTAACGGGATATTTTTGGGTCAGTGCTCGTACTATTTGAAGCGCCTGGTCGAAATTACCTTTTATGCCCATAATCTGGGCGTCGTAAACAAGGGCCTGGGCGAGCTTCCCCATGGCTATTTTCCCTTTGGGAATAATGACAACAGTTTTTAGTCCGAATCTAGCGCCATAAGCAGCTGCCGAAGCGCTGGTGTTGCCTGTGGAGGCGCAAATGATGCTCTGGCTGCCACTTTCCACCGCCTTAGCCACCGCCACCACCATACCCCGGTCCTTGAAGGAACCTGTGGGGTTACAGCCTTCGAGCTTAAAATAAAGTTCACCACAGCCAAGTTCTTTCTCTAAAACTCGTGACCTCACTAAAGGGGTATCCCCCTCCCCTAGGGTAATCAAAGGCGTAGCCGGGGTAACTGGCAGGAAATCACGATATCTATTTAAGACGCCTTGCTTCATCCCTCAACTCTGATAAAGTTGCTAACTTCGTTAACCACCGGCAGCTGCTTTAATTGCTCTAGAGCCTTCTGCACCCTCTTTTCCTCTGCCGGATAGGTCATGATGACGATTACGGCGGTTTGTGCTGCCGGGTCGATTTCTTTCTGGATTACGGACGAAATACTTATGGAATTGTCGCCCAGAACTTTTGAGATTTGAGCTAAAACACCAGGGCGGTCAGGCGCATTCAGCCTGAAATAATAACGTGTCGTTACCTCGGACATGGGCTTAACAGTTACTCGTTGGTTTAATTTTACTTCAGGAACATTATTTACGCCGCGATGGATATTTCTGGCTATCGCCAACACATCAGCTACAACAGCGCTGGAGGCTCTGAGAGACCCAGCCCCTTCACCATAAAAGACCAGTGTACCAGCTAAGTCGGTTTCCACCTCAATGGCATTATAAACCCCGTCTACTTTAGCCAACTGGGAATCTTTGGGAATAAACACAGGATGGACCCTCATCTCCACTTTGTCACCATCCCTCTTGGCAATGGCTAGCAGTTTTATAGCATAGCCAAATTCTCTGGCATAAAGAAAATCTCGAGCGGCAACACTTGATATTCCTTCACAGTATACATCTTGAGGGACAAATTTAGTCTGAAAGGCAAGGTTGGATAAAATGACCAGTTTATAAGCAGTATCTCTCCCCTCTATGTCATTAGATGGATCGGCTTCGGCATAACCTAATTCCTGGGCTTGTTTTAAGGTCGAAGCAAAATCCAGTCCTTCT
>Ga0209635_10001446_pt1 | contig 17627 bp, 8 predicted proteins | sample DeeMarSWOR230_32_FD_187463 | JGI IMG/M metagenome (GOLD analysis project Ga0209635, IMG submission 187463) | Marine sediment microbial communities from White Oak River estuary, North Carolina - WOR-2-30_32 (SPAdes) (version 2) | ecosystem: Environmental > Aquatic > Marine > Intertidal zone >... | reverse complement strand
GAATGTTAAACACATTTGACTTTCTTACCAAAAATCTCCTCTATGTCGTTTATTCAAATATAAATGCAAATAAATTCAACAACACTTTTTTAGTATTATGCCCGCAATGACAGATTGATGAGATTGCCAAACTTCGTTCGCAACGACACAAGGATGGGATTAATGCCAAATGTAAAAAACAATAATTAATAACTGAGTACTAACAACCTCCACGCGTTAACCGCGGATGGTCCATTTGATCATGTTGGACAGCTTCGGAGCACCCCCCTGCATCAGGATACCGACTCTGAATATCCGCCCGCCCACCCAGATGGCGAAAGCCGTAAACAGGACCACACCGACAAGCCCAACCCAGGGCTGCCAGGCGGGGATCCCCGCCGGCGCCGCTTTCCGGATGAGCATCAGCATCGGGGTAAACGGCGGAAATAATGACATCCAGGTGGCAAATCCGCTGGTCGGCTCCATCACGACCGGCATGAAGACGAACATCGGAAAAAATACAGGAAACATGGCCGGAAACGTCAGGTTCTGCGCGTCTTTGGGATCATTGCAGGTCGAGCCCAGAGCAGCCAACCAGGATCCTACCATGACGATCTCCAGAACCAGAAAGGTAAAAAACCAGGGAATCACATGATAGGGAATGATGTCTTTCAGTCCAAGTCGTCCGAGAAAAAAGACCCCCCCGATCACATAAACCGAAGCCCCGGTCAGTGACACAGCCAGGCCTCCCAGGACTTTGCCGGTCATGAACTCATGAGGTTTCAAGCTACCCAGAAGGACTTCCGCAATCCTCTGTGTCTTTTCTTCCATGGTGCTCTGCAAAAGCGGCATGGCGCCCATCATGATCATCATGAACATCAGAAAGAAAACGACAACGGGTACAAAGATAGCCTCCTCTTCGCTTGTTTTCCTGGCTTCCTGGATCTCCCCGGTTTCCTCATCCACGGAGAGAAGTCCCATGGCTTCTACCTGAAGCCAGGTCATTATCTCATTGGCCTTTGACTCCTCCACGCCGGAATCCATCAAGCGGACCTTGCGCAGATAAGGATTGATGGTGTTGTTCAGCCAGTTGCGAACATTGTCCATGGCTGCATTCTTGGCATGGTATCTGATGCGGAACGTGCTCTGCTCCCCTTTCGGATAAAGGACATTCGGGCCGATCTCGAGAAAGGCATGAAGGTCCCCGCTTCGAATACGGTCTGAAAGTTGTAGCCTTTGGGCCCGGGGATCTTTCTTGTCTGGTTCAACTATATCAAGGATATAAGCGGGCTGAATCTTCTTTCCGGTTTCCTTATCATAGACGGAGACCTTATTCCGCTCCTCCACCGCTTTCGGCAACATATCCGCCACTACCCCCGAACGATCCAACACGACCACGCGCTTATCCTTTGTATCCACCTGGCCACGCAAAAGATACATGGCAATCGCACTTCCTCCCATCAGCACCGGCATCAGAACCAGCATGATGATGAATCCTTTTGTTTTAACCGCGGCCAGATATTCTCTTTTCACAAATCTGAAAGTTCTACGCATCGGTCTCCTCCTTGGCTTCCGGCCCGGCAATCCTGAGGAAGATATCGTACAACGTCGGTTTGGCCATCTCAAAACTGTAAACACGTGTCCTGGACATTATCTCGGAGAGGATTTTTTGATGGTCATTTTCCTGTGCGATACGCAATTCCTGGAGCTGACCGAAATCCGTGATTTTATCCACGCCATCCAGGTTTTGCAATTTAGAAATTCCGCCTTCAGTGCGGACCCGGAGAGTATCACTGCCGTATTTATCCTGGATCGAGACAAGGGTTCCATCCAGGACCTTTTTCCCCTTGAATATCATGAAAATGAAATCACACATCTTCTCGGCCACGTTCATATCATGGGTGCTGAAAATCACCGTGGCTCCTTGAGACCGGAGTTCAAGCACCGCATTCTTGATCGCTTCGACATTAACCGGGTCCAGACCGGTAAAGGGTTCGTCCAGGATGATCAACTCAGGTTGCGAAACAATGGTCGAGATAAACTGGACCTTCTGTCCCATTCCTTTGCTGAGTGTCTCGATCTTCTTATCGGCCCAGTCGCTCAGGTCCAGCCTATCAAGCCAATAGTCCACTTCTTTATTCACTCTCCGGCCGCTCTTCAGCTCCCCGTAAAAACGGAGGAGGTCGCGAACCTTCATCTTCTTGTACATGCCACGCTCTTCCGGTAGATACCCGATGCGGTCGCTTGTGGCGCCATGCATCTTTTCCCCGAATATCCGGATCTTGCCGGAATCGGGATAAAAGATGTTCATTATCATCCGTAAAGTCGTGGTCTTCCCGGAGCCATTGGGGCCGATAAATCCATAAATACTCCCCTCAGGTACGTTCAGGGACAAATCATCCACAGCCCTTACTCGGCCAAAGGTTTTTGTGATATTGTCAATCTCGACAACGTTCATTCTTTCCACTCCTAAAAGATTATCGCTGTCAGTCTCCAATTTAAGATTTAATGACTCAGAAATATACTTTCATAAAGATGACTCCAATAGCTGAAGCTATCATTAAAAAAAGTGAGATAGACCAAATAGTGTACAGAGTGCCGATTTTTCCAGTCTCCTTAAGTGTTATATCCCTGTATTGTTTCGTATACTTCCAAATTAAAACTCTTATTAGCCAGTAATTTATTTTTATATTCCTTTTTTCAAGAAAATTGACCATCAAAATAGAACATACAAGGTAAACGACAAACGAACAAGCTGCTAGAATTGCGGCAATATAGACCAAATCCTTTTTACCTTTATATTATATATACTGATTTTTTCAAAAAATGATTCAATATTCAATTGCTGACTTCTATTTTTTTCGGGCGTAGATGAGCTTGTACATGGCTGGAACAACGACAAGAGTCAAGACCGTGGCAAAGGAAAGTCCAAAGATGATGGTCATAACCAGAGGGTTCCAGAAAGCAGGGCTGTCACCGCCGAAGTAGAATTGTGGTCTCAGCTCACTGAATAGAGTCATGAAATTTATGTTTATGCCGATGGCAAGAGGGAAAAGCCCCAGTATCGTGGAAAGCGCTGTCAAAAGGACAGGGGTCAATCGTGTGGACCCGGCCTGGATGATGGCCTCAGTTTTGTCCATACCGCTGTCAATCAGTTTATCCGTGTAGTCAACGATAATGATCGCATTTTTGACAACAATCCCGGCCACCGCAATGATCCCCATTCCGGTCATCACGACCGAGATGTCCATACCAAATATTGCAAAGCCTAGAAAGACTCCGGTCAAGCTGAAAAGGATCTGAAGAATGATGATCATCGGCTTGGAGAGAGAATTAAACTGCGCGACCAGTATGATCAAAATCAGAGCTGTAGCAATGAAAAGAGCTCTGACCATAAAACCGCCGACTTCGGCTTGCATATCCTGTTCGCCCGTGAACTTGACCGTATAGCCTTCTTTCAATTCGAATTTCGGAAGCTGTCTGCTGATCTGCCGAATAATCTCGTTGGCATTGTACCCGAAGAGCACGTTGGAGAACAGGGTGATGACCCTCTTGTTATCCAGTCGAGTGATTCCGCCGTAGCTTGTCCGGTTGGTCACATGGGCAAAGGAGGAAATTGGAATCCTATTCGGTCCGTTGTTCCCGCCGGGAACCATAATCGTCTGGCTAAGCAGGACATCTATGTCATTCCGGTATTTTTCGTCCAACCGTACCATGACCGGATACTCCTCTTCCCCTTCTTTGAACTTAGAGACCTCTGTCCCATAAATGGCAGTGCGCAGGGCCATCCCCACCTGAGCGGTGCTGATTCCCAGCCTGTTGGCCTTCTCTCTATCAATATTGAGGATGAGCTCCGGCTTGCTGATCTCCATGCTGGACTTCAACTCCTCAATTCCCCTTATGTCCAATGTGTCGATGAACTCTTCCAGTCTATTAGATGTACTGACCAGCTCATCAATATCATCTCCACTGATTTCCATGTTGATGGGATACCCGGTGGGAGGTCCCATCATTTCCTCATCAATACGGATTTTAGCTCCGGCTATCCCAGTCAATTCCTTGCGCAGTTGACTCAAATACTCCCGTGTGGATATCCCTGTCCTGTATTTATACTCCACAAAGGAGATGGTGACCTTAGCCAGCTTATCCTGAGAAAAGCGTTCAAAAAATCCGGCGCCTGCATTCGAAGCCACGTTGGAAACCACGGATTCCACATCGGGATTGTCGCGGCCGATAACTCTGTAAATCTTTTCTTCGACCTGCTTACATATATCATTAGTCACATCGATATGGGTGCCCTCGGGCATAGTGATGTATACCTGGAGATTGTTAGGGTCTCCGCCGGGGAAAAACACAACCTTTGGCATTCTGATACCCAGAAGAATGAGGGACAGGAAGAGAAGAACAAAAATCCCGGCAAAAACGCCATACGGACGTTTCCCTCTGAGAAAAAAAGTCAGAGTTTTCCTGTATCCGTTCTTCATTCGGGGAAGGACATGACTTTGGAATTTGGCGATCAGGTAACGTATAACAAATTTGGAGAGAAGATAGAGGATGACGCCGAATGTCAGGAGGTTGGCCAGAAGCATCTTCCCGGCCGCATAAAACACCACGGCCAAGACAACAGCCGCCGATAGGATGAGGATCCTTTTCAAGCTGAGCTTCCCACGGACTCTTTGCTTGTCGTCATTGGAAGGTCTTTTCATGAACGAAACCGCAAAAACTGGATTAATCATGTAAGCCACCAGCATGGAAGCCGTCAGTGTAATGATGACAGTGAAAGGTATAAAGGACATGAATTTTCCCGGAATTCCAGGCATAAAGATAAGGGTAAAGAAGGGAGCCATGGTCGTCAGTGTGCCTGTGAAAACGGCCATGGCGACTTCTCCGACTCCACGTCTGGAGGCAGCAGTGATAGAGATGTCCGGGGTAGTCGTGTAATGGCGGTAGACGTTTTCCACGACGACTATCGAGTTATCCACGACAATCCCGAGAACAAGGATAAAGGACATGAGAACAACCATGTTCATGGTGAAGCCAATAACAGGAATGAAAATGAAGGCGATGACAATGGACATCGGGATGGCGATCCCCACGAACAGGGCGTTTGTTTCTCCCATGAAAAACATGAGGACAAAAACGACAACGATAAATCCGAGGATCACCGTGTTGAACAGATCGCTCACGCTGTTTTTTGTTTGAGTACTGGAGTCCCCTGTCATGGTGATGATCAGGTTCTCGGGTGCGGTCTTTTGGTATTCATTCACAATATCCTTGATCTTATCGACAGCATAGATCAGGTTTTTTCCGCTTTTCTTGATCACATTGATCGTGACCACATCCTGGGTGTTCAAACGCGAATAACTCCCTCGCTCCGCATACCCATCCACGACCTCGGCAATATCTCTTAAATAAATCCCCTGTCTCAGCTGGATATTCTTGATCTGGTCGATGTTCGCAAATTCACCGACCACTCTGAGGTTTCTCCGGATGCCATCCGTATCGACTTGTCCCCCGGAAATGGTGAGATTCTCAGAGGCGACGGCATTCTGGATGGTAAAAAAGGAGAGCTCCGTGGCCTGCATCTTATAGAGATCGACATTGATCTGGATTTCCCGATCCAGCGCCCCCACGATATCCGCACGTGTGATTTCCTCCAGGCCTTCGATCTCATCCTGAAGGTCCTCGGCAATGTTTTTCAACTTCACCAATCCAAGATCACCGGAAAGGTTGATGAACAGGATCGGAATCTCAGAAAGATCGATCCTGGTGACCTCGGGTTCACTGAACAAATCGGAAGGAAGCTCTGCCCGGGCATCATCAACCGCTTGTCTCACATCAAGATACGCCTGCATCTCATCGGCAGTTAGCTCAAATTCGATAAAAATGGAGGAAAAATCCTGGATCGAATTACTGTTGATGTGTTTAACGCCATCGATTCCCTTGAGTTGCTTTTCTATCGGACGGGTGATCAGGTTTTCCATGTCAGCCGGCGATGTTCCAGGATGGATGGTGCTGACCATAAAATAAGGGAAAACGATTTCCGGAAATTTCTCTTTGGGAGTCGCATCATACTGCATAAACCCGAATATCACCAGAATCACTGTGAATATGTATATAGTTGTCTTATTCGCAACCGATAAGTTCGTTAGTTTGAATTCTCTAAATTTCATTTTTTATCCACTTTTTTTTAATGTTAGGCCTTTCCTTGAAAGGCTTATTTTGAACCTGAAACCACTGTCAGCTTTTGACCATCGGCCAAATTCTGATACCCGAACGTCACTACATGCTCGCCCTCCTGAAGCCCGGAGAGAACCTCGGTTCGGTCGTTATAGCTATATCCGGTCTTGACCGACCTTCGTCGAGCAATCCAGTTTCCGTCTATCGGCTCGGCCACAAAAATAAACTGTTCCTGCCCTGTCTCCTGTACGATGTTCAGCGGAATGACCAAAGCCTCCTGATTTGTGTAATCATTGATTGTCAAAACCGACAGCATGTTCGGCTTGATTCCGGCTTCGGATTTGGGAATCTTCATTTCGATCTGGAAAGTGCGGTTATTCGGGTCGATGACCTGGGAGACGGCATTGACCCGAAGATCGAATTCTCTCCCGGTCACCGGGAAGTCCACATGCACGAGATCATTCTTTTTGACCCGCGAAATGTATATCTCTGAGAGATCGACTTTAACCTTCAGATTGGAGAGCTGCACGATTCGAACGGCCCCCATGCCCGCGACCGCCATCTCTCCTTCCTTGATGAGAACCTCATCGACTGTTCCGGATAAAGGCGCAAAAATTTTCGTCATTTTGTATTGTTCCTCTAAAGTCGCCAATTTCTTTTCCATGCCTTCTTTGTTGTTCTTGGCTTGAAGGAATTCGATCTCACTGCCGATATTCTTGTTCCACAGCCTTTGTTGCCTTTCAAAAATCGTATTGGCGAGTTTCAATCCATTCTCCACTTCAGCGATACTGCTTTCCAGAATGGCCCCATCCAGTTCAACCAGAAGCTGTCCTCTGGTGATTTTATTGCCGGCCTGGACATGTATTTTTTTGACAACTCCCGAAGACTGCGGGGCAACCAGAACGTTGTTGTCTGATTCAACAGTGCCCTGCACCTGGATAAAATGACGAAAGATTCCTTTTTCTACCGGTGAAATCACGACATTCATAACCTTTTCGCGTTTCACGGCTGGATTGGCCTTTTGAGAGATTTCCTGTTTCAGCTTCTCAATCTCTTCCGTCAAGGCTTCTCTCTGCCTTTCCAATCGCGCAAGCTGCGCCTCTTCACTTGGAGGGCCGCAGGCGGCAAGAATCAATCCCGTTACTAATAGAACCACGTATTTGCATTTTTTCATGGTCATTCGTCCTTTGCTTGCATTGTTTGATAGTTACTATTCAGCCTGTCCAATTTATTCTTTGCTGTCAGTAGTCCGGACATGGCTTGTATGAAATCGGACTGAGCCGCCAAATACTGATCATGCGCTTGGGTTAAATCCAAGCTGGAAGCGACTCCTTCATTGTATTTAAACAAGGTTGCATCGTATACTTTTTTGGACAATTCCACATTTTCCTTGGTATTCAAATAATTCTCATACGCAGTATCCAAGGTCGATCTTGCACTGGCCGCTTCCACAGCCAAACCCTGAGACGCTTGAATTTTCGCGTTCTGGGCCTGTTCCAGGGCAATGGAGGCCTGAGCCACTTTCGCTTTCTGGACTCCGCTTGTGAATACCGGAATACTGACATTTAAACCCAAAACCTGCGTGCGGTACCAATCTTCTTTGAAATTAAAAAAAGTGAACTCATCACGGAACGCATTCCATTGGAACGAGTAAAAAGCCGAAATAGTGGGAAAATATTTGGCTTTTTCGTTCTTCAAAGCCATTTCTGAAAGTTTTTCTTGTGTTTCAAGCAGTTTGTAATCAATATTCTGTTCAAGATTAAATTCGGCATCCTCTGTTTCCGAGATGTCTATCCGTTGAAGAATGTCTTCCAGTTTATCCGTCAGCACAATCTGTTCGTTTAGGTCCAATCCCATCTGAAATTTCAAAAGTTTAAAGGCAATCTCCTTCTGTCTGACGATTGCCTGGAGGCCGTTTTTCAATTTTGTCACAGCTATCTGGATAAGATCGGCATCCGTTTCAGCCACAAATCCTTCCTTGTATCTCTCTCTGATTTCATAATGTGTTCTCTCCAGGTTCTGAAGATTTGAACTCAGAATCCTTTCACTCTCTTCAGCGACCAGGATTAAATAATAAGTGTTGGTGACTGTCTCCAGAATATCCAATTGTGTTCTCTCGTGATTCCGATCTGCCAGTTGACGGAAGATCTTCGCCGTCTTGAGACCGACGATATAACTCCCGTTGAATACGAGCTGGTTTAAGACAAAATTAACACTCGCGTTATGCTGTGTACCAAACTGGACCGGGATCTTTTCATCAAAATTTCCCTCAAAGATATTCGGGATCAAGACGGTCGCCAACTCGAGATTGTTCATGTAGTTAACAGAGGAATAAAGCTGGGGAAATCCCGTCAGGAGTGTTTCCCTCATTTTCTTTCGAGCCCCCAGGATATCCAGCTGAGACCTCTTGGTTTCATAACTGTAATCGACAGCATACTTCTGGACAGATTGCAGGCTGAATTCTCGCACTCTAATGACCTGGGCATGAACGAAATTGGAGAAGAATCCGGCAGTTATGACCCATAAGACTGTGATCACTAGATGAACCCGCCATCTCCGGTTAAGCTTCGTTATCATTTGCTTTGGCATCATTTCTTCCTTTTGTGAACCTCAATGATTGTCATTGAACCAATCCTTTAGATATGAATCTGTACTCCTATTACTTTTAGACTCGATTATTATTGAGCCTATAACAGTTAGGATTGAGCCTGATAAACGGCTTGTGGTAAAAGAGAAAGATCCAGCTTAAACCTAAAGAAAATTCAAAACTTGATGTTCATAAATTTCTGCAAGTCTGCGCTATTCTCTCCCTTCCCAACCATGGCTTCGATATTATCCTGCCTCACACCAGTGAAGCATTCACACCAAGCCTGAACCCAAAAAACAACTACTCAATATACCATTTACTGCTGCAAAAGAAAAGTCATTTAAAGACTCTGCAGAGGAGCATCACCTCAGGCTCTCTCAGAATAAGACTTGAATACCTCGATTCATACTGCACCAGCATTTCTATCCTCATGGTCTGACACCAAACTTTTGTGAGCGAATAAATTAAGATTTGAATTAAAGGCATCTTCTCACCCACGCATCACTGCCTTTCTTCAGCATCAAAACTCCTTAAACTTTTTCCCTCATCATTTCATTTATTCAATTCTCTCGGTTTCCCGAATTTCCAGTAGATTACCGGCATCACCAGCAAGTTGAGGATTGTCGAACTGATCAATCCCCCCAGAATCACCAGAGCCATGGGATGTTCTATCTCCTGCCCGGGGCGATTCCCCCCTATCACGATGGCCAGAAGCGCAAGGGCTGTGGTCAATGCCGTCATTAAAATCGGCGCCAGCCGCTCTTTGGCTCCCTGAATGACCAAATCGACACCGAAAGAATAGCCTTCTTCCAACTGTAAATGTTTATAATGACTGATGAGCATAATGCTGTTTCTTGCGGCGACACCCAACACCGTAACAAAACCGATGAGAGACCCAAGCGAAAGAACTCCACCACTCACAATGGCAAAAAGAACACCGCCGATTAAAGCAAAAGGCAATCCGGCGAGGACTAATAAAGCCAATCTGGAAGACCCAAAATCAGTGTACAGGATCAAAAAGATACCGATGAGCGAGAAAACAGAGAGGGCAAGAATCCGCTGCCTGGATGCTCTTTGAGCCGCATATTCTCCTAAAAACTCCGGATGATACCCTCGAGCAAAGGGAATCTTCCGCACCCTGCTCTCGATTTCTCGGGCCACACTTCCCAGATCACGACCCCGCACATTGCAGGTCACTTCAGTATAGCGGGATGCCGATTCCCGCGTTATTTGATTCGGAGTCGGAGCGACATAAACATCGGCCACCTCATTTAAGGGAACCAAACCTCCTGTGGGTGTCTCTATTTTCAATGACCGCAGTGCATCTATATTGGAACGGACATGCGGGGCCCCCCAAACCACAACATCGAATATGTTTTGGTCTTCATAAAATTCTCCGACTTTGATTCCCTTCATCAAAAGTTCGGCCGCGCGCCGGACCTCGCCTGCAGTCAAACCGAACTGGGCCGCGGCTTCCGGATGAAAGTGAACTTCTATATGCGGTACCAACACTTGAGGTTGGACTTTTAAGTCGATAACTCCCTCTGTATCAGCAATTGCAGCTTTTACCTCTTCAGCTTTTTGGCGTAGAATATCCAGGTTTTCGCCGTAAATACGTATGACCAGTGTGGCGCTCGCGCCCGTTAAAACCTCCTTAATCCGCTCACGGAGATAAGTCAACAAATCGCGGTATAAGCCCGGATACCCGTCAACGATTTCTTGGATCTTTTCCACTGTTGTTCCATAATCCACGTCCGGATCAAGGCTGATCCATAGTTCCGTAAAATTTGGGCCGACTACCTCATCCGCCACTTCTGCACGTCCGATATGTGCTCCAAAATTCCGCACTCCGGGAATGGAACGCAGCTCCTTGCTCACACGCGTCGTGATCCGTTCCATAGCTTGTAAAGATGTACCCGGTTTTTCAACCCAATGCATCAGAAAATCATACTCTTTGAAATGAGGAAGGAACTCCTCCCCCAGAAAAGGAATAGCCACCAATGTTAAAACAAGAGCACTTGCCATAAACGCCAGAACTTTTTTCGGGCGGTTTATCAATTTAGGCAGCAAGGCCTCGTACCGCGATTTAAGCCACTGGAGGAAGGGGGATTCCTGCCGCTCGACTATCCGGGGCAAGAGCAGCATGGAGAGTGCCGGTGTGAGAGTCAAGGCCACTAGCAAGGAGGATAATATCGCCAAGACATAGGACAACGCCAAGGGACGGAAGAATGAGCCGGATAATCCTTGCAGGAAAAACACAGGCATCAGCACAAGCACAATAATCACGCTCCCATACACCACAGCACTCCGGACCTCCAGAGAAGCATTGAGAACAACCTTAAAGATGGAGTCAGGATTTCCCGAGGCTCTGTTGAGGCGCAGACGCCGCATGATGTTCTCGACATCGATGATGGCATCATCCACGAGCTCTCCAAGGGCTATGATGAGACCTGCCAAAACCATGGTGTTGATTGTCCCTCCCCGGTAGTTCAGGATGAGGGCAGCAATAATCAACGAAGTCGGAATCGCTAATGCGCTGATCAGGGCAGTGCGCCAGTTATTGAGAAAGAAAGCCAGCACAGCAATCACCAGCACACATCCGATGAGCAAAGCCCGGTTGAGATTACTGAGAGACATCTCGATAAAGGTGGCAGGTCGAAAAATTGTTGAATCGATATCGATATCTTTGAGGCCGGGACGAAGGGCTTCTAAAACTTCTTCAATTTTTTGGGTCACCTCAAGAGTATTTCCCCAGGGCTGTTTTTCCACAATGAGTAAGATTCCGGGGCCATCATTGATCACTGCTTCACCTATCGGAGGAGGAAATCCCTCGACCAAATCTGCCAGGTCACCCAGCTTGAGTGGAGCGCCGTTACGGATGACAACCGGCACATCGGATAAATCTTCAGCCGATTGAACAGACAAAGTGTGGGCAACCGCCAGCCTCTGATTCGGCGTGTCAATAAACCCACCGCCTCCGATTTGGACGGCTTCCTGGGCCGCACGGACAACGTCCTTTGTTGTCACCTCATGGGTGTACAAATGGTTCGGGTCAACAAGCACTTGTATCTGTCGGTCCCGCTGCCCCCATATGGCAACGTTGGCGACGCCTGGAATCGCCATTAATCGAGGACGCATCGTCCACTTGGCGATAGTTGTCATCTCCATTTGAGAGAGTTTTTCTGAAGACATGCCGATTTTGAGCACTCGGCTGGTGGCAGAGAGTGGAGAAAGAATGACCGGCGGTTTAGCCACGGAAGGCAGTCGTTCGGCAAGTTGAGTGAGGCGTTCCTGAACAAGCTGGCGGGCCTCCATTATGTCTGTGCCCTCCTCAAAATAAAGCACAACTGAAGACAGACCGAGCACAGACTTTGAGCGCACTTCCTGCAGCCAGGAAACTCCATTGAGAGCATTCTCGATCGGCACTGTTACCAGGACTTCAACATCAGAGGTGGAAAGCCCGGGCACTTCAGTCTGCACTTCGACCAAAGGCGGCGCAAATTCCGGAAATACATCGAAACGGGTCTGGCTCACAATGCGCGAGCCAGCGATTATCAGAATCCCAGTTAAAACAACGATGGCCACCCGGAGACGCAATGATGTGGATACGAGCCATTTCATCATTTTCCGACTCCAAACTCAGTTCCATAAATCTCTGCAGCCCCAGCCACAACCACCTCATCACCAACCTTCACGCCCCGGGTCAATACAGCGAAATCATTCACGATATGGCTCACTTCAACCCGACGACGCGAGTAGACATGAGAGGCAATCTTAGTATAGACCCAGTTCCCACCGTTGATGTCAACCAAGAGTGCCGACCAGGGCACGACCAAGCTTTCTTCTGGAGTTTTCTGCAGCAGCGAAACCCTTACCTTTTGACCGATACGAAAGAGTCTATCTTTATTGGCAATCTCAAAAAAAAGATCGGCCGAAGCGCTGCCCGGGTCACTGAGCGGAGGGCCCTGGACTGCCTTTGCCTGAAAAAAGCTTGAATTTCGGTCCGTCCCCAGAGGTATGACGGTGACATCTTTCTGAAGATCAATCTTGGCCAGGTCCCCGATATAGACAGGCACACGTATCCATACCGGATGAAGGCTCGCCACTTCAAACAAGGCAGTCGATGCAGGGACAGTTTGTCTTTGAGCGACAAAGATCCTCTGCAAAACTCCGTCAACTGGCGATTCCAGGACAAGCGTTGATAGATTTCCGGCTGCGGCATCCAAATCGGCACCGCTCAACAGATTCAGTTTCGCTGTGGCTGCGTTGAGCGAGGCTTTGGCCCTGGTTAATTCGGCCTGGATTTCCTCAAAGGATTTTTCACTGATGGCTCGGCTGGCTAACAGTTGTTTGGCGCGATCCGCTTTGGCTTGAGCGACTTCATACTCTTGCTGCCGAACAGCCACTTCTTCGCGCGCCCCGTATAATTCTTTTTCTGGCGGCAGCATCAGCAAGCGCATAATCTCCTCTCCCTGTTTGACGAATTTCCCTGCCTGTGGGATCTTGCCTGACTTTGAAGTGAACACTGTCCCAGCGACTGGAGCTGAGACTCGAACATCATTGCCGGGAACTGAAATGATTTCACCTCCGAGTTCCAGACTTCCAGGGAGTGTTCGGCTTTCAACCGATGAAACTTCAATCCCCAATCGTTCCTCCGCTTTTGGAGAGAGAGTCACAGTGGAAAGTGATGATTCTTGGACAGCATTCTCTACTTTTGCAGGGACTTGAGACTTCTCAGAACCCTGAGGGCCTTTCCCGCAAGAATAAAAAATGACTAATAATAAGGGTATAAGAACAAAGTTAGATAATTGTGAGAACCGAAGTTGACGTTTTGGATGCATACTATCCTCCTTCGACGAATAATCAATCGCGCACAATTTATGTTTCATTGATCTAACAGCTTAAATCCGATACTGTGTTTAAGGCTCACTTCAGCCTTTCTCATATCCGCCTCTGCTTCTGCTTTGCGAAGACGCGAGCTCAAGAGCTGGCGCTTAAAATCGAGAAGCTCCAGATAAGAGATTTCTCCTATCGAATACGCCTCCGTCGCATTATTCGCGGCTGTGGTGGCCGCAGGCAAAATATCGACACGAAGTATTCTCACAGCTTTTTGCGCGGCAGTATAATGAGTATGCGCTTCCAGCACTTCCCAGGTTATGCGATGTTTAACCGCGATATACTGTTTGGCTGCCTGGGTTAATTCTGCTTGAGCCCGCGAAACTTTCCCGTTATTCCAGTTTAAAATCGGCAATTCCAACTGGATTCCAGGGCCCATCTCAAATCCCTCTTTACCTTCTCCGTTAGCATCGAGCATAGCAGTGAGGTTAAATATTTTAGAGCGTTCCCACCCCACTCGATATCCTGCCGCTTCGATAGCGATCTCGGCGGCGCGTAAATCCGGACGGGCTGCATACGCAGCAGGCAGCAACTCAGAAGGCGGCAGGATAGACTCGATCGAATCAGAAGCTGGGGAAAGCTCGAGCGTGATTTCTTCCATCCCCAATCCCAGAAGTGACTTCAGCCGCTCTTCAGCAAGTTGTGCATCCCGGACAGAGCGAATGGATGCTTCCTGTGTCAGAGAGGCTTCCAGGCGAATGGCGGTCTCCTCTAGCTCGCTTATATCACCAATCTCCAGGCGGGCAGATGCTATTTCAGCAATCTCTTCTCGAAGGGCCGCTTCTTCCGTGATGATGTCTGCCCGCTCTCGAGCCAACTCGAGCTCAGTGTAGGAGATCATCACATCACGGACGAGGTTGAGGCCGTGTTGAATGAGGTTATCTGCCACTTGTTCAGCATTGAGCTTGGCCGCAGCAACGCGTTTTGGCCTCTGCCAGAAAAAATCGACCGGAAGGTTTAATGTGGCCTCAAGCTGCTTTGGCCCTAATGGAAACAACAGTGACAACACTGGATTTCGGAGCAGGCCAGCATCAATCAGATCCGCACGAGCAAAACCAAGGTCAACAAGATCAGCTTGAAATTGTGCGTTATTCCACAACGCAATGGCCACGGCTCCATTTGCAGTCAGGCCATCAGCAAGGGAAACATCATCGGGCAGCTTCAACACTCTCTCCTCATCTACCGGGCGGAGTTCATGACCCGTTCGACCGGATATCGCATTCGAAACGTAAGACTCATTGTGAATCGAATGCACAGCGCAACCGGTCAAAATAATAATGAGAAAAAAGACCAAGATTCCCATGAAGGAAGAATATTTTCTACTCATAGTATTGAGGTCCTCCTTTAATTTTTTGGATAAGTGTATTGATTCCGATTCTCTTTTTATACTCTATTCCAGTTGAAATCTTCAACCTTCTATTCTTATATTATATTGACGACGAAGAGGAAAAACTTCTTCCCTGCTGAAAGAAAACAGGGTTGAAATCCTGAAAAGGGGAAAGAATATCGGCAAAAAAACTTATTGGCAGTATATTACAGGGAAGAATCGGTAATATCGTCTATCAAATATGTTAAAAACCGGGTGACTCGCGGTTGATTACAGTCAGCTCGCCTTTCAGGTCAACGCGGTCACCTGATATTTGAATCTCATAGGTCCCCGCCCGCGCGAATTTGTAATACTGGATAAAATAGGGCTGCGGATTGTCCACTTTTTCTCTGACAAGGTCCCATCTGTACTGATTGAAGCCTTTCTCGGCCTTGTGCGGAATCGACCAGATGACATCCCCTCTCTTGTTTTTCACGTTGATTGTCACCTCGGCCTCTTTCATAAGGTAAAAGCTTATCGGAACCCTTTCCATAGTGCTGTATTTCGGGTCACGGTGAGTATCCTTGATCCAGGGCAGGCGGGCCACAGGCGTTTCAAAAAGGATGTCTTTCAGGGGCTCACCGTTTTTAAACGCCCGCTGAATAGGCTTGATATTCATCCTGTAGATTCCCCGGCCATGAGTTCCTGCCACCAGGTCCATTTCCCTCTCCTGGATGACCAAATCGGAAATGGCTGTGGCCGCCATATCAGGTCCCAGCAAAGACCAGCGTTGTCCACGGTCTGTCGATACGTAGACGCCTCTATACAACCCGGCGTAGAGGATGTTTTCGTTCACGGGATCCTCCAGGATAACATAGGCCACCTCATCGGGCAGGTTGGATGTAATCGATTTCCAGGTCTTCCCATAGTCTTCAGAGACAAAAAGGTAATTCTTCAGGTCATCATCATTGATACCCGGTACCGCGATATAGACTCGGGAAAGGCTGAAACGGGAAGGACAGATACTCCTGATGTATCTGTTGGGCAGACCCTCAGAATACTCGGTCCATTCTATGCCGTCATTATGCGTGACCCAGAAAGCGCCTTTATCAGTTCCCGCATACAGAAGCCCTGGCTCCAGAAGGGATTCAGCGATTGCGCCCATGGCAGAGGATCTCTTTGCCTCATGGGCTGACTGCGACAAATCAGGACTGATCAGCTTCCAGGAATCTCCCCTGTTCAGACTTTTAAAAATATAATTGCCGGCATGATAAAGCGTCAGATGATTGTGTGGCGATATGATGTATGGGGCCACGAACGTGTAGGCCAACCTTCCTTCCTGACCTTTAGGCAGCCGGGGGCGTATTCCCACAGAACGGCCCGCCTTCATATCTTTTCGACGGATACCTCCGTACTGGCTCGAAAAATAGACGATATTCGGGTTCTCCGGGTCTGGAATCGTGACACACCCATCGCCCCCTGACCAGGCATCCAGCCAGACGTATTCCCATCCATCCGTGTATACTGGATTCCATTCTTTTGCCGGACCGTACACAGATGAGTCATCCTGAGTCCCCCCGTATACGGTATAAGGGTCCTGATTATCGACGGAAATGTCATAGAATTCTCCGGCCGGGAGGTTATTGTAATGCATCCAGGATTTCCCCTTGTCAAAGCTGACAAAAAAGCCCCCGTCATTTCCCAAAGCCAGGTGGTTGGGATTGAGAGGGTTGATCCAGAGCTCACAATGGTCGAGATGCAGAGATTCGGACGCATTCGGAAAGAGGTGGAACACATCTCCGCCAATCAGTTGAAACGTCTGGCCGCCATCTTGGCTGTGTGCCACTCTCACTCCCAGGGCGAATACCTCGTCATCGTTCCGGGGATTCACATAGCAATCGGTAAAATACCATCCGATGCTCGAGAAGATATGGAGTTCATCCTTATGGGTCCTTTTCCAGTTTTTACCTCCATCAACAGTACGGTACACCTCAGCGGCCTGCTCCTTGTCTCTATTCAGGTTGTCCACCAGAGCATAGACTTTATCAGGATTGGACCAGGACACAGCCAGACCGATACGGCCTGTTCTCGGGCCGTCTGGCAAACCTCCTTTGAGCCTTGTCCATGTTTTTCCGCCGTTTCTACTCCTATACACTCCGCTCTCTTTACCGAATATTCCGGGATTGTTTTCCCACATGGAGGCATAGATTATATCCGGGTTGGATGGCGCGATAACCACATCGTTGGCCCCTGTGCGTTCGTTAACATACAGGACATGTTCCCACGTTTGGCCTCCGTCTGTAGTCCTGTAAAGTCCCCGGTTTGTGTTTGTCGACCAGAAATGGCCCTGCACCGCCACGATGACTCTATCCGGATTTTTCGGATGAACGGCAATCTCGCCGATATGAAATGAATCATGAAGCCCCATGTTTCTCCACGTTTGCCCTCCATCATCAGAACGAAACACACCAGTGCCCGGCATGGTGAAATTTCTCGCCTTTTTAAGGCTCTCTCCGGAGCCGAGCCAGATAATATCGGGATTTGAAGGGGCCAGTGCTATATCGCCGATGCCCAGTGCGGACTGGTTCTCAAAGATAGGCTCCCAGGTGAGGCCATGGTTTGTGGTCTTCCACAGGTTTCCCGAGCCAAAAGCCACATACATCGTTCCTGGCCGGATCG
>Ga0209635_10001443_pt1 | contig 17636 bp, 19 predicted proteins | sample DeeMarSWOR230_32_FD_187463 | JGI IMG/M metagenome (GOLD analysis project Ga0209635, IMG submission 187463) | Marine sediment microbial communities from White Oak River estuary, North Carolina - WOR-2-30_32 (SPAdes) (version 2) | ecosystem: Environmental > Aquatic > Marine > Intertidal zone >... | reverse complement strand
AATTGATATACCAGTTCCCTATAATTTTAATTATATTGTTATCATGTTTATCCCAGCGATTGTTTTATTTCTGATTTCTTTGATTTACTGGAAAAAAACTAAATTATTTTTCTTCTGAGATATATAAAACCTATTAGTATCAAAATAATAGATGTAATCTGAGAGTATATAATTAAATCTCTTTCTTCCTCAATCCTTATTGTATTACCTGAGAAAAAGTTTTCATAAACGGTTGTTTTACATTCAGGTGGCGGTATGTGTAAACCTACAGTGTTTTCCAAGAAGTTATTCCCATCAACAACGTTGTAATATGAATCACGTATATTTACACCACAAAATTGGTTATGTGTCAATGTGTTATCTTTAATAGTATTGTTATCTGAAAAATCATATAATCCAAATCCATTAAATGGCTGAGTATCCACATAGTTATCAGTTAAAATATTATGTTTTGCCCCACTGAAATATATACCACATTGGTTGTTATTTGCAATATAATTATTGAAGATCATATTTTTAGATGTCGGATATAGTAATACTATACCATAGTAGTTATTTATCAAATTGTTACCTGAAATAATGTTTCCCATGGTTCCAATATTTATACCAGCATTTGGAAATACCTTTCCACTGTTCTGAATGGAAAAACCAGTTATATTTACATAATCAGCATCTAATTTTAAGACGTAGTCTTCTCCAACACCATCAATAATCGTATTATATTTATCTTGACCAATTAGTTTTATTGATTTATCAATAACTATTGGTCCATAATATGTCCCACTGTAAACAAAAACAATGTCATTAGAGTTAGCATCATAAATAGCTTCCTTTAAACTACTATAGTTACCCGTTCCACTACCACCAACATAGATAGTTGTTCGTATGTTTTCTTCACAAATTCCAATATTGGAAAAAATTATAAAGAGTGCAATAAATGCTAGTATTCCAAAGATGGATATTCTTCTCATTTTTTACAAATGAGGTAAATAGAGACACAGTCTAATATTTTTTGTGAAATTTGAACAATACCTTATTAAAATATTTCATTATTTAAAGAGTTTCAATACTTTGGTGATATAAGATGAAAACAACTATCCTATTAAATAGCGAAACATTAGGTAGGGGAGACGATGAACTTGGTAAAAAACTTATAGGATCTTTTCTAAGTAAAATTTGGATGCTCGATGAAAAACCAGATGCAATTATTTTTTATAACTCAGCAGTAAAACTTTTATCTAAAGATTCCTCAGCTTTAGATGCACTTATTTCGATATCTGAATCTGGTGTAGATCTAATAGCATGTGGTACCTGTGTTGGCGTCTTTAATCTCGAGGGTAAACTTGCAGTTGGTCGAGTAAGTGATATGCTAGAAATCGTTAGGATATTAACAAAATCAGAAAAAGTAATAACACCCTAAAAAAAATTGAATAATACATCAGAATGAACAATATGCACTAAACTTAATTTGATTATTCACAATGAATCTAAAACGCCGAGGAGGAGATTCGAACTCCTGCTCCCCAGATGGAGAACCGGCTCTCAAGGCCGGCGCGTTAGGCCGGACTTTGCTACCTCGGCATAACCATAATTATGACAGGTGTAAGTAAAACATGATAAAAAGAGTTTTTGTATTAAGATCTTAAAACAATTTCAATATTTACTCCATCAGGGACTTGTATTCTCATAAGTTGACGCAGGGCTCTATCACTAGCATCAAGATCTATAAGCCGCTTATGAATCCTCATCTCCCAACGATCCCAAGTCTCTGTTCCTTCTCCATCAGGTGATTTTCTACATGGAACTTTAAGATGCTTTGTAGGTAATGGAATTGGACCACCAAGTGCAACACCAGTTTTCTCAGCGATCATCTTTATCTGATTACAAACCTCCTCAAGTTTATTTGCATCAGTGCTTACTAGTGATATTCTAGCTTTCTGTGCCATTCTGTTGTACTCCAATTTTTTGTTTTAATTAAGAAATATTAAAGAAAAAATAAAGAAGCCTATTTAGCTTCTTCTACTTCCAAACAAACACCAGCAGCTACAGTTTGTCCCATATCTCTAATAGCAAATCTTCCAAGCTGTGGTATCTTTTTAGAGGATTCAATAACCATTGGTCTTGTTGGAACAACTTTTACTATTGCTGCATCTCCTGTTTTTATAAAATCTGGTTTTTCTTCTTTTACTTGCCCTGTTCTAGGATCAAGTTTCTTTTCAATTTCTTCAAATCTACATGCAACCTGTGCTGTATAACAATGGAATACTGGTGTGTATCCTTTTGTTATAACAGATGGATGATTAAGTACCATTATCTGTGCTTTAAAAGATTTTGCAACTGTTGGAGGGTTATCAACTGGTCCAGCAACATCTCCTCTTCTAATTTCCTTTTTGGAAATACCTCTCATGTTTACACCAACGTTGTCACCAGGTATTGCCTGACTTATCTGTTCATGATGCATTTCAATTGTTTTACATTCCCCAACAGCACCACCAGGTTTCATGCTAGGTTTGAATATGATTGTCTGTCCAGGTTTCATAATTCCAGTTTCAATTTTTCCAACTGGAACTGTACCAACTCCTTTTATAGTGTAAACATCCTGAATCGGCCATCTGAGTGGTAGATTTGTTGGTTTATCTGGAACGATAAATTTATCAACACCTTGAAGAACAGTATCTCCACTCCACCAATCTATTTTACCTTTGTCTTTCGCGGTGTTATCTCCAACAAATGCAGAAACAGGGATATATTGCATTTGTTCATCTTTATAACCTACACTCTTTGCAAGTTTCTTAACATCTTCTTTTACAGTTTCATAACGGTTTTTGTCATAAGGTGGTTTTGTATCATCCATTTTGTTGATTGCAACAATCATCTGTTTTACTCCAAGAGTTCTTGCAAGGAACATATGTTCCTTTGTCTGAGCCATAATTCCATCTGGAGCTGCTACTACAAGAATTGCAGCATCAGCCTGTGAAGTTCCAGTAATCATATTTTTAACGAAATCTCTGTGACCTGGAGCATCAATAATTGTAAAATAATACTTATCAGTATCGAATTTCTTATGAGCCACATCAATTGTAACTCCTCTCTCTCGCTCTTCTTTCAAGTTATCAAATATCCATGCAAGAGCGAAGCTTTCTTTTCCTTTTGCTTTAGCTTCTTCTTTATACTTGTCGAGCATGTGCTGAGGGAACTGTCCTGTCTCTAGTAATATTCTTCCTACTAGTGTAGATTTTCCATGATCGACATGTCCAATAATTGCTAAATTCATATGTGGTTTATCTGCCATAATATCTTACCTCCATTCAAACTAAATTCTTTTTTCTATATAGGTGTTTTCATATATACAACTTTTTAAGTTTGTTAGCGTATATGCTTATTATTTATAAGATTTATCCTGTTCATATTGCAGTTAAAATATATGTTATTCAAAATTTTGTTTTTTTATTATAAAAGTGGTATCTATCGAAAAAATTTTGAAAAAAATATATTGGTTTAAAGTTGAACTCACGAAATCTTTTTTTATTATTTTCCTTTTAACTATTTCATCTTAAAAATGTAAAAAACCTTTTAATTATTAATTGGATATGGATAAACGCCTGAAAGAAGATTTAACTATAATGTATGAATCTGCTGATTAAAAAAATATTATAGATCTATAATCTTTATCATATATTTATAGATGTAGATATTAAGGGATTTCTCATGGTTGTATGTTATGTATTAATAAATATTATTCCTGGATACGAATATGAAGTATACAGAAAACTTACAAAAGTAGTTGAAATTGTTGAGTTATATCCAATTTTTGGAGAATATGATCTCATCGCTAAAATAATATCAAAGGATATTTACACAATTGGTAATATTGTTTTAGAAAAGATTAGAACAATAAATGGTGTAATTAATACAACTACTTTAACAGGTATGGATTTTATTGCAGGATTATAAGTAACAATATTTTTAATTTGAAATAGATTTATAAAGCAAAAATAGTTATACTATATAAGGATGGAATGGGAAAATAAAGACCCTAAACCATATACTGACGAAGAAAAAGAATATATTGATTTTCTTGTTAAGAAATATGGTATTAGACTTGGGACAAAAAAAGAAAAATATAGAATATATAAATAATTTTTAATTTGAATCTAAACTAGGAGATAAAGTAATGAGTTGGAAAATTAAATTTGAAATTGAAATATCTGGAGTAAAAGATATGCAAACAGCAAATAATATTGGAAAAGAATTTAGCATGAAATTACATAAATCTATTAATATTTTTTTAAAAGATCTAGATATTTCAGAAGAAAATGTAATAATTAAAAACTCAAAAGAAATAGAACGATAGATATAATAAAACCCTAAGATATTTATATTAACCTACCTTTTTGATAGATGTTTTTAGATCGAAGAAGTTATAAATCATTAATTATTATTGAGTCTTAGAGTGGGGGAGAAAAAATGATTGGATTAGATTTCGTAAAACGCGTTGATAAGGATTGGAAAAAACATATCACATATGCAGATGGTAAACCATATTTTGATGATTTTTGTCCATTAAGCAGTGCTAGATGCAGGCAAGAAGATTGCTTATTTTGGAGCCGAGTATCTAATATTTGTGGATACATTAATAATGAATCATAATTGTAGTTATTAATAGAAGGTATAACATCGTGGGGAAAAAAAGTATATATAAAAAAGAAATAAATCTTAGATTAGATGAATTAGAAGATAGCGAAAAAATGTACCATCATTATAGTTACTCACTTGATGATTTAAAGGATGAAAAAAATATAAAGAACGAGAAAGCAAAACTTGAATATATAGATTTTGAAATGTATAAATTCATTTTTTAAAAATATCATTTTTCTTAACCTATATTCACCAAATACCTATTTACAGAATATATTCAATTTATTATCGTAAGTTTTTTACTATTATAAAATATACACAATGCGAATCCCATAGCAAGTAAACAGTTATGGAAGGGAGGAAAACTAATGAAAAACAAATGGAAAAAAGCAATGGTTTTTGCTATTATAGGATTTTTTATTGGAGCAGGTGTTCTACCAAATATCAGTAGCGATGAAACTTTTGATGATACACAAGATCAGGTACAACTACTAACAGATAATTATGGTTATCCATTATGTTATAATTGGACATGGGCACAATCCTTTATCCCTCAATTAAATATATTAACAAGGGTTAAGCTTAAATTATTTACAAATGAGGCTTATGATACACTAAAAGTATCTATAAGAAAAAGTTTAGATAATAAAGACTTAACGAATGTTACCAAAATGTTAAAATATACAACTGATGAGGGCTGGATAGAATTTGATTTTAAAGAAATAGCTGTCACTGTTGGAGATACATATTATATTGTGTGTATGTCATTAAATAATACAATTCTACCAAATTGTTATTATTGGAATTTTGCCTGGGGAGATGGGGTAATACCAGGTCCATATCAATATGGTTGTAGTTATTATACTAATGATAGATATACATGGTCAAATATATCATCTTATGATGATGATTTTTGTTTTATTACTTATGGATATAACAATCCCAATGCAAAGTCAGATTTAGAATGTACTGGTAGATTAAATTGGAATTTTATTGGCGCTGGAGAAACTGTTGAAGGAAATTTTTCAATCGAAAATATAGGTTTCTCAGGTTCTCTCCTTGATTGGTATATATCTGAATATCCCGATTGGGGCAATTGGACTATATATCCATATGTGGGTAATGATTTAACACCTGCTGAAGGAACACAGAAAATTCACATAAAGGTTATTGCACCAGAGAAACAACATGATTATTTTTCTGGAGAGATAAAAATTGTTAATAAAGAAGATCCTGGCGACTACGAAACAATTGTTGTTACCCTTTCAACATCAAAAACTAAACCAATTAAATCACCTTTTCAAGATTTCCTCGAAAACCATCCACGCATGTTCATATTAATTCGAAAAATAATGGGATTGTAATATATATTCATAAAATTCATTATTTAATATAATTGATGTTTTTGGAGAGTAAAATATTTAAATGTTTATTATATACGTGTTACTTGTTAACATTTAACAAATTATGGTCTTTCTAATGTCAAATAAAAAAATCATAACTATAATGCTCTGTATATTATTAATTGGAACTAACATTACAACGATTAGGACCTTCAGTAAAACAGAGGAAAACATAACGGAAACAATAACTTATCCTATTTGGGGAGCTAAAGGATTTATAATAGGGAAAATCAAAGATATGGAAATCGTACATGAAGGTCTAATAAATTATACAGCAGTAATAGTATTATTTATAGGTATGTGGTATTATGAACATACCCCTCCAACATTTGTTATCGATCTTCAACATCGATTTACAATATCAAAATTTGAAGTTGATAATTTCAATGGAATAGTAACAGATAATTTCATATGTGGATACGGAGACGTTTCTAGTTATAATAGAATAGGAATTTGACGGTATGTAAATTTCTTTTTCTTTTTTTCTTTTAAAATAACCAATTTCTCTTAGAAAGAATAAAGAAAAATAACGCTTTAAAAGTTACTTTTTCTCCTGTAAATCAATATTTCAAGATTAGAAATAAGATTATAAGGAAATATTTGATTTTAAATTCCAGATATTAGTAAAAAGGAGAATAAATGCCTTACAACGTCTATATTATCAAGCTTAAAAAAGAAGTAATAAAATCTAAAAAATTCAGAGATAAAAATCCATATATGAATCCTAAACGTACTTGTTATTATATCGGTCAAACAGCACATGATCCAATAACTAGATTCGAGCAACATAAAGCTGGCTATAAGTCAAATAATTTTGTAAAAAAATATGGTACAAATTTGGCATGGAGGTTATTCAAGAAATATAATCCAATTAAAACTCGTGAAAAAGCTGAATATATTGAGAAGCTATTGACTGAGAAACTTAGAAAGAAAGGCCATGGAACATGGTCAAATTAAAATTATTCTAGAGGTAAAGAAGGACTCATCTTCGTATCTATGAACCCATAGAACACCTATCTAAAATATTGAAAGAGTATAAAAAGAAAAAATTAATATAAATTGAAAATGTAAAAGAGGATATATCAACACTAAAAAACCTAGTTGAAAATTGATAATTAAAATAAAAAATATTCTGAGACTCATTTGACGGTGTATTGTAAACTTCTGAGGAAGATAAAAAAAAAGTTTTAATAACCTTTCCTCCTCATCACTATTTCTCTACTTACGCTCTCCTCAACTAACTTATCTACAATTCCACATCAACTAAGAAAAATAATACTTTATCTTTAAATATAAACTAGTATTAGAAAATAGATAAAAACCAATGGGATTACAAATACTTATCATCTTTCATTTTTCTAGATTTTTATATTTTGCTCTATATCTACTATCTTATAAGTGATAAAAAAAAATTTAATGAAACATATGTTTTGATTATATTATTAAATTTCAAAATATTATTGATGATGTATTATTAATATTATAAAACATTTAATAAAAATAAACTTTTATAGTGAATATTTATATACTGGTATGTTATTTAAAATTTGTTAAAACGGGAGGTAGAATAATATGTTCGAAAAAAATTATAAAATAATTGGAATTTTGTTATGTACAATCTTAATAACCGCAAGTACAATTGTTATTGCAGATTGGATGCCTGGAGATGGACATAAAATGCATTATCCCCAACTGCCAGATGAAGCAGGATGGGATGTTTATGCAACTGCAGGATTAACAGGTTATCCACAGATATGTTTAGCAGATGATTGGGAATGTAATGAAACTGGGATTATAACAGATATTCACTTCTGGGGATCGTGGAAGGGTGGTATCGAAGGAAATATTACAGCCTTTTTAATAGCAATTCATGAAGATATCCCTGCAAATCAAAGCGGTACAGGATATAGTATGCCAGGTATAACGTTATGGGAAAAAACCTTTTATGATTGGATCGCTATCCCAATTGATCCACCAAGTATGGAAGGATGGTACAATCCATATAATGAAACAATACTCTATGATGACCATGATAATTATTTTCAATATAATATTTTAAATATTCAGGAACCATTCAACCAATTAAATGGTACAATTTATTGGTTATGCATATCTGCAATAGTTGAAGAAAATCAAACTGGATATCAACCATTATGGGGATGGAAATCATCGATTGATCATTGGAATGATGATGCATGTTGGGCTGAATGGGGAGATTTAAATTGGATCGACCTCTGGGAACCTTCACCACCTGTTACGAATCAATTTTGGATAGCATTAGATCAAATGGGAAATCCTGATCCAACATTAACAGGTGGAACAGATTATTATGATGATGGGACATCTCTAAATGGATGGTATTATTATCCATCAACTGATTGGTGGAATATATGGTTTTATGATCATCCATTTGATTATAACCGTATAAAAAAGATATTTACATCATTTTTTATTGAGAAATATGATCTAGGACAACCATCTTATGTAGAGGTTGCTATAAACTGGGCAACAGATTTATGGCTGCCAGATAATCCTCCTCCTATACCACCTGACGATGAACCATTTATCGCTCGAGAAGTCTTTCTTATAGGTCAAGATATTGAAGGATTTTATGAGTATTTTACCACAATTCTTGAATACAATCCTGAATGGGTTTCTATAGATGTACGAGGTTATAATTTTATAATAGAGAGTGGTATAATTGAACATTCATGTCTTGAATCACTTGACCTATCATTTGTTATCACTGGAGAACAAAGTATACAGGATTTAAACCCTCCAACTACTCGACTGATAATTGATCAGCCATTTTACATCGAGGAAGATGGAGCAATCTGGGTGACAAGTAACACCTCATTTTTCCTTTTAGCATCTGACAATGATAATGCCCCTATTAGTACAAACACAATAGGGATAAATAGCACTTTTTATCAAATAGATTCTTATCCACCACAGCTTTATAACGGATCCTTTAATTTTTCAATCTATCCACCTGATACACCACATACTCTTAGATTTTGGAGTATCGATGATGCAGGAAATCCTGAAACTCTTCAAGAATACAACAATATAATAATAGATGACTCACCACCACAACTAAATAATGGTTCCGTTCGAGAAGGAGAATCTGGGATCTATGTTTACAGTGTTGATTATATCGATGAGAATTTAATACCTTATCTTCCAGGACGAGAAAATAAACTTTTCCGAGAAGTTATCGGAGATGTAATTGGAAGCGCAGATGATCAACATCCACGAAAAGTTGTAGATTATGAAGGAAACGCTCATTTTGTATGGATGAATAAAAATGATTCTGATATATGGGAAATATATTACAAGCAAATCGACCCTGATGGAATCATTATCAATGTAAGTCAACCTTCAAAAATGACGAATAAAGTACTCATAAATGATACAAGAATATCAGATTATAATAATTCCCATTCCATGTATCCTTCTTTAACTTGGGAAGATCATGAGGAGGTATTCCTAAACAATTCAGAATATGAAGATAGATATGCACTACTTGCCGCACCAGTTAGATCTTATATTGACCAAGAACAGCATGCTTATAATAATAAATTACAAGTCGTTAACATAAGTAATCCAGGAGTTTTATGGCAGGAATTTATCCCAACTAAATCTGTAGCATATGACCTTTCTCAAGATCTACTCTGGTGGGTAGATGTTGTTATTTATAAGAATCCATCTTATAATTTTTCAAATCCATTAAATCTTAGTATCCATCCACAACTTCCTGGACCAGGTGGGCCAAATCTCAGTAAAATTATGTTTAAACAATCGATTAATCCCTGGGATATCCTGAATAATTATTCATGGCTTGCTTTTTGGGGTAAAGGAGGATTTAAAAATAAACCTGGGGATAATCTTCAACCAGGCAGCACCTATTATATCGTGGTAGAATCTGATGATCCATATGAATGGTGCTATAAGGATACTAATGTCTACCCGCCAGGAAAATCGAGCTTAGATATACCATTTGGCTATCCTTGCGATTTTACATTTATCGAACGATATGACCATCCAGAAATTAGATTTAAACATGAACTTAGTATGATGAGATCTTATCTTATCACACAAGGATACAATGACTCTGATTTATATGTACTTACAATTCCGTATATGATTGATAGTCTTCGATGGAGAATTCCAGGTGGGGGTTATACAGATCCAAGTAGTCAGTATTGGCCATGGCAATCGCTTACCTATAATTTCTCAGGCGAATCTTCATGGATAGATCAGGATGCTACTCATGGAAATCTTGGATGGGCATTGTTACAACTACAAAACAATGCTGATGACAACGACTTTGTATTTATCAATTTAATAAATCATGGGGGTGGATGGAATCAATCATGTTCTGGTTTTTGCAATGGTAATAGACCCGGTGGAGCGACTGATCCTCGTATTCTCAATGATGAAATCCATGATAAAAGAGATGAATGCTTCTGCACCTACGATGATCCAGATGAAGGATGGGATAATACAAATTATTGGTTTGACGATGAAATAGACGTAGAACTCGATAAAATAAATTATAAACATATGGCTGTTGTTGTTGATACCTGTCATGCAGGAGGATTTATACCTGACCTTATTGGACCAAAGAGAATTATATTAACATGCGGTCGAGAAGATGAAACTACTTATAGCTATCGATATCGTTTTTATGAACGAATTGATTATTCTCGATCTCCTAATGCAGATATGAATGGTGACAATAAGACTTCTATAAGAGAAGCACATTTCTACGCTGAACAACAAATGCCGAAGGAACCGGCATGGAGTTCCCAAGAACCTCAGATAGACATCTGGGACAATATCCATGTTGTTTGGGCTGATAAAAGAGATATAAAATCGGAGATATATTACTCAAAACTACAAACGGTTATCAACTGTTCTGCTTTAGATAATGGTGTTGATTTGACGAAACCTGATGAAATCATTTCTGATCTAAATAATAGTGATTCAGGTAGGATAATAATAGATACGGTTGATGGTGTTAACGCAGAGTTCATTGAACATCCAGATATTGCAATCGATTCTAATAATGATCTTCATATAATTTGGAGTGATAATCGAACAGGATCCTGGCAGATTTTTTATCAAAAACAAGATAATAATACCCATCCAAATGTGTTAATTAATGATTTAAAAATTTCAGGTAATAATACAAATATATCATGTTGCCCATCGATTTATCTTGATGACCAAGACAATATCCACATAGCATGGCAGGATAATGCACAGACCAATGAAACCTGGGAAATTCTATATCAAAAACAGGATAGAAATGGGACAATTCTTATTAATAGTACTTTAGCAACTAGTGATGATGGATATAACTCAACCATTCCAGATATTAGTGTAGATACAAATCATAAAGTGCATATTACTTTTATGGATGACCGCTCTGATGATCCGGGTCATGATGGAGAGGCCACTCATAAAGCAGGATATTGGGAGGTCTTTACTCTTGCTCTTAATACAGATGGCAGCCGTCTATATGAGAAACGTCAAAGTGATATGGATAATTCAAGTACTTGGTATGGAGATTATACAGGACCACCAGATGGATATTCAATGTATCCTCAAATAGCAGTAAGTGGCTCATGGAATAACGGCGATACATTCCTAACATGGCATGATAATCGAGATGGTAACTGGGAAATTTATTACACAGAAATTGCAAATTGGTGTAATAATCCTAGTAATGACAGCAGAGTAACAAGTTACAGTAAAGAAGATATGTTTCCAACAATTGCATTAAACAGAGCTAATGATCCAGATCTCAAATGGCAAAGAAATAATAGCTGGGATATCTACGGATCAACCTGGAACGTCCAGATGTTTATTAAACTCGAAATCGATGGTATTATACACCATTTGCTACCAGCACAATTTTATGGTGGCGGAAGTAAACAAATTGGTACTACTTACATGTATGGAACACCGTTAGCTCCTGGTACACATAATTATTCATTTTCTTCCTCAAATGGAATATTCAACACAACAACCCCTCTAAATCTAGGGCCAACAATCAATATCCTTAAGATCATTTATCTAAGTGAAGAATGGAACCTTGTTTCAATACCATTAAATCAATCGGTTAATAAAAACAATATAACAGTAAACTATCTTGGATTAAATTATACATGGCAACAGGCAGTTGACAACGGTACAATTCTTGGATTCATCTATGGTTGGAATACAATTAGTCAAAACTATGGAACTACTGATATTATAAACCCTGGTCAAGGATATTGGATATACGCATACGAAGAGTGCGATCTTTGGATCTCAGGTAATGCAAGTAAAGATGATGATGATTACATAACAGATCTAATAGAGGAATGGAATATAGTTGGACTACCATATGATACCTTAGTTGATAAAGAGAATCTTACAATACTTTACAATGGAACAATATACAGCTGGGATAATGCTACTACAAGCAATAATGAGGAAGGGGAACCATTAATCCTCAGTTTTATATACGGATGGAACGAAACTAGTCAAAACTATATAACTTCTGATATTTTAGAAGCTAAAAAATCATATTGGATGTATGCATATTTTGATTGTATACTACTTAGAAAACTATAACTCTCTATTTTCTAGATTTTTTAATATCGATATCAAATTTATGAAAGTAAGAATTCAAACATATATATGTACCCCAGTTATTATAAAATTTTAACCTTAAAACCACTGTTACGAATGGAAAACCTTCGAGAAGCGGGGATGGGCTCGGAGAGATTTGAACTCTCGACCTCCGCCATGTCAAGGCGACGTCATAACCACTAGACCACGAGCCCTTTTAGCCTGAGGGAAATAGCATTATTGTTTTTTTAATTTACTGAACATTTAGCCAATAAAAAATATCTACATATTCGTTTACATATATACCTGATAAAAAGATAAATAAAGCGTGGTTCAATTATATGTTTTCCTAAAAATGGAGGGGAATAACAGTTGAGAAAAAACGAAGGGATGCAACAATATTATAATACAAATAATCTTAAAACAAGTAAGATAATAGGAGATCTTGATGATTCTACATTTTCTATGTGGAAATCTGAACTGCAAAAAGAATTACCATCTTTTTGGCAATCAATGAAAAGATACTAACAATATAATAAATCCAAAAAAAATCAAACCATATAGTTATTATATTTTCATTAATTTTCATTAAATGTTATATACAAAGGATAATATTCCTTCAATTAATGAACTACAAATCTCCAAAATTAACTGTTGATGGCATAATATTAAAAAACAGGAAGATTCTATTAATTAAAAGAGGAAACCAGCCTTTTAAAGGGAAATGGGCATTACCCGGGGGTTTTGTAGAATATGAAGAAAAAACCGAGGATGCAGTAAAAAGAGAAGTTTTCGAGGAGACAGGATTGAAGACAAAAATAAAACAGCTTGTTGGAATTTATTCTGATCCAAAGAGAGATCCAAGAGGTCATACTATTACAATTGTCTATAACTTAGAAATATCAGGTGGAAAAATGGAAAGTAGCGGGGATGCATGTGATATAAACTTTTTCAATGTTAATAAATTACCTCAATTATCATTTGATCATAACTCTATAATACAAGATTTTATTAGGAGGATTTCATAAAATGTTTTGCCCAAAATGCAAAGTACTAATGTACCCTAAAGATAAAGTTTTTATTTGTAGAAAATGTGGATTTGAGAAAAAAAAGATAGGTAGCAACGTTGTTTTAAGTAAACAGAAAAAAAAGGAAGTCACAATTATCGAAGATAAAGATAAAACAAATGTTCTTCCTAAAACTCGTATCAAATGTCCTAAATGTGGACACAACGAATCATTTTGGATAATAAGACAGATGAGGGGCAGCGACGAACCTGAAAGTAGATTTTACACCTGTACTAAATGTGGATACAAATGGAGAGAAGATTAAAGGACTAATTAATCTGAAAAACCGTCACCATTATAAACGTAAAGTGTATTCCATTTTGTAAAGAAATATCTTATTAGTAATGGGGAGGATCAGAAGAATGTTTAATGCAAAGGTAAAATCAGAGGTGCTTAAAGGAGTAATTGATGTAACGTCTCCATTGGTAAGTGAAGTGAAATTCAACATAAATTCCAAAGGAATCTCTTTAAGAGCTGTAGATCCAGCACATGTTGCAATGATAAATCTAGAAATTGATAACAAAGCCTTTGAAGAATATAAAGCAGATGATATGGAACTTGGAATAGACATGGATAAACTAGCTGGGATAATGCGGCTTTCAACTTCTGGAGATATGGTATCCCTTATGTATGATGAAACTGTAAATAGGCTAATAGTTAAGATAGGTAACCTTGTACGAAAAATGTCATTGATCGATACAGCAGGCATGCCTGATCCAAAGATGCCTAATCTTGACCTACCAGCAAAAGCAATAATTAAAGCATCTGAAATCAATCGTGGAGTACGTGCCTCAGAAGCAGTTTCAGATCATCTAACAATAACAATCAACAAAGATAATTTTGAATTGTTTGCTGAAGGTGATACCGATACTGTTAATCTAAAGCTCCCTAAAGATTTACTTACAGAACTAACTGCAAAAGGTAATTATAAAAGTCTTTTTTCAATAGATTATTTCAGCAATATGATAAAACCTGTAAAAGGTGAAGATAATGTAACTATCTACCTCGGTAATGATAACCCCGTAAGAGTTGAATTCGATATTGCAGATAAAAAGGGACATGTAAAATACTTACTTGCGCCTCGTATTGAGTCGGAATAAATTATCATTTTTTCCTGAGGTGTAACTTATAATAAAAGACGGTAGACGACAAAGATACATCGGATTTGTAATACAGTCGCATGATAAAGAAAAAAAAATAACACGAAATGAGATAATTAGAGAACTCAGAAAACAGTGCATGCATATTTTTAACGTTAATTGCAAGGAAAAAGGCATATATCTTACAAGATTTGACGGGAGGAAAGGAATAGTTAAGTGCAATCATATCGAAAAAGACAATACAATAAATCTATTGAGATCAATTGGGAATATCAATTCTAATAAAATTAAAATAAAAACTCTAGGAACATCAGGAACTATAAAAGCATTAGTTAGAAAACATATGGATAAAGAAATTCTTTTTTAATAGAAGAATAATACTTCTGATAAATATATGAAAATAAGAACCATTACTGCAGGATTCAATCTTAAACCTTCATTTAAAGAAATAGAATTCAGAAAAATCGCTGAATTCATAAAAAATTCAAAAGAAGTATTTGAAAAAGAAGGTTATTCTGTTCAAACAATCAGAGCAACTACACAACCATGGGAAGAATATTTTGAATCCAAGGAGCAAATTATCAAATTAACAAAAGAATTAGATAGTTATACACAAAAGTATGATATTGGATATTTTAACATTGGTACAACATATAACACAAGAAATATCCCATTAATATATGATATAATTAAAAATACTTCCAGAGGATTTTGCACAGTTTTTATATCCGACGATAAGAAAATAAATTATAACGCAGCAAGGCAAACAGCTAAACTGATAAAAAAATTATCTAAAATAAGAAACGATGGTTTTTCAAATTTACAATTTGCTGCCCTATTCAATACAAAACCTGGATGCCCCTTTTATCCATCCTCATATCATGGAGGAGAAAAATCCTTTGCTATTGGAACAGAAAATAGCGATTTAGTTTATAAAGCATTTTCCAAATCTAAAAGTATTAAAACAGCGGCTCTAAATCTCAACAATATCTTAAAAAAGGAATATAAAAAAATTGAGGATATTGCAGAGCAGATAAGTAAAAAAGAAAATGTTAGATATGGTGGAATCGATGTTTCTATTAGTACTTCGATTGAACCTTATGAAAGTATAGCCTATGCTTTTGAAAAACTTGGTCTTGGTAAGTTTGGAGAAGCAGGAACATTAACAATTGCTAGGATAATTACTGAGATTTTAAGTCAACTAGCCGTTAAGAAATGTGGATATTCAGGTTTGATGCTCCCTGTTCTTGAGGATCATGGTTTAGCAAAAAGAAATATAGAAGGGACTTACAATGTTTCTGATCTTCTTCTATTTTCTTCTGTATGTGGAACTGGTTTGGATACTATACCATTACCCGGTATTGTATCAGAGGAGAAACTCTACGCCCTTCTCCTAGATATTGCATCACTCTCCATTAAATTGAACAAACCACTATCTGCAAGGTTAATGCCAATCCCAGGAAAAAAAGCTGGAGAAATTACAGAGTATAATTTTGATTATTTTGTCAATAGCAAGATAATGAATATATAGCTTCGTTTGAAAAAACCATATTTTAAATTAGAACATTAAAAGCTATACATAAAAATTTAAATTTATCACAGTTTCAATTAAATAATGAATGTCAAACATATCGGTGTTTTGGCAGTATTATTTGCTAGCATTATGTGGGCCATAGAACCTGTATTTGCAAAATTAGCATATGAACAAAATCCAGATTTTATTCAAATTTCATTGATAAGAGCAATTTTCGTTACCTTAACAGCAATGGCATATATTGTATTAACAAAAAATTTCAAGCTTAGAATAAAAAAAGAACAATTTTCCTTGTTGATATATATCGCAATAGTTGGGACACTTTTTGCAGATCTTATATATTTTTTTGCATTAACTCAAATCTCAGTTATCAATGCGGTTTTAATTGGACATATGCAACCTATTTTTATTATTTTAATAGGATTTCTAATTCTTAAAGGTGATAAATTAACAAAATTTGATTTTATGGGAATATTATTTATGATATTATCTGGTCTTTTAGTTACAACTAAGACAATTGAGAATTTTACAATGCTTAAACTTGGAACATTTGGTGATCTGTTGGTTCTTGCAGCAACAATCGCTTGGGCTACGACAGCAATTGTAGTAAAGAAATATCTTATAAATATGAACTCGGGTGTCATTACATTTTATAGATTTTTATTTGCATCTATATTTCTCTTTATTTATCAGGGTTTGACGTCTATTATTAATATTACAAATATATATCAGGTTCTGGTAGGACTAGTAGTAGGTATTGGAACAATTCTATATTATGAGGGATTAAAACGTATTAAGGCAGCACAGGTTTCGGGATTAGAACTCTCTGCACCATTCTTTGCAGCTATTTTTGGTTTTTTAATTCTACAAGAGGCATTAACTTCGATACAGATTATAGGTATCTTACTTCTGTTTATTGGTATATTTTATTTATCTAAAAAAGAAGACATATAGATTAAAGTAATTATACTTTAATATTTATTTTTTTGTATCAGTAAATATGGATATATTAATTTTTATTCATATGAATTTACGTATGATTTTAATGTTTGGTTTTAGAAAAAAACCAATCATTTCCCCATTTACCTTCTCGATATAATTCTCCTATTGAAGCCATTTTTCGTTTATTATTCATTATTATTATATATAAAAATTATATTTATAAAATGTTGTTGTACAATTGTTGTCTAAAATATATATAAATATTAAAATTAAATATATAAATTATAATCACAATTAAGATATCAAATCATATACAAATATATTAAAC
>Ga0209635_10001439_pt1 | contig 17659 bp, 19 predicted proteins | sample DeeMarSWOR230_32_FD_187463 | JGI IMG/M metagenome (GOLD analysis project Ga0209635, IMG submission 187463) | Marine sediment microbial communities from White Oak River estuary, North Carolina - WOR-2-30_32 (SPAdes) (version 2) | ecosystem: Environmental > Aquatic > Marine > Intertidal zone >... | reverse complement strand
GGCTTGTATTAGTAAGAAATTTATTAAATATAGGAAAAAGTTTATATTTGTTAGTTTTATATTATATTTTACTAAATATTATGGGGGAAATAAAATTGAAGAAAATATTGGCAGTTTTTATAGTAGGAATTTTATTAATAGGAATATCTTCTGCTTCTGCAGTAGTTCTACCAAATGCAGATACTTTTAGAATTCGGCCTTTAAAACAAGTTAATAGAATATTGACATCGGAAAACATCGGTCAAACTTCAACTGGGGGAAATTTTTCCGGTCAATATGCAATGAAAAACGAATCAGGATTTGTAATTCTAGGTACTATAAATGGAACATATGAAAAAAATAGCAATTATTCTGGTTCCTTTGAAGCCATTTGGAACTCAACTGATGGAAATGCATCAGGTACTATGTCAGGTTGGTATTGGGGATGTCTTTTCTTAGGGCAAATCGAATACGACAATGATTCATATTGGTTTGTTGGTCTTTATAAAACAAATACAACCTCAAATGAGTTTTATTCAGTGGCAATAATATTCAGTTCACCATGGATTATTAGATACGCTGCTGGAATATATACTTAATTTAAAAATCAACCAAATCTTCTTTCTTTTCTTCATATTTCTAAGTGCAAAAAATTATATATTAATATAAAGAATAATATTGATAGAAAGGCTATGGATATGTATAGCAGATTGACCCGATTATTGGCCGTTTGTTTTTTTGCAATAGTTATAATACAAGGTTTTAATCCAGTAACCAGCATTAACTTCAAAAAAGACAGCATTCAAGAATATACCTGTTTAATTGATGTGTTTAATTCCCGTGGAATTTTTTATGTTGGCGGAAGTGGTCCGAATAACTATACTAAAATACAAGATGCAATTGATGATGCAAACAATGGAGACACTATCTATGTTTACAACGGTACATATTATGAAAATATTTTAATAGATAAAATAATAAATCTTATTGGAGAAAATTGGGATAATACAATTGTTGACGGAGGAAGTTCTGGTAATACTATAAAAATAATTGCTGACAATGTGAGTGTAACAAGTTTTACTATTCAACATGGAGGAATAGGGGTTTATATCTTCCAGTCGTCTAATCATAGCATTTATAAAAACAAAATTATAGATAACTGGGAAGGCATTGGTTTTTTACAATCCTCTGGGAGCACCATCTCTTCTAATATAATATCAAGTAATTTCTTTGAAGGTATTAATCCAGTTCAATCCTCTTCTATCAATATCCTAGGTAATACAATCAAAGAAAATTTACAAGGAATTTTTCTTTCAAAATCTGGAGATAACAATATCTTTGGAAATAATATTAAAAGCAATATAAGAGGTATAGAAATTCGCTCATCTTCTAATAACAATCTCATTTACCATAACAATTTTATTAATAATGATGAAGATAATGCATTTGATGAATGTAGTGATACTTGGGATAATGGATATCCTTCAGGAGGCAACTATTGGGATGATTATACAGGTGAAGACAATAATGGAGATGGTATTGGAGACACACCCTACTCTATAGATGGAGGCTCTAATAAGGATTATTATCCATTTATGAACCAGTCTGGTTGGAATCTACCACCATATCAACCGAGTGATCCTAGTCCCGAAAATGGTTCATCAGCTGTTGATATTAACGCTAATCTTTATTGGACTGGAGGTGATCCTGATCCTGGCGATACAGTTACTTATGATATATACTTCGGTACAATTAATCCACCTCCTAAGATTGTAAGCAATCAATCTGACAGTTCTTATGATCCAGGACTGATGAATTATAGTACCGACTACTATTGGAAAATCATTGCTTGGGATAATCTTGGCGCGTCGAATGAAAGCCTACTATGGATTTTTACTACGACATCCACTTCAAATACTCCACCAGATAAACCTATTAAACCATCTGGTCCAAAATCAGGTTTAATTAATGTTTTGTATAATTATACTACTTATACAAGTGATTATGATGGTAATAATATTAGCTATGGATGGGACTGGGATGGAGATTTAAATGTTGATGAGTGGAGTATCTGGTATGGCTCTGGGGATATTTGTGATATAGTTCATTCTTGGAGCACACCTGGAACTTATATTGTGAGAGTTAAAGCCAGAGACATTCATTATGCTGAGAGTAATTGGTCTAATTCATTGACTGTAATTATTGTTGTAGAAAATAATCCACCAGATAAACCCACTGTAAAAGGTCCTTTAAATGGAAAAATAAAAAAGGAATATGAATTTATTTTTCACTCGGCAGATTCAGATGGTGATGATGTTTACTATTATATTGAATGGGGGGATGGAACAACTACAGGTTGGATTGGTCCATATGCCTATTGTACAAATGTATCGGCAAGTCACAGTTGGAATACTGTAGGAACATATCATATTCGTTGTAGAGCTAAGGATGTTTTTGGTAGCCAAAGTGCTTGGGGTGAAATACAAGTCACTATGCCAAAAAATAAAATATTAAATTTTTACATTCTTCTATTGAATTGGTTGTTTGGACGCTTCTCTTTTAGGTTCTGGTTCCTATAAAACTTACTTAGAATACAATCTTTTCTCACTAATTTACATTAAATCAAAAGGAGGTTCATCTGGATTGCTTGTGTTGTAAATAGCAATGGCCCAACAGGTTACTTGTGATGAATTACAGTTGCAGTTATTCTTAAGATATGAATCTATTTTATGATTTTCTGTTATTTTAAGCACTTTGATAACATCATTACCAAAGTCGATTTTATAGCAATTTTTTCCAGATTTAAGATAAAAACTTGGTGTACTAAAGTATCCTTTGAAGTAAATATTATGAGAATCACGTCCAGATTCATCATAAATGTCCCAGTGATGTTTTACACCGTTTAGGATTATGTGCAGACTTGACGGTTTTGATTTTTGTGTTATTGGAATAGCTTTTATCCAGCACATATTTCCTTTTCTTATCATTTTGAACTCTATATCATCTATTGTTTTTTTGCGTAACTTATATTTTTCATCTATTTCAACACTTGACATTGTATTTGCAAAAGAGCTATTTAATTTTTAATGTTTATTATATAGAATTCAGTAAAGATATAAGGTTATTATCTTAAGATTGTCTAATTTATTTCTTTGGAATTTCATTGACACAAAAAGTTTCTTATAAAAATTTTCTATATTAATTGACAATGGATATTCTTGGTTTTGTTATTACTGTTGTTTTAGTAACTGCATCAGGTGCTCTTGCACCTGGGCCTTTGTTTTTTGAAACAATTACACAAGGATCAAAAGCTGGTGCTAGAAGTGGTTTTATTTTTTCTATTGCTCATACTGTGGTTGAATTTTCTTTAATTATGCTTTTTGCCCTTGGTTTAATTACTGTTGCAAGTGAGCCATCAGTCAAAATTGTAGTTGGAATCCTGGGCGGTATAGTTCTAATTTTATTTGGACTATTTCAGGTTTATAAAACATTTATTGCTAGGCCTGAAGAACAAAAACGAAAAGTTCCGTCTCATCGTCATCTTTTTTTTATTGGTATAGTTTTTACCGGTTTAAATCCATATTTTGTTATTTGGTGGCTTACTGTTGGAGCACAATTGATTATTATTTCTCTTGAATTTGCTGCTTTGCTCGGTGTTGTTTTTATGTATGTTTGTCATGTGTGGATGGATTATGTATGGCTCACTACTGTTGCTCATTTTGCTAAAAAGGGTACAAATATTCTTGGATTAAAATGGTATAGACCTCTTATGGTTGTTTTTGGTATTATTCTAATATACTTTGGGATAAGCTTTATTTTTAATGTTACGAACTTGTAAATCCTTATTGCGAAAATAAAATATTATCCTATTTTTTTATCAATTTATTATAAACGTATTCCCTATTAGTCATTTTAAATTAATCTTATATTTAGCTAATTTATTTTGTTTATTTGATTGTCATGACAACTCAGATAGGATTTTCAGAAAAATTTAGTAGGCATAATAACTTTAGTCATCCTGAAAATGCGGAAAGACTAAATACAATGATGAATGAGATAAAGAAATCGTCTTTATTCAATAAAGTTGAGTTTATCGAGCCTGAATTATTAAGCGAAGAAGTACTTGCTTCAGTACATTCAAATGAACAAATTCAACAGATTAAAGAATATAGTTTGCAAGGGGAAGGATGGATAGATATGGATACATATGTTTGTAAATCTGATTATGAAACAGCTCGTCTTGCAGCAGGTTCTATTGTACAACTTAGTAAAAATGTTCTAATGGGAAAAGCAGATAACGCCTTTGGACTTGTAAGGCCTCCAGGCCATCATGCAACCCAAAATAGATCTATGGGTTTTTGCCTTTTCAATAATATTGCATTAGCTGCAAATGAGATCTCTAAACAGAAAAAAAAAGTGTTAATTTTCGATTTAGATGTTCATCATGGAAATGGCACACAAAGCATTTTCTACAATCGAAAGGATGTGTTATATCAATCATTCCATCTATCGCCACATTATCCAGGTACTGGTGATATTGATGAAATTGGTATTGGTGAAGGAAAAGGCTACACAGTAAATGCTCCCTTATTTCATGGCAATGGCAATATTGCTGTATCCAGACTTTTAGATGGAATTTTTCTACCAATTGCAGAACAATTTAGACCGGATATAATACTAGTTTCTTCAGGTTTTGATTCACATCATGCTGATCTTCTTGGAGGATTAAAATTAACCGCGAATTTCTTTGGCAAGATAATAGAGAAGTTGCAAGAGATACAGCCAAAAATCGTATGTACATTAGAAGGGGGATATAATCTATCTTGGATTGGAAAGTGCTTAGTTGCTCAAATTGGACAAATGGCTTCTTGTCCAGTAAAAATTAATGATTCATCACATGAAAATACGCACGTAGAACCAGTTATTGAAAATATAAAAAATGAAATAGGTGATTATTGGAGAATTTAATTTTAATCAAAAATCATTCCCATACCAGAGGCAGCGGAATCTTCTTGTTCTTCAATTTTTTCATTTATTTCTTTTGCTTTTTTTTGACTGAGTTTTTTAAACCCAAGTTCTTTTGCTAATTTATTAGCTTGTTTTAATCCCTTATCGCTACCTTCTATTCTCACATAAGAAAAATTTCCCTTGGTATCAAGAGAGCTTGAATCTCTAGTTAGTATACTTTGTCGACTTACAGTGTCATCCTTTACTAATTGGTTGATTTTTCCTGCATCTTCAGATTTGATTTCAAAGATAACATATGTCAAATACAATCACCTAATCCTGCGATGTAATAAAAGACCATATATAAAACTAATCTTGTTTCAATGGTCTACCATTTTCATCGATCTCTTTTTTTCTTATCCTAGTGGAGCTAATTGGTTTGTTGTTTTTTGCAAGTACAAAGGGAATTTTAACGATTTCTAGGGCTTTTCTTCCTTTTTCTTTCCGTTTTCTGTTAATTTCATATGCCGTTTTAATAGTTTCAGGAGAAACAACTATCGCGTCAAAATCTTTTTCTACAGATGGCCCATATTTATCATGGATTGGTCTAATTGTTACATTTTCAGTGAGTTTTTCTTTAGATAAAAATTGTTCTACAGCTTCTTTTCTTATTTTATAAGTTTGAACATCTTCTTTACCTTTGATTATTTCACTAGTTGTGATTCCTATGAAAATAGATCCCTTTTTTCCTGCTACATTTATCGCTTTTTTTATTAGTGATTTATGTCCTTCATGTAGTTGATTAAAAGTTCCTCCAATGCAAACTCTCATCTAGTTTAAATGTACAAATAAGCTATTAAATTTATCCGATGGATATCTTTTATTTATTTTTGTTAAATTCAATTCTACTTAAATTACAAAGTCTGGGAAAAGTATAAATTCTAATATTAATTTTATATTATGAAAATTCGCGAGAGGATGGGAAAAATGAAAAAATTTGCAATAGGAGTAATTATATGTTTTTTAATTTTAAGTAGCTGCATGTCTCTTTTTATGACAATGCAAATTGAAGCAAGTAGTAATGGAATTTATGTAGATAACCGCCATCATAGTTTAAGAGATGGAACTGCTGAACATCCATATTCAAGTATTCAGTATGCTATAGATTTAGCAGTTGCTGGAGATACTATATATGTTTTTGGTGGCATATATAATGAAAGTTTAGTTATTAACAAGAATATAACACTTATAGGTAGTATTGATAATGGTCCTACTATTATTGATAAGGATTTGAGACATAAATATACTGTAGAGATAACTGCAGACTATGCAACATTAGAGAGTTTTACCATATCTAATATTAACAATAATAACATTGTCGCTTTAGTTTACATTAGATCAAACAATGTTGTTATCCAGGGAAATAATATTACTAATTCAAAAACTTGGGGTGTATATTTTGAAACTTCCAACGATAATACTATTGGCGGAAATCTAATTAATGATACTAAGGGAATTTATCTATATTATTCCGATAATAATGTTTTTTCTAACAATAATTTTAGTAACTGTATAGAAGGTGGTATTAACTTGGCTTCTTCCTCAGATGGCAATATCATGTATAATAATGTATTTGACAAATGTAAATATGGTATATATGGTCAGTTAAGTAGTAATAATAATATTAGCAAAAATGTCATAACTAGCACTACTCTTGATGGAGTTAAATTAATGGGGGGTAGTAAGAATATTTTAGAGAATAATTATGTTAATTACAGTGGGAGCAACGGTTTTGATATAAGTTCTTCAGATAGTAAAATCATTGGAAACAGGTTTGATTACAATCAAGTAGGAATACTCCTAGGTGGATTAAATTGCCAAATTATTGGTAATTACATAAAAAATTCTAAAATTGGTGGCATCCAAACAACAAATACAAATAATATCATTTATCTGAATCATTTTTTAAACAACGATGTTTATAATGCTAGAGAAAGTGGAGATAATCAATGGTATTATGGAACAGAAGGCAACTATTGGGACGACTATGATGAGATAGATATCGACCAAGACAAAATTGGAGACACACCTTATTATATTTCCAGTGGTGGTGAAGACTTATATCCACTAGGATATTTTCTTAAACCCCCAAATAAACCAAATACTCCATTTCCTGAAGACGGAGCTGAAGAAGTTGGCTTAAGTATCACGTTAAGTGTTATTGTTACAGATCCCGATAGTGAAACAGTGAATGTATATTTTTATGGAGCAACTGATGATAAATTATATGGTGTAGATAACTTTGTTGAAGAGGGAGAAACAGCCTCATGTAGGTTTACTTTGCCTTTTGAAACAACATTTCTATGGTATGCAGTTGCTACTGATGGTAAGTTAGAAAATCGATCTAACATCTGGATTTTCACAACTAGACAAATTCCTCCAACTAACGAAAAACCAGTTGCTGATCCTGGAGGACCTTATAGCTCCATTATTGGTAGAGAAATTACTTTTAATGGTTTTAATAGTTACGATCCAGATGGAAATATAGACTTTTATCGTTGGAATTTTGGTGACGGAAGTAGCGAGATTTTGGCTATACAACCTAAACATAGTTATTCAGACGCGGGTAAATACATTGTAACTTTGACAGTTGTTGATAATGATGGTAGGAGCAGTACAAAAACTACTGCGACTACTATTTCTGATACTTCTAATGCTATTCCAGTGCCTATTGTTAATGCTCCCAATTCAACCTATGTCAATGAATTAATTACGTTTGATGCTTCTGAAAGTTTCGATACAGATGGCAGTATCACTAACTATACTTGGAATTTTGGTTTTGGAGATATGGGATATGGCGCTATTTCGTCATACACATATGATACAGTAGGCAGTTACACAGTCATATTAACAGTTACAGATAATATTGGGGATAAAGATACTACATATACTATAGTTAATGTTAATGCTCCACCTGAAGAAACTCCTGGCTTTGAATTCATTCTAGCAATATTAATAATTGCATTTGTCCTATTTTGGAATAAATATAGAAAATAAGTTAAAAAATTATAAACGATTCTATTATATGCATTGTGGTTGGTTGTGAATAAAAATATTGCTATATTAATTCTTTTTATCCTTATAATTAATCTGATAGCTTTAACAGGGGTTAATTGTGAAGCGGGAAAAATATTATATGTCGGAGGAACCGGAACTGGAAACTATAGTTGCATTCAAAATGCGATTTACAACGCATCAAATGGAGACACAATCCTTGTTTTTCTAGGATTTTATAATGAAAGCATCATAGTAAATAAAACAATTGACTTAATTGGTAAAAATAAAAACAATACAATAATTGATACCAATAATAGCTTTTATTGTGCTATACTAATACAAGCTCAAAATATTAGCATAAGCGGTTTTACTATTCAAAATAATACCGTAGGTATTTATGTTGTTGGATATGAAACTTTATCTGAAAACAACACAATCACAAACAATATTTTTAGAACCAATGATTGTGGCATTTATTTAAGCAATCTCACCTGTTGTACTCTCATACATAGAAATATTATATCAAATAATCATGGAGAAGGAATCCGTCTATATGGCTCAAATAATAATATAATTGAGGGGAATGCAATCAACAAAAATGGAGGTTTTGGAATCGCTATATGGGATTCATCTAATAATAACTTATTAAAAAATAATATTATCGCAGAAAATTTAAAAGGTATAACCCTTAGAAGATGGTGCAATAATAATATTATTTTAGAAAATGAGATTCTAAAAAACCAAAAGGCAGGAATTAGTTTAACATATTCCTTTTATAACAATTTGTCAAAAAATTATATAATGAACAACTCGTTTGGATTATCTGTAGGAGATTCATCTGAAAATATTATCTACAATAACAATTTTTCTGGAAACAACCAGGGAATATATCTATATGATTCGCCTAATAATACAATAGAACAAAATAACATATTTTATAGGAACAATCAAGATATTTGGGATGGATCTAGAACTATAAAAACACCTGGTTTTGAATTACCTGCTGTCATCTTTTTGATTCTTCTGGTTTTTTTATTTAAACGAAAAAGAAATGTATATCAACAATGATTTTATAAATTAATAAATGATATCAATTTTGAGGAGATGGGAAAAAAATGTCTTTATATTGTTCAAAATGTGGTAATAATTTAGAAGACGATTTCAAGTATTGCCCAGAGTGTGGAAAAAATTTAAGTGGTAGCTTTTATTTTTGCGCGGAATGTGGTAAAAAAGTGGCTAACGCTGAGAAAGAAAAAACGGTGGATACAGCCCCTGCAGTTTCAGAACCTAAAAAAGAAAAAATCAAATTTAAATTACCAAAGTTTTTAACAAAAATTCCTAAAAAAACATTGATTATAATAATTGCTATAATATGCATTGTTGCCGTTGTTGGGGCAACAGCGATAATCTATTATCCATTTGATGGCGGTGGGGCAACAAGAGGAGGAAGAATATTTACTTTAACTATTACTAATGATTATTCAAATAATGCAAATTGTATTTTGCTAACCGATAGTTTAAAGCAGGGGGTTTATGGTAATGCTGGGTTTACTATTTATGCAAATGATGAAGAAGTTATCACTATAAATGAAGATGATTTGATGTTTCAAAGAGAGGCTTATAAAATTGAACTTCGTGTCACAATCGATGATGTTGAGGAGGTAGCTACCGCTACAGCTGTTTCAGACTCTGCAAGTTTTATAATCGATAATGTCGAAGGTCAGGTTGATGAATTTTACGTGAATTGTACAGGATTTGTCTAATACGATCTAAACACACTTTGAATTCTAATTTTTTTCACTTTTTGTTTAATCTATAGTTGTACAATTTATTTAAAAGAAAAACAAAATATAGCATATGAAAAAAAATAACAAGAGAATTTTAAGATTTTTTGAAAATAACTTATTCCTATAATTAAATTTAGAATAAAAATGAAAGAATAGATTTTATGTAAAAGAACCAACTAATTTAAGATTCCGCTTCTATTTACTAAAATCTCTTTGGTTTATGTTTTTGATAACATTCCCTACAATATACAGGTCTGCTACCATCTGGTTTGAATGGAACTTCAGTTTCTGTTCCACAATCTGCACAAGTAACCTTGTGCATTTCCCTGGGTGGACGTTGAGAATTACGCCCTCTATTTTCTCTATACATATTCAATTTCCTATATTTTTAGACTAAACATTTTTCTATTTAGCCTTTGAATTGTTTATCAACTAATCATTTATAATGATATCCATTATTTCAGTAGTTCGGCAAGTGAATGATATGAATTGAAAAATTGGATTATCTGTCAAATTTCTTTTTACTTTCAACTTAGAATTTTTACAGGAATTATAAGAAATATGTCATTCCTAGGATGAAAAACCTGTTTTTTCAATCTAGCTTACGCTCATTAGATTGTCCGTTATGGTCCAATAATTGAGTCAGAAATAATGTCTTTAAACTCTTCAAGTATGATCATATATCCTTTTTTACAACAACAAGTTGTAACAAATAATATGATATTGCAGAGTTGCCAGAGGTTATAGAGAAGAATAGAAAGCAATTGCAAAAACAACCTTATTGCATAATTACATGAACATGTCTTTCCTCTGACTTCTTCTTTAACTCTATATCCTGTTTCTATGCCCCATCTTTTCCTGTAATTATCGGCTAGTTTAATTGCATTATTCCTATCTACATGCATATTTGTCGCATAGGCAAATACACTCCATTCATCATCTGGTTTTTTTGGAGATTCAACAACTATGACAAGAGTGAATGTCGCAAAAGATTTTCCTCTATTAAGCGTGTATTCCATAATCAAAAAATGGTGTTCTTCATGTAGGAGATTTTTCTGACATTTCTGTTTGAATTCTCGAATAATCTCATCTATCTTCTTATTTCTTTTAACAGGTATGACAAAGAATATGAAAAGTTCTTTCAATGCATTTATTGATTCAATGTTGAAGAACTCTCTATCTAGAAACAATCCACTGACATCGACATGTCTTCTTGTTTCATTTACAAGTTTTACGATAATCTTTTTCTTTGTTGTAAATTGATTAAGAGGTAATGCAGCCAGTGTTAATCGTTTACCAGGTTGTACACACTCAATACTTGCATATCCATGACCAAAGTTTGTACCTCTTACCCTTTCCATCCCTAAAACATGTATATCTCTCTTCTTACCAAACCACGGTATCTTGTGGATGTCCAATCCACACCACATGGTTCCATCGAAGATATTACGTTTTTTTGTTTGCTGTAACATTTTTTGATTCATCTGTTGAAATGTTGAAAACACATCTTCTACCTTGAGCTTGGCGAGATGATAAAACACTGTGTCACTTGATGGGCAAAAACCACTTTTATCTAGCAATCGTTTGGAGCCATATTCTATGTAATTGTTGTTTGAAAGAGAGAAAACAACGGTATTGATAATATCTTCCTTTGCATAGATACAATTTTCTGCCATTGGTAATGGCAGTGCATCTATGAATTCTTTTTTGATAGATTTTTTAATGAGCTTGCTTATATTCTTTTGTATATTTGGTGAGTGCATCAGGTATCCCAATTGTTACTCACCAAATATACACATTTAATTTTTACTGAAAAATAGTCGATTGATTTAGAATCTCAACTTTCGGAACTACTGTATTTGATTTAAACATTCAAAAAGCTTAGAACACTTATTATCTTCGTGTATATCTTTTGAATATCCACTTTTTTCTATTGATTATTGTTATCTATACTTATATATAAATCAAATTTACACTGTATCAGTGAAAACTATTTAATTAATAAATTCATTCTTTTTTATAGTGATAATTTGAAGAAAATTCAATTAATCATATGCATAGCATTGTTATTATTCAACGCACTGGCAGTTACAGCATCACAAAAAACAATAGAATCTAATATAAAAGAAACTACAGGATCTATACTAATTGATTTTGACCCCCTTGTTGATATTATCGTTACATTTGATGTATTGGCAATTCGTGCCCTTGATAAAATCGATATATTAAACTGCCCTGATTTCTTTGTGAAAGTTTTCATAAACAATGAAGAGTTTACCAGCCCTGTTTGGAATAATAGTGATTATCTCTACGATTGTTGGTCAGTAACAAAAAATGTAGCAGACGATATAGAAAATGTAAATCTAACAGTTCAGTTATGGGATTGGAATAAAAACAACAATAAAATTTGCGATATTAGTAAAAATAATAACAATCAGGATGAAGGTTTTGAAATTAATCTTATATATGATATCAAAACAGGCCGCTGGTATGGAGATGATTATAACATTGGTGATACAACAGGTTATGGAAGGGTCTGCGGTACTGGAGATGGGAGTATATACAAAGATGAAAATGATTGTGAATTATGGTTTAACATCCATCAAAATGATTATGACAATGATGGATTGCCATATTGGGTCGAAACATTTGTTTATGGAACTGATCCAATTATAAATAATATGGGAGAAGATAATGACGAAGACGGCGTTCCAATTGAATGGGAACATAAATGGGGATTTAATCCAAATATCTGGGATGATCATGAACATTTCGATCCCGATGGCGACAGTATAAATAATATTGAAGAGTTTCTCACCTCAAATTTTTATTCAGATCCCTATAGAAAAGATATTTTTTTAGAAATCGATTATATGGAGGATGGACCCAAGGGACAAAAAAGCATTGTTCCTGAGAAATCAAAAGAAATTCTAAAAAATCCGTTTCACCGGCGAAATATTGTCATTCATTTAGATACTGGAGAGGCTAATGGTGGTGAAGTAATAACGTTTGATGAAAATGTAAAACTTGGGGAGTTACTTGAGATATATAACAATTATTTCCTTCATAATGATGAAAATAATTGGCGACGAGGGGTTTTTCATTATGGAATAATTGCTTATTATTGTAATCCAACTGGTTTTGCGTTCAGTGGAGATGTTTATCCATACTATGGCTATATACCTGGTACAAATGGTTTCATTATCTCAAGTAAAAGAATAGAAACGTATGTGCGGATATCATTTACATCATTAGAAAATTATTATGCCTATGCTATTATGCATGAAATGGGTCATAATTTTGGTATGAGATGGGGAAATCCTTTTGGTTGCGACAGTCAACTCAGTAAGTATCCATGGCAGACAGGTTATTGGTATTATAGGAATTATAAAAGTATTATGAACTATCGATATACCTATAAAATTCTTGATTATTCAGATGGTTCACACGGTCGTAGAGACCATAATGATTGGGCGAATCTTAGCCTTTCTTATTTTGAATTCATTGAAAACTAAATAGATAACAGTTGGCCTTCAAACATAAAAGAAATAACGTCGCAGATTATACCTCAACTTTTATATAGAAATTTCAGTTTTATAAATAAAACATCTGAGGTTGAAAATTATGGTAGAAAAAAAGAAAGGAAAAGCGGAAAATGCTGCAGAAAAAACAGGAGAAACAGTTGGAAAAGGTATTAAAAAGGGTTGGGGAGTAGTAAAAGGTTTTGGAAAAGGCGTTAAAAAGGGAGTTGAAGGTAAAAAGAAATAGCCTAAAATAAAAAATTAAGAGAAATACAATTCATTAAGTATTATTAATTTTGTAACTCATTCAATCTATATAAATATTAAAATATATTCTATTATTCAAATGTAAAATCTACCCAAATTTCATTAAAGCCATCTAAAAGATTATATGGTTTATACTTAATAAGCCACATTATAAGTTCCTCAGAGTTTTTTATTCGATAGACTCGAGAGGTCCCTTGTTTATCAACAACAAGGATATTATCATTAATCAAACGCTTAAGATGATAGGAAAGCGTAGCTGGAGATATATCCATTTGATTTAGTATCTCTTTATGTTTAGCACTCCTTTTTTTTAATAAAAACAACACAATTTTCAGCAGAGTTTTTTGTCGCAGTATTGAAAAATTTTTTTTCTTTATTGATTTGACTTCCCCAATTACAAAATAACGATTGTATCCAGTATGTTTATCTGACTGTACCAATTCATGTTTTTCCAGGTATCTGAGATGATATTCAACTAGAGATACCCTTAATTTTAAGGTTTGTGCGATTTTACTGAGATGTAGCCCGGGGTTCTTTTTAAGAATATCAAATATATTCCTTCTAGTTTCAAGCTCAAGTATATCATCCATAGTTATTTCACTGCTTTTTTAAAACCGCGACAAATAACAAAAAAAGTATTAGTAGATCAAAAACCGCAAAGAGGGAGATGGATAAGAATTCTTGTAAATCAGTTAGAAATATACTTAAACTAAGCAGTACTCCTTTTAATAAAAATAACAAAAATACAATGTTGACAAATAAAATTTTTTTATTTCGAGATTTCTGGTATGAGAATATAGATATAACCCACATTCCAAAAGAAAAGATAGTAAGAAACCCGTAAATTATTGCACTTTCTAGAATTCCATTTAACATAAGTCATTTCCTATAATATATCCAAAGAAATATTGGGTTTTATTTTAATATTTTTTTATTGTTAAAGTCGCTTCCTTATAATGATAATTCCTAGAAAGAGTAGTATAGCAAGAACACATGAAATAATGTATGTAAGATAAACGTTAAATTCTGTGACTAAATTTATTAAATTAGAATCGCCCAAGGATAATAAGGCAAATGATTGACTAACAACCCCAATTTTTGGATCATGGATAATTTCAGTACCGCGTGGATATGAGATAGCAATATATGTAACATTTTCTATGCCTTTTATCCCAAGATGTCCCTCTTCAAAAACACTTGCTTGAACCGATTTATTGCTTCCATCTATGCAAGCAGTATTTAGCCAGGAAAAAAAACCACAGTAATGCATTGAACTAATATTAACCGCTGTTTCATTGGTCGCAAATCCGTTTTTTTCATCAAATGATTCTTCTTCAATAGTTAGGTAATGATTGGTATTAACCTCGAGTAACAATGCAAGCTGGGTGTTGTTTTTCATATATAAATAATTTTGAATAATGAAATCAATCTTCATCTCCGATGGAGAGATTAAAAGGTTGTTAAATAAGGTAAAATTATCTGAAATTAACATATCAATAGAAAAAACATCATCAGCGGTTTTAGTTGCCATTCTAACAATGTTTTCACCTGAAGAAAGAGTTTCATTTGAATAGGTGATATCTGTAAAATTTTGTAAATTAAAAGCATATGTGCTAACTACTACGTCGCTATAGTCATATCTTTTATTATTATTTAAATCAGAAAATTCAACAATTTTTTTTAGGATTATTTTAAAATTAAGTTGGATGTTTGATGCATTACCTGTTGGCATGTAATTAAGTGTTAATGACGGCTCAGGATTTGTAGTAAAATCAATTTCAAATGCATCAGTGGAATTATTTAATTTCCATTGTGATCTTATTCGATATTGCTTTTGGTCGCCAGTGCAGTTCATTTTTCTATATTGATGTCGTTTTTGTTGCTGTCCATATCCCTTATCATTTTGATCGCCTTGTTTTTGATATTGGTTCTGCTGTTCATGATTCGAATCTGATTGATTTTCCCCTGTTTTTCCCCAATTATGTTGATTATCAAATCCTGATGGTTCATTTGGTGAATTGTTTGATTCTGAATTAGGGGGATTGTTAATATCATTACCATATCCAGGACCTTCTCCATGATGTTGGCCATCTTGGGCAATAACAGGCGTTGATATTGAAGCTACTATGATAAAGAAAATTAAGAGGGCTATCAAACCACTTCTTTGGTTATTTGGTCGTTTCATATTGTTTCACCAACATATGTCCTTATCTTCGGCAACTTATATACCTTTTTGGAAATTTTTCGAATTTTTAACAAATATTCAAATTTAATATTTAAAAATCATGTTACAAACGGACAAGTATCTTTATCTCAAATAATTATTATAATATTTAAAGAAAATAAAGGGGAGGTTATAATTCCTCCAAGAAATTTATATTTTTTAATGTTTGTTTTTACCGTGTCTCCAGCGCCATTCGTGTTGAGATGCCCAGATTGGCTGGCCAGGTTCCCGATATATTTCACCGTTTATGGTAAAAACACTCATCCAATCTTCAGCTTGATAATGCCCTTCGACTGTTACTGTTGTATCTACTAATCCAAGAATTTCATCAATAATTAACTCGAGTTCGCCATCCTTGTCGTAATCTACAGCAGAAATTGCTGAGTTTATGTACCATTTGGGACCAAAGTGTAATTCTACAGTTTCAATATAGAAATTGTTGCCATCGTACGTCATGATACCAGCGAGTTCAGATAGGTTACAACCACCTTGGCAGAACCCTAACATATCTCGGATGCGGTTCATGATTTGTTGCATTATACCATTACCACTTGGTAGTGGCTGGTAGTCATCACCTGCTTTTTCAGCTGTAACTGCAACTACTCCACTGAACAAAAAGAGTGCTGCAATTGCAACCACAATTATTTTTCCTTTCATATTATTATCTCCTTTTATTTTTTTTTACCATTCAATTCCACTTCTTTTTTGTGTTTCTTCACCAGGAAATTCATCATTTTCATAGGGATTATTGTTATTTTCATAATAATTTCCATTGTCTTCCCCGTTAGTGTTGTGGTTATGATCTTGATTATTTGCAACTGAAATTCCATTTAATATGAGCAAACACAGTACAAAAGCCAATATTATTAGTATTATTTTCCTTTTCATTACTTCCACAAGCTAAAATGTTATTATTAATCATTATAAATAGATTCTTGGAAATTTTTCGAATAAAGTATGAAAATACCCCCTACTTTCATAACAGGTAAAAATGATTATTGTATTTATTATCAAATTTTATTATGAATAAATTTTCTATAGGGCTATTAAAAACGTTTAGACTAACAAATTAATAGTCATCTAAAAATTATCAAGTTATCAACCATGGTTTTAAGAAATAAAATCGGTGTTATAGTTTCTGCTAAAATTTTTTTCTCAAAATAAACCGTCACATAGATTTATATAATTTTACGTATATGTGAATCTTGGAAGGAGGACTAACTATGGAGAAAAATATATTGAAAAAATTTTTGATAATTCTTATTTCAATCATTTTTATAATTATATTTTTTATTATTTTAAGAATGCGGGAATCATAATCTCATGAAGGAATTGTTCATGAAATTTCTAAATCACGTTGAGTAATAAAAAGAGAACCTGCCTCAGAAAATTTAAAAGATATTTATTGATGTTTGATATGATAATGTAGATTTGGAGAAGAAAATATGAAATGGAAACAAGTTTTTGTTGGAGGTATTTTTTCTGGAATAGCAATTATTCTTATAGATATGATTTTTTCTTGGTTTACACAAACAATCTGGGAATATAATGTTTTTGAATTACCTGGAATGAGGACAATAGAAGACCCAGTTGCAATACTATTCTTTGTCTATCCTTGGGTCCTTGGCTTTGCAATGACGTATGTGTATCCTTATATTGGAAAAGTATTAGAAGGGGATTCCATTGTAAAGGGATGGAAATTTGGTTTAATGATGTGGGTCGTGGTAAGTATTACGTCTGCGTTTCTAGTGTTTACTAGTATGAATTATCCAATTGGTTTTACAATAAACTCCGTGGTTGGCCCCCTTATTTATATGCCTGTAAGTGGTATTGTTATTGCAAAAACATTTGATTGGATTAAATAAAATCATTTTTTA
>Ga0209635_10001438_pt1 | contig 17660 bp, 13 predicted proteins | sample DeeMarSWOR230_32_FD_187463 | JGI IMG/M metagenome (GOLD analysis project Ga0209635, IMG submission 187463) | Marine sediment microbial communities from White Oak River estuary, North Carolina - WOR-2-30_32 (SPAdes) (version 2) | ecosystem: Environmental > Aquatic > Marine > Intertidal zone >... | reverse complement strand
AAATGTAAGTGTATGCGCGTATAATAACTCCAAAATTACCCCAGAATGCTTTTATCCTTCCTATTGATTTTTCATTATTACTTTTACATATAATTCCTTCACTAGTTTTTATAATACAAGGTTTAGGTAGAAATGGAATAAGATCATTTACCACTCCAACTGGTCCTGATCCAGGTCCACCTCCTCCATGAGGGGTAGAAAAGGTTTTATGCAGATTTAAGTGAACTATATCGAATCCCATATCTTTAGGTCGACAGATTCCTAACATTGGATTTAGATTTGCTCCATCGTAATAACAGAGGCCACCATTCTCATGTACAATTCGTGTTATTTCTTTTATTTGACGATCGAAAACTCCTAGAGTATTTGGATTTGTTAACATAATCCCTGCTACATTTTTTTCCTTCATTGCATATTCTAATTGATCTAATGGAACTTCTCCATTTTTATCAGATTGTAATTCAATAATCGAAAATCCAGCCATTTTTGCAGAAGCAGGATTAGTACCATGAGCAGAATCCGGCACTATTATTTTACTTTTCTTAATTTTTCTGCTCTTAAAATATTTTTTCATTATTAATAAGCCTGTTAGTTCACCATGGGCACCAGCAGCAGGTTGTAAAGTAAATCCCTCCATGCCAGTTATTTCTCCTAACATTTTCGAGGTTTCATAGAAGACTTCCATCGCCCCTTGATTTTCTTCCTGAAGTGGATGGATTTGAGAAAAACCAGATATGCGTGCTGTTATTTCATTTATTTTTGGGTTATATTTCATAGTACAAGAACCCAATGGATAAATTCCATTATCTACACCATAATTTTTTTGACTTAATTTAATATAATGCCTTACAATTTCTATTTCAGGGGTATCTGGAATACTTAATTGGGCTCTCTGGTAAATTGGTGGAATGATTTCATCAATGCCAGTAACTTCAATATCCATTTTAGGTATGAAATTTTTATGCGTCTTTTCATTTCCTTTTTCAAAAATTAATAATTCTTTTGAAGTCATTTTTGATTTCCCTCCTAATAATTTTCTACAGCATTTTTTGCTGCATCAATAAATTTTTCTATCGATCCTTGACTATTACATTCAGTAACACACACTAAAGCAACATCATCTAATTCTGGATAATATTTTACCATCTTTAAAGGAGGGAGTAAATCTTTCTTTTTACATTCATTAATTAGTGCTTCAATATTTGGGCATTTCAACATGAATTCATTATACGTTGGTTTTTTATTTAAAATTTCATAACCAGATATTTTTATTAGTTCACTTTTAAGATAATACGCTTTTTGAAAATTCTGAGCCGCTATTTCTTTTAAACCAGTTTTTCCCAATGATAATAAATATATTAGTGCTGCTAAGGAACAGAGAGCTTGATTTGTGCAAATATTCGAGCTTGCTTTTTCTCTTCTAATATGCTGCTCACGTGCCTGAAGGGTTAAAATATATCCTGTTTTTTCTCCATAAAGCTCCTTTGTTTTTCCAATCAACCGCCCAGGCATCTTCCGTAAATATTTTTCTTTTGCAGTAAAAATACCTAACCCTGGGCCTCCAAAAGAAGGAGAAATGCCAAATGCTTGACCTTCTGCCACAAATATATCAATATCTAATTCTCCAGGGGTTTTTAATATACCTAAGCAAGTAGGATCTGTCATAACTTGAATAATTAAACACTTTTGCGATTTGTCTCGAATAATTCTAACCATTTCTTCTATGTTTTCAATGTTTCCAAAAAAATTTGGACTTTGAAATAAAATTGCCGCAATATCCTCTGTAATTTCATTCTTTAATTGGTTTTCTTTAATAATTTTATGATCAATTTCTTGTCCCCAACAATAGGTTTCAACAACCTCAATATATTCTGGATGAATTCCTTCTAATAAAATAACCTTACTTTTACCAGTAATGATTGTAGCCATTATTGCTGCTTCTGCTAAAGCTGTTGAACCATCATACATACTTGCATTTGCAATATCCATCTGAGTTACTCTAGAAATTATTGTTTGATATTCATAAATTGCTTGTAAATAACCTTGACTTGCTTCTGCTTGATAAGGTGTGTAGGAACTATAAAATTCTGGACGACTAATTATAAAATCGACTATTGATGGTATATAATGGTAATAGCAACCTGCTCCTAAAAAACTATAAGAATATACTTTATTTTGAAGGGAAAGATTTTCTAAATATCTTAATAAATCCGGTTCTGATAGTCCAGAAGATAGATTTAATTTTTTAATTTTTATATCATCAGGTATATCTTGAAATAAATCATCTATAGTATTTACACCAATTGTTTTAAGCATCTCTTCAATTATCTTCTCATTATGGGGTATAAAGTCCAGTTTCAACAACTCATAGAATTTAATTAAAAAAATTAATAAATAATTTATTAAAAACTAATTCTCTTCGCTTTGCACTAATTCTTTATATTTGTTAACAGAAAGAAGATTATTGACCTCATCATAGTTAGAAAACTTTACTTTTAAAATCCATCCCTCCTCAAATGGCGAGGAATTAACGAGTTCTGGACTATCAGCAAGGTTTTCATTTATACCAATAATTTGTCCTGATAAAGGCATAATAAGATCTCCAACTGCTTTAACAGACTCTATTTCTCCAATGCTAGTTTCTTTTTCAACACTAGTACCAAGATCAGGAAGCTGAATAAAAACAATATCTCCTAACTGATGCTGAGCATAATCAGTTATCCCCACTGTAGCAATATCCTCTTCAATTTTGACCCATTCATGAGAAGAGGTATATTTTAAATTATCAGGGAACTTATAATCCATTTTATTTCACATGTTGTTTAATTTCTGAATATTTCTATACATTCCGATAAAAAGGTATAGGTACAATAATTCCTTTTAACAATTTTCCTCGAATTTCAATTTCTAATTCAGTTCCAACTTCACTGTATTGAGATTGCACTAAACCTAAGCCAATAGTTTTATCGAGTGTAGGTGAATACCCCCCAGAGGTAACATACCCAATTTCTTGACCATCTTTAAAAATTTTATAATTTTCTCTAATAATTCCTCTCTCTATTAAATTTAAACCTACGATAATTCTCTCTGTTCCTTTTGATTTTTGATTTAATAGAATTTCTTTTCCGATATAATCTATGCCTTCTTTAGGTTTTGCGAGCCAATTTAATCCCGCCTCTATTGGAGTTATTGAATCACTAATCTCATGGCCATAGAGTGAATAACAAGCTTCTAACCTCAATGAATCTCTTGCACCTAACCCAATTGGGCTTGCTCCAGTATTAGTTAAGTCATTCCAAATTTTTTCTGCATATTTATTCTCAAATGAAATTTCAAATCCTTTCTCTCCCGTATAACCAGTTCTAGCAATAAAGATAGGTGTTTTATTCAGATTACAATCCGCAAAATAAAATCGATTTATTTTTGATAGGTCTACATCGACTAAAGGTCGGAATAGTTGATCTGCGTTTGGTCCTTGAAATGCCAAACGGCACCGCTCATCAGAGAGATTGGTTATTTTAACATCTTGATTTCCAATATGATCATTTAACCATTCCAAATCCTTTTCTCTATTACTGGCATTTACAATCATTCTGAATCTTTCAGGGGTCTCCTCGTAATATACTAAATCATCAACTACTGTCCCATTCTCATAGCACATGATTGAATACTGTCCTTTAGATGGTTCTAATAGATTTAAATCATTGATCATTATATATTGAAGAAAAGAAATTACATCTCTCCCCTCAAATAAAAATTCTCCCATATGTGTAATATCAAACACACCGGCATTTGAACGAACAGTCTTATGCTCTTTTATAATACTCTCATACTGTACAGGCATATAAAAACCAGCAAATTCTACCATTCTTGCACCTAGTTTAATGTGAATATCATAAAGCGGCGTTTTCTTAACACCTTGAACTTCTTGTTTCTTCACATCTACACCTTTTTATGTGTTGATTTAATATTGTGAGTATAAAGTACAGAGAATTATTTAAATTTTCAGACTAAATTTTAATTAATTGGTAAATGCGGGGAAAAAAATGGGTGCTTTAAGTCCAAAATACTAAGAAAAATAAGAAATTATTTCAAGTAAATTATTCTTCTACAGGTATTTCCATTAATGAAAAAATATCATAACCTTGTATTTCATCTCTGCCGTGTAAACTTCCAGTTAGCTCAATCACAAATGCAATTCCAATAACAGTTCCACCAGTTTTTTCTATTAAACTGCATGCTGCTTTTGCCGTTCCTCCAGTTGCTAATAAATCATCGAATAATAAAACTTTTTCTCCCTTTTCAATAGCATCAATATGCATCTCAATTGTGTCTGTACCATACTCAAGTTCATATGTCTCACTAAGCGTTTTATAAGGCAATTTTCCTGGTTTTCTTATCAAAACAAATCCCGCACCTAATTGATAAGCTATTACGCCACCCCAAACATATCCCCTAGCCTCTATTGCTGCGACTTTATCGATTCCTTTATCCTTATATTGATTTATAATTCGATCGCAAGATTCTTTAAAAGGAGCATACGCCTTACATAGTGTTGTAACATCTTTAAATTGAATACCAGGCTTTGGCCAATCTGGGACGTTTCTTATATATTGCTCTAAATCCATTCATATAAACCTTTTATTTCTATTTGCAAATTAAATTTATTTTCAGAATAATTATAATTTCTATTTATGGTAATTAAAAATTATATTTAATTGAATCGTCAAGACTTAATTTTCTCATCAAAATTCAGAATTAGAAAAAATTATATAAAGACAATCTTATAAGAAATATATTAGTTAATAAATAAAAACAATTAAAAATTTGTATTAAATTTCTTAAACATTTTACGCCATTTTACTTAATTAAAACATCCTAATAATTAAAAGAGTTGATTAAAATTAAGATACTCCTCTTCGGTCCTCAGAATGCGGGGAAAACAAGTCTAATGAGAACTACGTGTTTGGGATACAATTTCATGAAGGTTCTGAATCTTAAACCAACTAAAGGCATTTCTAGAGAGAATTTTATCTTTAGAGGTATTATGGAGCTTAACGTTTGGGACGCGGGAGGCCAACAACGGTATATGGAGCGATATTTTTCAGATACACACCGAGAACTTATATTTTCAGAAGTTACAACTGCGATTTTTATGGCAGAATCTACTGTTGTTGAGGATAGAGTAAAAGACGTCTTTGATAAATTTTTAACATATATCTTTGAATTTAGCCCTCAAACAGAAACGGTTTATGTTTTATTGAATAAAATTGATTTACAAGATTCAAAAGAAGATGAACTTTATAATTTGCTAATTAAGGGTATTGATAGTGATTTGATAGAAAAACTTGCTTTTACCCCAGTGAGCGTAAAGGAAGGGAGTGCCCAACACCGTCTGATTGAGGTTTTAGATTTCGAGATTCAAAAGAATACTCTTGCTTTGCAACGGCTAGGTAAAATAAGACATTTATTAGACCAACTTAAAGTTAATACATTATCTGAATATCTTTTATTTAATCAACCTGATGGTTTGTTAATAGCTTCGACTTTGGGCAAATTTGAACATAAACCTTTACAATTTATGAAATTTGAAATTGGAACGCTTGATTCGAACGTGTACCAGATCTTCAGTAAGATTATGGAACTAATGAGCACTTCAATTTCGCCTTTAGAATTAACTACTGTAATATATGAAAGTGAAAGCAATTATATTCTTGTCAAGGAAGTAAGCAATGGTTCGGTCTTAATGGCTGTTACCCATAATAAAACTAATGAGGTTTTTTCAGGTGTTATGGAAACTCTCACAGGGGAGAATTTTGTAAATTTAAAGAATTATTTAAGTAATTCTGATTTTTAAAATATTAAAAAATTTTTTAAAATAAAAAATAAAGGATTTAGAAAAAATATCTGAAATTATAATTTATTATTGTTCTTTTTCCATAAGTGCTCTTTTGGTTAATATATGTTGCTTTGCATGATGAGGCCTTCTAAAAACAGTGTCATTTGATTTTTCTATTTCTCTTGCTTGATCACACATAAGAGCTGCAGTTCTCATCATTTCGTGGGATGCTGCTAATAAAGGGATATAATCTTCTCTTTCTTTCAACACAAAACAAGCCGTTGAGGTAACTTTTGACACTGAAGCTGCTAACTCAAAAGCCGCAATAGCTTTAGCTTCTGCATATGGGTTAGAGAATCCAGCAGCCTTAACAGCTTTAGTAACATCAACAATTATTCTTGGTAAGTCAGGAGTTGTTCCTCCAAGCATGCTCATAATTACTTTATTCAATTCTTCTGCGATAACTTGCAGTGCCCCAGTTATCGCAAGAACTTTTAGCAGATCCGCATTAAAACAGCTCATTTCAATCGGATCTAAAAAGGGTCTTCTTGCACCAATCATACTATCACAGTTGACTAAAATGTATCCCATCCCTTTTTCTTCAATCTCTTCCACCGCTTTTTTCGCTGGAGCATCAGAAATTACAATAGTAGGGATTCCAGCTTCCTTAGCCATATCTCTAGCAGCTTTTGGTCCTTTTAGAGCAGCATTCGGACTAGACATTAAAATAAGTTCTGGCTCCCACTTTAAGAGATCTTTCATAGTTTCAGTACACATTTCTGGTGGGTGCATTTTAGCCCCTGATGTAACTTCATAGACATTAATTCTTGTAGCTTCAGCTCTTTCATCCATAAGGAATGCGAGCAATAAAGAAGAACCGATTGTTCCATTTTTAAGGATGCCAATTTTTAGTGTTTTACCTTCTTCACTCATTTTTGACACTTTTTTCTAAAATTAAATAATAATTTTATATATTATTTTACTTACAATTTCCCACTATTTTTAATTTTTCTTTAATTGTGATTCTATTATTTCAAAATTTTATATGAAATCAATGTCTAATTATTAATACTATTCATAAAAAAAATAGAGTTGATATGAAAATGGAATTAAATGGAGTTGAAATAGAAGATACTTACTGTGAAGCTTTTACTACCGTTTTTACCAGAATTTTAGTCACAGCCAAAAATGAAAAATGGGTAAAGATAGCCAGTCAAGTAGCAACGGGGTATGGAACATCTACGATTCATTGTGATTCTGAAGCAGGTATCGATGTTTTTGTTCCTTCAGAAAAGACACCAGATAAACGTCCAGGAGCCATTTTAATGTTTTTTAAAACAAAAAAAGATCAAATGGATAATGTACTATTGAATCGCGTTGGACAATGCATTTTAACTTGCCCTACAACAGCATGTTTTGATGCTATAAGTGGTTCAGTCGATCCTGTTAAAGAATTCGAAATTAAAACAGGCTACAAACTGAAATTTTTCGGTGACAAATTTGAAGAAAAAATAGAAGAAGTATATCCTTTCGAGGCATGGAAAATTCCTGTAATGGATGGAGAGTTTATTGTTCAAAGCAATTTTAAGGTTGGGAAGGGAATCGCAGGCGGTAACTTCTTGATACTTTCAGAAAGTCAAGATTCAGGATTAGAAGCTGCTGAAGCAGCAATTGAGGCGATAAAAGATGTTGAGAATGTTATTACTCCATTTCCAGGAGGAATAGCAAGGTCAGGATCAAAAGTAGGGTCGAAATATTCCTTTTTAAACGCCAGTACAAACGACCCACTTTGTCCAACATTAAGAAAGGTTAGCGAAAACTCTCAATTAGGAGAAAAGGATAATTGTGTTTATGAGGTAATTTTGGATGGAGCAACTGAGGAGGCTATAAAGAATGCTATGAAATTAGGTATTCAAGCATCAGTAAAAGTGCCTGGGGTTAATAAGATTTCCGCAGGAAATTACGGTGGTAAATTAGGCAAATTTCAGTATCGTTTACACGAAGTATTAAGGTAAAATTTTGAAAAAGTTATTTAAAATTTACTTATTTTTATTTTAATTTTCGTTTTATCTTTCTTTGAGGAGGTTTCTTTTCTGGTTCTTCTTCTAGTTCAATCTCTTCAATTTCTTTCTCTGTTATTTTTTCTTTAGGTAATTTAACCTTTTTCTTTTTTGGGGCAATTTCCTTTTTCTTAGTAACCATTGGTTGCCGTTCAACAAATTTAGTTTTGACTCGTTTATAGGAAAAAGCTATTCCTGCTAATATTCCAAAAAATAAGCCTATAATTAACATGATCAAAGGCATTAATGGTGTTAATTCATCAGGAATAATTCTGATTTCTTTTGGCCCGAGTCCAAAATCAGAAGTAATATGAGTGGTATCCCCATCCTTATCAGTCACAGAAATGTAGACATACCAGACACCTGTAATTAAATTAACTGATCGAATTAATAATTTCATACCATCTGAATATGCTTTTGTAACATTATGCCAACTATCATTTTCATCTAATAGACTAACAGTTACATAGGCAATTGTGTCTTCTACATCAGAAATATTAAAAGTGAAGATTATATCTTCTCCATAATTTATAGCAATGCTTTCTTCAATACCCATACCATTTATCCAGAATTCATGGATTTCTGGAAAGTTATTTTTTATAGTTAATGTTTCATTATAAGTACTTTCTCCATTATACTGATCTTTAACCTTCAAAATTGCTTGATAAAATCCGATGGGCTTATCAATATCTATAGAAAAAGTTCCATCAAACGTCCAGTCTTTGTTGTTACTCAATTGATATGGAGTTTCTTTTTGTCCAATAGGAGTAATCAATATTAAAGAAACATTAATATATCCTGGTCTTGTATTTGGGTCCGCATCAGATACATTCAAAGAAATATGGCAGTCTTCATCTCTTTTAAATTCTTGTAATGAAAAATTAACCGATGATTTACTTATTTGTGGGATTGAATTTAAGACTTTAAACGGAACATAAGCAGCGATTTTCTTAGAAGGTGAATCATCTGACATATTAATTTTAACGTAATATATTTTATCAGGTTGAGTAAATCTATCATCTATCTGAAATGAAAAGTGCTGAATATTATTCCCTAAATCAAAAAGATTTACTTGACTACTCTCAGATATACTATCAACAACAGTAACATTCCAGTTGAAATCATAAACGTCGTGATCATCTACATAAAGGTTTCCATCTACAAAGTCTCCTCTATTATGCTCAAAACTATTAAGGCCTGCTACATAATTCGATTTAATTGTGAAATTTGTATAGGTAGTACGAGCATTTACTATTTCATCTGATATATTATAGATTAAAAAGCTAACATTTTGAAACTCTAATGGTGCGAATGATTTAGGTGAATATACATATGAATATATATCAGTTTCAATGAAAGACATGTTGTAGCTACCAACACTTCTATTAGAAAAATCGATTTGCATGAATGTGTATTTTACATTATCAAAACCTGAAACATTAACAGTAAGTTTAATAGAATCAAAGAATCTATATATAATTGTATCATTTCTTGTTATTGAAGAATAATTTAGAGCCTTTTTTCCACTTTGGGAGGTTCTTATGTCAATTAAATTTTCTTCATTTGGATTATTATCTAAATTTGAATAGTTATTGTTTTGGGTAATTAAAACAAGATTGAAGAATATTCCAAGAAAAAAAAATAGAATAAAAGTGCTTTTTATAAAATTCTTGTAATTAATCATTTTTTTGTTCATCTCCTTAATAATTTATGTTTTATTTCTTTATTTTTATAAAATAAAACAATAGCGATGGGAATAAGAATAGGTAATAAATAAAACACGACGAAATTGAAGGTTGTAAGTTCCACATTTATATTAAAATAAAATTGGGCAATAATGTTATTAGAACTATCTCTTAAAACAAACGTGTAAGATTTTGATTCAAAATCATAAGGGTTAATGGTGGGTAATACCTCTGCGATAATTGTATTTTTTCCTGGACCTAATCCATTGATATTAGTCTCTAGCTTTTCTCCATTTACATATAATGAAAACATTTCAGAGATTTCTTGGTTATTTTGAACAATCATAATAAGATATGCGTAATCTCCCTGAGGTACAACGTTAGGAAAGGTTACACTCAATATTTCAAATTTTTTAATAATTTGAATTGAAAAGGATTTAGTATAAAAAATTGTATTACCTTTTTTTATATTCATCTCTATTTCTGTTGTATCAGATATTATATCATCTGCTAATTCTATTGAATAATATACAGTTTTAGTTTCACTTTTTGATAAAGTGACTTCCTCTACTATCTCTTGAGCTAAATCTTCGCCTGAAAAAGTAATATTGAGATATTGGGAACTATTGGGTAAAAAGTTTAGAAGTTTTAGAGATAAATCAATAATTCCTCCACTAGTCACTCTACTTTCATAAAAAAAATCTGCATAATCAAATGAGTGCCCTATATCTATAATTCTTATAATTTCTAAATAGAGAATGTTATCTTTTTTAAATTGAAATGTTAAATTGTGGTCACCTAAATCAGCATCAAGTACAGCTATTAAATTAAATGAAATATTAGTTAAAACCATTGTCGGTAGATATACAATTTGTGAGCCGTTATATATATCATCTCCTTCCATAGACACATTTAAGGTAACATCTTCATTCCGAGTATTATTTATTTGAAGAGTTATATTATAAGTTGGACCTTGGTAGACCCTTTTAGGTAATCCTAAAATTCCTTCATATCTTAATCCAGATATTATATTATAACGTTTTAAGCTAATAGCTGTCGCAAAGATTGAAGTATTTGCATATATATATAAATAATAGCCACTCCCGATTGGCATAGAATCATTAATATTATATAATAATGTTATGGACTCATCAATTATTTGTTGCTGTCTCTTTTCTAGTAACGTCCCATTCGGATATTTGAATAGATATGTAATATCGGCAGAAATTATGTCATATTGGCTTTTATATACCTCATACTCCTCAGTAGTTGTGTTATAAAAATCAAGATTTTTTTCAAATGCATAAACACTTGTAATATTCATTGTATCCTCATTAAAAATATAATCTGGAATTTCTTCTGACACATTATATGAGGCTTTAATCACTGTACTGGTATATACATCATCAGCATACAAATAAGCTTCACTTAATTTTAAATTGGCATAGAAATTCTTATTATTATTAATAGGAGAATCAATAGATAACCTGTAAGCATTTACTGTTTCATCATAAAAACTATTTTCAAATGTCTCATGCAGTTGCCAAGCTCTATTATAATAAGTTATATTACCTGTGGTTTCAAACAACTTCATGCATGCCATTAACGTAATAGAATTTGATTCTAATTCTATAGTTCGAATAGCACCTGAGATATCCCATACTCCGTCGCGACTGTATTCATAGGCATTAAATCCTGGGTCCCACATCGCTTCTAGCTTATTAAAAAGGATTTTAGCAAATTGTAAATAAGATGAATCATTCTTCATTCCATTTACTTTCCAAATTTCGATTAAAGCGATTATTCCTAATGCGTTGACAGATAAATATTTATAATCACTGGCTGTAGTCCAATCCTGTAAAGAATAATAGTTAAATCCCCCGTTTGTATCGTCCCATACGTTTGCTAGGAGTTTATTCATTGTTGTATTTGCTAATTCAATAGCTTTATTGCTTATATCTTGATCCAGACCCTGTTTTTCATAGAGTTTGTGAATCTCCAAATTTGCTAATATGGCATATAAATTACTTTCTGTATATTTATCCGTGGTTGAGTTATGGTGATAAAACCCTGCTTTTGAAGAAGTGTCCCTAAATTCCGTTGAATTTATAAGATCAAACATTTCTTCAAGAGAAGAAATATAATTAACATCCCCTATATTTTCACCAATGTTCTCAATTAAAAGAAATATTGGCATTAAGTTATCAATAAGATACCTGTCATAATCATATACTTTATTAGTTTTACCATTAACTGACCTCACAAATCCATATTTCTTTAAATTAATATCACCTTCATACCATAAAGGAGATTCCCTTAATAATAAATAATTATCATATGTTGCACTTGGGCTAGTATCGTCTTTTAATAAGGACTTGTATAATAACAAATTATCAATGGGATACACTCTATCATCTAGAATTGTGCCTGTGCTGTCTCCCTCTCTATAATATGTATCTAGTTCTAGAGTTAAATCTGATTCATAATTATTTCTAAAAAAGTTCCACATTTTTTTAAAATTTTTTTTAAAAGGATCTTGAAATAAATATCCAATATCTGCCGAATTAATAATTATTGGCTGATCTTGATTATTATCATTTTCTAAAGATGAACCCTTATTTTCAGAATAATAAAAATTGTTAAAAATATAAAAAAAATTCAAAATACAAATAAAAATTAAAAATAGACATAAAATTTCCTTTTTTTTGAGCCCATTTTTTCTATGTTTCATCTGAGAACTAGAAGTTTTTAAGAGACTCATATTTATATCTATTTTGTTTTGAATTTGTTTTATTTTAAAAGGTATATTTTTTAAAAAAATTTTCTTCTCTTTAAAATCTTTTTCTGAAAACCTCGGTTTTTTAGAGATATTTTAACTTGAATTTTATTTCTTTATTTATTTATTATGTTTGGAACTTCAGAAATGTCCACTCTAACTTGATTCATCGAATCTCTCTCTCTAATAGTTACTGTGTTATCTTCAAGTGATTGATAATCGATAGTTATACAAAAGGGGGTTCCTAATTCATCTTGTCTACGATATCTCTTCCCAATAGATCCTGCAGCATCATAGAAAGATTTGATTCGGAATTCAAGTAAATCACGATGTATTTTTAATGCTAAATTTCTTATTTTTTCTTTATTTCTTACTAATGGAAATACGGCTACAGTATTAGGGGCTAAGTGCTTATCTAGTTTTAGATTTATTCTTCCATCTTCTACATTAAATGCATTTTCTAATAATGTATAGATAATTCTATCGATTCCAAAAGCGATTTCAAGGATTTGAGGGATTTCTTTTACATTTGGATCGGATCCCATACTTACCTTAAAATCCTGTTTTGAATAATCTCCATGTCTTTTTAAATCATAATCAGTTCGGTCGTGTACACCACAGATTTCAACCCATCCAAATTGATTAGTTTTTATTTCTAAATCCCAAGCATCATCAGCATAATGTGCTCTCTCATGGGGAGAATGTTGCCTATATCTTATTACTTTTTCAGGAATACCTACTTTTTTTGTTAAATAATAGCCTAAATAAAGGCAATAAGCAAAAGCTGGTTTCTTTAATATCTTTTTTTTTATTGCTTGTTCAAGAGATATTAGATTAGGCGTATCTATTTTTTTTTCTTGGATTTGCCAGTCTAATAATGGTAATTTGTATTCTTTTAACTCAAAATAATCTTCAAAATCCATTTCTTGCTCTTTACCTATAAACAGTTGAATTTCAAACTGATCAAATGCTCTCATTCTTAACACTAATTGTCTTGGAGAGATTTCATTCCTGTAAGCTTTTCCATATTGATAGATTTTAATTGGATATTGTCTTCTAGCATCTTGATCCAATCTATTGAAAAGTAAATATGTGGTTGTAGCTGTTTCTGGTCGTAGATATGCAATTGTATCATTTCCAATAACAGTTTTTAACATTAAATTATATTCTTCAATTTTTTGGAAAACTTTGCCACATTTTGGGCATAAGATTCTATTTTTTTTTATTAATTCTTCCATTTCTTCAAAGGAAAGCCCATCAATTATTGTATCTGGTAGAGCTTCTTGAAGCAATTTATCGACTCTATATTGAGTATTACATTCCTCACATTTTATTACAGGATCAATAAACCGTTCTAAATGGCCTGAAGCTCTCCATACGATCTCAGGCATAATTGTGGGACATTCAACTTCCCCAAATCCAAAATATCTTAACTCCCTTCTAAGCATGGATAAAATATTATGCTTTAATTCCATTCCCGCTGGACCATATGAGTAAAAACCCGCTAAACCACCATAAATTTCTGGTGATGGCCCCCATATGAACGAACGCCTTTTGATCAATGAATTAAAGGTTTCTATATTGTCCTCGATTTCCATTATTTCTTTCTCCTCTGCGATTATTATTTAAAGAAATTTTTGATGATATTTGTATTTTAAGAATTCAAGTTAGTCTATTCTAATAATATAAATTTTTATATAAGAAAAAGATAGTATTATTATAATTTTAAGTGATCATATCAAGTTATATAAATTTAAAATTTTAAATTGATTATTATGATTTTCCAAGCTGATCTTTTTACAAATTTTACTTTCTGGGATGCTATTGAATCCGGATTATATTATGTAATCGTAGGATATTATTTTCTAATATTTGCTTACTTCCTGTTAATGAGATTCAGAACCTCAAAGAAATATTTTTGGTTATATTTTTCAATATTATTTTTATGCTTAGCTGCTAGTAGAGTTTTCTTTATTATCTATTATTTCTATACCCCAGAACTTTCACCTACTATTAGTGATCCTGAGCTTGTAGGGATCCTAATGTCTCAGTATCGATTAGCTACATTTTCAACGTGGTTGGGTATTGCTAGTTTAATGGGAGTTTTTGGAATCTTAATATTCCCACCTATTACAGAAATAGAAGGGGTAACTGAAAAAAGCAGGTTTAAAAAGATTTTAAAAAATAGAACACTAAGAATAAGTTTCAAGATATTACTTATAATTATTCCTATAATAATAGGGATTTTAGCTTTAGTTTTACCAGATTCCCTCTTTATGGATCCTGATTTTGTTGATGATTATGGAGTAGATCCTAATAGTTTAATTATGATTTTTGGATATCCTGCGGGGAGAGCTGTTTTAAATTTTATGTTATTACCTTTGTTTGTGGCAATAATTCCATTTTTGTTCATTAGTTTGGCGTTGAGAACTTATGGAGTTCTGCGAAGATCATATGCTCTTAATGCTATTGGATTTTTGATTTATTTTATTGGACGTATCCTTCAAGGAGTATTTGATACATTAGGATGGTCTCATGTAAATGCAATTGCACCACCTCTGTTAATATTATTATCCTTACTGATAATCGTTATTGCTAACAACTATGAACAATTAAGATGAAAATTTTCATATTGTTTTATTAAAAAAATAAAATTTTTAGGAATAATTAATTAGTTATTTTTAACGTAAAACTATATTATAAATATCAAAATTCAAGGGGTTTATTTTATGTCGATTCATGGAAATCAATATATTTTACCACTATTTAATACCCCTTCCACTATAGCTCCTATTAAAGAAAATGATGAGTTGGCACTAGCTTTTTATCTATTATCAAAAGATTTGCAACCTTACGAGAAAATAATATCTTTTTCTAGATTATTATGGCCATATCTTTGTATTCAAGGCGTAATTGGAACTCATATAATTTTAGATGGTTTGAATGTGTTTTCCAAAGAAGGGAAACTAACTAATCCTCCTCGTCAGCCTTTAATTGGCCATCTATTGAGAAATGTTGAAAATAGAACTAATATTGAACAATTAAATAAAATTATTGAAGTTTTAACTTATAAAGATACAGGAGCTGAAGAAATAGGTGAAAGTGAAGAATCAGAATATCAAAAACTCAAAATCAATGGGTTAATTAATCCAGAATTTCTTCAATCATTAGTAAAACTAATTAATCTCGTAGAATATAAACCAGTTTCAGATTATATGCCTTTAGATTATGGATTATCTACTGATGAGGCATTAAATGTGGCGGAAAAGTATAGGGATATCATCGATTACATGAAAGGTAACGCCTATAGATGGAACTCTCAAATTGAACTTATTGAAAAAGAAGTCGAAAAGTGGTTAGTAAATCTTAATGTTCAATTAAAAGATATTGATACTAGATACACATCACAAATAAGTAAAACATCTCAAGCAATCGATTCTGATCAAATTAGAGAACAAGTTGCTTTAGAGAGTGATAAAGTTGATCAATGGAAAGTAAATGAGAAAAAAACTGTAATTGAAAATATTTGTGTTTTATTTAAAACAGCTGAAAGAGAGCTTGAAGACATTATTAAAAAAAATAAATTCTTCACTGGTGCTGAAGTTTTAAAGAGTAAAGTCTTTGATGATCTTACAGAATCTTTTGAAAATCACTTTAAATTTTTAATAGATGAAGGAAATAAATTTCTGGAAAATATAAATTCTTTAACAGGGAAATATATGGAGTTAAAGGAACGTGCATACCAAGTTGAAGATGAAGCAAAAATAAAATTGGAAAAATTTTCAAATGAATTGAATTCAAAATTAAAAGATAGAGATCAAAATTTGTCTACTTTTGCTGAAAAGAAAAATGAAGAAATAACACAAATTGAAAATTTAAAGATTGTTGTTGAGAGATTATTTTCTGAGATTAAAAAAATTATTCAAATTAAAAATGGAACATGTCTACAGGAAGCTAAGGATTTAATTGCATGGTCTTTGAGTGATAACCAAGCAGAGTTATTTAGTAGACCTATCCAATGGGTTTATATGCCATTATATGGTATGTTTGTAGAAAATGAAAACACAAAGGAAGAGGGCGTAAAATTCATCTTTCCAGGTGATATTAAATCTGACCCACTAAATATATATACAGAGCTTTCAGAATCTATGAAAACATTAAAAGAGATTATAATTGAAAAAGTTGAACATGACATGGCTTTAAGGTCAAATTTTGAATTTTCATGCGAAACCAAGAATTTACTTTCAGATAAAAGTTTTAAGAAAAAGATTCAACAAGGCATTTCGATTCTAAGAGGAAAATCTGTATTCAATAATCAGATGGAAACTGAACTAAGAGAAAAGCTTAATAAATTATCATAATCCTTAGGTTTTTTCAAAGAAGATGTCCGAAAAAAAAGGGTTTAGCAAGAAAATCTTTTTAAAAAAAAAATTTTTAAGATCTCTTTTTTTACACATTGAAAAAGATAAACAAAGAGAAAAAGTTAGTGATCTCGAAAGGGAAATCCTTGAACAAGGAATGGTCTATATCCAAATGAGGTTACCGGTAGATAAAATAACAAAAGAGTTTGAAGATTCCTTAAAAGAAAAAATAGAACATAATATTTATCATGCAATTATTAGAGAAGCTAATGAAAAAGATTTACAGAGTGTTGTAAACATCTATAATAAGGCGTGGTTGACTGCAAGTACCCCATTCCGCCCAATAACAGGAGAGACCTTGAAAAAGATTTTTGTGGATCCTGACACTGTTTTTTTAATTGCTACAGCATATGGTATAGATGGGGCTTTTGTAATTCTAGATTTTGAAGGTGATAATAAAGAATATGGTGTTATTGCGGGATTAGGTGTGTTACCTAGGTTTCAACATAAAGGTTTAGGAACCGTTATAGGAATGGCAGCATGGAATTATTTTAAAAATAAAGGTGTTAAGGAATTACGCTGTGAAGTATATAAAGGAAACGAAAAGTCTTTCAACTTTATAAAAGGGCTTGAATTTGAAGTATATGGACAAAAGGCTTATCGTAAAGAAGATTTTGAATTAGAGGATGCATAAAAATAAATTTTTTTTAAAATCTGTTTTTTATTTAATAAAATTTGTATTAATAACTATATGCCAGACCCAAAAATAAGTTTTAAAAAAAAACGAGTTAGGAGTTTTTTTCTAGTTTCAGATAGAGCAGATGTATCTAAAGATGTGTTAGAAGATGAATTACTTACAACTGGAATGACATATATTCAAATGAGATTGCCTGTCGAAAAAATCACAGCTAAATTTGAAGAAGATTTAAGGGTAAAAGT
>Ga0209635_10001427_pt1 | contig 17734 bp, 18 predicted proteins | sample DeeMarSWOR230_32_FD_187463 | JGI IMG/M metagenome (GOLD analysis project Ga0209635, IMG submission 187463) | Marine sediment microbial communities from White Oak River estuary, North Carolina - WOR-2-30_32 (SPAdes) (version 2) | ecosystem: Environmental > Aquatic > Marine > Intertidal zone >... | reverse complement strand
AGGTATATGTAACATGTGCCCACTTAACACAGCAGAAACGCCATCAAATCCAGCAATGTAGCACGCTCTGGATATCATAGGAGTAATCACTGGATGCATTCTTCTGGCCCCAAAAGATAAAACAGTCTTATCCCCTGCGGCCTTTTTTACTCTGGCTGCTGCAGTAGCTATACCAGAAGCCTGGCAGATTAACCCCAGTAAGGGTGTTTCATAAATACAAAAATGGGTATAATCACCTTCTATGAACATGACAGGCGTTCTCACTCCTTTTTCGTCTTTTGCTCTGAAAAACGTTCCTTCTTTCAACGAATAGACAGTAACAGGTAGTCCTTCAAATAAGGCAGCCACATCTTCAGTACCCAAAAAAATGCCCCATGGCCACTTGTTGGGGATACTGCCGCAGGTAACTTCTGCCACTACGTGTTTGGAAATCTTTTTTTGCTTTAAAATGTGTTCAGTTCTCTCAAAATAGATATCTGTAGTTAATCCTTTTTTGATCTCTTCCTGTGTTGCCACAAAAAATGTTCTGCTCATAAACCTTATATATGCAGATAATATAATAAAGTTGTGGTTTCCATGAAGGCTTTAATTATTAACGATATGGAAAACGACTTTGTTGATCAAAAAGGCGCCCTCCTTGTAGAGAAGGCTGCAGAATGTGTAGAACCCATTAAGAAATTGAAAGCTGAAATGAAAAAGGAAGGTGCTCCCGTTATATACGTGTGCGATACTCACTTCAAAGGTGACCAGGAGTTTGACAAATGGGGGGCCCATACTGTGGATGGAACCTGGGGTGCCCAAGTGATTGAAGAACTAAGACCGGATAATAATGATTATGTGATAAAGAAATGGAGATATTCTGCATTCTTTGCCACGCCATTGGATATGTTGTTACGGCAGTTGAAGGTGGATACACTCGTGTTGACTGGTGTGTTGGCTGATGTGTGCATCCAGCATACAGCTGCTGATGCGTATTACAGAGGGTACAAAACAATTGTTCCTCGAAGCTGTACCGCAACTATAACTGAAGAGAGAAAAGCGTACGCACTGAATTTTATTGAGCAAATGTATAATGCAGAGATTGTAGATTGAAATGGGCGCTGTTCTTTTATTAGTGAAGTTCAAGGGGAAACAAAGACTGAAAAACGTGTATACGGAGGAAAAAAGAAGAAAATTAATTTTATTCTTATTTAAGAAAATTCTAAAGGTTTTGGAAGGGTTCACTATATATGTGGCTACTCCAGATGATTTGCCTGATAACGGGTTCACAGTGATAAGAGATGAGTGGGGCGACATAAATAAAGTAATTTCAAAAGCACGCCGCATGGTAACAGGGGATCTTTTGATTCTTCCCAGTGATCTCCCTTTTTTAGAACGAGATGACATTGACGTAGTGATTGGTGGAGAAATTTGTATTGTTCCTTCACAGAATGGGGGAACAAATGCATTGTTTTTACCTCAAAATACAGATTTTGTGACTCAATTTGGGGAAAATAGTTTTGAAAAGCATATAAAATTACTTGAAGAAAAGAATCTGGAATATAAAATATATGAATCTGACAACTTTCGAGATATTGATACAGAAAAAGACATTTTGTGGACTTTAGAACATAGAAAAAATTCAGAATTCTCAAAATTTGTCAAAGAAGAACTAATTACACTCAATAGTTCATCAAAATACACAGAAAAGACGTGATCTCACTATTTTACATCATTCAAAAGAAGTACTATGTCATGGATACCCAGTGGGACTATTGACGCTCTCACTGAAAGGAGAATCCAACAGTCTCAAGCGCCTCCCCCTTCACCACTGGGCTCTCCTTACAGTAATAACTTTTTGTTGAAACATTTAAGGTTTTCGGTCCACTACTTTGAGCAATTCGTCGAATGAAAGATTTGACTTTTGATTTGTTATTTTCAGGTTAGAAAAGTAGAGGAAATAAAATCCAAAAGTGATCAAACGAAAAATCAGCGCATCATATGTCTATTTTCATCCCTGTTTCATCCACTTTTTTTGCTCCAAAATCCTTAGTTTTTTTCAATTCTTCAGAGGTAAAGACAGGACCATCCTTACAGATTAAATAACCATCCAAAGCGCAGTGCCCACATAATCCTAACCCACAGTACATGTAGCGTTCTAGTGAGAATTGAGCTGGTATTCTAAGGGTTTCAGCAATTTCAAATACCTTGTACATAAATATTTCTGGACCACAGCAGCAAATCTGGTCAATATTGTACCTTTCGCACATATCTGGCACAGGATCACATGCAAATCCCTTTACTCCGTACGACCCATCATCTGTAGTTATACAAAGGGTACTGCACAGCTTTTCCAATTTTTTTTCAAAAAATAACTCATTCTTGGTGGTTGCTCCCAGAACGAAATGAATCTTTCTGCCTTGAAGCTTTTGTGCCAGCAAGAGTAAGGGAGCTGCGCCAATACCTCCTGCCACACATAAGATGCGATTGCCTGCTGCTGAAAACCCTCTTCCCAAAGGGCCAGTCATCCCCACGTAATCCCCTTTTTTGTACTTGAATAATTCACCAGTTGTTTTTCCATATTTTCTCACAGTCAAAGCAAAGGTATCTTTGTGAACACTTGAAACACTCATGGGGATCTGATCTGGAGTTGAAAAATCAACGTCTCCCGAACTTGTTTGAGGGACCCATAACATGACAAATTGGGCTGGTTCAGCTTTGGTTATAGTCTTATCTGTGAAGTAAAAGCTTTTTATGAACTTGTTCTCTTCAATGATATCTTCTATTTCTAACATTTTCATTTTCTTGTTCGTTTTTTCATTCATTTTTTTATCTCTTACTTCATCCATGGTCACACCAGCCACTTCAATGCATTCCCTCTGAAATCGTCCAGATTGGTATACCCTTTTTTTCTCATGTACGCAGTAAGTTCACCTAAGCATTTGTGAAATGTATCAAATTCATACTTCAAAACTGCAGAGCCAATCTGCACACATTCACATCCTAATAACAAAAATCGAGCCACATCGTCACCTGATTCAATTCCTCCCACACCCACCACAGGAATTTTTGGAAGTTCTCCTTTTTCCATAGCGATTAATATATCTGCCACCTTTCTTTGGGCAATGCACCGAATAGATGGTCCCGACTGTCCTCCAATCATATTTCCTAACACAGGTTTTTCCACTACAGGTTCTATCTCCAAAGCCTGGACAGTGTTAATCAAACTAATAGCATCTGCCCCGCCATCAATGCATGCAGACGCCATGTCTACAATGCTATTCACATTGGGGGAGAGTTTTACCATTACCGGAATGGAAACGGTCTGTTTCACTGTTTTGACCACCCCCTCCGTTTCCACTGGAATTTGCCCCAGGTGTAGCCCTTTATATCTGGGGAGAGAATGGGGACAGGATACATTCAATTCGAGCATGTCTGCTCCTGCTTTTTCCATGACTACTGCGACATGAGCAAATTCTTCTTTTGATCCGCCGAAGAGTGAAGCTATCACTGGAGTACCACTCTTTTTAGCAACTGCAATTTCTGGTGCAAATTCTTCACAGCCTGGGTTGGGTAACCCCATGGCATTCAGAATAACATCCTCTGAAACTTGTACCACAGTAGGATTGTTATACCCTTTTCTGGGGGTAGAACCAATAGATTTGGTAATAACTGCACCAGCTCCGGACTCTGCAACCCTTTGCAGTAAAGAACCTTTGGTACCTAGAATGCCGGATGCTAAAATCAAGGGGTTCTTAAACTTCAACCCGCACAGGTTTACAGATACATCCATCATACTACTCTTGCAGTGTATTATTAATAAGCTCTTTGTAATACTGGGCTCTCTCTCCTGGGTTATCCCTGGTGATGATATCCCGAGAGACATTAACCATTGTCCTCTCTTTGAAAATTCTGACAATATCTAACCCACCACCTTGGGCCCCGACTCCTGGAGATAGAATTAACTGATCAGTGAGCAGAGAATGAATCCTCTTGATGTCCTCTACACGGCACGTAGCACCTATGACAGCTCCAAATCCATCATATTTTGCTATTTGCTCAGCAATGAACTCATACCCAAGCTTACCTTGAATGACAGACTTCATGAAAAAATCAGCTTCTGGATTGGACATTAACGTCAAGGTGATGACACCCAAATCGTAATTCTGAGCATTGTCTATTGTTTCTTTAATATTTCCTGGGAATGGACTGTAGGTTACCGCATCAAACCCCATTTTGCTCAACCAGTGTAATGCTGCTTTGTTAGTGGAACCGATATCTGACAATTTGTGATCTGAAATGCTCAGACAACCCTTTTCATGAATGTATTCATTCAGTTTTTTGATTTCTGAAAATCCCAGAGGCATAATATACTGGGTATTGGGTTTATAACAAAAACAGTGTTCTGATGTCTGTTCAACAATGTTCATGCAGAATTCATAAATTGAATCACGCTGCACCTGTTCAGGACGGGGATCTAACCCCACGCACAACTGACTTTCCTTTTCTTTCATAGCCTGTGCAAATTTATTTTTCATACTCTGCCATCTCATTTTGAGAATAAAAGGTTATGGTGATGTTACCGGAAACCCCCTATAAGTGTGTTAAATATGGATTTATCCAGTTTTTTTCTCATTTTCCATCTATTACTCCCATCTACTGATCAATCTCAATAAGAATGTAAGAGAAAAAGAAAGTCTTTTCAAACGGTGGATTTATAAATGCTGTTACCTAACTACAGTATGCGAGGGAGAAAGCGTTCTTTCAAAGAATATCCCCCATGTGATCGGTGCGGGAGTTCAAAAAACGTGGTGGGCTATGGAAAACGATTCACACAATCACGAGCAAAACAAACCTATTACTGCAAAAAATGTGAGCACAAGTTCACTCCAAATGATGGGTTCAAATGGGTCAGGTTCCCTCCAGAAGTCATTCTAGCTGCAGTCCGTTTGCACCAGAACGGACTTTCCATTAAGCAGACAGCAGAGGAAATTGGAAAGAAATACAACATGCGAGTGGGTGAATCCACTGTTCTTGACTGGAGCAAAAAGTATGCAGACCTAGCAAAAGATCTATGAATGAGGAGTGTCAGATTTGGTCTCTCACTAGAAGCTTTATACTACATGATCCATCAGATATGTCCATCTATACTGTCAATATCTACTTGGTAAAATCGTATGAATGATATTAAATCTCAAATTTATAAGGATTTAGTCAAATTATAGATAGATCAAAATTCTTATTTGTTATAAATTGATAAATAATCAAAAAATATTTCAGTTTTGCACTAAAAAAGACAAACCCAAAGTTTAAAAATCAATCCTCAAAGGAATAGAAGAAGATATACAAAACAAATGAAAGGGAGAGATTGTATGGCAAAAGTCAATGAAGAGTTAATAACAGAGTTTGTTGAACAGATGAATTTATGCGGCACCAGAATCAGTGAAGGGAGTATTACTGTAGATTTTCCTGCACTGTGCAGGCTTGTTTCAAAGAATCAAAAAACAGCAATTCATGTCATAGAACTGTTCTGTATTATGGCCCAGCGCAATCCTGCTTACTTTCAGGGCGCATTATCTGTTGCCTCTGCCTACCGCATTGAATTCAATGATTCCTCTTTGGTAGCAATGGTGCAGAATCAAGCCGTAGCTGCAGGTGCAGAGGAATGGTTGGAACGGATAACCATTCTAAAATAGGCTAACAAATTACTACATTGGGTCCCAATTCACTAGAACTCTAGTTTGTAGTGTATGCTCCGGGAAAAAGGGCGAAAGCCTGCATTTTCGTACAGATGTCTGGCCACCATATTACTTTCACTGGTTGAAATATACACTGTTGGGATTTTCTCTTTCAGTTGTTGTAGCGCATAAGCCAGTAGGTTCTTGCCCACTTTTTTACCTTGGAATTTTTCCAGCACATGAAGCTCATGAATGTAGGCAAACCTTTTTGTACCAGGATCAAACCAGGGATTTTCACCTGTAAACCAATACAGGAACCCTGCATACTCATTATTGACTTCAGCGACAATCAATCCTTCAATGGGAATACGTTGAAGGGTTTTGATATCCCCAAAGGGGTCCCATGGAGTATCGGATGATCCGTAATGGTCCACGATTTTCGGTAAATCTGCTGGTATAGCCTGGCGAACACTGATAGTCATCATTCCAGATCCAGATTCTTTTTGGTTCCCGAGTATAAGAAGGTTGCCAAATGATTAATAATTATGATTACAGATCATCAATACTATGACATGACGTAGGTTACCATATGACTTTCCCTTCTATGAAGAATTTGTTGTGTTGGTTACTCCAGCAAAAACAACGATAATCTCTCAGAATGTCCAATGCGACCATACTGTGTGGATGTCCATAAAAGCTTGGGCGGCCAGACGAAGAAACCCAGTGGCTGCACTCTCCAAGGGCGCGGAGAATGTGTTCATTCCAAGAAGTTCTGGATCCATGGTGGGATAGTTGACTTATTGATACTGTATCCAGATAGTGAGTATAATGTGTGATGAATTCCTTATACTTCTGGTTGTTATTCAGCCCTATGTCTCCTGTCAAAAGTTGTCCCATGCAGTCAAAACGGGAATAGTAACATTTGGCAGGAATGGCGGAAGGATAAAAATGTTTGCAGCTGGGAAATCGCAATCCTTCTTCACAATGAACGCAAAAAACGCTTCTATTATCACCTACAGGACCATGATATGCTGCCAGGGATGTGTCGTTGAGATCTTTGCACATCTCCCTCTCATAACACTTCCTTATTTTCTTTATGGTAGGAGGATCTTTAATGGCAGATTTTATAGATTTTGGATGTGTTGGACTCACACCTGCCTGGTTTAAGCAGGCCGCGAACTGATTCAGTTTTTCTTCTTCCACTTTGTAGTTGAAAAATCTGAATAGCCACAACCCTGGAATAATAACAAGCCCTTGATGATTTCTCACCAGCAATTCTTTACCGATAAGAGCTGCCAGTTCTGGATCATTTGTCCTAATAATGGCTTCTAGTTCTTTGTCATCTGGAATATCAATGGAAATCTCACCTCGTGGTTTATCTGAAGGACCAGGAGGGATTTCATGCGGCGGAGGGCCTTTTTCTCCCTTTTCCCCACCTATAACGGTGACTCTTTTGACTCCCCGTTCAAGAAGGTAGGAAACAGGGCTAGCCAGAAAAACGTAGTACCAGTCTGGAAGGTTCTTTCTTCTTACAGCCAAAAGCAGTCTTTCCATGGGTACAAGATACGGCATGAAAACATCTTCCACTGCAACATCCTTCAAAAGAAGATCCAGCCCATTGACGTGATCATTATGAAGGTGTGATAGTACTACCATATCTATTAGGTTCGAATGCAATGTCCTCTTGTACTGTCCTACAGCCCCTCTTAAACATTTTGTATAATCAGATCCACAATCATAGACCATGTTGAATCCGTTTATAGCACCAGTATAGAATAGACCTTGCCCCACCCTTTGAAAATCAAATCTAAAGTCTAAATCCATATATATCACCTCTTGCTATTATGGCCATATGCATTTCTCTCAAATTCAAAGCTGCCCTGATGACATCTGCCTGACCTGGATACTGCAAGAGATCGCTCTACGATCTGTTCACTACTGCTCAACCCACGCTTCTATCGTTATTCTTTGACGCAATAATGTCCTAATCCATTTAGGCCATTTGATGTGTTTAGATAGTATACAATGGATTCCAGCGTATATATATTTTTCGACTCTGAGGTTGTTAGAAAGTATGATGCTCTTTATGTTAACAACTCACATTCTGATGCAGAGCATTTCTTGAAAATTCAATCAATAAAACTATTGGTAAACATAATAAACTGAAGTAACAAAGATGGTGGATGCTAGCCTTTTATAAAGATTTGACACATACGCATTTCATGAAAAGTGATGAAAAGTTGACTACCATAGATTATATTACCTTAGGGTTTATTGCATTTCTCACAGTTATCCTCATTCTAAACTGGAACTTTCTCCCCACAGCAGAATTGGATACTCCCTATCACTTGTTAATGGGCAAAATGTTTGCTGACTACGACACTGTCATGCTCTGGGACTATTACGAGTATGCCCCCATTGGGAGACCCAATTTGTATCCGCCATTGGAGCACATTCTGATCTGGTGGCTGCATGATCTCACCGGCGTTGACTACTGGAACATTGGGAGATTCATCAGCCTCATTCAATATCCATTACCTCTTTTAACAGTCTGGGTTTTCTCCAGAAAGTTGTTCAACCCAGTAACTGCGTTAGCCTCTGTCGTTGTCTTGTCAGTAAATCTTGAATTCTGGTTCTGGCAGGTTTCTGTGGCTCCTACTGCCTTAATTGTATCGTTATTTCCTTTATTTTTGTACAGCTTTTACCGAAAAAAAGTTATTATATCTATTGTATTACTCACTTCTTTCTTATACTTGCATTTGGGATTGCCATATGTGGTGATTTTAAGTGTTTTTATCTTTTCTGTTCTCAGTCTGCACAAAACAACTGAATACATCAAGCAATTTGCTGTAGTTACTGGGCTCTCTGTAGTACTGTTCCTCCCCTGGACTATCCACATACTCATGTATAGAGACTGGCTCAGCCTTGGACACCACCGGCTATTTGATCCACTTTCTCTCGTTCTAGGGGTTAATATACTGATTATACTCTTTCTGGTGATTGGTATTCTAAAATGCGTGGAAAAAGCCAGAATTGATCTGAAATACATATTGGTTCTCTCCGCTTTCATCGGGTTCTTGGCGGTCGCTGTCTATGGATGGCGCTACAACACGCATTCGCCCATTATTAATTGTGTGGTGGCAGGAATCGGATTTGAAACTGTGTACTCTAAAATTCGAAAGAGTACATCGCGAAAAAAGGTCGCTGCAGGATTCCTCTTATTACTAATTCCCTTAGGAGCCTTCTCAGTTTTTCTGACCTACAGCCCCTCTCATGCACAGCCAAATCCACCCAAAGCCCCTCAGAACCCACAAATGCAGGTACCTCCTCACCAGCTACAGCAACAGCAGCCTCCACCGCAACAGCAACTGCAACAGCTCCCACCTCAAAAACCACAAAAACCACAAAAGCAACCTCTTAGTACTGAAAGACCTCTTTTTCATATACAATCCTCCCCCCTACTGGAGATGCTTAAGGCTTTAAGAACAGGGAAACGTCCTCCCCGCACCTGGCAGATCACGAACCCAGAAATTGATGAGCTTATCCAATGGATAAGATATAATACGTCTGAAGATGAAATTCTCCACATGGAGAGTGGCATGCTGGCAGATTATCTAGCCCTCTTCACAGATCGGAAAACAGATTCAGGAATGTATCGGGAAGTTACTACGCCCGAATTGCTTCTTGCTGTCCGAGAAGGAAAAAAGAGTGGTATTTTTATTCTTGAACAGGAAAAAATAAGAGAACAAGGCACCATGCCTGGAATGAATATTCTAGAGCAGTTCGGAAACCTGCTGGTCATCCAGGGTATGAAACCTGAACAAGTCCCTCATGATATTCCCTTCCATTTAGATGATCTTTTCATCTTAATAGAGCATCCAGACACCCACATCATCAATCAATGGCTCACCATCTTACGAGAGATCACTCCCCACAGAGTATACATTGGTGTCAGGCAAAAGGATGTAGAAAATCCCCACATCCAGACCCTCATCAATGAAGTAACTCCTTTCTCCAAGGTGGGGCTCAGTATTATTGTAGAAGACCCAGCCCACATCCCTCACGTATCAGTACCAGTAACCACGCTGCGAGTAGTCGTACCCCGGGAGAAAATCACTTATGAACTCATTGAATCAATTCGACATGCTTTAGACCCCAGCATCAATTTAGAAATCAGTATATTAGGTTCTCCCATTTCTAAAAGAGGTGATCTAGAAACATTGGCCAAAATTACTCCTTTGGTGGACAGAGTGGTCAGACATGTTCCTCCCAATGTGGAATTCATCCACGCAGTATCAGAAGAACAGCACACCGCAGGAGAGAAGTTCTTCATCCAGATAGATACGTACAGAGGAGAATTTGAGCTGAATCCTGACGAACTCTACATGCTGCTCCAGGCAGCACACCGCATGGCAAAAAATAATATCATTATCGAGTTTAAATTTCCTCCCACCTCCCCTCAGCTACTGGATTTCCTCAAAAGAGTGTATGCAGTCTAAGGTGTTTTTGCTCCAAATATGGAACCCTCCATTCTCTATACAGCCGCTGCATCTGCAACCCACCATCAATATTTAAAAGGTACCCCTCTATTCTACCTCATGATTCAAGTGAGAGGGCTGCAAAAGGTGTACAAAACAGTCACTGCTGTTGATGATCTGTCCTTCACTGTACATGATGGTGAAATTTTCGGATTGGTGGGACCCAATGGAGCGGGAAAAACCACCACTCTCAAGTGCATATGTGGTGTTGCACTCCCCACTCAGGGGTTGGTGCTAGTTGATGGGATCAATTTACAGAAAGAGGAACAAAAAGCTAAAGAACTGCTGGCCTTCGTTCCAGAAACACCCAATCCCTATGAAATTTTGACAGTTTCAGAACACTTGAAGTTCATTTCCATGCTGTACTCAGTGGATAATCCTGAACCCAAAATTGAACACTTACTGAACGCATTTGAGCTGGATGGAAAAAAGGATAATCTGGTCAACTCCTTGTCCAAGGGGATGAAACAGAAATTAACTATCTGCTGTGCACTGGTCCATGATCCACATGTCCTTTTGCTGGATGAACCTCTAATTGGTATTGATCCTCGAGGAGCCAGAACATTGAAAGATATCCTCATTGAAAGAGCAGCCCAGGGAGATTCTGTCATTATCAGCTCCCACATGCTCTATTTAGTGGAAGAGTTGTGTCACCGCATCTTAATTATAGACGATGGAAAAAAAATTGCTGAAGGTACGTTACAGGAGATCAGAAAAAAAGCACTGGCCTCTTCAGATGCATCCTTAGAAGAAGTGTTTCTCAAGATTACGGAGGAACCTCTATGAAAGCACTGTTGTACCTGGATGTGCATATCTTCAAGAACACTGTTATTGCCACCTTAAAAAATCCTAAACAGATTATTCCAGCCATTTTTATGGGATCTCTCTTTTTATTCCCTTTGATTACTATTTATTCAATTGATGCCCCTTTAATGGCAGCTCCCTACACCACAGAAACAGTAAAACCAATCATTTTTTCTTTCCTAACTTTTATTACCTGGATAACAGTCATTCATTCTACAACGAAAAATACGTTGGTGTTTTCTTTACCAGAAATTGATTTTCTCTTTCCTTCTCCTCTAAAGAGAAAGGTGATCTTGTTTAACCGCGTGGCCACCAATTATCTAAAACTGGCGGTCCAGTACGCGGCCATGGCCGGATTTTTTCTGTTCGTTTTTTCATCCCTGTACCATTTTGTGTTCTGGCCCCGCATTCTTTTTTTGTGGTTAGCCATTCTCATGTCCATGATCTTTGCTTCAAACCTGGGAGGGATTGTATCCCTGGTCAGCTCGCACTTTTCAGAGTTGAAGCGTTCTCGCAATCGGAATATCCTCATTCTTGTGTTAGCATCTTTTCTGGGGATTATTTCTGGATACATTTTTTGGCAGGTTTTCCAGGGGATTCCAGTTGTGCAGGCAGTCATAAATGTTCTGAATTCTTCTGTGGTCCGAATTTTAATGTATCCCATGGCGGCAGCTTCCGATGTGGCAGTGGCCTGGAGGCTCACTGTGGGAGTGGGATTGAAATTGCTCTTTTTGATTGTGCTGTGCGTGGTGACTACAATAGGTGTTCTCTCAGTGGAAACCCACTTTTATGAAGCGTCTGAAGCTATCAGCAGAGAATTATGGGAGTCAGTCCATAAAATGAGGAGACAGGAAGTGGTGGTATCAGAATCATTTGTCAAGAAAATGCGCAAGATCCGTCCCTTTGGAGACAGAGCCACTGCACTGATCTGGAAGAATCTGGTGGGGATGATCCGGGATATTCGAAGCTTACTTCCTACTGTTTTCATGGCTATTTTCTTATTTGCCATGACTTTTTTTCGTGGAGGTGAATTTTTCAATGCATTATTCTTTCTCTTTTTCCTTGTTTTCATTTCCAGTGGCTATGTGCGGTGGGATTTCAGGGAAGATTTGAGAAGGATTGAAATAATCAAATTGATTCCAGATTCTAATTTTAGAATTGTCTTGTCTGAAATTGCTGTCCCCATACTTTTCTCTACTGTTGTTTCCTATATTTTTCTGGGTGTAACTTTCTTTGCCTTTCCTCATAGCGAATCAAAATTGGTGTTAACTGGATTCAGTGTAGTTGCCCTTCCTTTATTCAGTGTGGTTATGGTCACTATTTCCAATCTGTCTACCCTGTACTACCCGCCGCAGACTAACAGCCAGGTCATTCCGGGGGTATTGTCGTTGATTTTTACCATGATGGTGTTGACTCCTTCTTTATTCTTGTTGATGCTGTTCATTGTTCTTGATAAGATGTACCTTGGACTGCTCTCTGTGTTACTGTTGAATGCAGCAATAGCATTTGCATTGATAAAATTACTGGCCAGGAAGTACCGGTTCTTTGATTTGACTTCCAGTTGAATGGGTTGGAATTCTTTCTCTCTCACATAAATCTTTCAGAAAGCTGATGAATATGCGAATACTTTTCCACTGCTCTCAGATAATGTTTATAATGCAGATTGTGTATACCACGAAAATCCATGGGGATTGTTCACATATGATGTAAGAAAATCTTCAAAAAAGGGAAAATATTAATCATTTTACTCAAATAGAGTAAAAACCGAAAATAAAACATCAAAAAATTTAAATACGTATGTGTATGCAGAGATAAGCATGAGAATCCTGTCTGCTGGTGTGTACTCAAACACCAAAATTCACATATCACAACAAAGGGAGGTGACACAATGGATACAGAAGAGATACTTGATGCTGTAAACAGTTTCATTGCTGGATTCGGAAACAGAGAAACCAAAGATGCCCAAAATGCTCTGTTCATTGTCAAAGAGTTGTTCAATCTGGATCTGCCACTTGAATTCAAAGGCATGGGTCGATGTGGAGTTGAGTGTCTCAGACTCTACCGCATTCTGAGAAACGCCAAACCACACCAAAAGGATCCAGAAGTATTCCATATTGGGAAAACCCTTTCAGGATATGACTCCCGCCAGCTGATGCTTATGGCATCATATCTGTGGAATGAAGGGAGAAGCTCTTTGACCGAAAAGGAGAGAAGAGAGGCACGTACACTTCTGGAGAAGTGGGGCGTAACAAAGGGGCAGCCAACAAAACAGTCTGCTGTTGCTTCAGGATAGAAGCATTTCCCACCATTTCTTTTCTAATCCATCTAGTTCTTCTTTTGCTTTTTTTCTGATCTTTTCTACAAGGTGGGGTACTTTTTGATTCTTTCCCCACCTGCAAAGATTCTGAATAGTACTGAATAGCGAAGTAGATCTCGAAAATACGCTTTAGATACATGCTCTATTGATTTTACTTCATTATCCTCAGTATCATAGATTCTAGAGAATGTTAGCCAATTGATTATATCTTCCAGGTCAACACCCACAGGTCGGATAATGTGTCTATGATCCACCCGAATGTTGAAGTCTGCAGCATCGCATTCTCTGGAAAACTCCTCAATTCTTGCACTGATCCTTTCAATATCCTCTCTAGGTTTTTCTTCCACAACAAGGGGGAAACTGAGGGGAAATTCCAGAATACACTTGTACATCTTCTGACGGTACCTCACCTTCTTCAGTATTTCCATAGCTTTTCTATATGGAGTCGATGGGCTTTCATTTTTTGCCCTTTCTCTGACTACCTCTACAATGGTGTGGTCATCATATTCAAGGAACGTATCTACTTCCGAAACAATCTCATTAATGAAATCTGGAATCATGGAAAGAGCATCTGCAATCATAAAATCGAAGATACGTGATGTCCTGTGGTAGTAGATCGCAGTGTACATTGACTGGATTGAAAGGAAACTATTCATTACAGCATGCAGTGCTGATGAAGAAATGCACAGATGAAGGTCTTTTACTCTGAATCCATCAATAATCCGCTCAGGATCAATACTTCCATATTCTAACGCTCCTGTGTGGTATGAGTCACGCATGAGATAGTCCAACTTATCACAATCGTAAGGGCCACTTATGAGCTCTTTTAAGAAATCAGGAGCTCCGCCATTTTTATCCAGTATTTCATTTATTTCTTTTCCCTTGAAAATCTCTCCTAATCCAAGTTCATCCTCTTTTTCCTCAATTATTTTTCTTGACATCTCTTCATGATCAAACGGCCTGTCAATAACCTTATTCTGAGCAAGTTCTTTTGTCATGTTCTCAAATGTGTGTGAAAATGGCGCATGGCCAATATCATGGAGCAAAGCTGCAAGACGTGCATGCTGGATAACCTCATCTATTTCCTTGCTGTCCCACCATTCATTAATTTCCTGATCAAGGTGATCCAGGGCTGTGTCCCCCTCTTTGAAAACAACAGGCTCTCCAAACAATAGGGGACTGATTTCCCCCCTCAGGGTCCCTGAATGCTGGTATAACACATGGAGAAGTGCCTTGCTCATCAGGTGCATCACACCCAGTGAGTGGCATTTTCTTGAATATTTCCCCCCTGGATAGACCAGGTGGGCAGTGGGCATCTGGATTATCCCATCAAGGCGCTGAAAGATCTGAGAATCTACCACCGCGTTCTCAATCGTTGTTAAATGTACATAGTCATAGATGGGATCTCTGATTTCCCTGGTCATGACTAGGTCACCAATACTATTCAAAACAGAATTGTGCATTTTCACCATTTTTATCTCTATTTCTGAACTTATAAATGTTTTTATTGAAAAATAGAACATTTTCAGATGTATCAAAAGAGTATTGTTGATACACACAGATTATTTAACAATTCATGATACCTCTGTCAGCTTTTGAGCGGAGCAGCTGCAGCATTTGTTATTCCATTTACCACTGGGAGAACCTCAATTATAACAGAATCTTCATATACAGGCAACACAAAGATTAGCTTCACTGGATAAAAAGAATACTGCATCAGGAGGAATACATAATGCTGGACATAAAAATCCGACAATACAACCCCTCTGATCTGGAACAGTGCCGGACATTGTGGGAAGAGCTAACCCAGCACCATCAGAAAATCTACAACGATCCGTCCATTGGTGGTGACACCCCTGGGCTCTACTTTGATGAGCACCTTGCACGTATTGGCCCTGAACGAATCTGGGTTGCAGAGTACAGTGGTGACCTCGTTGGTCTTATAGGACTAATAGTGGATGGTGAAGAAGCTGAAGTAGAGCCTGTAGTGGTCGCATCGGACTATCGGAATAACGGAATCGGGAGAGCTCTACTGAATCACGTCATTGAAGAAGCCAGAACCCTGGGGGTGCGTTACCTCAATGTGAAGCCTGTTGCCCGGAATGTTGAGGCACTATCTTTCTTCTATAACCAGGGGTTCCAGATACTGGGCCACATTCAGTTGTTCATGGATTTTAAAGAATCTGACACATGGAAGCAGGGACCTGATCTTTTTGGATGCCCCTTCAAGTACTGAGAGCTTCAGAGCGTGGAAAATACAATAGGTTCTGACATTACGTAATGGTAATGGCATGCTCTGGACATTCTTCCACGCAGCGGTTGCACTGGATGCAAAAGCTGACCCATACAGGATCTACCATCCATCGGCTAGGGTTCGTAACATCTTCTTCTGCTGGATGAAGAGCAAACACCTGAGGAGAACACACTTTTAAGCATCTCCCACATTTTTCAGGTTCTGTACATCTCTGGTGATCCACTTCAATTTCAATCCCCATCAGTACTCACCCTTTAACCCAGGCAGCTCCTCTCTGGGAACCAGCGTTATGGCACCTTCAGGGCACACATCCTTGCACAAACCGCAGCCAAAACAGCGTTCTTGACTGATATATGCCTTTCCCATAGAATCAGAAAAATTCAAAGCTCCAAACTGGCAGCGAGTGACACAGGTTTTACAACCCACACACAAATCATACTCCACCATGGCCACATATTCTGCCTTGTACACCACATTCAAATCAAAATCTCTCCTCATTCTCAATCCAGTACAGGAGGGATAATCACAGGAACACAACCCTCCAATAAAGGGGACAGGCTCAAACCAGACTGTGTGTACCCTCCCTCTGGCGTTCATCTCCTCCACAAAGGTGAGGGCCTGATCATAGTCCAGCTTCTCAACTCCAGTCTCAGGAATGTACCGGGGTATTCTTGATGCCACTTCAGCAAGCACCCCAAAGGCTAAACAGTTGTACTCGTCAATATTTCGGTTCATCTTCCGGCACACGCATTTTACTCTGACAATACCGCCTTCGTTCTCTCCTGCCAATCCCAGGATCAACTTAGCCTCTTCTAAAGGGATAACCTGACCAAAATGGCCATCTCCGTCCTTGGCATTCAAATTCTTTTCTCTGTGGATCTTGTATTCTGTATACCATTTCAAGAATTTGCCAATAATGGGCAGCTGCAGCTTGTATTTTAACCCTTTTGCAGATATTCCAAAGTGTCTCTGGACATATATTCTTTCAAAATTTTTCCATAAAACAGTCAGGTATTCTTCTGCTCCAATTTCTCTTGCCAGTTCATCAGTGTAGTTTTTAGCATTGAGGTACCATTTTCCACCAGCACCATGCTTTTTGCACCACTTGCACATACACCAACCATTTTGACAGAGTATAAAAACCTTTCCACATTTTAATTGGGGATGAAATCATAATTGACAAATATACGTTAGGACAATTCGAAATCCCTCAGTATAGTCATGACCTGAGCTGAAATCGATTGTAGAGTGAAAGGATGTTTGCCGCCTTTAGTTCTTAAGGAATTCAAACTCGCTTTTAGGATAATGTACAAGTTCTCATTAATTCGGGGCAAATAATAGTGGGAAACCATGAAAAAGAGCGCACCAATTGCAATAAAAAATCCAACCCACAACACATCATGGGCTAAAACCCAGGAAACGTCCGCTCTCCGGAGACAATATGTAATGCCAATCCTCGCGCTATTAATCAAGAATACAGTGAATGAATAGACAATGGAAAAAATGAGTTTCCTGGCATTGAAAGACTTCACAGACAAAATCAACCCAACATAAACAGCTATTATTTTCACAGCTGTGCATTCTATGGAAATGGGGATATTCTCCATCAGAATACGTCCCTGCTTTTCATAGCTTGTGGCAGTGACTCCAAAAGAATTCAAAAGATTTGTAGCACAATCTGATGTCACCCTCTCCACGGGAAGCAGGCAGGCAGCAGAATAAATGAGAAGAGCAATACAAAAAGCTTTACCCATATATGTTATAGAGCCCCGCAATTTGTTGGATACCAATTCCATTATATCACAAACCCATTTTGACGTTACAGTTACAACACTTCATGCCTTTTCTGTTTAGTATATATGGACTATCTATGTAGGCTTTGGGACAAAATTGGTAAAACAGCATTCCAGCTTAAGGAACAGCATGTACACTACCTACTTTTGCGAGGAGATACACTATTTTGAAGGAAAGATGTTTTCAGCCTAGTGTGTGGTAACTCGAACTGCAAATATGTTGTGCATTAAGGCAATGGCAAACATAGCTGTTTCTTGCCTATCTTCTCGTTTTTGGCGTATTGTCCACCCGAATCGCCTCTTATCTGCTGAAAAGGCTGCTTCACTCAAATTTCTCTGGAAGTAATTCTATAGATATTCAACAGGATCTT
>Ga0209635_10001426_pt1 | contig 17737 bp, 19 predicted proteins | sample DeeMarSWOR230_32_FD_187463 | JGI IMG/M metagenome (GOLD analysis project Ga0209635, IMG submission 187463) | Marine sediment microbial communities from White Oak River estuary, North Carolina - WOR-2-30_32 (SPAdes) (version 2) | ecosystem: Environmental > Aquatic > Marine > Intertidal zone >... | reverse complement strand
GAAAAGAAGTATCCCTTTACTTTATTCACCGAGGTCTCAATAAACCTTGCCGACGACGAAAATCTGATGCATCTGATGGTTGAAGCAGGCTTCGACCGGGTGTTCGTCGGCATTGAAACACCCAACGAGGACAGCCTGGTCGAATGCAACAAGTTTACCAACAAGGGCCGCGACCTGGTTGCTTCTGTCAAGAGAATCCAGAGCTTTGGCATGGAGGTACAGGGAGGCTTCATTGTCGGCTTTGATAGTGACCCCCTTTCCATCTTCCGCAGCCAGATTAACTTCATCCAGAACAGTGGTATTGTCACCGCCATGGTTGGGCTCCTCAATGCCCCCCGCGGCACCCGGCTCTACCAGCGTCTCAGCCGGGAAAACCGCTTGCTGAAGGACACCACCGGTGACAACACAGACTTCTCCATCAACTTTGTTCCCAAAATGAATTACGAGACACTTATCGATGGCTACAAGCACATCGTGAATACTATCTACGCCCCCAGGCAATACTACGAGCGTATAACGACTTTTTTGAAAGAATATAGACCTCGGCGGGTGCACGGCATATCCAAACTCCGATTTTATTACATCCGGGCCTTTGTGAAGTCGATGTGGGTGCTTGGCGTCATGGAGAGCGGCAGGACACGCTACTGGAGATTCTTCATCTCCACCCTCCTAAAACGGCCTAAGCTCTTCCCCCTATCCATGAGTCTTTCGGTCTATGGACTACACTTCCGTAGAGTCGCTAGAAAATTCAATAAGACACCCGCCTTGAAGTTACAGCCCAGTCTTGAAACACCACCAAATCCGAGAAATATAGAAGGAACTTGAATTTCCCTGCCTTTGCCATCTAATGAGCTGTGTCTGCTCCCGGTGAGCTACAATAAAATTTGGGTTACTGTGCTACGGTAACCTATCACAGGCTGATTTTTATGTTTAGTTATGTTAAAATAGAATCGACTAACTTAAGCACCCAATTCATCTATGCGGAGGAGCGTGGTGAAAGAAGGCATTGACAGTTTCATCAAGTATCTGCAGGTAGAAAAAGGCTTTTCTGACAACACAGTACTCGCCTACAAAAACGACCTCACCCAGCTTGCCAGTTTCGCGGAAACGGAGGCCGCTAACCAGGGCAGAGACCCTTCCTGGTCTGACTTCAACCGACAGGGAATGCTCAGCTACCTGCTCAATCTTCAGGAGAAGCGCTATGCCGAAACCACGCGAGCCCGCAAGGTAGCAGCCGCTAGGTCATTCTTCAAGTTCCTGGTGGCAGAGGGTGTTATCAAGGAAGACCCGACGCAAAACATGGAATCACTCAATGTAGGGCGCTCATTGCCCAAACCTATCTCGGAAAGCCAAGCCAGACTCCTGCTGGCACAGCCTGCTAAGAAATCCACCCCAGAAGCCAAAAGAGACTCGGCCATGCTGGAACTGCTCTATGCCAGTGGCATGAGGGTCAGTGAACTGGTATCCCTGGACGTCGAGCACGTCAATACGAGGGATAATGAGGTTCGCTGCTTCGGCAAAGGCAACAAGGAGCGCCTTATTCCGATTGCCCCACCCACAGCCTCGACAGTGGAGGAATATATCAAAGAGGCCCGTCCCCGCCTAGTACGTCGCGATACCGAAAAAGCCCTGTTCTTGAACCGGCGCGGCGACCGGCTGACCCGGCAGGGCTTCTGGCAGATACTAAAGGAATACGCCAAAGCTGCCGGACTGGAATCGCAAGTCACGCCCCACACACTGAGACACAGCTTCGCAACTCACATGCTTAATCGTGGTGGTGATTTGAGGACTGTTCAAGAACTACTTGGCCACGCTAATATCTCCACAACTCAGGTCTATACCCACCTCACCACCGAACATGTCCGGCGCGATTATGAGAAATCTCACCCCCGGGCCAAATAGCACGTAACTAAGAGGAAATCCCTTTATGGCAGGAAAATCAAGACGCAAGCGAGTTAAGCAGGCCCAACGCCGGAAGATAGAGACCCGGCAACGCACCACCGCCGCCGCTCCGGTACCGATTACCCCCCAGCCCAACGAATCGGCTGCTCCACCGGAAGCGTCTTCTCCACCAGTTACTGCCCCACGTCAACCCGCCTCGACCCAGACAATCCGGCATCCCTACATTGGAGCTGAACTGCGGACAATCGGTATTCTCGCCGGTATAATATTGATTACCCTCATTATCTTGTATCTGACCTTGAGCTAGTCCCGTCCGGCAGTAGGATTCATTATGGACTTTGAAGGGGCGAGAACCCGCCTCATCGAAAGCCTCGCCAGCGAAATCAAAGGCAAGCGCGTGCTGGCAGCGATGGCTCGTATACCCCGGGAGCGTTTCGTCCCTCCCGAAAGCTCCCGCCACGCCTACGAAGACAGACCTCTACCGATAGGGCTGGACCAGACGATTTCGCAACCATTTATCGTCGCTTGTATGACCGAGGCACTGGAACTCTCTGGTAAGGAAAAGGTGCTGGAAATCGGGACAGGCAGCGGTTACCAGACAGCCATTCTGGCTGAACTGGCCAGAGTGGTAGTGTCCACCGAGCGCCTGCCGCAGTTGTTAGAGATGGCCCGGAAATCGCTGGAAACCCTGGGGTATAAAAATATTGAGCTACACCTGGCAGAGGAGACGCTGGGCTGGAAGGCAGGCGCTCCCTACGATGCTATCATTGCTACAGCGGCTGCACCACGTATCCCAGAAGAATTGGTTGCCCAGCTGAAAATCGGGGGACGGATGATAATCCCGGTAGGTTCTCGCTACGTACAGGAACTATGCAAGCTTACGCGGCACCGGAACCGTAATGAGGTCCGTAACCTCGGTGCCTGCCGCTTTGTCTCCCTGATCGGCAAAGGTGCCTGGTCAGAAGAGTAAAGGTATTATCTTCATACTGAAACAACTGCGTCGCAGTTGATACCAGAGCCGGTCTGGGCTATAATGCCTCAGGTACATTATTAAATCAGCGATGATAAGAGATGGTGCGAAATGGAAGTTTTAGAGGCAATTAAAACGAGGAGGAGCATTCGTAAATACAAGTCTACTCCAGTAGACGACAAGACTCTGGAGCAGATTCTGGAGGCGGCACAGTGGGCGCCGTCCTGGGCCAATACACAGTGCTGGCGATTTGTCGTGGTCGGCGAACCGGCAAAGAAAGCAGAACTGGCAGACACGCTAAAAGGTTCCAGACCGGAAAGCACAAATCCCGCTACCGATGCCATTAAGAATGCTCCGCTAGTTATCGTGGCTTGCGCCCAAAAGAAAAGGTCCGGACATTACCATGGCGAGCCATCCACTGATAAGGGTGATGGCTGGCTTATGTTCGACGTAGGGCTGGCGATGCAGAACCTGGTGCTGGCTGCTCATGCCCTGGGACTGGGTACGGTGCACGTCGGTGCCTTTGACGCCAAGAAGGTAGAAAATATCCTGGGTGTACCGGAAGAGTATTGTGTGGTTGAGATGACGCCTCTAGGCCATCCGGACCAAGAGGCCAATGCGCCGCCACGTAAAGAACTGTCCGAGATAGTTTTCCACGAGAAGTTCCCGGCTGCCTAGCAGTACATCCTTACACTAATAAATACCTGAAGTAACTGGCCCCAGCCACAAAAACCGCCAGGGCTATCATATGTTATATTCGTTACGGTTAAATCCAGTGTTGGTTATGACTTGCGCCTTCGTTTGCCGTATATATCACGCTACTACTATAATAAGAAGAAATACAGACCTGAGTATTTCTCTGTATTAACTATATCTATCAGGCAAGTACATCACAGAGGAAGGGACTAGATGGCAGAGTATAAAATGGAAAACATTCGCAACCTTGCCTTGTTGTCGCACAATGGTGCCGGTAAAACGTCTCTGGCCGAAGCCATACTTTTCAACGCTAAGATAATTAACCGGCTGGGCAAGGTCGACGATGGCAGCTCCACCTCGGACTATGACCCGGCGGAGCAGAAACGCAACATCAGTATTAACCTGAGCATGCTACCATACGAGTGGCAGGGTAACAAGATAAACCTCATTGACACGCCAGGCTATCCTGATTTCGTCGGTGAGGTCAAGTCAGGCATGCGTGTCAGCGAAGGAGTCGTCATTGTGGTGTGTGCCGCCTCTGGCGTTGAAGTAGGGACAGAGCAGGTATGGGGCTACGCTGAAGAAGCCAGTCTTCCACGCATGATTGTAATTAATAAAATGGACCGGGAAAACGCCAACTTCTCCCGTACCGTTGCTGAAATCCAGTCAAAGTTTGGGCGTCATTGCGTGCCGATACAACTGCCCGTTGGAGCCGCCAGCAATTTTGAGGGAGTGGTCGACCTGCTAACGATGAAAGGTTACACCGGCACAGCAGCGACTGAGGGCGAAATACCCGAATCCCTGCAAAGCGAGGTCGAATCCTACCGGGAGAAGCTGGTTGAAGGCATCGCCGAGGTTGACGATGCCCTTATCGAAAAATACCTGGGAGGCGAGGAGCTCAGCCGGGAGGAAATGGTAGCCGGCCTGCGACAGGGAGTAGTCAGTGGCAAGATCATCCCGATTCTGGTAACCTCAGCCACAAAGAACATCGGCACTGGTCTGCTGATGGATGCCATATCCAACTACATGCCATCACCGGCAGAAAGGGAAATTACGCTTGCTGATGGTGACACGCTTAAACCGAGCCAGGAAGGACCACTAGCCGCCCTGGTATTCAAGACCAGTGCCGACCCGTATGTCGGTAAACTCACCTACTTCCGCGTTTATAACGGGGCACTCAGCAGCAATTCCCAGGCATGGAACTCCACACAGAGTGAGAACGAGCGCATCGGCCAACTGTTCGTCCTTCGGGGCAAGAACCAGGAACCGGTTACCCAGATAACAGCGGGGGACATCAGCGCCGTCGCCAAACTGAACGTGACAGCCACTGGTGATACTCTCGGCACACGGGACAAACCACTGAAGATTGCTTTTGTCCCCTTCCCGGCACCCGTCTTCAGCGAAGCGGTCTACCCCAAGACCAAGGCTGACCTCGACAAACTGGGAGCATCGCTCGCCAAGCTGGTTGAGGAAGACCCCACCCTTCAGGTCCATCGGGATACCACCACCAACGAAACCATAATGTCCGGCCTGGGTGATACCCAGCTTGAAGTGGCCGCGGAGAAAATGGAGCGGAAATTCGGTGTTAACGTCAACCTGGAAACCCCGAAAGTCCCCTACAAAGAGACAATTACCGTGCCGACCAACGCCGAATACAAGCACAAGAAGCAGACAGGCGGACACGGCCAGTATGGTCATGTCCTGCTCGAACTGGAGCCACTACCCCGCGGCTCTGGGCGTGAATTCGGCAGCAGGGTAGTTGGTGGCACAATACCAAAGAACTATATCCCCGCCGTCGAAAAGGGCTTCAACGAGGCAGTCGAGGATGGAGTCCTCGCCCACTATCCGGTCGATGATATCAAAGTGACCGTTTACGACGGCAGCTACCACCCGGTTGACTCATCAGAGATATGCTTCAAGATTGCCGGTGCCGGTGCTGTGAAAAAAGGACTAACCGATGGCCAACCAGTCCTGCTGGAGCCGATTATGGACATCCAGGTGAGGGCACCGGAGGAGTATACCGGTGACATCATCGGTGACCTCAACACAAAACGGGCCCAGGTGCAGGGGATGAACCCCGAGAACGGCATGAACGTCATTGATGCACAGGTGCCATTGGCCGAGGTACTACGCTACTCGATAGCCCTGAAGTCCATCACCCAGGGCAAGGGGACCTTCACCATGCAGCTCAGCCACTACCAAGAAGTACCTCCGGCTGCTGCCCAGAAGGTCATCGCCGCCCGTCAGGCGGAAAAAGAGAAGGTTTAGTCCTGTCTAATCACCAGAAAAGACAACGGGGCTGTTTTATAAACAGCCCCGCTTTACATCATTGGTAGACTAATACTACTAGCCCAGCAGTTCCTTGAGCTTGTCCCTGAAGGCAGGGACTACCTTCTTCCAGTCACCAACGACGCCGTAGGCGGCCTCCTTGAAGATGTTGGCCTCAGCGTCCCGGTTAATGGCGATAATGTTCTTCGAGCCGCTACAGCCGGCCAGGTGCTGGCTGGAACCCGAAATAGCCACGGCAATATAGACATCCGGTGAGACAATTTTGCCGGTCAGGCCTACCTGAATGGTATCCGGCACCCATCCGTTATCGCACGGTGGCCGACTGGCACCAACGGCTGCCTTTAGCAGCTTGGCCAGCTCTTCCAGTTCCTGGAAACCCTCAGGGCCACCGATACCCCGACCACCAGCGACAACCACGTTGGCATCTTCCAGCTTGATACCCTTGACTTCTTCAAGCACGGTGTCCTTGACCTCAGTCCTGATAGCCGAAGCATCCAGTCCGGCATCAATATTAACGACCTCTCCCTTGCGGGAATCATCGCGCGCCAGCGGTTCACCGGCCTTCACCCTGAGGGTAGCCATTTGCGGCATCGACTCCGAAGTGAAGATTGCCCGGGCATTGCCACCGTAGACCGGTTTAGTCTGCAGTAGCAGCTTGGAGTCCGGGTCAATCGCCAATTCGACACAGTCCATGGTAACCGTGGTATCCAATCTGAAAGCGAGCCGAGGTGCCAGGTCACGACCAATCGAGTTCTGCCCCATGAGCAAAACCTTAGGCATGACCTCCTTGGCTACTTTCTCCATCACGGCCATATATGAATCTGTCCGGTAATCTTTGAGCAATGCGTCATCAACCACGTAAACCTTATCGGCACCAAAGGCAATCGCCTCCTGAGCGACAGCACCGACCCCGCTACCAACCATCACCGCGGAGAGTTCCTCACCCAGGTCGTCGGCGAGCTTCCGTCCAGCGCCCAGTAGCTCGGTGGCAATCGCCGCCAACTTGCCATCTCCAACCTCAGCCAGAATCATAACGCCTTTATTATCAGCCATCTGAATCTCCTCCTTATTTCAAAACAAGATAGCAGTCCAACCGGACTACTACAGCAGCTTTGCCTCCGAAAGTCTTTTTGCCAGATTGGCACCAGCGTCTGCCTCGTCCTCGCCCTCGATAATTTCGCAGGTGCCCTCACGAACCGGCTGGAAAAGCCTGAGCATCCTGGTACGCCGACCGGCAGCACCAATCTGAGAGGTATCAATTCCAAGATCAGCCGGTGTCCAGACAATCGGCTCTTTCCTCTTGGCCGCCATGATGCCCTTGATGGTGGCGTATCGGGGTTCGCCAAGCTCGTTGCTGACGGTAATCAAGGCTGGCAGAGACACCTCAACAACCTCGTAGCCATCCGGGATAACCCGCTCGACCGTGGCCTTACCGTCGTTGACCTCTACCTTCTTCGCCAGGGTTACACTGGGCAGACCAAGTAATTCGGCGAGACCGGAGCCCACCTGCCCCGCATCCCAGTCGGCTGCCTGCCGACCACAGAAGATGATGTCGTACTCACCGATTTTCTTGATAGCGGCCGCCAGAGCAGCGGCAATCGACCAGCTATCACCACCGTCAAAGGCGGCATCCTCAAGCAGAACGAGCTCGTCTGCCCCCATCGACAAAGGCTTCTTGACGACATCACGCAGCAGGCCAGTACCCAGACTCACCGCCGTAATCGTACCGCCCATGGCATCCTTTATCCGCAGCGCTGCCTCCACCGCCTGTTCGTCAAAAGGACTGATTACGGGCGGAACACCAGCCGGTGGCACCACGGAGTTAGATGCGGTATCAATCTTGAAGCTGGCCGGCGGCGCTTCCGGATCGATTACCTGTTTGACACAGACAATCATATTCATCGTGTGCGCTTCCTCCTTATGCACATTGTTCCCTTATTTTAACCTAATAATAACCCAATTAAGTACTGTATCATCTAAAAGATTTCAGCGTCAAGTAACAAAATGAAGTCCGCTATTTCCTTGCTACGACCGCCATACGCCGTGCGGTGTGGTCGTAGGGACTGCCGTCAAGACCACCATAGACATCAACAGCAGTAAAACCACATTCTTTCAGAAGTGAGACTATTTCCGTGGCCGAGTAGAGACGGTGTGATATTTCCCTTTCAACACGTTCGTTTCCTTTGAGCATTATCCAGCGGTTCCACATCCAGCCCCAGTTCTGGCTGACTTTCCGCTCTTGGAGCACGATAACACCATCTACTTCCTCCCAATTCCTCTCCTAGAAAATACGGGCAAGAACCTCCTTACCAACAGTCTCCAAGAGAACAACACCACCTGATTTAAGTGAATGGTGAACGTTTATGACTATCTGTCGGTCTTCCTCCGGATCTTCGAAATAACTGAATGAGGTGAACAGATTGATAACAGCATCGAAGGCATCTGGCTGACAGAAGGTACGCATGTCCTCCTGTACGAACTCAATACCGAGGCCTTCTTTCTTGGCCTGCTCAACAGCCTCATCAAGGTACTTTCGTGTCCGGTCCACCCCGGTCACATGAAAGCCGCGGCGGGCCAGCTCCAGCGAGTGCCTTCCCGATCCGCAGCCAAGGTCGAGTACACTTATACCCGGTTGGATATTCAGCAAAGAGATGATGCTGTCAACCTCCACTGGAGTAACTTCCCAGCGTCTACGGGAGAACATCGCCTCTTCAAATGTTTCCCAGAAGGTATCATCTTCGTGCCAGGGAATTGACTGCGGCATAGTTAAACCCCCATCACGTGATTACCGCCGGGTATAACTGTGGACTTAGATTATGCCTTCTTCGGCGAGCCGGGTCAAGTCTTCACGACTGTACCCGAGCAGACCGCAGTATATCTCCTCATTGTGCTCCCCCACTGCCGGGAAGGAACGCTGTACCTCAGTAGGAGTGCCTGACATACGAATGGGCAGCCCGGTAACCAAGGCATTACCGCTGCCATCGGGAAAAGGCACATCAGTCAGCATCTCACGTGCTTTCACCTGGGGATTGCTAGCGACCTCGGTCTGCTCGTGGCAAATCCCGGCAGGGATGGGTATCTTCTCCGCGGCCGCCATGATTTCCTCAGCAGTATGCGAGGCCACCCACTCCGCAACCACCGGGTCGATAACATCGTGGTGTTCCCAGCGGGCCATATCATTGTGGAAGCGGGGGTCCTCTGCCAGGTCATCACGACCAATGAAGTGGCAGAACCGCCGCCATATAGAATTGGTTATGAGGGCTAACATTATCCATTGGCCATCTTTTGTCTTATAAAGGTCGCTCGGCCCCAACCACGGCCCCCGATTACCAGTCTGCTGGCGAATCTTCCCTCCGGTCTCCCACTCCGCTATCGTCGGTGCCATCATGGTAACGGCGGTCTGTAGCAGGGCAGTCTCTATCATCTGTCCTTCCCCGGTCCGCTCCCGGTGATAGAGGGCAGAAACAACACCCACCGCCGCCAGAGTGGCCGTCAGGTAGTCGGTGTGAGGCGTCTGCTCTTTGGTCGGGGGGCCGGGGAAGCCGCTTATAGCCATTGCTCCCGACATCGCCTTAGCAATCTGGTCAAAGCCAAGACGGTGGCTGTATGGACCGGTAGTGCCGAAGGCAGATACATCGGCAAAGATGATATCTTGCCTGACCTTCTTTAAGTCTTCATAAGTAATGCCCAAGGCTTTAGCGGCCTCGGGGCTGAAGTTCTCAATCACCACGTCCGAGCGCTTTATCAACTCGTTCAGTATCTCCCGACCGCGCTCAGTCCTTTCGAAGTTGAGTGATATGCCCTTTTTATTGCGGTTGTGGTTGGTGAAACCATAGCTATCGCCGGTTGGTGCCAGCAGGCCGAGGTAACGGTCCTGGCCCCCACCCGGCCTCTCTACCCGAATAACCTCGGCACCAAGGTCAGCCAGCAGCATTCCGCAGAAAGGGCAGGCGATGAAACGCCCCAAGTCAAGCACCCTTATCCCGGCTAATGGTCCCGCCATTTGAGAACCTCCTCTTAACTGACATCAAGGCAACGACAGACTGATTACCCGGTCAATACCGCTCAGGTCCGGTACCATCTGTATTTGAGCCATGGGAAACAGGCCGCGCAACAGAATAGTAACAGCCTCCGCCTGACCTTGCCCTACCTCCAGAAGCAGATGGCCATGAGGATTAAGTTTATTGCCTGCCTGGCGGCAGAGCTGGCGTATCTGTTCCAGCCCATCAAAGCCACCATCAATAGCCAGACGTGGCTCGGTGCTGACCGGACCGGTCTGGGGCAAGTCGGCTTTGCGGACATACGGCAGATTGGCAGTTATTATGTCAACGGGCTCCGGTAGCACGTCAAGTAGGCTCCCCTTCAGAAGACGCACACTGAGTTCGACCCCATGCTTCCGGCAGTTTTTACGGGCTACTGTGAGAGCATCAGCCGAGACATCAGTAGCATAAACTGTGGACTCCGATAGCTCAAGCGCCAGTACAATGGCAACGGCGCCGCAGCCGGTACCAACGTCAGCTAATAAAGGAGCCTCGTAGTCACGGGCAAACTCAATGGCCTTCTCCACCAGGAGTTCGGTCTCCGGACGCGGCACGAGGACACGGTTATCAACCAGAAAATCACGCCCATAGAACTCACGACGCCCTAGGATATAAGCGGTGGGTTCATCACGACAGCGTCGCCTAATTAATTGACGGAAGGCAGCATACTGATGTGGGCTCAACTCGCTGTCAAACTCCAGGTGCAACTCCGCTCGTGTTTTCTTGAGGACGTCCCTGAGCAGAATCTCAGCCTCAAGCGGAGCGTCTTCAATTTCGTACTCCTCGAGCATCCTCCGCCCATTAACCAGGGCCTGCCTTATAATCACGCCAGTTGTTCCTGCAGCTGTTTTGCCTGGTCATCGGTGGCGAGGGCATCGATTAGCTGGTCGAGGTCCCCCTCCATGAAACGGGGCAGGTTATGCAGATTCATACTAATGCGGTGGTCTGAGACACGGTCTTGCGGAAAGTTATAGGTACGAATCTTCTCAGAGCGGTCACCGGTACCCACCTGAGAACGACGCTGCGTACTCACCTCTGCCTCCTGTCGCCGACGCTCGATGTCAAGCAGCCGGGCACGGAGCACCGCCATAGCTTTCGTCTTGTTTCTCAGTTGCGATCGCTCATCCTGGCAGACGACCACCATCCCGGTCGGCAGGTGGGTAATACGCACTGCCGTGGCAACCTTGTTAACGTTCTGTCCCCCAGCACCCCCACTGTGAAAGATATCAATCCGCAGGTCTTCAGGATTAACATCCAGTTCTATTTCTTCAGCTTCAGGCAGAACGGCTACGGTGGCGGTGGAGGTATGAATCCGACCAGAAGACTCGGTGACCGGCACCCGCTGCACACGGTGAACACCCCGTTCATACTTGAGGCGGCTGAAAGCACCTTTTCCCCTGACCTCGAAGATAATCTCCTTGAAGCCGCCGATACCGCTCTCATTGGCGCTGATAATATCGACATTCCAGCCCCTCGCCTGCGCGTACCGGGTATACATACGAAAGAGGTCGGCGGCAAACAGGCCCGCTTCATCACCACCAGCCCCCGCCCGAATTTCCATTATGATGTTCTTCTCATCGTTGGGGTCTTTGGGTACCAAGGTCAGCTTTAACTGCTCACCCAACTCGCCCAGCTTCGATTCCAGTTCGGCAACCTCCTGCTTGACCAGTGCAGCCATCTCATCATCCTGCTCAGCACGAAGCATCCCCCTGGTCTCTTCCAGCGACTTCTCAGCAGCCCGGTACTCCCGGTAAATGGACACCATATCTTCAATTGAGGCCTTCTCCTGGGCCAGTCTTTGTAGTTCTTTCGGGTCAGAAGCAACCTCAGGGGCAGCCATCTGCCGGTCGATTTCCTGGTATCGATTGTTTATTTGTTCCAGCTTATCCCACATTTTCTGTCACCGATAGAATTATAACACAGGCCTGGGCAATACTTAAGGACATACGCTCATATAAATAAAGGGATATTTTGCCCTTCTTTTACCTGTCTGGTGGTGATGGCCCCATCCCCCTTACCCCCTTCCCCAAGGGGAAGGGGGAATAATAGAAAAGAGGGGCTGCGCCCCTCTTTAACACCTCTCTAAAATACATCTCAGCATAGCCCCGGCTTTGATGAAGTGGCACCTTTCAAGGTGCGAACGACCCCCGCCAAAGAACTAGCTCCACACCGTTTTGGGGAGTCAAAGAGGGGTGGAACCCCTCTTTACGGGGGATTCCAAGGGGGTGTCCCCCTTGGCTCGCTTCCCATCCGTAGAGATAATGGGATTCTCTGTTAGAAAAAGCCCAGGTCATGTGCCATGTCAAAGGCCCGAACCACATTCTCGTAGGTAACGGGGCTCAGATCGAAGGTATCCAGTTCCTCCCTTATCACCCATCGAACATCCATGGCATCCGTATCGGCGCGTGCCTCTCCACTCATATGGCGGGCCAGTATGTATATCGGCACGTAGTGAAACCAGAAGCGCCCGGCCTCGTCTGGAATAATGCCGTCGGCCGCATTGATGACCTTGACCACTTCAATTTCGATGCCACACTCTTCGCGAACCTCGCGCCGTACCGCATCGTAGATTTTTTCTCCCAAATTAATAGCACCACCGGGTACACTCCAGCGACCTTTGTTGGGTTCTTGTCCACGTCTTATCAAGAGCACCTTGTCCCCACGAAAGACACACGCCACAGCAGTGACTATCGGGCGCTGTGGGTACTCACGGCTAAAGGAGTCAGGGCTTGTCCTTTCAGAGCTCACGCTCTCCCCTCCAACAGACTACTTAACCAACTTCAGAACTTCACTTAACGAAGAGACGCTGGGCCCATCCCAGTCCTCAGCATCAATTCGATAGTAGTGAATAGATTCGTCACTAGGTACACGAATCAGGACAGGGCTCATACCAACACTAGCGGCACCGCTCAGTTCCTGGCTGCTACCGTCACCGACATAGAGGCACTCCTCCGGCTGTACTCCTAATTGTTCCGTGGCCAGCAGATAAATACGCGGGTCGGGCTTCTTGATACCTGCTACGCAGGAGAATACGGGGACATCGATTAAAGGGGCAAGAGGTGTTTCTTCCCACATCGTCGTCAGCTCAGACGAACAATCAGTAACAAGACCGGTCTTATAACCTGCCGACTTCAAACAGGAAAGCACCTTTATGGCATCTGGTCGTGGTATCACCGAGCGTGTCTCGAAATCAAACCTGATTTGGGCAGCAAGTTCTACCTGCCTGTCATCTACTAATAGGTTGAGTTTCTGGCAGACATGATCGATATTGGCTCCGAGGCTCTTTATAAGTCCAGTCGCGCGCTCATCGAACGTACCTAACCACAGGTTCGTGAATTCTTCTTCAGGAGCCGAAAGCACTGAGGCCATCTCTCTCAATACCCCGAAGTATTCTTCAGCCGAGAAGTTGTCAATAAGTGTCCCGAACAGGTCAAAAATGACGGCTTTATATTTCATTGATTTCGACCTCTGCAGACTACCAGTGAAGACAGGAATTCTAGGCGCATATCTCAATGATTAAGGGTAGCATCCTCTGCAGCTCAGGGTGCATATCAAGCTTCGGAATTTCCTCGGCCTTAGCCCACATGAAATCCCCAGCGTCCGACTGCGCCTGCACCTCTCCCCCCGTATGTCGAGCCAACACGTATATTAAAACATAATGGTAGCGAATACGACCATCATCATCCCGGACAATGTTATTTCCCACATCAAGAACACGCTCCACCTCAATCTCGATGGAACACTCTTCAAGCACCTCACGCTTAACTGCCTCGTAGATAGTCTCACCAAGCTCAATCCTGCCGCCAGGAAGACTCCACCTCCCACGACTAGGCTCATTAAGGCGCTTCACCAGTAACACACGGTTCTCCTTCAGGATGGCCGCATGGACGCCAGGAACGGGACGCTGCGGATACTCGCGTCCAGACGACTCGGACATACTCACACCCCTTTCGCCACCCATAATGTTACTTACAACAACTTACTCTATCAGCGACAACAATTCCGTAAGAGACGCAATAGTGGGGCCATTCCACTCTTCCCTGACAACAAAATCCTTTACGGGGGCACGGATAAGAACAGGGGTCATACCTACTCTAGCAGCACCGCTTAGCTCCTGACTACCTCCATCACCGACATAGATACAGTCCTCCGGTTGTACCTCCAGCCGCTCTGTAGCTAAGAGATAAATGCGGGGGTCTGGCTTCAATATACCTACCGAAGAGGAAAACACTGCTACGTCGAAGAGTGCAGCGAGAGGTATATCGGGCCAGATTACCGGAGCACCAGGAGTGCAGTTGCTGACAAGGCCAATCTTGAGGCCCTGAGATTTCAGGCGAGAGAGCACCTCTAAAACGTCCGCTCTGGGCGCTAACATCACGCCTCTCTTGAAATCATGCCTAATCCGTGCGGCACGATTGATATCATCCTGCTCCGCCTGAACCTCAAGTTGCTGACAAATATATGCAACATTATCCTGTATGCTCTTAAAACCACCTGTATTCCTTCTGTGGTAGGTTTCTGACCACAGTCGCCGGAAATCACTGTAAGATACACCCAGAACAGACGCCATTTGACCGAGTATAGCCTCATACCCTGGCCCAGAGTAGTCGTCGACTAGCGTCCCGAATAAATCAAAAATGACGGTTTTATATTTCATTAATTCATTCCCGATACCAATGCAGAATCAGTTTGGCTACTCAAGCAGCGACAGTAATTCTGAAAGCGAAGAGATAGTAGGACCATTCCACTCTTCCCTGACAACAAAATCCTTTACGGGGGCACGAATAAGGACAGGAGTCATACCCACCTTAGCAGCACCGGTCAGTTCCTGGCTACCTCCGTCACCGACGTAGAGGCAATCTTCTGGCTGCACCCCCAGCTGCTCCGTAGCTAAGAAATAAATGCGGGGGTCTGGCTTAACTACACCTGCCACAGAGGAAAACGCCGTTACGTCAAACAGAGGAGCGAGAGGCGTATCCGGCCAGATTACCGGGGCAGCAGGAGTGCAGTTGCTGACAAGGCCAATCTTGAGGCCCTGAGATTTCAGGCAAGAAAGTACCTCTATAGCGTCTGCTCTCAGCTTCAACATCGCGCTTCTCTTGAAATCATGTCTGATTCGTGCAGCACGATTGATAACTCGCTGTTCTACTTGAGCCCCGAACTTACCACAAATATATGTGACATTGGCCTCAATACTATCGAAACCCCCAGTATTTCTTTTGTAGAAGGTATCGGACCATAATTGTCTGAACTTATCAGGCGGCATGGACAGCAATGAAGCCATCTGCCGGAGTACAATCTCATATTCCGGCCCGGCGAGGTCGTTGACCAGTGTCCCGAATAAATCAAAAATGACGGCTGGGTATTTCATTGATTCATTCCGTGTACTAATGCAAGATCGGTTGAGTTACTCAACCAGCGACAGCACTGCCGTCAACGAAGAGACCGTCGGGCCATCCCACTCCTCCCTGGCATCCTCCGGAAGTGCATCGTCGAAATCCTCATCTAAGACTTTTATCAGGACAGGGTTCATGCCGACCCGGGCAGCTCCGGCCAACTCCTGACTGGCCCCATCGCCAACATAGAGACAGTCCTCCGGCTTTACCCCCAGTTGTCCCATAGCCAGGCTATAGATACGCGGGTCGGGTTTCTTCATCCCCACCGAACTGGAAAATATGGTGACATCAAAGAACGGTACGAAGGGCGTATCCTGCCAGATTACCGGAGTATCGGCAGAGCAGTTACTGATAAGCCCAATCTTGAATCCCTGTGACTTCAGCCGGGAAAGCACCTCTATAGCATCCGGTCGTGGCTGCATTATCCGCGTAACGAAATCAATCCTTATCCGCATAGCCCGCCTGATTTCGTCATCACCAGTACGTGTTCCCAGCTCCTTACATACATGCTCGATGTTGGCCTCGATAGTCAGCATGACTCCTGTATTGCGTTCTTGGGAGGTCTCGAACCATATTCGGTTAAAATCATCCACCGGTATCGAGAGAGTTGATGCCATTCGCCCAAGTACCAGCCGATATTCCCGGTAAGGCAGAGCCGGCACCAGCGTCCCGAATAAATCAAAGATAACGGCTTCGTATTTCATTGGTCTCAATTCATGAAATTATCGTACAATCATTGCCTGGCGGTCCGACCCCACCGATACGAATTTCACCGGTACCCCAATCAGCTCTTCGATTCGCAGGACATATACCTTCGCATTGGCAGGAAGGTCGTCGAAGTGCCTGGCACCAGAAATATCCTCTCTCCAACCGGAGAGCACCTCGAAGACGGGCAAGGCACCCTCAAGCTCAGCCGGATTGGGGAACTCACTGACCGTTTTCCCATTAATCTCATAGGCCACGCAGATAGGGATTTCGTCCAGGTAACCCAGTGCGTCCAGCACGGTTAAAGCCACTTCAGTAGCACCCTGTACCCGGCAGCCGTAGCGAGTCGCCACGGCGTCGAACCACCCCACCCGACGGGGGCGACCGGTCGTTGCCCCGAACTCCCCCTCATCTCCCCCTCTCAGACGTAGCTCATCCCCCTCCGGGCCTATCAACTCGGTTACAAAAGGTCCGGCTCCAACGCAGCTGGAATACGCCTTGGTCACGGCAATGATTCGGGTGATGGCATAGGGCGGGACACCAGCCCCAATAGCACCAAACCCGGCCAGCGGCGAGGACGAGGTCGGATAAGGGTAAATCCCGTGGTCAGGGTCACGTAAAGCACCCAGTTGCCCTTCCAGCAGGATTTCCTTTCCCTCGGCCAGCGCGCTGTGTAAAAGTGAGGTCGTATCACAAACAAAACGGTCGACACGCCGGCCGTCTTCCAGCAGCCCGGCGATAATTTCGTCTATATCGAGACGCGGTTTGCGATACAGGTGTTCCACCAGGACATTTTTGACCGCCAGCGCCGATTCGATCCGTGCCCGCAAGCGTTTCTCATGGTACAAATCAGCCACCTGCACCCCGACCTTCATATACTTGTCGGCGTAAAAGGGCGCTATCCCCATTTTAGTGGAGCCAAATTGCTGACTTCCGAGTCGCTCCTCCTCATACTCGTCAAACAATATGTGGTATGGTAAGACAACCTGGGCCCGCTCCGAAATCCGTACAACCGGCTCCGGCACGCCGCGCTGGACTAGCTGCTCCAGCTCGCCGAGAAAGGCTGCGATGTTTACCGCCACCCCGGGACCAAGCACATTGACCACGTCAGGATAGAAGACGCCGGACGGTACCAGGTGCAGGGCGAACTTGCCATACTCGTTGATGATGGTATGCCCAGCGTTATTCCCGCCCTGAAAACGGACTACAAGATCAGCCCTGGCCGCCAGGTAATCAGTCGTCTTTCCTTTGCCCTCATCACCCCAGTTGGTACCGACAATCGCTGTTACCGGCATTGTCCACCTCCAGATTTACTCAAGAAAGGAACATCAGCCGACGACAGTATATAACAAAGAGAGAGAAGTAAAAACCCTTTAAAGAGGAGGAAGCTATAAGCTGAAATCGGCGTCTATATGTACAGCCACTCTTACCCGACCGTCTCACCCGACTCAACCTGACTGCCCAGCCCCACTCTGCCACCGGCAACAACCGTGACGTGGTCTCCGAGAACCCCTCCCTCCACGGTACTGTCATCACCAAGTGTGCAGTTGTTGGCTACCACTGATGACTTCACCCTCACCCGGCTCCCTACCTGAACACCGTGCCAGATGACCGAGTCCTCAATGACACTGTCCTCCCCGATGGTACACCCGGCACCGATGAGTACGGGACCGATTAGCGGTGCCGTGGGGTCAATATTACACCCCTCCCCGATAAGCACCTCCACATCCACCCCCGGT
>Ga0209635_10001425_pt1 | contig 17738 bp, 11 predicted proteins | sample DeeMarSWOR230_32_FD_187463 | JGI IMG/M metagenome (GOLD analysis project Ga0209635, IMG submission 187463) | Marine sediment microbial communities from White Oak River estuary, North Carolina - WOR-2-30_32 (SPAdes) (version 2) | ecosystem: Environmental > Aquatic > Marine > Intertidal zone >... | reverse complement strand
TCAGATATCGGTTCTGACCTAATTTCAAAAACGGATATCGGTTTTTCGGTTCGTTGTGTTAAGAATTGAGTGAGATTAACACATGCGATACACCAAAGGAAGTAACGCGTTTCATGAGTTGAAGTCATTTCAGCATCATCCTTTGTAGATATTTTTGAAGGAAATAACTGGCCTTTTCACTACAGTCCTAATGCTTCCTTGAAATACTTCTTATCCAAGTTCGATCCGCTTACCACAACGCAGACTGGTCCGCTCTTTATCTCTCCCTTCCCGGCCAAGAGGGCGGATATCCCTGCCGCCCCCGCAGGCTCCACAACCAGGTGAAGTTCTTCCAGGCAGTATCGGACTCCCTCGATCAGCTCCTCCTCGGTAAGGAGAATCACCTGCCTGATTCGATCGGTAGCCACCTCAAATGAGATGTCGCCGGTATAGCGAGGCGACAGGCTGTCGGCACAGGTGGGCTGTGGTATAATCGGCACGGGTTTCTTGGCCTTCAGCGCCTCGGTGAGAGTCGGGGCAGCATAGGACTCCACGCCGATAACCTCTACCTGGGGCCGGGTGTATTTCATTCCCAAGGCTATGCCTGAGATCAATCCTCCTCCTCCGACTGGAACCAGGACCGCTTCCAGGTCCGAGGGCGCGTCCTCGTCTATCTCCAGACCGATGGTCCCCTGTCCTGCCACCACCCTGGGATCGTCGAAGGGGTGGATGAGGACTAATTCGTCTTTACCTAACTCGGCAGCCTTTTCTTCGCTATAGCCATAATGGGAGCCGTGCCGGAGGATTATGGCCCCAGCCTTCTTGATCCTCTCGACCTTTACTTGCGGAGCATTGTCTGGGAGGACTATCGTTGCCTTGATCCCGACCAGGGAGGCTGCCAGGGCCAGGGCTGTGCCATGATTTCCAGAGGACGCCGCCACCACACCTCTTTCTCTTTCCTCAGGGTTCAGCATGGCGACTGCATTATTTGCTCCCCGGAACTTAAAAGAACCTCCGGGCTGCAGGGATTCGAGCTTAAGATATACTCTAATGTTCACCTGCCGGGATAGTGGATCTGAGAATATGAACGGTGTCCTGAGGATCTTGCCTTTTATCCTCTTGGCTGCGTCCAATATATCCTGGTGTGTTGGGACCATCATAGAAACAGCCTCCTTCTCGATAATATCTTTGTACTATATCAATCGCAGCATTTCCAGCGGGATATGTCTATTTCGCTGATAGACTTTTTCTCATCACGAAGAAGCAGTAGCCGTAGAATTCGTGGTATTTCCTGAACATTTCGATTTCTATCTTCGCTTCGTGGACAACCTCCATAGCCACAGGCTCATCCTTCCAGACCGCCTCAAGTTCCTTTGATCTTTCTTCCAGGGGCTCGTAGTAGGGCTCAGTCCAAGAGGTGTCTGGGATGACGAAGTGACCGATCTTCTGGTAGCCCAGATCCGCAATCACCTTCAGTTTCTTATCGATGATGCTGATATCAGGGTATGCCTCCCAGAATTTGACCACCTCGTCAGGCGGATCGGGCTTCAGCCACACAGCCTCGGTGACGGCCACATATCCTCCCGGCTTGAGGAATTTCCTTGCTTTTTCCAGTCCGTTCTTAAATCCCATCAGATAAATGGCGCCCTCAGCCCAGATCAGATCGAAACTCTCGATAGCAAAATCCATCTTATTCATGTCCATCCGTATAATCTCGATTCTATCCGCCAGGCCCTGCTCGGCAACCGTCTCCTTCACTCTGTTTATCATCTGGGGCATCAGGTCCAGCGCCACCACTGTACCTCCTGAGAGCTTAGCAATCTCCACGGTCTGAACCCCTGGTCCACAGCCGATATCCAGAATCCTTGGCTCAGGAGGCATATCCTCAATCATCTCATATGCTTTTCTGGTAGAAGCATTGTCCCCAGGCCCTGCTCGGGGGAGGTTCCCATAGAGTTCCATAAAATAATCCATCTTGTCCATTCCGCTTGTTCCTTCGTAACCTAAAAGAAGATGGCACGCCCGGAGGGATTTGAACCCTCCAACCTTTGGATTCGAAGTCCAGAGGAGCAATTCAACTTGGTCCTGAGCACAAGAAAAAACATTGACTCAGGTAAGCGTCTACAGAAGAGAGGATAAGAACCTGTCGGCTGAGACCACATTCACTCCCTTGATAAATAGATCTATTCCAGACTCTTTAACCACTTGATAGGTGTATGGAATCTTTAACCTCTCCTTGAAATATTGGATGGACTTCTCCACCTCTTTAAAGGCTTGCTTTGCCTCGACCGCAAACCACGGTTTTCGGTCAATAGTCACAAGAAAATCAACTTCTTTTTTATCCACGTTTCTCAAAAAAAAGAGCTCTGCTCTATAACCTTCGAAGTCATAGAGAAAATGGCATAACTTAAGCAAGTGTGCAGCCACCATATTTTCAAACCGTATGGCAGGATCTTCTATTTCAGACCAATCCCAAAGATAAAGTTTTGGTTCTTTCTTAATCGATCTGATTTTTTGCCGGGCAAACGGATAAATCCGAAAATGATAATAAAATATCTCGAGAATGTTCAGCCAATGGGTTACTGCACGATGACTTACTTCCAAATCTTCGCGAATGGCATTTATAGATAAAAGAGAACCTACTTTATCAGCCAATATATCACTGAGAAGTTTCATGCTTCCCAAATCCCTGATTTGCTCAATATCTGTAATGTCTTCCCGGAACATCCGTTCGACTTTTTCGTTGTGCCAGCGGCGTAAAAATCGAGCACTTCCTTTCAGAAGCGGCTCAGGGAATCCCCCGAACTCGAAGAAAGTGTCAAATTCCTTATCATAGGAACCCTCTTGCAGCGCTATCTCTTTGAATATTTGAATCCTGTTTCTTATGTTTAGATATTCTGCCAACGAAAACGGATGCAGCCGATAGTAATGGTATCTTCCCTGCAGAGAGTCTCCGCCTCTTCTGTATATATCAAGGCGTGCGCTTCCTGTAACCATGAATTTGTATTTGGTTTTGAGTTTGTCGTATTCTCCTTTTATTAAATTCTTCCAATTCTTATACTTGTGTATCTCGTCCAATATGATCAACTCTGCGTTTCCTGGCCATGTTGATTGTAATATTTTCTTTCGATCTTCTCGATTATCCCAGTTATAATAGGCATGATTTTTAAACTTATCTGCAATCAAGCTCACAGCGAAGGTCGTTTTGCCCACCTGTCTTGGACCTCCAATAAATACCATCTTTTCCTGGAGGTCTTTGTACACAAACTCTGTCAAATATCTATTTCTTATCATGCAATTATTATAGGATATGCCTGTTTATAAAGTCAATAATTTTTGCCTATAAGCAAAAATCTTTGCTATAATTTTTGCATTAGGAAAAAGCTGGCACGCCCGGAGGGATTTGAACCCCCGACCTTTGGATTCGAAGTCCACCGCTCTATCCACTGAGCTACGGGCGCACTGTTTGTTTATTCTATCATGCGTCACACATACGTCACAACTTAAAAGCTCCACAGCCTTTCTCTTTCTGTCTTCGTTCGAGTGAGTGTAACGCTGAGTGACTGTGATTGAGTAGTGTCCGAGAAGGTCTCTTACTGTTTCGATGTCAGCGCCTTTCTCCACTAAACGGGTTGCGAACGTATGTCTTAGGTCGTGGAATCTCAGTCCTTTGATTCCTGCTCTTCTGCATGCTGCTTTGAATCCTTTTTTCATATTAAGTCTTGTACGACGCAGATTTACGCCTGGGGACAGGGGAAGCTGGGAGGATTGATTATCGAGACGGGAGGCTAGGCTTTATTAGTTAAACAAGAAATTCAAGAGCTGTTTAATTCAGAATCGGGAAGCCAGGGCTTTAGGGGATTTGGCCTTCACTTAACTTAATTGAAATACAAGCTTATAAAGCAACATATCTCCATATTCGTCATAATATATAGCATAAAAAAAATTATCTTTATGATGAGCAATTCCTGAATAATTATTTTTTATTTTTATCCGTTTTTCCAATTGATAAGTTCTCGTATCAAAAATATCACAGAATATCTGTTTATCTTTTCGGAAAAAATGGAATAACTTATGGTTACTCCAGGCCAGATAAATGCTGTTATCAAGGTAAGATTTGTAACTAACATTCCCGTATTCTTTATCAACCCATTTGAAAAAGTCTTTATTAGTCCTTATTTCTACCTCTAAATTCTCATTTTGATAATATTGCAGAGCATAGCGATTCGCCATTGCCACCCAGAAACTATCTTCTTCTGGGATATAGATGTATTCTGTTGCTCGGTCAAAAGAAACCGTTTCTCCAGTAGGTTGATTTTTTCTTCTATGAAAGTGTCTTAGAAATTTTCCATCCTCAGAAAGGACTTCATAATAGTACGGATTCCCAGGCCATGCACGGGTAATCATTATTAATTCATTTTTCTTATTCACAAAACAGCCCATATACATTTTTTTAACTTTGAATTCCCTGACAAATTTTAATTCCTTATTATAAACAATCATTCTTACACTATAAGGGGCCATAAAAATTATATTGTCTTTTAACTTTCTAATATCTATGCAAAATTGGAATTCTCCAGGGCCTTGGCCCATTCTGCCTCCTTTTCCAACTAATTCTCCTTTTAAATTTATTTTCATAATTTCAGGGGGTCTATAGTTAGTCATATATATGTAGTCATCAATAATATAAAAAGCACCCATCTGATAAACTTCTTCATAGAATAAATTTTTAATCAAAGTCTCTTTAATAATACTTTCCTCAATTTTGATATTTTTAGGAATTTCAACTTCCTTTACTGTTTGAGGAAAAATGAGTTGAGGAACCATAAATAAGAAGACCACTATAATCCATTTTCTCATTTTTACCCCCACACAAGAATTCTAACTCTCTCAGCGTCCTTTTTCAATCAAGGGAAGTCAGGGCTTTATGGGATTTAGGTTCCACTTGGCTCTTTTCAGATTCCCCTTTTTATCTGTTCCCAATTTATAATTTTATATCTTTTAACAAACACTTCTCCTGTTTCCTCATTTGTGACACGCGTGTAAAAAAAGCCTTTCTTAATCACAAAAGGTGCAAAGGGAAAAACGGTTTTATAAAGATAATAACCATCCTTGCTAAATACATCGAATGTCTTTTCTACATCTTCAATTCGAGTAGCATGGGTTCTCTGGACGTAAATTCTTTCTTCACTGTCTGCAAATAAGTGATAAAAAAATGATTTATAATCGGGAAGTTTTGCTTTCTTGTATTTTTGTTTTTCCTCTGTAGTAAAACTTCGATAAGGCTCGTCCTTCTTGATTTTTGTTTGAAGGTTTCCTTCCAAATCAATAACACTTAATTCATACTCTTTGGAATAGCCGTATACAATATTTCGTTCTCCGAGCATAGAAATATATAAATCAAATTCTTCTCCTGTGGATATCGAAAGCACACCGCCACTCACTCTTTCTCGATAACGCTCCCATTGAAATTTTCCAAATTTTTCTACAATCTGACCATTATTGCTAAGCTTTGTTAAAACTTTATATACATCAGCAGTAGCTTCATCATCGCTACTCAGTTTAAAACAATATCCCCATAATGTTCCACTCGAATCAATCATTAAGTCATGGAAATGTTTTTCAAAGGAAATATCTTTATCCAGATGATTACCATCTTTATCGAAGATTGTGAGTTTCAGTCTCATATCCATTACGCCAATTATCCCTCTTTTGTCATTGATTAGCATTTCATAGGGATTTTGGTACTCACCTGGACCTTCTCCTGTTCTACCAATAGTGCGGATATATTTTCCATCTCGGTCAAATTTTTGAACTCGTCTATTTCCAAATTCAAAAACATAAATATTTCCATCGCCATCAACTTCAATATCTCCGATTCTGAAAAACAAGTAATTCTCATCGTCCTCTCTACCAATGATTAAATCTTCTTCCAAATCAAACAAAATCTCGCCATACAAAGGTTCATTCGGATTCTTAACGATTGTAACTCCATCCACTTCCTCGATTGTCCCTTTCCATTCAGCTTTCTTTTTTTGGCAGGATACAAGCGTTATGAGGGTTGAAATAGATAGGATGATTGAAATGAATTTAGTTTTGTTTTTCATTTTCCATCTCTTTAAAAAAACGGGACACCACAAATCAGAAGTACGAGAATCCATAAAATTCCCCACTTCAGAAGCCATAAAAAAGCCTTGAGGTTCTCTCTCGATTCTACCTTCATTTCTTCTTCATTTTTCTTGTGGCACATCAGACGTTATTTTGGTACTTCCGCATTTCGGGCAACCTTTGTATTTTTTTAACGTTCGGAGGCTGTATCCAAGAGACCATGGAGCGGGAGGACGAAAAAATTTATCACTAGAACGGTCTTTATAACCTATTTTTTTATAATATGTTTTCGGTTTGCCTACAAAACCACATTCACAGCAAATAAACTTTTTTGACAATGTCTACACCTCTTTTTCAATCCAGGGAAGCCAGGGATTTGGAGATTTGGTTTCCACTCGTCTTATTAAATTAATTAGGTTTGTCTTTCTTTTTTTCCAAAAAACATTTCTTTCATTTGTGTGAACCACTTTTCATATTCCCTATCAATGAACTTGTTAGATTTCTTCACTCTGGAACTTAATTTAAGATTAATGTAATCTGAAAATGGACGAATCAAATTTTTGTCAAAATCTAATCTTTCTTTCAGAATATCAATGAACTTTAATCCCTCTGATAAAAATGGTTCTAGATATTCAAGCTCCTCCATTGTTATTACTTGAAGAGGGAATATTAATAATCCTTTATTTGAGGGTTTATATTTATTGAATATTTCATTTATAAACCAATTTGATAATTCTGATTTATAACAAGGTTCTAATGTTACAATTATAGAAAATATCTTTTTAACTTTTTTGACATCAATTTTTTCACAAGTCAATGATTTCTCAATAAACATTTTCCTTATTGTTTTTGCTAATTTTTTTATTTTTAATTTATTCTTGACTTCTTGCTCAAACGCTCTAATATCCTCCGAAAATTTAACATGTAACGGTAAGAATGATGATTTGTATTCAAGAATAATAACTGAATCATAGTAATCAATTATCCCATCAATTAATTCTTTGTTATTATTTGACGGTGAAGGATGAGGGTAAAAATTGCTTAACGATGAACTTGGATTATATATTCTTTCAAAAATTGAATCTACATATCTTTCAAATACACTTCCCCAAAAAATATGAAATTTATCACGATTTTTTTTTGGAAGAGAATTATTTATTTGCCAAAAAATATTTCTTCCAATTTTCTCAATCAGAAAACCTAAATCAATACAAAAATAATCTTGGTTTATTTTAACGATAGGGAATTGGCGAAAAGATATAAATGCATTTGAAGGAAACTTATTCATATCTTCTTCTATTTTATTAGCGAATTTTTCTATCTCCAAAGCGAGAGATTTTAAGAAATTTTTTACTTTTAAGCTTTTAATATTAGTTTTCGAAAAAATTTTTTTATTTATAGATGAACTAGAAGGATTTGTGATAAAGGAATTTGGATTTTTTAATCTTTCTATAAATAGCGCTATAATACCAAATACAAATTCTATATATTCAGCTAAATCAACTTTGTTTTCCTCCAGAAAACATTCCTCAATTCCTAATCTAAAAAATTCACTTTTAATATCATCTTGATTAATAATATCTTTAAAAACTATTTTATTTCTCACTACTTCGTGTTTCAGATGAGGAATATTATTATTTTCATATCTTTTCAGAAAATATAGTAAAAAAAACTCCTTCTTTTCTTTATCGGTTAAATTGTCAATATCTTTTTTCTCTGCTTTATATACAAAATCATTTACCATTAAAAAAATTTGTCCTAATTTTATTCTGTCTCTCTTTAAATCTAACTTTCTCTTGTTCTTATCTTTTGTACAAAGCAAAAATGATTTTTGAAATAAATACAATAACTGAACTCTATTAAAAATTAATAATTTCTTTCCGAAATGTATATCATCATTTTTTATTTTCTTTGCTAGGTCTTGGATTTTTTTCAATGTTTTATCATCAAAAAAATTTCTTATTAAAAGAGATTGATTAGAAATGTATTTCTTGTAATCAAAAATTAGTAAATTACTTCTTGATAAAGCACCAAGAATTTCAAGTAGGTCAAAGTTAGTTAAAGCAGAATTGAGATAATTAACTTTTACGCTTTTTCCAAAAACTTCAGAATAGGTTGCAACAGTAAAGACTCTTGAATAATCCACTTTCTTAACCGTCCTTTTGCTCTATCAATTAAATATTAGCTAGTTAAGAAGTAAATGTAAATATAAACAATTAATCCTCACCCATCGTCACAGATTTCTATACAGACAGCTCCCCACGTCACTAATGCGTCACAGGTTGTGCTGAAACTTGCCTAATTATGGATACGTTTTACTGAGTAAGAGAGGGATTTGAACCCCCGACCTTTGGATTCGAAGTCCACCGCTCTATCCACTGAGCTACGGGCGCACCATTCTAAGGACTAACGACTTACAAATTCTTTAGTATGGTCGTTTCCGTCAATTATGACCAAATTGTGCCATTTATTTTACATTTATGATAATCTGTATTCAACGATTTTAGCAAGGCTATGGAGCACATATTATGGGACAAAAACAAGAAATAAGATTAGTACCCTATGAGGTGTTATCTCCTGGTTTTGAGGCAGTGTTTACCGGGGAAAAGTCTTCCTCCCCAGTCGAAAAGACGGAAATCAACACGACTCTTACGACAGATGAAACGGGTAATCTCATAAGAAAATGGTCTGTATTTACATGGACATTTCCTGGTCAAGAAAAAGACTGGGATTATGAAATCACACACCTCAACGAAATGCAGACCAAACTGGGGCCTCTGGATGACAACATCCGTCAGATTCGCGCCCACATCGCAAGCCTTGTGCCGTGTGATAGCGGATTCCCGGTGACGGTCGACGAACTACTCGATGCCATCGGCCGGGGAAAGCTGGAAGAGCCCTCGTTCCGGAACGGCTGCTGGTGTCCCGGAATGTGGTGGGAACTTAAAACATCTCAACCATCTCACATGGAGAGTATGAATATCATACACACCATATTAACGGGTTATCTAGCAGGGAAACCCAGGACGGATTTTACAAAAGACTTTCCGCACGCAGAAGGATTCATCAACCATACGTATGAATGGCTAGGGCCAGCTTCGAAGCTGACAGAGTTCCAGAGGCTGATGATGGACCGGATGCTTCTGATTGTGGAATACTTCACCAAAACAAGCGATACCATTCCCTGTTCTTCATGGTTGGATGATGCCTATTTACAAGAAGGCGAAAGGGCTGTTAAAAATTTGTTTGAAGAAGGCGGGCAAGGAGCTGAGCTCGATGCTCAGATATCAGAAAAAACGGGCCTACCAAAAATTCATCCGCGCTGGAATCCCAAATTCGAGGAAACCCTTCAAAACCTTGAGGATCCTGACAAAAAGGAACTGTATAAAACCTGCAGTGCCATCGCCTCTGGTGTGCACACTTTATCCGACTGTCATCATAACACATTTCGGAACATCGAAGCCTGGATTTATGGTATTGGTAAGGGAAGATTGGACATTCCAACTCGTAAATCTGGAGCAGAGAGACAAAGACTCGGACATTTGCTGTTCGGATATGTGTTGGGCCTGGACAAGTGGCTGTTAGGCTCACCGATGCCATTTTCTCTCATGGATTTAGGACACAAAGATTTGGGATTTAATCCGAGAAATGAAGTCCTCCGCGTCTACGCTTATCTTGGTGACGAAAGAACTCCCGTGAAAGAATGGCTTGCTGCCAGTCTGTGGCATAATCTCAGCTATAATCCTATCGACGAGGAAAATCCTTGTGGTCTTGTTCGCCACAAGGATCTACTCGAGCATGCTGCTCAGGTCGGCATCAGCTGGCGTTCCTGGATGGATTCCGTTAAATAACAGCGTTTTCAAGAAGGCCGCTAAAACGCTGACATCTGATTCGAAGTCCACCGCTCTATCCACTGAGCTACGGGCGCACCGTCTACTCGCTATACTAATATAAACGCATTTAATATTGTTACATTGTCATGGCGAGCGACCTGAGGAAGCGTGGCCACCTCATCATATAAGAATGAGATTGCTTCAGCACTTCGTGCTTCGCAATGACATTTTTATTAATGCGTTTATATTAGCGTCTTTGAAAAACCGTCAGCAGGCATACATTATTATATTATATAGATCGCTCTGGCGCCTGTGCCGCCTGCTTCCGCTTGCCTACTTCACCTCGCTTCTTTCCAGGATATGAATCTCTCCCAATCCCAGCTCCCGGATACGAGGCTCGATCTCTTTGCGGTCACCGACCACGACTATCAACAGCGCATCAGGATGGATGTATTTTTTGGCGATCTGGACCGAGGTTCTGCTGTCAACGGCATTGACCTGACTGACGTATTTTTTCCAGTAGTCCAGAGGGATGTCGTAGGTCAGCAGAGAACTGACCTGGCCGGCTATTGATCCGAAAGTCTGGAAGTTCTGGGGAAAGCTCTTGATGAGGTTGTCCTTGCTGACTTTTAGCTCGTCTCCAACCAGCGGACGCCCACCGGTGATGTCCCGCAGCTCCTTGACCATCTCGTGTATGGATTCCTTGGTGAACTTTGTCTGCACCTGAGTGTAGCAGAGAAAAGGTCCGGTACCTTTGGTCCCCAGGAATAGTGAATACGCTCCGTAAGTGTAGGCTTTCTCCTCACGGAGGTTTGTGTTGATCCGGCTGGTGAACATTCCCCCGAGCGCGTTGTTGACCACTTCAACGGCTGTAAAATCCGGATTTTTCCGTTCTAATCCCAGGTTGCCGATCACGATTACGCTCTGGGCTGCCTCGGGTTTGTCCAGGATATAGATCTTGGTGGACTGGAGAGCCTCGGGCTTTGCGATCGCTGCCTCTTTCACCTTTTTCTTTTTCCAGGAGCCAAGCGCTTTTTCTATCTTGGACTTGGCCTCGTTCAAGGTAATATCACCGGAAATCACGAAAGCAGCGTTGTTCGGAGCGTAGTTCGCTTTATAATAATCGACCAGGTCTTTTCGGGCTATGGCATTGATGGACTCCACGGTTCCCGAACCGGTATACGGCTGCGCATAGGGATGGCCTTCACCGAAGAGAGTGCTCAGGAACAGTTTGAAGGCGGAAGGGAACGGCTGTCTGGATTCCTGCTGGATACGGCCGAGATAGATCTTCTTTTTCCGCTGCAGCTCCTCTTCAGGAAAGGTGGGGTTCAAGACAACATCCGCCATCAGGTCGAGCCCCTTATCGAGCTTGCTCTTGAGGATGTTCAGGCTAACGCTGGAACTGTCGAAGGCGCTTCCTGTACCAAGGTAAGCACCAAGGGCTTCGACTTCGTCGGCAATCTGGAGTGCGGTCCTGGATTTCGTCCCTTCGTCCATGAGGTCTGCGGTCATGGATGCCGCACCTGGCCTGTCCTCTGGGTCAGAGGCCCAGCCGCTTTTCAGCACCAGGTTGAGCTGAAGCAGAGGAAGCTTATGGTCTTCGACCAGATAGAGCTCCAGGCCGTTGGATAAGGTTGTGGTCTGAATCTCCGGAGGAGAAAAAGAGGGCTCCGGTAATGGCGGGGGTTCCTTTGTCCGGTCGAACTCGCTCTGAGTGGCAGCCAGGTCACCCTGAGGCAGAAAATGGACAATCACCCGTTTGTCCAGGTCGAGATATTGTTTGGCGCACTGGAGGACATCATCGGCTGCAACATTCGCGTAGCGGTCCAGGTCCCACTGGAACCTGCCCGGATCGCCAAGCAATACGTTGTACTCATTCAGGCTGTCCGCTTTCCCTCCGAAACCTCCCACCCGTTCCAGGCTGCGGATGAACGAGGCTTCTGTGGCTACTTTGGCCTGCTCCAGCTCTTCAGCGGTTATGCCCCCTTTAAAGACTCTGGCCAGCTCAGCATCGACAGCTTTCTCGATCTCTTCAAGGGTGTATCCCTTCCGTGCGGTGACGGTGATATGATAGCTGCTGCACAGTTCTTTAGAATACTGGAAAGCGGATACATCCTGGGCGATCTCCTTCTCGTAGACAAGAGATTTATACAACCGCGAATTCTTGCCGGAAGCCAAGACATCGGACAGGATATCCAATTCCGCATCTCCCGGTTCAAAATAAGCAGGCGTATGCCAGGCCATGTAGACCCGCGGCAGCTCTATTTTATCCGTGACCACAGCCCGTCTGACACCGTCGAGCATCGGCATCCATTTTTTGAGCTTCTCGACAGGAGGTCCAGGGGGAATAGAACCAAAGTGCTTTTCCACGAACTTTTTGGCCACCGCCGGGTCGAAATCTCCGGCAATGCAGAGCGAGGCGTTGTTAGGGGTGTAATGCTCTTTAAAAAATTCTATTACGTCCTCAAGGGTTGCTGCGGAAAGGTCTTCCATGCTTCCGATAACATCCCAGGAGTATGGATGTTCGGGCGGATACAGCATCTTCAATAGGATCTCTTCCGCCCGTCCGTAAGGCTGGTTGTCTACTCCCTGCCTTTTTTCGTTCTGGACCACGCCGCGCTGAGTATCCAGCTTTTTCTGGTCCATGGTGGGCAGCAAAAATCCAATCCGGTCAGCCTCGAGCCAGATGCCCATCTCCAGATAATTGCTGGGCAGGTTTTCCCAGTAATTCGTCCTGTCTGTGCTGGTGGAGCCGTTACTCGTCCCTCCTATTCTTTCCAAGGGCTCGTCAAAATTGGGAATGTGCTCCGAGCCTTCGAACATCAGGTGCTCGAAGAGGTGAGCAAAACCTGTCCGTCCTTTTTTTTCATTCTTGGAGCCGACGTGATACCAGACATTCACGGAGACCATAGGTATGGAGCGGTCCACATGAAGGATGACATCCAGTCCGTTGGGGAGCTCGTACTTCTCGAATTTGATCTCCGGCAGCTTCTCCTGGGCAGGAAGCGTCTGTGCCACAAAGGCAAGAGAAATCAAGAACAGGACAACGGTGAATAAGACTTTGTTTTTAAGATGTGATGGTTTCATCGAATCCCTCCTTTCTATCAAATTTCAAAATTCGGAATAAATTCCGGGTGAATTTCCTTCGGCATCAATCTTTATTTATATCATTTTAATCGCAAACTGATAAGAGGGGATCCTTCTTTATTTGCCGCGATAGGGAATGCCCTTCTTAATCCAGTCCGGGGCTGGCAGTCCTTTGAGATAATGGTCAAAGTACTCCTTCATCTTGATGGAATAATCCAGCTTGTTGGCGTACTTCTGCAGATGATGGGGCTCGCCCCGGTACTGGAGAAAGACGCAATCCTTTCCAAAGCGGCGCATGGCCAGATAAAGCTCGATTCCCTGGTACCAGGGAACAGCCCCATCTTCATCGCCAAACTGGATGAGCAGAGGCGTGTTTATCCTGTCCGCAAAGAAAACCGGGGAGTTCTCGATATAGCGTTCAGGGTACTCCCAGAGGCTTCCTCCGATCCGGCTCTGGGACTTCTCGTACTGGAACTGCCGTGCCAGGCCTGTGCTCCAGCGAATTCCGCTGTAAGCACTGGTCATGTTGGATACAGGGGCTCCGGCTACGGCACAGGCGAAGATATCCGTCTGGGTGATGATGAAGGCTGTCTGGTAGCCGCTCCAGGAATGCCCGTGGAGGCCGATGGCATCAGGATCAGCGATCCCCATATCGATCAGTTTCTGGACACCCGGGACGAGGCATTTTGTCGCTGCAAAGCCAGGACGCCCCACCTCGAAGCGGATATCGGGGAGGAAAATGGCATAACCGTTGCTGGCATAGAAGGGAAAGCAGGGACGATGGTTGACCACCACCTGGTTGAATTCATACAGCCGCTGGGAAAAAAACCGGTAGAAATAGATGATAACCGGGTATCTTTTGCCCGGCTCGTAATTTCCCGGCTTGATGAGAACGCCCTGGAGTGGAATGCCGTCTAGGCTTTCCCATTCCACCAGCTCAGCGCTCCCCCAGGCGAACTCGCTGACCTGAGGGTTGACGTCAGTGACTTTTTTTGGCGAAGCGAATCCCGTGTCGCTCACCCAGATATCCGGATATTCCTCATAGCTTTCCCTTGTATACATCAAAACATCAGCCTTTTTGGCCTTGGCCAGAAAGTCGAATCTCTTCTTCTCCTCAAGAAGCCTTTTCACTCCAGCTCTCCCCACCCTGCTCTCAAAAAAGCCGTAGTGCTTCTCCAGATCATAGTAAGCGGAGACAAGGAGCTTTTCCTTCTCACCCAAAAAGTCTTTTTCCGGGTCGAGGTGGATTAAGCGGAAAATGATGCCGTTCTTCCTCCCCGTGCCAGCGGTGATGTTCAAAGCCTGGCCTGACTGAGTGGAAAACTGCCAGATATCGTACTTGTCGTAGAGCAAAACTGCCTTATCGTCTTCTACCCAGCCCGCACACCCGTAGCTGGGCACCTGGGACGGATAGTCATGGTCCTCGTTAGAAAAGGGAACTTCGAGCTTCTCGGTCAGGTTTCTCTCGGATCCCGTCTTTCCGTCAAAGAGAAACCAGTGTTTGTCCCTGTAAAAAACAACGAACCGTCCTTCGGGTGAGATATGGAATCGGTCTTCGAGGCGGGAAGCGATCTTTTTCCGTGAGCGGTCTTTCATATTGACCAGGTAGATATCATTCAGACCTCCGTACCAGGTACGCTCCTTCAGGTAGGGAACGTCGGATACTCCCAGGGCATGATCGCCGTTTTCCGAAAGAATGACGGTCGGCATCTCCCTGTCCGCTAGAGGAACCAGGCGCTTTGTGTCGAGATGATAGACAGCGGTGTAGGTTCGGTCTTTAAGCCGCGGCCACATTTTCTTCTGGTTGGGATTGATGAGAGGATCATCCCAATGCCAGACATCCACTTCTCTTTTTTCCAGGATCTTCTCGAAATCAAAAAGGTCGATCTCCTCTTCCTTTTTCTTTTCTTCTTCCTTCTGGTCCTCTTCCACATGGAACTCCTCGGGCTTGAATCCAAAAAAGAGCCGTTTCTCATCTTTACTCCAGGAGACCTCGTTTTTATCCGGAATCAGCCATCCCTGGGGTGCATCCTGAGATTTCACGACCTGGGTGGCCTTTCCGGTTTTGCCGTCCCAGACCCAGAGAGAATAGCTTTTTATATTCTTGTCCTCTGTCTCTCCTTCCTTTGACAAAAAGGCCAGCTGGCTTCCTTTTTTTGTCCAGGAAAGGCTGGAGAACAGCCTGTCCTGAGATTGGATGATAACGTTTCTGGGAGTATCCTTTTTCTTCAAATCCAGACAATACAGGCCGTTGTCCTTACCTTCAGGTTCAGCCGCCACGAAGGCAAGGTACAGGGATGCGCTGTCAAAAGCAAAGGAAAGCACGTAAGGAATCCGCGATTCCTCTCCCGAATCCAGATGCCGGAGGATCAGAGTGCTGCCGGTCTTTCTTTTTTTTCCCTTCTTATCCGGCTTTTTCTCCGGCGGCGCTTTTTCTTCTTCGGGCTTTTCTGCTTTCTCCTCTGTTTTGGGTTTTTCCTCTTCTTTGAAAAGATGAATGCCTAGCCACGAACAGTCATCGGAGAAGGCAAACCGCTGGACTTTTTCGAACGCAAGAATCTTTCCAGACCGGGTTTCCACCAGGGCCATCCCCTGTTCGGGTTTTTTCTTGTCCGCTTTTTCCAGTTCCACAGCCTTGGGCTGGAGAGCCATGGCCACCCAGCGGGAGTTCTTGGAGATGACCGGGCCACTGCCTCTTTCCACCGTGAACGATCTTCCTCCTTTGATCTCATGAATCTTTATCTCGCCATCGCCCCTGTCCGGCTGGGCAGCGTAAGCAATCCACAGGCCGTCCTCAGAGATGACCGGGCTGCGGACATGCTTGAACTTCATGACGTCCTGAAAAGTGAGAGCTTTCTTCTGGGCGGCCGGAGCAGCAGAGATGATAAAAAACAAGCCCGCCAGAAGAAAAAAAGACAGAGCTCTTTTGAGTTTTATTTCGCGGTGCATGGAAAGACCTCCTTTCTAACTGAGCCAAGTTTTGGTTTTGGGAGTCAGCCCTCCACATCTGGCATTCTATATTCTTTGATTCTAACGGATAATTCTTCTATTCCTCCTTGAGAACAGCAAGGATAGAAACCAAACCCCCTTTTTTTCCCCTGAAAAATGCCAAACGTTGAAATGCGTCATTTTTTTTAACACAAGGAAATTATGAAATCAACGAAAATAAAAAATTTTTGTCAATGCAAAATGAAAATGTCCTATTCTCTGCCACGTAAAAATTTCCGGTTTTGAGCAAAGTGAAATCTATCCACTGAGCTTGGAAGGAGGACAGCAAAAAGAAGATAAGGCCTACGTATATGGGCGGCTGGATATGAATCAAAGCAATAATCGTTAAACATAGAGGGTTTTAAAGATTGCCGGATATTATTTATTATAGAGCCGCCATAAGAAAAGTCTAATCCCCGTCAATCATTTCCAGAAAACACAAACTCATAATCCACATAGCATTGATATCTATTGGTCCGATAGTATACCTGGTCTGGATTCTGGCCACCAATGCATAAACGGTACCTCATACCCGCTTGTAAGGCGTTTTCTTCTTTCATCTTCATGGTAACAAAATAGTAATCATTTCCGACTCTTCTGGTAGGAAACCAGCCTTCTGATATTCGCTCTTCATTTTCGTCCAATACAACATGGTATAAATATATCCCACCGCCTCCTAGTCTAGTGACTTTAAACTTAATATCTGTTGACGAGATATCAACGATAGAGATGAATACATCCGGATGTTTCTTGCCATGGTAAAAATGAATTTTCTTCTTGCCTTTGTAATATTTATCCATGTAGGAAGCGCAGGAGACCATCCCCAATAAAAAGACTAAAACCAAAGAGCTGAACAGAAGCTTTCTCATGTGAATTTCTCCCTCTATTTTTATCATAACTTAAAGCAAATTTTGTGCCAATAAGAACAAGAGAGTTTTTTTCTAAAGAGGCGTGCTTTGTCCTGTGGAGATGACAGTTGTCACTTCTGGTTCCGGCTTTCTTTCCGATGCTTTATAAAAATCCATAAAGCTAGTTTTTTTTATTTATTAGGATGAATTGATGTTCAAAGATATTGATTTGAATATGGTGTCGGCATATTTTATGAATAATTCAGAAAAATCTGGCAAAAAATATAGCCAGCTGCCTTAACTGACTTTCCTTTTGAAAACTTTTTTTATACCATAGGGACGACTCATATAATGAAGGGCTACAGAATCTAGCAGAATCTCCATGGCGAAAAAACTTCCCTTAAATTTCTATGAGGTCCAGCGCAAGCAGAAGAGGAAAAGTTTCTTCCTGCTGTTGTTCCTTTTTCTTTTCTATTTCTTCGCCATCGGATTAATCTCGGTGGTTTGTATAGTCAGCTTCGGGTTTATCCTGAGCAAAGAAGCGCTGCTGTCGAGCGTATTCCTGAGGAAACTGCTCCTGTTTGACGCCGCCCTTTCAATAATCATCGCTTCCTTTCATTATCTGGACGCCCGGAAATTCGGGGCAAGCTTCATCCTCAAGCGCCTTGATGCCCAGCCGCCGGACCTCTCTGACCGGTACCACAAACGTTTCGCCAACACCGTCGATGAGATCCGGCTCGCCAGCGGACTGCCCAAAGTCAATCCTCACGTCATCCCCTCCTTTGCCATCAATTCCATGGCCGTGATCTCCGCCGACGACACACCGAATGTCATCGTCACTGAAGGACTCTTATCCGAATTCACCAGAGATGAGCTCCAGGCAGTGGTTTCTCCT
>Ga0209635_10001424_pt1 | contig 17744 bp, 21 predicted proteins | sample DeeMarSWOR230_32_FD_187463 | JGI IMG/M metagenome (GOLD analysis project Ga0209635, IMG submission 187463) | Marine sediment microbial communities from White Oak River estuary, North Carolina - WOR-2-30_32 (SPAdes) (version 2) | ecosystem: Environmental > Aquatic > Marine > Intertidal zone >... | reverse complement strand
CATCTCCTCCTCCATATATCGCAATTTTTCCAGCCGCATATGAATCAAGAATAAGGAATAAAACTGAAATCGCAACAATGAAAAACAAAATTATATTAATATAAAACGACCATCTGTACCAGGTCTTCCTGCTTATTTGCCTAAATCTATTATCATCCACCATTACAACAACTCCTCTTAACAAACAATGCATGCATAATGAATATATCAAAGTTATGCTTCAAATTAATTAGAGAAAATCTGTTATTTTTGTTTTCTTTATCTTGTCACTCATAAATAAAGAGTCTATAGATTTTTCGACTAGTTTAATCCGTTGAAATGCATAAGAGGGGATTTGATATTTTTCAGCAATTTCCTTTGAAATTTCTAAATATTTTTTAACGGATTTCTCATGAACTGTTAGAATGAGTTTTCCGTTGCATTTTCTGCACATGTTACTTATTGGAATTCTTCGGTAGGTAATATTACATATTGGACAGCGAACTGACTGTTTACTAAACGCTCTAAGATTACCCAATATATCTGGTAGAAAATGTCTCTCTATAACCTTATAAGCAACATCTGCTTCATCTACTGCCCTTATTTTTACAGCAAGATCAAGTTGCGAATTCATCTTATCCATCATAGTTTTCAATGTTTTATATGAAGATTTTGTTGGACCTTCAGAAATATCATCTGTATCATGTGTGAAGTCGAATTTTTCGTATTGTAATTCTGTACCTAACCTCGAAGATACAAGACCCATTACATCTTCCAGTAACTTGGGATGTTCATGGCGTAGAGTTGCTTCATAAAAATCAAGAGGATATCTTGCTAATGTATCAACATTATGAGCCTCCTTATCCACTTCAGATGGATCAATACGTGTAGTAAGAATAAGAGGTAAATCCATCCTTCCTCCTCGTTTGTCAGGTATATATGCATATGAGAAATTTAAAAGTGCATCCATTAAAAGCATTAAACCATCCTCGTCACCATCTGCATTTCTGCGTTTCGCTGCATGATAATAAGGATGCGCAAAACAGACTTGAGCTTCGGTAAATCCTATAATTCTTGCTAATGATCCCCCAGATGTATGTGGAGCTAATCCTGCTACAAGATGGCCTGTTAAATCCTCAAGTTTTTTTACATTATAAAATCGATCTAAATTATAAAACCTAGCAAGTAGATCATCAACATATCTTGATACTTTTACAAAATATTCCGCACAGGTTTTTGAAATAACAACATCCTGTACTTTTAATTCACATATTTGATTGTCCCTTTCTAGCAAATTTCCATGATAATCTCTTGAATATCCTAGTTTTTTTAAAGTTTGTAAAGACATATGAATTTCTTTTGGTTTGAAATGTGTGAGTGGAGCATCAGTCATATCGAAACGAATTGTTCCATCTTTAAAAACAGATAATTCATGCTTTGCTCTTAAAAGTCCTTTTTCTATGGGCTCTGGAGTCTTATGTTTTGATATAGTTCCTTGTACACCTTTGATTATTTCAGGAATATTTCTTATTTTTATGTTGTTTTTTGCATGTTCAAGTTCTTCAGATAAATTGATTTTATGAAACTCTATTCTCCCTTTTATTGGATTTGTATGTCCTCCACAAATACAGGATATTCGATGAGTAATTTTACCACATTTTAAACATTTCCGTTTTCCTGCTTCAATTTCGATTATATCTTTCTCAACGGCTTTACTAAATAAACGTTGGTTGCCACCATAATTTCCTAATGGAAATAGCACATGTGGCGGTGGTCTCATTTTTCTGACATCTGCTTTCTCAGGTCGACCCATTCTTGTTCCTATACGAAATGGAGCTCGATCTTTAATTTTTATATTAGCGAGTTTTGAAACAAGAGAAACAGTACTATCACCTTCTTTTACAGATTCAAGTAGACCAAATCTATCAGTCTCAACTAAGTTGCTATCCTTGATATCTAATCCAAGACATCGTATAAGAGGATAAGAATATCTATCAAAAATGAGTTTTTCTTGTCTTTTTTTATGGAGAGCACCTAGTTCTATTAATATATTTTTAATTTGTTCATTCGAGGGAAGAATCAAGTATATATTTTTAGATATTTCACCATGTTCTTTGATATATTTTGCAAGAAGAGTTAAATCATATGTATTTATATCATGCCAGAAGAGATTATAATATGGATGTAGTGGAACATTGTATTTATTTGATATTTCGATAGTATCTGAAAATGATGGTTTCTTAAGATTTATATCCCTACCTAAATCCTCATTGATTTTTCTTTGTATCTTTTCATCTGATTCAATAATCCCTAAATAATTATAGTGTTTTGGTAAGCAGTTTAAAGATTTTTGAAGATCTTGAATCCACCATTCATATACATAGGAAGAATTTGGTAGAAATGCATTATTTTCAATGAATTCTCCAAAAGGGATGAGAATTTCACCAAGATCAATTATTTTTTTGATATCATATTTTTTCACAGTTTTATTATCATTTACCTGAATCAAATCTCCATTTTGCATCAATATAATTGGTCCTTCAATTAAACTACATGGTGTACCTATTGTACCTTTTCCAGGTCTCTCTGTTTTAATCTGTGTACCAACTGCGATAAAGCCATCAAGTACATTCATTGATGCTGGATTAATAGCTGTTGCAGCAAGACCCGCGGTTCTAGCCCTTCCATAACGAAGTCGAAATCCGCCTTTTCTTGAAGGATGCGAAAAAACAGGCCTTCCAGCAATTACCTCACCTATATATTTTGTAGAAGGTAGGATTTCAGGAATTTCTTCGGTTTTTTCTTTATCTTCACCGTTGATTTTATTTACAAAAATATCTAGAAAATCCCAGCCTTTCAGTTTTAGTTTTTTAACGTGTTTTAAGAGTTTAGGTGCCTTAAGACATAAACCTTCAGCTATGACAAGACATGCACCGCCTCTAAGACGGTTTGTTCCAACTCTTGATAAATCCCTATACCCCGTTACTTCTACATCCTCTGTACCCTCACCATTTATACATATTGGACAGTTTTTGATTATCTTGTGTATTTCGTCAACTGTAGGAGTATATTGCAGATGTTGTGCTCTTTTATAAAGAGGGATTTCTTCTTTGTACCTTTCTATTTCCCCTGATGTAGGTTTATATTTTCCGATCCCTAGTTCTCTTCTTACAACATCAGCAATAAGTACACTCATTGCTTGACCTGTTCCACCAGCACTCCTAATAGGTCCTGAGAAATAAAGATCGACATAGTTTGTCCCATCTCTGTTAAATCCTAACTTTACTTCTACTATTCCTTCAAGAGGAGCAACTAATACACCTTCTGTTAAAATAGCAAGCCCTGTTCGAATAGCCTGATCCAAAGCATCTTCGATTTTATTAAATTTATATGTATTTCCACTAACGATTTGCCTAGCAATTTCTAATGATACTAGCTCTCTGTTTCCAATTTTTTCGGTTGCCTTTCGTATTGTTGGAGCAATGCCTTTTGGACCTACAAGTTTTTCTACTCTTGAAGCAATATCTAATGCTTGAGGTATTTCTACCTCTAGTTCTGGGTCGAGACCTTTTTTCCGTGCTTTATTTGCAATAGAATAACATATATCAACATCATTCTGTAATCTGTTGAAATATGCATGCATTCTTGAGCTGGCAACAATATTTTTAGTTATATCCCCACCCATAGTTAGGCCTCTAAAAATGAACAATTTAATAATATACAAACGAGGTTTAAAGTTTTGTATTGTATGATGTCAGCAATAATAAGAAACCTCAATTGTTTAGACAGAGTTTGATGATGACGGTTTTGAATATCTCAAAATATTAAAAAATATTACATTTATATATTCAAACCTGTAAGAAATATATTATCAAAATCTGGATTTAACAAATTAAAATTGTATAATTTATAAAATCAAAACGTTTTCTTATTAAAATCCATCATTGAAACATTTCCGGTTTTTAGATTTGCAATGGGTAGTTTTGCAGGATCTGGAATGAAATTTAACATTTTTTGATATGAGGTCTGAGCTTGCCAACTGGAAGCATTTATCAGGGTTACTCCTCTATATTCACCAATCATAGCCAAGTGAACATGACCTGTAACAAATATATCAGGTACCTTATCTATTACCATATAATCTGAATGTTCTGGAGCAAGAGGAGTATATCCTCCATAGCTTGGTGCAAGATGATGTTTCTTTAACATTACTTTCATTATTTCAACTGGTTCATTATATTTCAGATGTTGAATGTTTGTAGCAAAATCAAGTAGACTTTGCCCATGATATGATAATATCTCTACACCATGTAAGGAAAAATAACACGGATTTCCAATAAAAGTAATATCTTTAGCTGAAAAAAGATCCTGTATCTCTTTTTCAAATGTTGGTTGTGGCTCTGCTGGTCGTACTGCATCGTGATTACCAGGTTGCATAATAATAGATATATGATCGGGGATTAGTTGTAGTTGATCAGCTAAAGCCTCATATTGTTTATACAAATCTGTTATTGCCAGTTCTTTATCTTGATCAGGATAAATACCTATTCCATCGACTACGTCTCCTGGAATTACTATATATTTTATATTACTAGCAACATCACTTTGTCTAGAGTTCCCAATTTCACCATTTATCCATCTTAAAAATGCCTGCCACTGTTTTTCCATAAACTCCTTGCTACCAATATGAATATCAGCAAGAAAGGCAGTACAAATTGGTATATTTGTTTTATGTCTCTCATTCTGAATACTAATATCTGGGAAAATGATGTTTTGAACTACAAGAATATCACCATTTTTACTGAGTTGACCTTTTATTCCTACCACTTCATCTAAAACTACTTCATTTGCCATCTGAAAGGTTTCACGGTTGTTTTTCAAGGAAATTGATGTAAAAGAACCTGTATCATCCTCGATTTCTATCAATTTATGACCATTTTGAGTTGTTCTGACCTCGTTAACTATACCAACTATTTGTATTTCCTTAATCCCACTCTTTTTAACCTTATTTATAGGGATGACGTTTGCCATTTCTCGTCTCTGATTTCTCAATAATTTTCGTAAAACATCATATCTATCAACAAATAATTTTACAAAATCTTTTGTAGTTCCTTCACAAGTACTTTTTCCAGTTACATCCTTAATTATTCTAATTTCAGCATCATATTCTTTTGATTTAGGTTTCCATCCCTTTACTTTTTTAATTTCTATTATTCGAGGTTTTGACATTTCATTTTTTTCTTCTTTTAATATATCTACTTGATAATTTTTGTTAATTTCACCATATTTTATCTCATTTTCCTCAATTGATATAACAGGTTTTACATCCATATCAAACAATGTTGAAAGTGCCCTTTTTTGTATTTTCTTTTTCTTTATTGAATCTTCTGAAGGCAATGGTATTTTCTTAAATTCTGTAGTTTGCTCAATATTTTTTATTTGATCTAGTGTTAAAACCAAAGGATATTCCTTTAGATTATTAGTTAAAAAGGAGGTGAATTTTTTAGGATCATCTTTGGATAATATGTATTTTAAAGTGTCAGGTTGAACGAATGTACCATGCTCCGAAAATGCATCAATTATTGATCTCATCCATCTATCCCACACAAAAATACAATACAGTATTCTGGAATAAATGTATGTAGAGGTAGGTTTTTAGAATTGCGGTTAAACAAATAATTTGGTATTTAATTAGATCGTAAGTACCTTGTATATAAAGATTTCTATAAAATAGGTTGAAAACTGTTAAAATTATTTGTTTATTTATATGGGGAAAATAAAACAAATAATATAAGAGTTTTTTAATCAATATTTTTCGAAAGAAATATAAATGATCATAACCTATTTATAAATATTATTAAAGGGAACCTTAAATGATAAGTATAAAGATCTACAAACAGGGTAAAGATGTGCTTATCGGTGCATGTGACGAAAATCTCATAGGGAAAAAATTTGTTGATGGAAAATTCCAGATAGATGTATCCAGGGAATTCTATGGCGGACAACGGGTAAATGTTGAAGTTTTCAAAAAATATCTTAAGGATGCAACAATTGCAAATCTTGTAGGAAAAAAAACCGTCAATTGTGCCATAAAAATGGATTTAGTAGATCCAAAATGCATTTTGAGGATAAAAGGCGTACCTCATGCTCAGATGGTTAGAATGATACTGTAGCTTGTTAAACATTTTTTATAATTTCATTTATTTTAGCAATTATTTTTTTATAATGAGTTCCCATCCAATAGATTTTATCACATTTTGGGCAAAACCAGAATGTATTATTATTTTTATAGATCTTTTTAAAGACCTTATCTCTAATTTCGTGTTTTTCAATTTTCTCAATAAGAGTATTACATAGAGAACACCTAGAAAAAATTGCTTCTTTATTAATCTGAATGCCATTTAAAACTTGCTTTAATTGAATATCTAAATCTGTTGAAGAAATCTTAATGACTTTTAAATTTTGTTTTTTTCCTCTACAAAATAGTTCCTTATCTCTTGTTACAATAATCCTTTTTTCTTTTTTTGCTATCTTTAATAATTCACTATCCTCCATCTCATTATCAGCATAAAACGTATTTAAACCAATAAGACGTAACCATTTTGCAAGTGAACCAAGCATTTGATCGCATAAAAATCTCATGTTTTCAGATTGTAATGAAGAAGAAGTTATTTTCATTTTTCATATTGATATACTAGTATATTGATTTAATATTTACATTAAATAGGGATATAAAATATATTATCAATATCAAGAAATAGGTAAATAAAAATGATTTTATAAGGAATGTTAATATTTTCAATTAACAATTCGAAGGAGATATAGAAATATGAAAGAAGGTTATTTACAAATAAAGATTGCTGAACTAAATGATAAATGTAAACAGATAGATCAGATGATTTCAATGGAGAAATCCAAAATTTTACTATTAAATGAACAGGTAGGGAGTTTTAAAGATTTTTTAAAAAAGTTAAAAGATATAGAAAGAATAAAAGAAGAGACCGTTAATCATATAAATAAGGAAAATGAAAAACTAATAAAAAATCAAATTGAAAAGTTATTAAATAAAACAACAAAAATTATTGAAACTACATTACAACAAAAAACACAAAATATCGATAAAACATTGGATTATTTACAAAAGCGAGAGAATGAAATAAATGAGCAGACCGAAGTGATTACCCAGCAAACAAAAGAAATAAACTTCCTTATTGAGCATAATAATCTTTTCATGATGAAATTAGCTAATAAAGGCATTCTTAATCAGAGAGAGATTGACGAAATGCATAGAAGATCAAGCAAAAAGGCCAAAATTGAATTAAAAAAATACTAAAAGATATTGTTCATAATCGTTTGTAATGAACTAAAATACCATTCTCTAAACTCTTAATAGTAACTATTTTTAAAGATATTAATTCATCTTTACTTTTTATTCCAAGTCCATCTGTCATTGTAGGAGTCATCTTACCACCAATAATTATTGGAGCGATATAGACATACACATCATCTACCAAACCATTTCTAAGAAAACTCCATATTACAGTTCCTCCACCTTCAACCATTAATGTTTTTATTCCACGTTTATGAAGAATATCTAACATTGTTTCTAAATTAATTAGTCCATCTATATCTTTCGGACATTCTATAACCTCAACATTATTATCAAATGTTTTATCGCATCTTTTGTTGGTTATAATATATGTTTTTGTTATCTGATTTACAACTTGAGAATCAATAGGAGTTCTACATTTTGAGTCAAGAACTATACGAATTGGTTGACATGGATTTTTTACATATTTTTCTTTAACGGTGAGTTTGGGGTTATCAGTAAGTATAGAACCTATTCCTACAAGAACTGCATCAAATTCATTACGTAATTTATACATTCTTTCAATATCTTTATCACAAGAAATTCTCAATTGTTTTCTATTTGGAAGAGCAATTTTACCATCAGCAGACATTGCACAATTAATAATTACATATGGTCTGTTCATGCTTTTTTCACTTTGGGTAAAGAGGACATTCTTTTTTGTTTTCAGGGCATATACCCTTATTTTTACATGCCGGTCCAGCTTTTCTAAAAATTGTAGGAGCCTTCTTTTTTACTTTATTTAGCATAAGATTTGCAAGTTTTCTTATTTCCCATTGGGCATGAAGACAACATCGGAGTTCAAAAAAATTTAGTAAAGATCGAGCATTCATTGTCACAATAATGTTTGTATAAGTAGCATTAGGAAGAACGTAACGTGAATCCTCTGCGGGTATATTCATCTCGATAAGTTTATTATATTGTTTCCATATAATATTCATAGTTTCTTTATAAGCTTTTTTCATTTCTTTGTTTTTAGCTATCTTCGGCGGAATTATATAATTAGGTTCTTTAATATTAACATAACGTTGACTTTGTTGTGCATAACTTGCGATACGATGCCTAACCAATTGATGTGTTAGAGATCTACTCACATCACTTATTGCAAAAGTAAAATTTGCATGTTCAATTACACTATTATGTCCTAGATCTAAAACATTTTCGAGTATTGCTTTCAATTCTTTATCAGAAGTTTTATCCAAATCTTCTGGTTTTGTTTTACTATGTGTTAATTTTGCAGCCAACGCAGGCATTTTCTCAGGATTAGGAGTAAAACCTATAAGTTTTACATTCATTTATAATTCCCATCTAACCATTATAACATAATACTTTTAATAGTTTTGATGTAAAATCCGATTATGTTCTTATGTTTACAAAATATAGAAGTATGATAGGAATAAAAACAATAAGCTTTTTAAAAGCTACAAGATTACACTGGAACATAACTTAAGATATTGGAAGGAGAAAAACTATGATAGCATTTATTATTACAACTATCTTATGTTTCATCACCTATCTACTTCTTACAACAGGTAGTGGAACAATAGGTTTTTGGAGTATAGAAGAAATTTTATTGGGACTCATCCTCTCTTTAATTGCTGGTTTTATAACGAGGAATGTATTCGTGAAAAAAGACTTTAGAATGCTGAATCCTTTAAGATGGATTATATTTATTGGATATGTTGTCGGTCCGTTCTTTGTTGGAATGGCAAAAGCAAACTTTGACGTAGCTTACCGAGTTATAACAGGTAAAATAAACCCAGGAATAGTTAAAATCTCACCAGGTTTAAAAACAGATCTTGGAGTAACGTTGCTTGCAAATTCTATAACACTTACACCAGGAACATTAACCGTTGACATCGATGAGGAATATAATGATCTTTATATACACTGGATAAATGTCAAAAAAGATACCCTCAAAGGAGACTCTGTTGATTGCAGATATATATGCGGAAATTTTGATAAATGGATTAGGAGGATTGCAGAATGATAGAATTTTACAATGAATATGTAATTGTTTTAATTGCTCTTCTGATTAGTATCACAATGGCGATTATAAGAGTTATTAAAGGACCAACGGCACCAGATAGAATAGTCGGTTTAGACACAATAAATACAATAGTAATTGTTGGAATGGTTGTTTTTGGAACTGCGTTTAATGAGATTATATATATTGACGTTGCAATTGTATATGCTTTACTATCTTTTATATCTACATTATATATTGCAAAATATTTGGAAGGAGGGGAGTTTTAGATGTGGTTTAATTTTTTTATTTATATCCTTCTTATGATAGGTGTTTTTTTCAACATTCTTGGAGGATTTGGGCTACTACGCTTTCCCGATGTATATACAAGACTTCATGCTGGTACTAAGTGTACCACATTTGGTTCAATTTTCATCACTGGATCAGTTATAATTCTTGGATTAAAAATGTGGTATCTTGGTAACATAGATGGTTCAATTTTAGCAATCCATACAGCTGGTGCATTAGTTGCTATATTGCTTACAAATCCAACAGGTGCCCATGCTATTGCTCGGGCTGCGCATAAAAGTGGTGTAAAGCCAGTTGATGCTGTTCTTGATAGTTTGCAAAATAAATCATTAAAACATAATGTAAATAAAAAGAAAATAAAAACTGAGAAAATGGAGGGGGGAAAGTGATACTAGAAGCAATTTACATATTAGTTCCTATATTAATTATAATAGCTTCAATATTCGCTGTTTTACTTAAAGATTTAATAGCTGCCGCTATTGCAGTTTCTGCTATGAGCTTATTGTTATCCCTAGAATTTTATATCTTACAAGCTCCAGATGTTGCAATAGCAGAAGCAGGTGTAGGTGCCTGTCTTACTACCGCTATTCTCATTATTGCAATAAGGGCTACAAAACGTATGGAGGATGAAACATAATGTCAAAGAGAAATATTTCTGCAGTAGTTTTCTTTATGATCATTGCAGTATTTTTCGTTTTTAGTGCTCTAATGATGCATCCATTTGGTGTTCCGGAAGAAACAGATATGGATGATGAAATAATAAAAGAAGCCCAAAATGAAACAGGTACAAATAATGGAGTTACCTCGGTTGTTTTTGATTACAGAGGTTTTGATACACTTGGTGAAGCAACTGTTTTATTTACTGCTGTTGCAGGAGTTATTATGGTTTTTAGGAGGTTAAAACAATGAGCGGAATGTCTAAAATCGTCAGAACAATCTCAAGTATCGTATTTCCCCTCATTATTATTTATGGATTATATATAATATCTCATGGACATCTTACTCCAGGTGGTGGTTTCCAAGGAGGAGCTGTTGTTGCATCTGGATGTGCAATGATTCTTGTTGCATATGGATCTATTTGGACAATTAACAAGATGAAAGAGAAAAACCTTTCTCTCCTTGAAAGTATTGGTGCTATCTGTTTTATTCTTCTGGCATTTTTTGGTCTTGGTTTTGGTGCAGTATTTTTCAATAATTTCTTAGTTGGCTCGAACTTTTTGTTTGGAACTATTCCATATTTCGGATCTACTATCGCTGATATCAACACCGGTGGAGTTGTACCTTTGATGAATTTTGCAGTCGGAATAAAAGTGATTGCTGGTTTATTTGCAATTGTTCTGGTTATGGCCCATGCTAGTAGTACCAAGGAGGGAAAGAAATGATATTCAATATTCCTTTCATTGCAGTTTCTGCTCTAATTTTAATAGGATTATATGCAGTCATCTTCAGAAGAAATTTAATTAAAATGGTTATAGGAATCACTCTTATTGAGAGCGGGGTTAATCTATTCCTGATTACACTTGGATATAGAGAAAATAGTGTAGCACCTATATTTACCAACCTTCCATCAGGAACAATCGTTCCAGAGGGTATGTCTTTTCCGGTACCTCAGGCATTAACTCTAACAAGTATTGTTATCGGTGTTGCTGTTCTTGCTTTAATGTTATCACTTATTATTCATATTTATAGACATTATGGTACATTAGATGCTAGAGAGATTGGAGGTAGAGAAGAATGAATATAATTGATTTTCTTTTGCAGCATTCCCCAGCTTTAATAGTTGCTATTCCACTTCTCGGTGCGTTTCTTACTCCTCTAATTAGCAGAATCAACAGTAAAGCAAGAAATATTTTTGTCATATTAACTCTTGGTTTAACAACATCGATTGTATTTTTACTTGCAAATGATGTTTTTGCAGGTAAGATACATACCTATGTTTTCGGTTCACAAAACCTGGCATTTCCAATTGTGAGAATCCTATTCGAAGTAGATGCACTGAGCGCTTTCATGGCAATCATAGGGACCATATTGGCACTAGTTGCAGTAATCTATTCTTGGGCATTTATCAAGGAAAATACAGGGCTTGATAAATTTTATACTTTGATTCTTTTGATGACTGCAGGTATGTTTGGTATGATGCTTACCGGAGATATGTTTAACCTCTTCGTATTTCTGGAAATAACATCCATTGCTTCCTGTGCATTGATTGCTTTTTGGACTAATAAAGGAAAATCAGTGGATGCAGGTTTTAAATATATTGTTATAAGTACCATTGGTGCTCTCTTCATTCTATTTGCAATTGCCTTACTTTATGGACAATATAATGCCTTGAATATAGCAACTCTTGCAAATGTGATACAGTTCTCATTTTTAGATAAAATCGCACTTGTTTTACTTATAGCAGCATTTGCAATGAAGGCAGGTATCGTACCTATGCATATGTGGCTTCCAGACGCATATAGCAAAGCTCCAGCTTCTGTTACTATTGTATTGGTTGGTGCAACACAGGCAAGCCTTTACGGTGTTTTTAGAGTATGCTTTACACTTTTTGGAAATACCATAAATCTTACTCCTGTCTCTATCGGATGGATTATTGTATTATTAGGTCTTATCACAATGCTGCTAGGGGTTGCTATGGCCTTGATACAATCTGATTTAAAACGGCTAATAGCATTTAGCGCAGTTGCAGAAATAGGTTTTATGTTTCTTGGTATTGGTGCAGGGCTTACTGTTTTAGGAAATACTGAAATGATGGCTACAATTGGACTACCTGCGATGAGTGGAGGAGTTTTTCATATAATGAATGATGCATTAGATATTGGATTGTTGTTCCTTGTTGCAGGAGCAGTATATTATGCAACGAGGGAAACCTCTCTAGATAAATTAGGAGGACTTGCACGAAATATGAAATATACTACTATATTTTTCGTCATAGGTCTTTTTGCAGTTTCAGGTATACCTCCTATGAATGGATTTGCTTCTAAACTGTTAATCTATGAATCAACCTTCCAGCTTAATCCAATACTATCAATCGTTGCAATACTATCAAGTATTATGCTTCTTGCCGTTTTTATTAAAGTATTTCACTCTGCATTCTTGGGACCAGTTATACCAAAATTTAAAGACGTGAAAGAAGTACCAAAAAGTATGCTAATAGCCATGGGTATTTTTGCATCGATAATAATAGTATTCGGCCTATTTCCAGAACTTGTTATTAGCAATATAGTAGAACCTGCAGTAAATTCCCTAGTTAGTTATGGAGATTATATAAGAGAAGTTATTCCTACATTCACAGGAGGTATCTAAAGAATGTCAATTTTAGAAACATTATTAGAAACGTTTCAAACAGGTAGTGGTTTTTGGAATCCAATCGTTTGGATAATTGTAGTATTAGTGGCATTTCTTATAGCTTATATTCTAAGAGGTTTTGGTAATAAGAATTACAAAAAGGGGACTGAACAAGTAAAATCATTTCTTTCAGGAAATCCGGAATATGAAAAAGAGAAAATGCATGTGAAAGGTAGCAATCTCTTTTGGGGTTTTACAGAATCACTGAAATGGATTTTCGATATTCTACATAAAATGCATACAGGAAACATTAGCGATTACATTCTTTGGTTTGTTATAGTTATGGCCGTTCTTTTCTTACTTGTGGGGCTGATGTAAATGGATTTTATAGAAATATCTCAAATAGCATTAATAATGATAATTGGAACAATAGGTCTTGCATTATTTGGAATATTTTTTGGGCTATTTTATAAGGGTATTGACCGTAAGTTATCTGCGCATATGCAAGGTAGAATAGGACCTCCTATTAGACAACCTTTCCGAGATGTAATAAAGTTATTTACCAAGGAAAACATAATTCCTGAAAACGCCGTACCATGGGTATTCAATCTAGCTCCATTAATAGGACTAGTTGCCACTATATCAATTCTTCTATATTTACCTCTTGGAGGATTTCCCCCCTTACTCTCAAACATGGGAGATTTAATTTTAATCCTATATCTTCTGATTATACCTTCTATTGCAATGGTAATAGGAGGTTTTGCATCTGGATCTCCTTATGCAACTGTCGGTGCTCAAAGAGAAATGGCAACAATGATAGCGTATGAATTCCCATTAGCAATTATAATTATTAGTATTGCATGGAAACTAAGTCTTGAAGGTGTAACAAACGTTTTTGCATTATCATCTATAGCATCTGCACCAATATGGAACAGTGCAGGCCCTATAGGATTTATCGGTTTTATCATACTGTTGCTTACACTCATAATTGTAACTCCTGCTGAGCTATCTAAAATACCCTTTGATTCGCCAGAAGCTGAAACAGAGATTGCAGGCGGTATCCTTGTAGAATACTCTGGGAGAAATCTAGCAATGTTTTATTTAACCGATGGAGTTAAAACAATAGTCATGGCATCACTTATTGTTGCATTATTTTTCCCATATAATCTATCACCATTAATTGGTTTTGGAAGCTACCCTGCATTTGCTGTTGATATTGTGTTTTATTTATTGAAAGTATTTCTTGTGATTTTATTTTCAGTTACATTAATTAGAGTTGCAGTTGCCCGATTAAAAATAGATCAAATTGTTTATACTTACTGGGTTCCTCTAACCCTATTAAGTCTTGTCGGACTGATATGCATAATGTGGGATCAGACAATAATGGCAAATTTCGGCTTAAACCCAGTATTTGAGATGCTTGGATTGATATAGAGAATATTAAAATATTACTCTATTTCTCATATTCTTTTCACATCATAACTATCTTAAGGTAGTTAATTATTCAGGGAAAATGAATAAAACATGGTGAGATACAATAATTCAGAAGATGCTTTCGTATGGTTATTTCTTATCATTCCAACAATATTTATAATAATTGGACTTGTGTTTTTTTCATATCCTTTATTAGGTGGAATAGAAGTTATTCTCCCCCTGCCCCTTTTTATAGGATTAATTCTTCTAGGATTTGGTTCATTTCTAAATAAAGATAAAATAACCAATAAACTGAAAATTGCAGGATGGGCGGTATTTTCATTTTACTGGTCAACACAAATAAACTCTTTATATTTTGCAGAGCAAGGAGATTTTATCAATGCTTTTCTATGTATAATTGGAATTTATGTTCTTTTCTATATAGCTTATCATGAATGGTTATCACTAAAAAGAAATGAAAAAGTTGAATGTATAAATTGGATTGCTGGGGCAACTGCCATTGCTGGATTAATATATTCAATAATTGAACTTACTCCATTAGCAATATGGCTTATTGAAATAGTAGCAGCTCATAGTGGCTGGCTTCTAAATATTTTTACAGGTAATGTTATAGTAGATGGAAGATATATCTCTTATAATCTTGCGCATATTAGAATAATATTTGCCTGTACTGCAGTACAATCAATGGTTCTTTTTGTAGGTATGATTTTGCCATTAAAAAAAGTTAATAAAAAGAGGAAATTATATGGTTTGCTTGTAACAGTAATTCCAATATACTTTTTAAACCTAGTAAGAAATGCAAGCATTACATATCTTGTTGGAATTTACGACAATGACTTTTTCAATATTGCACATAATATAATAGGTAAAGGTGGTAGTCTTATAGCTTTAGTAATATTGCTATTAATTGCAATCAAAATTATACCAGAAGTATTTGATGAAATAATAAATCTTACATATCTTTATAAGAGAAAAGGACCCATTGAGATTACCATTAAAAACCTCTTTGGAGAAAAAAATAAATGATTATTGCTAAAGGCACTATCATATGGATTTTAATCCCCTTTACTATAGGTTTATTTTTTTTAGCTTTTTATATCAATTACCAAATGGATATTAATGGTCTTTTTCTATTGGCATCGTTTATTATGTTTATACTCACTGTTTTTTTTATCATATTCTTTAGAGATCCTGTTAGAGATATCGGAAATGGGGTAGTTGCTCCTGCTGACGGGCGGATACAACAAATCTTTCAATCTATGGATAGTATCATTGGAGAATGTACAATTATTTCTACATTTATGAATTTGCATAATGTCCATGTGAATCGTATGCCTTTAGATGGATTGATAATAGATGTCGTTCATATCTTTGGGTCTCATTTTCCAGCCTTTAAAAAAGAATCTAAAATAAATGAACGTGTGATAATCACAATTGATACAGAGATCGGAATAGTAAAACTTATACAAATAGCAGGAACATTAGCGCGACGGATTGTTCCTTATATAAAGAAAGGAGATGAGCTGAAAAAGGGAGAAAAGATAGGAATAATAAGGTTTGGATCACGTGTAGACATTTACATACCATCCAAAAAGATTAAAAATTTAAACGTTAAATTAGGAGACAGAACAAGGGCGGGGGAGAAAAGTATTGCAGAAATCAATGATTAATCTATTATCTATTGCTGATATTGTATCTATTTCTAATTCCATTCTTGGCTTTCTTTCAATTGTCATGATTTTTTTAGGTGAAACATATATCTCGTTTTCCTTAATTTTATTGGCACTACTTGCAGATGGTTTAGATGGTATTGTAGCAAGGAAAACAAAACATAGTGATATAGGAGAATATATGGAGGCTATGGCAGATATGATCTCTCTAGGTATTGCCCCCTCAGTTTTTGTTTACAGGAACTATATCAATAATATTATAATTTCAGAAAGTATCTATTGGCATAGTTTACTTGTTATCATTTTAATTGTATTCTTATCATTTAGTATTATTCGTCTTGCATCCTTCCACATAATAAGAGAAAAAAAATTTTTTATCGGTCTTCCAGCATCAGCAAGTACCATCATAATAATAATCCTAACATATTTAAACATTGAATTTACATATATATTTCCAGTTATCTTGATAATATCTCTTGCAATGATATCATATGTTCGTTTTCCAAAACCCACACTTAAAATAAATGCCATCGCAACAATATTTATCATTTTTACAATAATTATTGATAAAAATTTTGATGGTGTTTTCCCTAAATTATTATTTTTATTGACTATTTTTTACGTACTAGGTGGTCCAATTTATTTGTTGAAGAAAAGATAATCCTTAAAATTAACTATATAAGTTAAATTTTCAAGTAAAAAACCAATAAAAACATTTCTAAACAAAAAATACATTACATATTATCTACATGGATGATATACCAAAGATTGGCATTACTGGTATGCCTAAGGTTGGAAAAACACGATCTCTATTAAAGATTATAGAATTCCTGGAAACGGCAGGATATAAACTAGAAGGGATGATAACAGAGCCGATCATGAAAAAAAATGAACGTGTTGGCTTCTACGTAGAAGACTGGCTTACCCATGAAAGAGAGGTTTTTGCCCATATTGATTTTGATGTAAAATATAAAGTTGGTAAATATGGAGTGGATGAAAGTGTACTAGAAAAGATTGGTGTACCTGCCATTGAAAAGGCAATTTCAGACGACAATATTCACATCATTATAATTGATGAAATAGGAAAAATGGAGATGCTTTCAGAAAGATTCTGTGAGGTAGTAATAGAAGCTTTAGACTCAGACAAACCAATAATTGTAACCCTTCATAAGAAATCAAGAACACCTCTTTTACAGGATGTTAGAAGACGTGATGACATAAGAATTTTAGAAGTTACTCCTGTTAATAGAAATTTACTTCCATATAAAATTGAAAAGATTATGAAAGAAAAATTACCGCCTATTTTCTGATTATGAGTATTTTGCAAGACACTGAATTAATAAGTGAAGGAGAAACAGAAATTTTAGTTTTTAAAAAGAAGAATTCTAAGAAAGGCCCTGGTTCAAAGGATAAAGTACCTTTTTACAATCCATCTATGGAACTAAATAGGGATCTATCTATATTATTAAATCAATGGATTATTGATAATAGTAAGATGAATATTAATATTTTAGATGGTCTTGCAGCATCAGGAATACGTGGGATCAGACTAGCTAACGAATTGCAAGGTGATTTTGATGTCACCATTAATGATTGGAATGAGGATGCTTATAATTTGATTAAAAAAAATATTAAAAAATGCAAATTAAAAAATGTAATTGCCGTAAAAAAAAATCTTAATACTCTACTATCTGATATGAAATTTCATTACATAGATATTGATCCATTT
>Ga0209635_10001422_pt1 | contig 17756 bp, 22 predicted proteins | sample DeeMarSWOR230_32_FD_187463 | JGI IMG/M metagenome (GOLD analysis project Ga0209635, IMG submission 187463) | Marine sediment microbial communities from White Oak River estuary, North Carolina - WOR-2-30_32 (SPAdes) (version 2) | ecosystem: Environmental > Aquatic > Marine > Intertidal zone >... | reverse complement strand
GTTTGTTTCTTTTTTTTGGGCGCAGAGGGTGAGAACCGGGGCCGGGGTCGTCTGAAGCATGAGAATTGAGTGGGATTGAGACCTTTCGCTCAGGGAGGAGCCACTGCTTCGGATTTCAGGCGTGCTGGAGATGTGCAGACAGGTGACAGAGCGCAGAGATTGACGGACGGCTGAGAAATCTGCAGGCTTGATGCGTGATGCAGATAAATGTTGGTTGATATTACTGATTCCGGGAACCTTAGAATCCACTCCGGAAAGGAGGTGAGGAAAAAAGGGGTGGAACGATGCAGGTTACAGACCTTTGCAATCGGCGGTGAGGTTGTGTCTGCGTACCGACGTAATAACTATGTTTTTGTGAGGTGTATTATGTGTAAGAGATTAATTTGTTTGGTAAGTTTTGTTTTGGTGCTATGTGTAAGCGGCGAAGCGATTGGTCAAGCAGAGCGTACTGAGATGCTGCTGGCTCAGTCGTGGCGTTTTGAGAAGGGTGACCCATCCGGCGCGGAACAGCCCGGTTTTGATGATTCTTCGTGGCGTACTGTGAGCGTGCCGCACGACTGGAGCATTGAAGATTTGGAAGGGCAGAACCATCCTTTTGACCCTGATGCAATTAACAGTTTTGATGTTGGCTATACGGTCGGCGGGACGGGATGGTATCGCAAAGCTTTTACCGTTCCTCCTAAACTCCAGGGCAAACGTTTCCATTTACAGTTTGACGGCGTTTATATGAATGCTGACGTTTGGCTCAATGGCCAACACCTGGGCAATCATCCCTACGGCTACACCAGCTTCTGGTATGACATCACAGACAAAATCAAGTTCGGCCACGAAAACATCTTGGCCGTCGAGGTCAAAAATGAGGGCAAAAATACCCGGTGGTATTCGGGTTCGGGCATATACCGTCATGTTTGGTTAACAGTTATGGAATCCATCCACGTTGCACATTGGGGCACTTATATAGTTACACCGGAAGTCAATAAATCATCCGCCAAAGTCCAAGTTAGAACCCAAGTAGTCAATGCTACTGAACAGCAAAAAACAGTTACCATTAGAACAAGAATTCTTGATTTGAAGGGTTTTGAAACCTCTAAAACTGAAACAAATCAGACGCTGCAACGCAAGTCCTCCTCTGAATTAAATCAGATATTGCGGGTGAAATCACCTAAGCTTTGGTCAACGGAGTCACCCGTTCTCTACACGGCTGTAACCGAGCTTCTCGAAAAACTCGTCCTCACTCTTGGAAAGGTAACCAAGGCGGGGCATGTTTATCGTCACGACTCCCACTGAGCCGGTCGAGTCTCCCGAGCCGAATAGCCCGCCCGTCACGTTTCTCCTCAGTTCCGCCAACTCGAGACGGAGATGGCAGCACATCGAACGAACGTCACTCGGCCTCAGGTCGCTGTTGATGAAGTTCTGGAAGTAGGGAAGCCCGTACTTCGCGGTCATCTCGAACAGCGCCGACGAAATACCGTTGTCCCACTCGAAGTCCTTGGTCAAGCTGTAGGTGGGAATTGGGAAGGTGAAAGGTCGCCCGTTCATGTCGCCTTCCATCATGACTTCCATGAGCGCGCGGTTTATCATCTCCATTTCTTCCGTGTATTCCTCGTAAGTTTTCTCGCCCAGCTTGCCGCCGATTGTCACGTGCTGGCCCGCGAGGTCCTCCGGAACGGTCAGGTCGAGCGTGATGTTCGTGAACGGCGTCTGTCCGCCCCAGCGCGAGGCGATGTTGAGGTTGAACACGAAAGTCTGCATCGCCTGCTTTATCTTTCTGTAGTCGAGCTCATCCTTGCGAACGAACGGTGCGAGCAGGGTATCGACGGAATTGAAGGCCTGCGCCCCGGCCCACTCATTTTGCAGGCTGCCTATGAAGTTCGCCATCTGTAGCAGAGCGGTGTCGAGATGTGCCGGAGGCCTAGACGCAACCTTGCTCGGGACGCCGTTGAATCCCTCCGCCAAAAGTTGGCTAAGAGACCAGCCTGCGCAGTAGCCTGTTATCCCCATACCCAAGTCGTGTACGTGGAAATCTCCGTGAGCGTGCGCATCCGCGACCTCCATGGGGTAGACCCTGTCGAGCGTGTAGTTCGCAATCACCGAGCCAGCGATGTGAAGCAGCAGGCCTGAAAGGGAGTAACCCACATTGCTGTTCTCCCTGACCCTCCAGTCCTGCATGCCCAGATAATCGTCAACAATGTGTTCAACTTCGAGGAACGTGGATTTGAGCTTCCTCATCTCCTCGTGCTGCTTTCGGTAGAGGATGTATGCTTTTGCCGTCTTTGCATGGCCTTTCTCGATCAAAACTTTTTCTACCACGTCTTGGATGTCCTCAACGTTCGGGATCTCGCTGGCGTATTTTTCTTCCAAAACTTTCACAACTTCATTAGAAAGCCTTTCCGCTATTCTCCTGTCTCGCCCGCCAACCTCGACCGCAGCTGCGAAAATAGCATTCGTGATGCGCTCTTGGTCGAAATCCACTACCCTGCCGTCGCGCTTAAGCACTTTTTTGATAATCTCACTCATATTGACTTCTCCCCTTACGCTCTCGCTAGTTTACAAAAAACGCTCAATCTGTCAAAGTGCTCACAATGCAAGCAAACACTGAGATTTCTTCTGTCCAGAGAGTCAATTCTCGCACAGCCTGCTCTATTAAAGAAATTGTATTGTTCCCTATCAACAAATTCGACCGCTCCCCCCACATCATCATGCTTCAGCAGCTCTGCCATTTTTCTAAATCTCTCGGCCACTATTCTTTTGTCTCGCAAGCTGACTTTTTTGATGATTCCGCTCATGTTGATCTCGCACCTCTCACCTTACATGCTTGGAAGTTGGGGGCGATTTGCTTCTGAATCTCCTGAAGAAATCCGAGCGAGCAAGGTACAATGTTAGAATATTTCTCATCCACGTGCGAATTATTGGACTTGAACTGCTGGAGGCAATATTTTTTAGCGTTTTTTATCTGCTGGGTGATGAGCGTGATATCGTCTTTGCTTGTGAGCCCCGGCACCACCGTGGTCCTGAACTCGTAATTGAATCCGTTTGAACTTCGGAGCAACTCGATGCTTTTTTTAACCTCTTCCAGTGCCCCGTTTGCTTGGATACCGATTGCCGCTTGGTACTTGTCCTCAACGAGAGGTGCTTTCACATCCATCGCAACGTAATCAACGAGGTGTTTTTCGAGCAGTTCCGCCAGCATTTTCGGGTTCGAGCCGTTCGTGTCGAGCTTGACGCTGTATCCCAACTTTTTCACTTTTTCCAGAAAACTCGGTAGCTCTGGGTGAAGGGTCGGTTCGCCGCCGGTTACCTCTAATCCGTCCAACCAATCCTTATTTTTCTCCAAATATTCCAAAACTTCTTCCTCGGGTATGGACGGCAAAGCTTGGTGGTTCAAAACTAGGTCTCGGTTGTAACAAAAACCGCACCTAAAATTACACCCACCAACAAATACGATAGCAGCGATTTTTCCGGGGTAGTCGAGTAGAGAAATTTTTTGTAGCCCTTTAAGTTCCATTCTTAGTCACCCGACCAATAGTTCTTACCGATAGTTCGTTACTCTATGTGTAACAACAATTATTTATATGTTACGCTAAATGTAACACACACAGCAAGGTGACCATAATGAGAGTGCTAAGAAGGAGCAAAGCTACTGAGGTCCTGCTCGAGTTGCTAAAGGGCCCCAAGCACGTGAGGGAGTTGCAATCCAAGGTCGGCGGTAGCGCCTCAACGCTGGAGCTGCGCATCCATGAACTTTTAAAAGAGGGATGGATTCGCTACGAGGAATCGGATGTCTGGCCCTTTAGAAAGGTCCTGAGATTGACAGATCGCGGTGCGGAAGTGGTGAAACTCTTAAAGCTCGAGGGCGGCTTCTTCGGGGCCGCTGAAAGGGCGATTAAGAAGTTCGCCTTATCAGGGGACCGGGCAAGACGCCTCCTAACGCTATTGCACGCCATGGGTGGGAAGGTCGAGGGAGGTATAAGGCTCCAAAAGTTGCTCTTCCTATCGAAACACGAATTTGGGCTCAACGAATTTTCATACCAATTCGCCCCGTATGCACATGGGCCGTTCTCGGAAGAAGTTTTAGATGATGTGACGGGGCTCGTGAGCATGAACTTGGTGAAAGTCGAAGGGAAGGTCGTTGAAGCGGGCGACGGGGTTGTGGAGAGGAGCTATAGGTTGACGACTAAAGGGGAGAAAGCGGCGAAGAAAATTTATGACAAGTTGCCAGGGGCGACAAAACGGTCCCTGCAATCATTGAAGCGGTTCAACGAGATGAAGTTAGTCGAGCTACTTCGTTATGTCTATTCCAAGTATCCGAAGGAGAGCACCGGTTAGTAATCCCTGCCACAAGCTGTTACAAATAAGCAAAAAATGTGGTTCAACTCAGGCGCGCACCAAAATGGCGGCCCGCTCACGATTGTATCGCCAGTCAGAAGCCAAACTCCCTTTTCTCTTGTAGTACTTGGCCAACTTCTGAATCTCGGCCTCAACCACCTCCAGAGCGCGCTTGGTCCCGAAATCCTTCGGGTTGCGGGCGAGGTGGCCGTAGAGTGGCACCGCTTTTCGAATTTTATTCATGAGATCCTCAGGTATCTCGGGCTTCAGGCCGTGGGCATCGAGTATTTGCTGTAAACCCTTTCCCGTCGCCCCCTCAACACTCGGCACGGCATGCTGGTCACGCATGATTATGCCTATCCTGCTCGGAGGGACACCCTCCTTCGCCAGCTTCACCACGAGCTCTTCAACTTCGTTGGCTGGTAGCTCACTCAGCCTTGCGCCCGGACGTCTCCTTTGCTCGCTTGCCATTCGTTCACCCACGAACTTTCTCTCTTTGTTTGTACCACTTGAAAAATGCTTCGATTGCACGAGCTCGATGAGAAAAGCGGTTTTTCTCGTTCATTGACATTTCAGCAAAAGTCCTGCCGTCGCCCTCGCTGGCTACGAAGATAGGGTCGAATCCAAAGCCACGCGTGCCACGAGTTTCGAGCGCGATTGTGCCCTCAACTTTCCCTATGAAGACCTCGGGTTTCTCACCAGTCTCGCAGTACCCGACGGCAGACCTGAACTCGGCTCGTCGATCTTTTTCCCCGCTCATAAGCTTCAGCAAGCCCTCGTTGCCCAAAGTTCGAAAAACGAAATTGGAGTAGGGTCCCGGGAAACCTCGAAGAGCTCGAACGAATAATCCAGCATCCTCGGCGAAGCAGGGTTGTCTGAGCAAGGCGCATGCTTGCTGGACGCTCGGGCGCACAACTTGCTCGAGCTCGTCAGCTTGAATCTCGATGTAGGGTGTGTCACTGTGCTCGAGCTCAACGCCGTGCTTCAGCGCGATTTCGCTCACCTCCTCGAACTTGTGGCGGTTACTCGTGGCGAAAATTAGTGCCATGCCCGCTCCTCCTTGGGTACGTAACGCCCCCGACGCTCAATTTCTTCAACTCGCTTGATCACTTCGTTTGCCCCCTCGCCGAATTCTCGCTTGTAGCCAGATAAAACCGCGCGGTAAGCCTCGTCGGTAATACGAAAATGGATACTTTGAAGGGCGCGCCTGAGCAAGTGCAGATCCACCCCGCGAGCTTCGAGCGAGGGATTGTATTCACCCAGCCCAAAGTCGATGAAGTAGACTTTGCCTCCTCGGGTCAGAATCATGTTCGATGTCGTCAGGTCACCGTGCACGATGCCGGCGCGGTGCAACTTAGCGACTTGTCTGCCTATTAGCTTGCATAATCTACGCCTCGCCGAAGATTCCAGTTTGTCGAGCACCAGCTTGACCTGCTTGCCTTCGATGAACCCCATCACGATCCGCATGCCCACGCGATCGACCTCAAATATCGTGGGGGTGGGCGTCCCGGCTTTTTTTGCATCTGCGAGCAACTTTGCTTCGAGCGCGGTTCTAGACTCGCGCAGCTGTTTGTCCAATTCAGAAACACGGTAACGCTTCGAGATGCGGTGCTTAACGATGACCCTGTTTTTACCTGCGCGGTAGAGCACGCGCGAAAAGTTCTCAAGGTAGAGATTTGCCTCAGCTCCTTTTTTAAATAACACCATATCCCACCACCTACCACCGCTATTGACTTACATTTATAACCTAAATGAAATCACCCTTTGCGATAGAGGTGGCTATCTAGGCTACCAAGTCTGACCTGCCGCCGTCTAGGTTTTCGGTAGGGGTGGTTTTTAAGGAGAAAAATACAGTTCGTTATTAACACTTGTCGTCAACTGATAGTGGGGGAAAAGTGAGGCGGAAGCGTAGGTACATCGCGTTCGAGCTCATAGGCGAGGCAAGCAAGAGGGACATCTCGTGGACAATTAATCACGTTTTACATACCCGCAAAATGGAGGTCGACAAAACGATGCGGAAGCTCGTACTTTACGACATGGACTCGCGACGAGGCCTGCTACGTTGCGGTCATAGGCAGGTCAACGAGGTCAAGGCAGCGATGTTGAGCATTAAGAATATCGGCGGTAAAGAAGCATCGTTCGTGAGTTTGGGCGTTTCTGGCACGATAAAGGCAGCGAAGAGGAAGTTCTTGGGGCCCGCTTAAACAAAGTATTAATAAATGCTCTTGCTTAGAAGATACAGTCACGATCATCAATAAACAAGGTGTAAATGCATGGCTTTTGTGCCACCTGGAGCCGGCTACGATAGGGCGATTACCATCTTCAGCCCAGATGGTAAACTATTCCAGGTTCAGTACGCCCAAGAGGCTGTGAAGCGGGGCCTGACAGCCTTGGGCATCAAGGTAAACGAAGGAGTGGTTTTGGCTGCGGAAAAAAGAGTTCGGAGCAAACTAGTGGAGGAAGTGTCAATCGAGAAGATATTCCAAGTGGACGAGCATATCGGAGCTGCAGCTTCTGGGTTAATCGCTGACGCTCGCGTGCTGATCGATCACGCGCGCATCGAGGCGCAGATTAACCGGTTGCGCTACGATGAGCCGATTAGCGTGCAGGCGCTGGCGAAGCGCATCGGCGATATCAAGCAGCTCTACACCCAACATGGCGGCGTCAGACCCTTTGGGGCTAGGCTGCTAATTGCTGGCGTCGACATGAAGAGCGCTCACCTCTTCGAAACCGATCCCAGTGGTGTGGTTGCAGCGTACAAGTGCCAAGCAATCGGAGGCGGAGCCTCAACGGTCACGGAGTTCCTCGAGCGCCGCTATGAAGAGAAGATGTCGCTCAAAGACGTGGTTATCCTCGCTCTAGAGGCGCTGCGAACTGTGATCGAGGAGGAACTTGACCCCGACAAAGTAGAGATGGCAATCATCCCGAGCAAGACTAAGCGTTTCGAGAAGTTGGGTTCCGAAGATTTGGCTAAATACATAAAACAAATGAGTCCCAAGCCGCCAGCCAAGCCCGCCAAGGAGTAGCGGGTTATGGTAAGGCTTGAAGATGCAGTCATCGCTAAGATGTCTAGCCATGACACGGCTTTTGAAGTACTTGTCGATCCTGAGTTAGCCCTCGCTCTAAGAACGGGAGAAGAGGTAGACATCCATAGTATGCTCGCCATAGACAAAATTTTCAAGGACTCCAAGAAAGGCGAGGCGGCATCTGAGGAAATGATGCAGAAGGTCTTCGGCACGCTCGATGTGTTTAAAATCGCTGAACAGGTGATCCGAAAGGGCGAGGTTCAAGTGACCACCGAGCAGCGCCGCAAGATGCGCGAGCAACGGAGGCGACAGGTCGTGGCTCTCATCTCGAAGCGGGCGATAAACCCCCAGACGGGCCTACCCCATCCACCCGCGCGAATCGAGAGCGCACTAGTTGAGGCAAGGGTACATGTTGACGAGTTCAAGAGCGCCGAAGAACAACTCCCCGGCATCGTAAAGGTACTGCTACCAATTATCCCCCTAAAGTTCGAGACGCGAAGAATCGCGATCAAAATTCCCGCAAGCTACACTGGCAAGGCCAACCGAGTGGTAAGAAACTTCGCCACCGTCAAGCAGGAACAGTGGTTAAATGATGGTTCTTGGGCCGTGGTCGTGGAGATCCCCGCCGGCATCCAAGGGGAGTTCTTCGACAAGCTTAACGATATGACCCGGGGCGAGGTCGAAACGAAGGTGTTGTAAATGCTTCACGTTCAAAATCGCGAACTGGTAGTGCCCGGGCAGCTAATCGCCGAGGGAGACTACCGGGTGTACGAAGGCGCGTTTCGGGAGGGCAAGCAGATCTACGCATCGGTTGTGGGTCTCGCGGACGTGCGTGGGCAAAATATCCGAATCATTCCACTGCAGGGAGGCTACATCCCGAAGCAAGGCGATTTGGTGATAGGGGTGGTTGTAGATTCCCACTACTCGGGATGGATTCTCGACATAAACTCACCTTATACTGGAAATCTTTTTGTTTCAGATTTGCTGCGGCGAAAAGTCGATCTAGTCCGCGAGGATATCAGCCAATACTTAAGTATGCGAGATGTGGTGATCGCGGGGGTCAAAGATGTGAACGAGCGCATGCGGGTTCAGCTTGAGGCGGGCGAACCCGGGATGGGTCGGGTTGAGGGGGGAAAACTGGTTGAGATTTCACCTATGAAAATCCCCCGCGTTATCGGACGAAAGGGCTCGATGCTCAAAACCCTTCAGAATGTTGGTCAGTGCAGGATCGAGGTCGGACAGAACGGGCGGATAATGATTTGGGGAAAGAACCCGCGTATGACCAACGCCATCATCGAGGCCGTACTCATGATCGAGCGCGAGGCGCATACTTCTGGATTGACCGATAGGGTGCACCTCATGCTTGAAAAAATAAAATCAGAAGGAGGAGAATGAATGGAAAAACCTGAAAAACTCATTGTGGACGGCAAACGGCTTGATGGTCGCGCGCCGGATGAGTTAAGGCAGTTGAAAATAGAGGCGGGCGTTTTGGAACGAGCAGACGGTTCGGCCTATGTCGAGCTTGGTGCTAACAAGGTGCTCGCGGCAGTCTACGGGCCGCGGGAGATGCATCCACGCCACCATCAGCAGCCTGATATGGCGGTACTGCGATGCCGCTACAACATGGCCCCATTCTCGGTGGATGAGCGAAAGCGTCCCGGGCCAGATAGGCGCTCGGTGGAGATATCTAAGGTGACACGAGAGGCCCTTGAGCCAGTTGTTTTCTTGGAACTATACCCGAGATCGGTCATCGATGTTTTCATCGAGGTTCTGCAGGCCGAGGCTGGGACGCGCACCGCGGGCATAAACGCTGCAGCCGTTGCACTGGCTGATGCTGGAATTCCGATGCGCGACATGGTCTCATCGGTCGCGGTCGGGAAGGTAGACGGTACAATAGTTCTTGACCCGGCCAAGGATGAGGACCAGTGGGGAACGACGGACATGCCGATAGCCATGATCCCTAGGAAGAAGTTGATTACACTACTGCAGATGGACGGCCACTTTACCGGGGAAGAGTTCAAGCAGGCTCTGGATCTCGCATTTAAGGGGTGCGAGCAGATATACGAAGCACAGCGGCGAACCCTAATGGAGAAGTACGCAATCAAACAGGGGGAATAAAACATGGACATGTATGGGATAGTTTCGAGCGTCAAGCGCGATTACATCGCCGACCTCGTGCGCCAAGGCAAGCGTGTTGACACCCGGATGTTGGACCAGTTCCGGGAGGTATCGGTTGAGGTCAGCCCAATCAAGAGTGCCCAAGGTTCGGCTCTCGTGAAGGTTGGGAAGACGCAGGTGCTTGCTGGCGTCAAGTTGGAGCACGCTGAGCCGTTTTCCGATCGGCCAGATAGCGGGGTGCTGATCGTCAACGCTGAGCTCTTGCCTTTAGCATCGCCCACCTTCGAGCCGGGGCGTCCCGATGAAAATGCGATCGAGTTAGCTCGCGTGGTCGATCGGGGCATACGTGAGTCGGAGGCAATCGATTTAGAAAAGCTGGTAATAAAATCTGGCGAGGATGTGTGGGCAGTATTCATCGACATTTACGCCCTCGACCACGACGGAAACCTGATCGATGCATCCGCGCTCGCGGCGATAGCGGCGCTCCTGAATGTAAAGCTGCCCGAGGACGAGGCGTGGACGCTGTCCGAGTTTCCGCTCCAGAAAAAGCCCGTGGCGGTGACCGTGGCGAAAATCAACGGCAAGCTGATGGTTGACCCGTGTCTGGACGAGGAAAGTGTGATGGACGCGCGAATAACCATGGCGACGATTGAGGACGGCAGCATATGTGCGATGCAGAAGGGCGGCATAGGGCACTTCTCGCGGGAGGAGCTAGAGCAGGCCTACGAGCTGGCCCGGGCGAAGGCAGCAGAACTTCGAGCAAAATTGGGGTGAACGTGTGCCTCGTACGAAGAAGATCGGTTCCGCGGGCAAGTTCGGTCCGCGCTATGGAACAAAGATTCGAAAGCTCGCCCTAGCGGTGGATAAAAAGCTCCAACAGCGCTACAAATGTCCGAGTTGCGGGGCGGTAAAGGTTAAACGCATTGGTACTTCGATCTGGCAGTGCGGACGTTGTGGAGTGAAGTTTGCTGGCGCGGCATACTCACTCTCAGCTCTGGCGCCCTCTGCCGAAATGAAAGCCTCTGGCGGAGTGGAGGAGAGTTAAGTGTTGAAGTGCAGCGACTGCGGAACGGTAATTGAGAAGCTCCCCGAAGGGCGCGTGCGATGTCCTCACTGTGGGTCCCGCATGCTGTACAAACCTCGCCAAGAGGTTGTCCGTAAAATCAAGGCGAGGTAAATGCTCATCTCCACTTCGAGGAGACCAACACACCGTACGAGAATTTTATGCCGGGAACTCGCGCGAGTTTTCCCAGATGCGACATATGTGCCGCGTGGGGCGAAAACAATAAACAAACTAGCCTCACTTGCAGGCTCACTCGGTCACAATCGTGTGATGATTGTAAGCAGTCTCGGTGAGCGACCAATAGAATTACGATTTTTGGCCGTGACCAATGGCTGGCGATGGCTTGACGTGTGGGTCGAGCTAGGTGAGATCAAGCTCCAGCGAGATCTCGGGCAGAAGGTCAAGCTAGAGAGAGTGAGGTTTTATGCCGAAGGACAAAAAGCGCAGAATCTTGCAAATTTTCTTGGTGAGTTATTGGGCCTACCCATATCAAGTGAACTGCCAAATACCGGTGCGGTTGTCGTGATAACTTCCGACAACCAGCTTAAGCTCCAGTTCCAGCTAAGACCGAGCTCCGAGGCAGTCGGGCCGGTGCTCCAAATCACGAGTTTCGGGGGATCACATGGTAAAGGCGAAACAAGCTAGCGCAACAGTCGAGTTCACCTTCCGAACCGCGCGCGAAGCAGGAGCAGTACAACAGGCGCTCAAGCCCGAGGAAGCGTTGCCAGCTTCGACGCGATGTAGGACGAGCATCCGACGCAGGAAAAACGTTTTATGCCTGCGGGTAGATGCAGAAGATACAGTAGCCTTGCGTGCGGCGTTAAATTCGTTCCTTCGATGGGCAATCGTCGCGCGCGATATGATCGAACCGAGGAGAAAATAAATGGAAAAGCTATCACCTCAGCTGCGCCATCAGCTCGCGCAGTTCCAGCAGGCTCAGCAGCAGGCTCAGGCGTTGATGTCACAGAAGCAACAGCTCGAGCTGCTCATGCGGGAAACGGAGCGGGCCCTTGAGGAACTCGATAAACTCCAAGAGGGTGCCGCAGTCTACAAGAGCGTGGGAACCATCTTAGTCAAATCAGAACGGGAAGAACTTAAAAAAAGTTTGAGCGAGCAGAAAGAGACCCTCGACTTGAGAATCAAAACACTCGGGCGCCAGGAGGAACGCGTCGTCCAGCGCCTGCGCGAAATGCGCGAGAAGCTCGAGGGGGCGTTCAAGGGTAAGCAGCTTGGCGAAGAAGCGGCATAGCTCGAGCTGAAATCATGAAAGAGCTAGCTAACTTTTTAGCGGAAGCTGCTAGGCGCGGACAGCGAATTTTAGTGCTTTGCCACCACAACGCCGACCCAGACGCCGCCACCAGTGCAATAGTGCTTGCTGAAGCGCTCAAGCACTTGGGCGCGCAGGCTCAGGCTGGGGCTTCAGAGGATATCAGCCTTATCGCCCAAAACGTTTTGAAAACTTTCGGGCGGGAAATTATGATAAATCCCCCGCTTGATGTAGACCTCGCTGTGCTAGTCGACACCTCAAGCTTGGAACATCTTGGTAAGCTTGGGGAGCAATTGAGGGAGGGATTGCCTAATCTGGTGGTGGTCGATCACCATCGTCCGGTCGAGGCGATGAAGCAACTGACGACATTGTACTTTGTTCGGGAAGAGTTTACCTCGGAGGCCGAAATCATCCTGCGGCTCCTCAAGGAGCTGGGGGTGGAGCTAACCTCTGAGCAGGCTTCTTTGTTGCTTGCCGGCATCATCAGCGACACCGGACACTTCAGGTTCGCGAAGGATGAAACATTTGAGGCGGTGCATCAGCTCCTCGAGGCAGGGGGCGATTACGCGCGCGTGAATGAGAGTCTCAATTTATCCGAGGATTACTCTAAACGCATCGCGATGTTGAAAGCCGCTGCGCGCTCGAAGCTATGCCGGATTCATAAACGCTTGGTGGCATTTTCCGAGCTGGGCTCCTTTGAGGGGGACGCGGCCGGGATGCTGGTGCGAATTGGGGCAGATGTGGCGTTCGTGGGCTCTGAAGAAAAAGGAGAGGTGAGGGTCAGCGGGCGAGCGCGCCAGAAGACCTTGAAGCTAACAGGGCTTCACTTGGGCGAACTCATGGAAGAGATGGGGAAACAGTTCGAGGGAAGTGGAGGAGGTCATGCGGGTGCAGCGAGCATGCATGGCAAAGGGAAGCTTGAGGAAGTCAAAAAGCATCTGTTCGGGTTCCTGCAGCAGAAATTAAAGTCGAAAAAATAACAGTGGTTCGATGGCAGTTTCGGCTGACGAGTTATCGGAGCTAGAACTGGCCGGGTATCGTTTCGTGGGGGAGCACAAACACAGTGCAGTTAAAGTCTGCCATTGGACCCGGAAGAGCCTGCTTAACCTTGGGGTTTGCTACAAAGAACGCTTTTATGGACGAGACCTTGGCATCCGGAGCCATCGATGTCTCCAGCTCACCCCCAGCCTACCTTTCTGCGATCATCGTTGCGTTTACTGCTGGAGGAATACCGACGTTACAACTTCGAGCTGGGTCGGCGAGGTAGATGAGCCAGCAGATATTTTGGATGGGGCAATTTCAGCGCAGAGAAAGCTGCTCAGCGGGTTCGGTGGCAATCCTAATTCCGACAAAAAGAAGTTCAAGGAAGCTCAGGAACCAAAACACTGTGCGATCTCGTTAGCTGGGGAGCCGACTTTTTATCCAAATCTCAGCGAGTTAATCGAGGAGTGCGGTAGGAGGGGGATGACTAGTTTTTTGGTCACAAATGGCATGCACCCAGAAGTTTTGGAGCATATCGTCGAACCCACGCAGCTTTATATCTCCGTCGTCGCCCCAGATTCCGAAACTTACAAGGTTGTCTGCCGACCAACCGTTCCCGACGGCTGGAAGCGGTTGAACCAGAGCTTAGAACTCATGTCGTGTTTCAAGTGTAGGAAGGCAATCCGGCTAACTTTAGTTAAAGGGTTCAACCTCAAGAAACCTGAAGAATACGCAAAAATAATCGAGAAAGCTGGGGCAGATTTCATAGAGGCTAAGGCCTATATGTTCGTCGGGTTCTCTCGAAGGAGGTTGGTGATGGAAAACATGCCCCTGTCCGATGAGGTAAATGGGTTCGCCAGAGAGTTAGCTAGGGAGACCGGTTACTCTATCGCAGGAGAGTCTAGGCCAAGTCGGGTGGTACTGTTAAAAAAGGTATGAGCGGCGGGTTCTTCTTATCATGTCTTGTCTTTTTAAGAAGAATTACCATGCAGGGCCTTTATGCTTTTCTTCTTCCCACCGCTTTCTAACCGTTTCAGCGTATCGGTTGTAGTTTTCAATGATGTTCTCCCAGATACCCTCGCCAGTCCATTCTTGTTTCATGTTTTCCCATCGATTTCTCCACGTGTACCACTGGGTTGCGAACTCGGGCTCCCACTCTTCAGCGTTTTCTAGGATCCGCTCAGCGTTGCCAAGGTGAATTTTTGCGGCGTGGATCAGGGCAAGCGCTCTTCTAATTTTTCCTTCTTCGAAGCCGGTAACAGCTTTGTCCTTAAGATCGATGGCTACTTCAACCAATCTTTCTGCTGCGTGCTTGCCATAGGCATTTTCTGGTGCACCCTCCAGCATTATTTGGACTTCGGCCAGCAAGGTATTGAATTCTTCCAGCTTATTCTCGAATGCCTCACCTAGATCGGGGAGATTTTCTACACTTATGTTAATTTCAACGTTTTCCATGATATCCAAATCGACAAGTATATTATCGATGTCAAAATACCAGTCCACATCCATTGGTTTGTGGATTTGCGCGCGGTATCTATTCGCGATGTTCTCCGTTATTTCCCTGATCAGCCGCAAACGTGCCCGTATTTGTGTGCGTAGCTCAAGCTTACCCCAGTTTTCTCCGAAGTTTTCACACTCGCGGATGCAGTTTTCAAGCCACTCAGTTTCGGGCGTGTTTTCAAGATCTTGCCTGAGCTGCTGGCATAGTTCTTTGCACAACCTTAGCTGCACCATGCCAATTTCAGGCATTTGTTCTTGCATCCATTGTACGATTTCTTGTTTGGTTTCAACATCTCCCGGAACAACATCACGCATTTTCTCCACGAATGTTTCGAGGATATTTCTGTAGGCTAGGCCCTTTCCGCGATTGACCAAACTGACATACTCCCCCCAGCGTTCTTTCATTTGATCCTCGCCGCCGACCATACGAATTTGCTCGCCTAGGCGCTCAAGCCCGTAGAACGGTGAGTCAGGGTCGACATCCACAGCGTCCACTATCACGGGAGTTGCCACTCCCGCGCCAATTGACGCGGCAACGATTATCACTGCTGTTATCGCCGCGACGCCCTTTTGCTCAGTTCCAAACATTTTTTTCTCCTCTTTTTTCATTCGGGTTTAGCTCCCCGCGCGGCCCCTATAGCGCGCGCAGTTCATTGATTTGTATGAGATTTTGGGAAAAGGGGTATTTACCAAATCTCGGAAGACCGTCCAATTCGAATTCAGTTATGGTCCTAGCGGCTGATTTGTAATTAAAAACCAATTATTTTTCCTTCTTATCGTTCAAATAAACCTAATAACTCTGATTTTTGGTTTTGGGGCCGCTTCTGCTTCTAAAAATATTTATACGGTTACAATGCCCATATTGTCTAACTGATGACGATTCGGGAAGCATTTGGCATAGTTGCGCTGGTCGTGATACTCCAACTTTGCTTGGGTGCGCTGATTTACGTTATAACACCAACTCCCGGCTTGGACCTATACTCTATTGTCATCGCGATCGCAGTAATGGTGGCCGTCGCTGGATCAATTGCGGCGGTGCTAGTTTTCTTCTTCAAACGCTACGCTTCCGAGCGCACCTTGCGGGTAGCGTTGATGGCATTGACCCCTGATGAGCGTCTCGTCTTTGAGGCCATCTTGCGCGCGGGAGAAGCCCGTCAAGACAAGCTCAGGCGCGAGCTCGACATGTCCAAGTCCAAGCTAAGCGCCCTCGTAAACAACCTCGAACGGAAGCACGCGATAACGAAGACGCGTTATTTTAAGACGAATATTTTGAAGGTGAGCAAAGAGTTCAGCGGGCGGTAGCGAGACTGGAGCATTTTCTCCTTAGTAGAATGACTAGTTTGTCTGTCGCTAGTTATTTACGTTGTCCCTTTGCGTAAGCCTTGAATAGGCCGGCCGCCTAGGTAGATAGGGGTAGACTTGAGGGAAATGCTCCAACGGATGCGCAAGCACTTCGACGCCCAAGAGGAGCTTCGTGAGAAGGTGCTGGATGTCTCGCGAGAGGTTATCCGGTTCTCCGCCCGGGCTATAGCCGCGACTCATCGGGAGGATCAATCGAGTGCTGACGAGTTCTTGGCAAAGGCTCGCGATACACTTGCGACTCTTGCGGAAGCGGTGAAGGCTGAGCCTAACCTAGCTAATTCTGGCATCATCCTCGCGGCTTACCAGGAGTATGGTGAAGCCACGTTAGTTCGGGCACTAATCCGTGATGGGAAACTGTTGACGCCCGAAGAGCTTAACATCCCCTATAAATCTTACCTCGCAGCCCTCGCGGATACTGTGGGTGAGCTCCGACGGCACGCGCTCGACTTGATAAGGGCTGATAAAGTCGGCCGGGCAGAGCAAGCGCTCAAGCTCATGGAGGAAATATTTGAGCTGCTGATGGAGTTCGATTACCCGGATGCTATTTTGCCCGGAATGAAGCGGAAGCAAGACATGGTTCGGCGAGTGATTGAGCACACGCGGGGGGACCTCACGATTGCCATCAGGCAGCGAAAGCTTGAACGTACTCTTGAGCGGGCCGAGCGAGGGAAGTAGTGAATGACGAAATTCAATATACGAAAGCTAAGAAACAGCGCGAAGAAAGATTACGAGAGCGCTTGGCTTGAAAGCGCCAAATTGGTGGAGAAAAGGGGGAAACTTTTTTCACTCAAGGATAAAACAAAAACCCATCCCTTGTTCGAACTAATCGGGCGTGCACGTAGCGCCTTACTTGAGCTTGGCTTCGCTGAAACAGTTGTGCCAACGATTGTGGACAAGAAGGAAGTTTATGCCCAGTATGGACCTGAAGCGCCTGTCATCCTTGATCGAGTTTTCTTCCTCGCGGGGCTGGAGCGCCCAGACATAGGCATCAGTCAAAAGAAAATCCAAGAAATCCGCGAGCTGATATCGGACTTTAAGGAGGTTGAGAAACTTCAAGGGATTTTCAGGCGGTATAAACGAGGGGAGATAGTAGCGGACGACTTGGTCGAGGTTATGGTGAAAGAGCTAGGCATACGCGAGGAGCAGGCAACCAGACTACTTGCGCTTTTTGGAGAACTTAGGGAGCTGAAGCCCGTGCCGATGGATCTAACATTACGATCACACACCACGGCGGGTTGGTTTTTGGTTTTACGCGAGCTACAGCGACGCGAATCGCTGCCGCTCCAGCTATTCTCAATCGGTCCAAAGTTCAGGCGGGAGCAGAGGCTCGACCCGACGCATCTCTATGAGTCGTGGACAGCCTCAGTGGTCATCGCTGCTGAAAAGATAAGCCTTGAGGACGGTGAGCGAATAACCCGAAAAATATTGGACAAGCTGGGATTCGCGGAGGTGAAGTTCTCGATAAAAACTGCGACTTCGAAGTACTATGCACCACAAATGGAGTTCGAGATTTTCGTCAAACACCCCAAGACAGGCGAGTTCATAGAGGTGGGCGATGCGGGATTTTACAGCCCAGTCGCGCTCAGCCATTATGACATCGCTTTCCCCGTCTTCAACCTCGGCATAGGGCTCGAGCGCGTGCTAATGATCGAAACGGGCGGGACCGACATACGCGTTTTGATGTATCCCTATCTCTACAAAGCCGCTGAATTTTCAGACAGGGAGCTGGCAGACATGATAAAGTGCGAACGTGAGCCGGGCACCGAGATTGGCCGGGCGATAGCCGCAGCAATTGTCAAAGCAGCACAGCAGCACGCCGATGAGCCGAGCCCATGCGATTTCAAGGCGTTTGAAGGCAAACTTGGTGGCAAACGAGTTATCGTGAGAGTGGTAGAACCCGAGCGTGGCACGAAGCTCATTGGGCCAGCGGGCTTCAACGAGATTTACGTTTATGAAGGCAACGTCGTAGGTGTGCCACCCAAGGGTTGGGAAAAAGATGAATTTTTGAATTCTGTGCGGGAGAAAGGGGTCTCGACCGGCATCAGCTACATCATCGCTTTCGCGGCCCTCGCGGCGCAGGAAATCGAGCGAGCTGCAAAGAGGGGTAAGAAGC
>Ga0209635_10001421_pt1 | contig 17756 bp, 14 predicted proteins | sample DeeMarSWOR230_32_FD_187463 | JGI IMG/M metagenome (GOLD analysis project Ga0209635, IMG submission 187463) | Marine sediment microbial communities from White Oak River estuary, North Carolina - WOR-2-30_32 (SPAdes) (version 2) | ecosystem: Environmental > Aquatic > Marine > Intertidal zone >... | reverse complement strand
AAATCTTTATAACGAACTGATTCACCGAAAGGAACGTTGCAACCACCGGTGATAGAATATGTCTGAATCGTCGCGCTGGTCGTGGTCCTGGGGTCCACGCTTTGCCATTATATTCTTACCAAATATTCTCTATTTTGTAATTCTCGGTATTGGTTTAGTTCTAACTCGGTATCTTACTCCCCTCATTCCCTGGCAATTATTACCCATTGTAATTTATCCATACCCATGGATATGGCGCTACATTGAACTCTTTGCGGGAATGATACTTCTGATTTTAGCGGTTATGTTCATTGTTTGGGGCGTTACTTCGATGGGAAGAAAACGGGCGCAGGGAGAGGAAATTAATCTAAGTCGGCGATCCTCGCAGTTGGTGACAACAGGTGCATATTCGTATTGTCGTCACCCCCAAACCCTAGGATTCATTCTTGCTACTCCAGCAATTGCTTTGTTATTCGACTTTGTTCCACTCCTTATTGTTGCCATAGTTTTCACACCGCTTCAGCTAGCGTTGCTGGGTTACGAGGAAATTGAGTTGTTACGGCGGTTTGGTGATTCTTATGGTAAATATCGTGAAGCGGTTCCCTTTCTTATTCCTCGGGGAAAACGTGTTGTGACCTCGTAGTGAAATTGGCTCCAGAAAAACTAGATGTTGTTATCCGACCAAGATTAACTACTTAGCTAGCTTACGAATAGGGGACGAAATGGTTATTCAATGCGCCAGTGGCGTATTGATACAAATAAGAACACTGCGAGTAGGACAAAAATCGCCAGAACTAGAATTGCAGGAGCAAGCCAGGGATTAAAGACGGTGGGAGGCACGAGAGTAACAGAAACGGAGACGATGTTACTCCAAGGCCCTGAATTACTGTTATTATCAAAGGCACGAACTCGGAAGTAGTAAGTGCCAATTTGGGGATTGGTAACAGCTACACTTGTTTGATTGATCCTCCAGGTTATCATGGGTCGTTCGAAGAGAGACGTTGTGTCCATTTGAAGTTCATAATCTGCAATGTTTCCATCAGGATCAATGGCAATGGTCCACGGTACAACAAAGGACCCATAGGGATTGAGGTAAATAATGTCTAATATTGCCACAGGACCGGATGAACCTTTTCCATCGAAACTGAACTTACAGGCAAACCCATTCGTAGATTCTGTTAACCACTCCGAAGTGGTTCCGGAGAAGAAGAGCCCCTCAAGGGATGCACTAAACCCAAAGGGTTGACAATTATCTGCTCCACCCCACATTCGTTTCCAAGCAAGATCACCCGTGCTGTTGAACTTGTTAAGACTTGCCTGGAAGCCAGAAATTGGGTGTTCCAGTTCACCCCCAACAAAAATGCTGTCTGCTGTGACATGGATCCCTATCCCTTCTTCATTGATTCCCGTTTCATCAAATTGCTCCCAAAGCAGGCTTCCAGTACTGTTGTATTTTTGTAAAAAAAGTTCTTTGGGGCCTAATGCGCTAGAATTTTGTATTGATCCAGTGACGAAGATATCGTCATTGAAAACTGTCACCCCTCGGGCGATATCGGAATATTCTCCACCCCAAGTTGTATTCCACAGTTGGGTGCCACTGAAGGAATACTTTGTCAAAAAGGCGCTAGAATTGGATCCGTCCCATTGATTTCCCGCATCACCCACAAGATAGACGCCGTCGGAGCCGACTGCGACTCCAAATGCGCGGTTAACTGAGGTATTCTGCCAGCTTTCTGTCCAGACTTCGTTCCCCTCGAAGTTAAATTTGACCAGAAGAGCATCAACATCGTTTTCTGTATTCCTTCGGATTCCGCCAGCGTAGATGCCATCTGCACCAACACTGACGCAGGTAAACCATTCTTCTGGAAAGTTTCCATATGAAGAATTCCAGATTTCATTACCACTATAATCAAGGTTGACTAGCAAGCCATTCGTTCCATATGGACCTGTTGTCGTCATGCCGGCAAGGTAGATGCTCCCTGCTCCGGCGCTGAGAGCATAGGCTGAATCGTTATAGGAATACGCCCAAGTCTGATTCCAAATGTACTCTCCTTCTGGCGTGTATTTCACCAAAAGGACGTTATGTGCGCTACTGCCAAGAGTTGAAGTTGATCCTGCAACAAAAACTGCTTGAGTTGTAACAGCTATCGCGTTGAAACCATCATTTCGGGGTTGCATCCACAGTATGCCCCAAACATCTCCATTGCTCAACACCTCGGCACTAACTAGAGTTGGGTTAGAAGGCAAATAGCACAAAGACACGACCAGCCCTAACAATATCAGCGAGAATACTAGTGCATTTATCCCGCGAGGTTTCATGGCCACCAAGACACCCAACCAATTACTTTGAATACCGTATACTTCAAGTATATGAGGCTTCGTTTCAGGGCAGGATTTGTGGTAAACTATTCATCCATCGCTTTTCGGATTTTCTTCGCTTGGTCTTCTAGTTCGTTTGTAGGAGGAGTTTGCCCATAATCTGGACCCGCCTTAATACGTATTCCATCCCCAACGAAGCGAGGAATCACATGAATATGAATATGCGGAATTTCTTGAAAGGCTGCTTTTCCATCAGCAAGCCAGACATTAATACCCTCACACTTTAGTCCTGATTTTCGCAGAGCTGCAGCAATCCTTCCGGCTACTTGAAATTGCCGCCCTGCTAACATCGAATCTAATTCGCTCAGACTCGCAACATGAGCTTTAGGAATCACAAGAGTATGGCCCGGGTTAATGGGACGAATATCCAGAAAGGCGAGGATTTCGTTGTCTTCATAGACGACATGAGCGGTGAGTTTCTTTGCAACAATGTTGCAGAAGATACAATCAGTGGATTGATTACTCATACCCTTACTTCCCAGTATTCTTTCATAAGTCGTACGTTTTGAACCGAATTTAGTGCGTTAATCAGAACGAGCTTGGTTAAGGACTTTAAAGATCTGTTCTGAGTTGATAATTTTTTCACTTTCAACTTTGAATTCCACAGGATGAACGAGAATTGCATTTGTTTGATCGCCACCTATTCCACCGTGATTACCGATGAGTTCTTCGAAGGCTGCCACTGAACCATCTTCATACACAGGACTCATAAGAATGAGTTCACCACTACTAGGAAAGTTAGCAAGGCGAAGTAATTGTTGTCTTCGAACTTCTTCGTTTCCATAAGGTGTGAGAGGGTTCTGCCCCTTGATTTTTCCCGTCCTCAACTCTATTGCACCCTCCCCACTAAGAAGGACCGGTCCAAGTTTTTCATCCATGACAATGGCAAAGCCAATGCCCTGATGAGCAACGAGTTTTGATATGAAGCCAGGAAATTGAGTTTCAAGATTTTGCAATGTTTCACGTTTTTCTGTTGTTGTGAAATAGATCTGAGCAAGATTCCCTGAAGCACATACGAGGACATCTTTTGCTTCTACTTCTTTGTCTAGGGGAGCTTCATCTTTTTTACTAGCCTGCCGGTGGAAATATTTCAGTACTCCATGTTCTTTTTTCTCTTTTTTCGCTGCAGCTCGACCGGCATTCATGTCATCGACGAGTCCTGCAACGTAACCTCGATGGGCATCAAGGGCTTCCATTTCGCCTACCGAGGCTTTGCCTTCGAGAAGCTCTGTGATGAGATCTTTGAGTGAAATGTTGTATCGTTGCTTGAAGGTCCAACCAGCAGACTGACCATGATCTGAAAGAATGAACAGATGGTAAGGCCTGGGTGCGTAGTATTCAATAACGTGTAGAATTCGTCGTATTTGCTTATCCAGACCATGGAGGGCTTTGAGGGCATCTGAAGTCAATGGACCGGAGTGATGTGCAATTTCATCGTAACCTAAATAGGTCACGTAAATTGCAGGTGATCCGCGAAGAATGTCTTGAATTACCATTGATGTGGCGACATCACGCATGAAGATGTTAGTTGCGGCACGAACAATAGGATAGGCATGCGAGAGTCGGTTCATTCGTGGTTTTCTACGTGTGATGGTTTGTTTGATGATTTGTCCAATTTCGACAAATATATCCCAGATCGTGAAGATGATGCTACGATTCATGGCATAGGGATCGAGTAGATAGTAATAGAGGTCCTGGCTTCTACGTCGCCCTGCCTCTTCATCTTCTTGGGTAAGGGTTGACATCGTGAAAAAGGAATACGAGGCATCACCGCTGATGAGATTGCTTACACTTGAGCCGCCGTTACGGAGAATGCCTTGACCGGAAGAGGCTCGCTGGTCGATTTCTTGAGCGTTTTTGGGGTTGTTGGAGACCATCATACGTTTTTCAGGTTTTAGATACCAACGAAAGGCGGGGATGTCATTATTATTTCCATGCATGATACCAGCTTGGCACGATGAAGTCATGGAAGGAATTCCACAATCCCAGTGTGTGAGTATGTGACTTCCACGTTTTAGCAATCCTTGAAGCGTAGGCATGTATTCGCGTTTTAACGCCTTTTGAATGGCTGTGTAACTAAGACCATCAATTTCCACTGCGACTAAGGCATGAGTTTGAGGGATATCAATTGTTGCCATTTCTTCCCGGATTTGTTTGGCGACATAATCATTGAAGAAAGAGATATCATCATCAAGACCTACGATATTCACGACAAGGGCATTAACAGCTGCTAGAATGAGTCCAGCGGCTAAAGCGGCAATTAAATTGACCACATAGAATCCTGGGAGGATACGGGGTAGTTGCCATAATATGATGCCATTAATGAGGAACATGAAAACGAATGAAATGATAAACCCCAGCCACCAGCGGGCAATTAATGAAACGAGTTTAGTGAACAGGGGACGAATTAACACGTTGATAACCGCAATTATTGCGACTGCGATGTAAACTACCCCGAGCATCGTAAGTAGATCACTTGTAACAAAACCCATTCCAGCATACAAGAAGGTGGTAACTAGTAAGCAGAGCGCATCTATGTTCCAGATGAGGATAAAACGCCCCATTCTAATATTGTATCGCGGTTGCTCCTCCAGTTGCCAAATCAGAAAAGCTCCAACGAAAAAGATGTTGATTGCCAGGATTCCGAAAAATAGGCTTAAAGCTAAATCTAGGAGGTTAAGAGGACCAATCGGCTGAAAGGGGAAAAGAACTCTGTAAACATAGCTAACTATTCCTCCAGTGATAGCGAAAACGGACACAGCCACTCCTAAAGTGATGGCCCAGGGTTTCTTGTACGCGGTTCCTAATGCAACTATCATTCCAACCAACGAAACGGTTGTTAGGATAGCACCCAACAGAGTAAAGCCATTGACAATGAAGGGAACGGTGAGCCCTACATTAATGATTTCATTGATAATCTCAACATAGAGAGAGGGATCATTCGCATGTGCATAATTTAGGATTTCATTAAAAAGCGATGAAAGACCTGAGATAAATACTCCCAACATCGCAAACCCGAACATCATTACAAAGTCGATGCCTGCAAAAATTCGTACAATTCGGGGCGCTCGAATAACTTCATGCACTTTTTTATCAGGCAGTTAACACACCTCATGTCCAGTTTGCAGTGTAAATCTTAAGAGTGCGTTTCTTCCTTTTATTTCATTTTCCGCCCTAAGAAATGAGATTTTCTTGTGAATCTGCGAAAGCTATTTGTGGAGAATGCTCTGACTTGCATCAGGTTTTGTGTTTGGTGAGTCGAGTATGAAAGGTTGGACTGGACAGCTTCTACGCGTGAATCTTTCGAACAAAGATGTAACCACAGAAAAGTATCCGAAAGAATTTGCCCTGCAATTCGTGGGGGGTCGCGGATTTGCGGCAAAGATTCTCTGGGACGAAGTGCCTAAGGGTACAAATCCCCTCTCACCAGGGAATAAGTTCATTGCTGCTGTAGGACCTTTATCCGGTTTGGCGATGCCGAATGTTGGGAAAGTTGTTGTTGCAGCAAAAAGCCCCTTGACGGGCGGGTATGGGGATGGAAATCTTGGCTCACATTTTGGTTCCCAATTACGACGAGCAGGTTATGATGTTTTGGTTGTCGAGGGTAAAGCCGAAACCCCGTCCTATGTTCTGATCCAAGATTCTGAAGTAAACGTACTGGAGGCTGACCACCTTTGGGGAAAAGGTGCGTTTGAAGCAGAACAGAAACTCGAAGAGACCCATGGTAAGAGTATTGGCACGTTAATGATTGGTCAAGGCGGCGAACACCTCGTCAAATATGCAACCGTCCGGTCTATGATGGGACGATCTGGGGGACGCCCAGGTATGGGTGCTGTAATGGGTTCAAAGAACCTGAAAGCCTTGGTCGCGAAAGGCTCCTCTACACCTGAACTGGCGAGCCCTGAAGCGTTTCGCCAACTTGGTCGAGACGGGTTCAAAGATATTCGTGAGAAGCCAGGCTACGATGAATGGATGACCCAGGGTACGATGCTCATTCACGCATGGTGTCAAGAATACAGTGTCCTCCCCAGTTACAACTTTCGGGAGGGGCAATTCGAGCATGCCGAAGCGCTCAGTGGCGGCACCATGGAGAAATTGAAAGAAAAAACACGCGGGTGTCCCTCCTGTACCATGCAGTGCGGTCATTGCATCAAAGATTCTGAAGGACTCTCTGCTGAGCTCGATTATGAGAACGTAGCACTCCTTGGATCTAACATTGGGATGCGGGATCTCCGCGAAGTCGCTACTTTGAATCGACTCGCAGATGAATATGGTCTTGATACGATTTCCTTAGGTAATACAATCGGCTTTGCTATGGAAGCATCAGAAAAAGGAATTCTTGATGAAAAGCTCGACTGGGGAGACTTCCATGCGACACGGAAACTAATTACGGACATTGCATTCCGAGCAGACAATCTCGGAAACATGCTTGCCGATGGCACACAAATCATGGCAAAACAACTTGGTAAAAGTACTCAAAATTTTGCCATGCAAATTAAAGGTCTGGAAATCTCCGGGTATGATTGTCATGCTGCCCCAGGTATGGCCCTTGCTTTTGGAGTCTGTTCTATCGGCGCCCATCATAAAGAAAGTTGGGTGATTACCCATGAGGTGGATGTGGGTCGGGAGACATATGATGAGAGTAAAGTCGATAAAATCATCGAATTGCAGCGGATTCGGGGTGGGCTGTTTGAGCAGTTGGTTGGCTGTCGCTTCCCCTGGATTGAAGTAGGATTTGACTTGGAGTGGTATCCGAAGTATTTTGCGGCAGCGACAGGTCTGAAATGGACATTAGATGACTTCTGGGTGCTCTCGGATCGTATCTATTCATTAGTTCGTTCTTATTGGGTTCGAGAATTTGATGGTGAATGGGACCGGTCGATGGATTATCCTCCTGCACGTTGGTTTACTGAACCACTATCTGTGGGTCCTCTATCTGGAACCAAGCTTGAGAAAGAGGGCTACGAGAAACTGCTTTCATGGTACTATCAGAAACGGGGTTGGGACGAGCGCGGAATTCCCACGAAGAAACGGCTGAAGGAACAAGATTTGGAGTGGATAATCCCAGAGCTCGAAAAAGTAACCAAACTGAGCTAGGTGTAGATAATCCGATATTCATGTAGTGTTGTGTTTTTTAATCGGCGAAATGAATACGAAACTCGCAGGTCGGATCTCCTTGGAGGCGACCCTTGGTTTGGGTGACCCGAGCAGTATAGGAGAGTTTGAGGTTGTCAATCCAGTGTTGAAGAAGACCTTCAAGCATACCGGAAACAAGTTCACAATACCGTAAATCGAGGACATTTTCCATGGTGTCTTGTTGACAGATTGGACAGAATTCTGTAGTCAGATGGAGGGTGCGGTCATCAGAAAATTCCAGTTTGTCTGGCGGATGTCCTGTGGCAAGGTTCCAATTTCGTGATAGGTACTCGTCAACACGGTTCAAGAATAAATCCGGAGAAGTGGGAAAATAGTTCTCTGGAGGTTGCCCGTACCGACTTACTAGTCCAAGAAGAAGTGGGGTCGTCATATTCTTTCCCAACTCGTGAAGAGCTCTTTCGATGGCCGTTGGATTTCCTTGGTGTTCGACAGAGAGAGCTTCAACGAGCCGCAGGTAAAAAATTGGTAGTAAAGGTCCTATAAAGAGAGGTTGTTTCTCTTTGGGAGCATTTTCGTCAGGGGTCAAATTCTTACACCATTTGTCATCGAGTTGGTTTTGAGGGATTATTCTTCTTCGGATTCTTCAGGTGGTTTATCAGTTGGTTGTTCTTTTGCCGCCACTTTGGCAGGCTTTTCTTTAAGGGTGGCTTTTGCTCGTTCTTTGCGGGAGGTTTTTGCGGGGGCTCGTTCACGGAGTTGGCGCTCTGCTTCTGCTAACGGACCTGTTGGAATTGTAGCGGGTAGGGTGGGGGCTTGCCCGGTTAAACTGGCGATTTCTACTGACTTTTCAGCCCATAGGACTTGGGCAGGATGTACGCCTGCAACACGCCAATAGAAGAAGCGATCCCAAAGCTTCTCTTCAATGGAGAGCACTCCAGCTGACAGAGAAACCAGATTAAGTCCTAGCCTGCTAAACGCCTTAGCAACAACGCCTCTGACTTCATTACGAATTTCAGCTTCATCGCGTAATGCACTCATGAACTCATGTTCTGAGAATTGGTCTCGCATGACGTTATCAATGAGCGTTTTGAGGTATTCGATGAGTTCTTGGGAGTTCATCGGAATTCGTTGCTCATGAAGAGTCGATATGAGTTTTCGAGAGTCATCGACGACAAACGCGTAAAGCAATCCATAGGGCTCCTGCAGCCGAATTGAACGTTTGTAAGTTATTTTCCCTTCAGCACCTTTAACGGGAATATCATATTCTTCTCGGCGCCACGATTTACCTGTCCAGGTCAGTCGGGCAAGATCCGATGTCTGTGTTACGCCTGTATTGGCATAAACATGAACACGACCTGTGTAAATGAAAACAACATTTGCCTTGTAACCTTGTCCACGCCAGCCTGTCTTGATTAGCGGTGACTGAAATGTCTCTATGGTGTATGGTGTTTCGCTGGGTTCCCAAACCTCATAAACTTTAAACTCTCGATCCCCGTTATTGAATTCCTCTCCATAGCCACAACAGATCCAATCAGGGGGAACATAGATTTTCGCATCTTTTTCAAGAATTTCAATTTGCTCCATATCCCGTTCAAGATCTGGGGGATGATAGATGAATTGGGGAAGCCGTGAATCGGACTCGGTTATTTCAGTGCCTGAAGCCAGGGTCCGTGTCAATGTTTTACCTGTCGAAAAGCCTCCAAAAGCTGCAAGCCGTGTCAGTCGCCTGAATGCGCGGATGGCTTGAGCACCCCGATCCTTATGGGGAGCTTGAATCATTTGGGTCCAGTAATTTTGACTTCCCACATCGCCAATTGGGATACTAGGGTGAGGTCCTAAGACTGGATCTGGAGCAAGTAAACAAATTGTTTTCGCCATAGTTGAAACCTCCTTCTCTTATCTGCGGTATTTTCTAGCCTCATATAACTTCTGGTGCTATATTAGAAGCCTGTGATTTCATATCGGTCTCCTAGTTTTTCTCTTTTAGCTTCTTCTTCAGCTCGCCATTCCTCTATAAGCTGCTGGATTTTTTGTTGAAGAATATCATTTGAAGAATGGGCAATCCACTCTTCTGAAATATGTACATGGTCACCTCGTAGTGCTAATGTTCGTGAGACTGAATCGAAATAGCCACCTTGACCTTTCTTTCCGAGAAACTTGACCAGCCCATTGAAGACTATTTGGGCTTTTTTCGGATAGGCATCTAACATGCTTTCGGGCACTATTGTCATCTGTATGTTGATACGTTGTCCGACCAAATCATAGATTGTTGATTCTGTTGTTTCTCCATGTTTTACACCGCTTTCAAGAAGCGTATAGAAGTCAATGGGTCCAGCGAAACATTGCTTGAAGAAATCATGGCTCGTTCGCTGGAAGTCAAGGAGTTCACCGGTTGCTTTCACATATACCACTTCTTGCACTCCATCTGATCTCTCAATTGCCAAATTCATATGTTTCTTCCATTTTGCGTAACTACCCGGATGTTCCTGTAGTTCAGGCAAGTATACCAAAGGGACATTGATGAATACTTTACTTTGTTTGAAGGCTTTTTCTAGCTCGCCAGCATACGGCTCTGCAGGTGGGAGACCTTCGACTTCTGCAATAAATGCTACACGATAGCTGGTAAGAACGAGATGACCATCTTGTCCACGCACAAGCATTGGTCGCTCCCCTGCGCGAATACCCTTGGCAATTTTGGCCTTGGCTACCAGAATGAGAGTCTCTTGTTCCTTTGGTAAGATGCTTTTGGCCAATGTTAGCTTTTCAGTTGGTTCCAGTTCCCATGTCAACGTTTATGACCATCCTTTCCGCGATATCCTGATGTTACCCTATACTGATTCGATATTTGATTATTGTCCAAGGAAACGTTCAGCAAATTGACTGAATTTATTCAGAGTATCCTGTGAAATACTAGGTTGTACTGATGCTAGTGCATCCTGAAAGTGATTCATGCTGACCTTTGAAGCGTCTGGGTTTTCACGGATAGCAGCCAACACCGCTTTTCGACAGACATTTCCGATATCAGCACCTGAAAAGCCTTCAGTTGTCGATGCCAGTTGATCTAGATTTACATCTTCAGTAAGAGGCATTTTTCGTGTATGGACTGCAAAGATTGCACGTCGAGCGGCTAAATCTGGTGGAGGTGTGAATACAAAGATATCAAAACGCCCTGGACGAAGCAAGGCAGGATCAATGATATCAGGACGGTTTGTTGCCGCAAGCACGACAACTCCCTGAAGCTCTTCCATCCCATCAATTTCCACAAGGAGTTGGTTTACTACACGTTCACTTACGCGACTGTCAAATCCTGAACCACGGCGAGGTGCAAGATTATCTAATTCGTCTATAAAGAGGATTACAGGAGCTGCTTGCCTAGCCCGGCGAAAGATCTCTGCAATAATTTTCTCAGATTCTCCCACCCATTTACTCATAACTTCAGCGCCACGTACACTAATGAAATTTGCTTGGCTTTCAGTGGCAACGGCTTTTGCGAGTAGTGTTTTACCTGTTCCGGGTGGTCCAAATAAGAGGACACCCTTGGGTGGATCGATGTTAAAACGTGTGAAAACATCGGGTCGATTGATGGGGAGTTCAACGGCTTCACGAAGTGCCTGTTTTGCTTCCTCCATTCCACCAACATCATCCCATTGAACCATGGGAATTTCGACGGAAATTTCACGTAACGCAGAAGGTTCCACGAGCTGTCTAGCGGAGCGGAAATCATCTGCTGTTACTACGATTTGATTAATCAGTTCCGGGGGAATTTGCATTTGTTGTTCTTCAATCTGTGGAAGGACACGTCGCAAAGCGCTGAGTGCAGCTTCTTTGACTAAAAAGGCTAAATCTGAACCCACAAATCCGTGTGTATTGTGTGCCATTTGCTGCAGATTCACTGATGGATCCAAGGGTACTCCACGAGTGTGTACTTGCAGGATGTCAAGCCGTCCTCGTGTATCGGGAACATTGATCAAGATTTCGCGATCAAAACGTCCAGGTCTTCGTAGTGCAGGATCAAGAGCTTCGAGTCGGTTTGTCGCAGCGATGACAAAAACCTGGTCACGATCTTTGAGACCATCCATCAGGGTTAGAATTTGAGCAACGATACGGCTTTCCATTCCCCCCGTTTCACGCCGTGATGCAATAGCATCGATTTCATCAATAAAGATAATGGCAGGTTTGTGTTTCTCCGCTTCTTGGAAAACGTCTCGCAGGTACTTTTCTGATTCGCCATAATATTGACTGACAATCTCAGGACCGTTTATTGCCCGAAAAAAGGCTTCGCTTTCTGTAGCCACTGTTCTAGCGAGTAACGTTTTTCCGCAACCGGGTGGACCATGGAGCAACACTCCACGAGGAGGCTCAATTTTTAATCGAGCAAACAGTTCCGGATGTCGAATGGGGAGCTCGACGATTTCACGAATCCGATGAATAGCGACATCCAGTCCTCCCACATCATCGTATGTTGCAGTGGCAACAGTATCAACTTCTTCTGGAGCTTCCTTAAGGAGTTGGAGATCGGTACTTGCTGTAATTATGACATTCCCCGTGGGCACTGTCTTAGCCACGTAGAATTTGGCTTCGCCGAGGGCAAAAGCTGCTCGCCCTACGGCAATCACGGTATCTTTCTTGACTGGTTTATCCATGAGATTGGATTTCAAAAGTGATGCCGCTAATTCCTGCCGATATTGTAGTTCTTCCCCCTTCATTGGCGTTAATACAACATTTCTTGCGGGTTGTGCATCGGTTCCTTGTAGCGTAACTGTGTCACCTAAACGTACTCCCGCATTTAGCCGTGATAATCCATCCATCTTGATGACGGCTCGATTGTGAATAGAAGAATCCCTGAGTGCAAGAGCACATACACTCTTTTTGCCGACTATTTCGACAACAGAACCATCAGAAATCTGCAATTGGTCTAAAATTGTTGGATCAACACGAACCGTGAAACGACCCACATCAACGGCGCTTGCTTCAGCAACACGAACCGACGCTACAGTCACGCTAGTCTCACACCCCTATTTGATGTATCAGGAGAGGGCACATATAGACCACGCGAGTAGCATATTTAACTCCAGCCCCTGATAGGAGATATAGAGTAGAGAGTCTATGACCACCTCAAAGCCAATTTCAATACTTTTTGATGCTGCGCATAATGAGGAGGTAATTCTTCAAGAGCCTGAACTTTCCAGTCTGTGTCTTCTTTTAGAAACGAATGGAATGAAGACTGGCTCCCTTGATACATCGATCACGCTGGAAGAACTCACGAATTTTAAAGTCATAGTCCTAGGAAATCCTCGGGAATCTAAATTAAAATCAAAAGAAATCAAAGCTTTGCAATCTTTCGTTGAATCAGGAGGAGGTTTGCTGTTAATCAGTGGAGCAACAATTTTCGGGAAAGGAGGAGATTCAGCCCGGCTTACAAACCTGAATGCCCTTGCGACCAAATTCCACTTTGAATTTTCGGAGAAAGCCATTAGTCGTCAGTTAGAAGGAGATTTGTCCGATGCTGCAGCTAAAGACGAGATGATAATGGCTGTTCCTGCAGCACAGCATCCCCTTGTAAAAGGAATCAGCCACCTTCTATTCACAACAAGCACAAGCATCAAAGCAGAGGACACTGCAACCCACCTTTTTCGAACGGCAAATAGTCCAGGGAATCCAACAAATGTCATTACTATTGAGTTGGACAAGGGACGTGTCCTCGCAATGGGTGGAGCCACACCCTTCTTCAACGACTATGTTGGAATCCATGACCATGAGGTTTTCATTATTCAAGCTTTTCGCTGGTTGGCGGGTCATCCAGTGAATGTCCCTGTAATTTCTTTGACTCCTGATACAGAGATGAGTGAAGTTGTTAGTGCGAATGAAGCAATTGCTGACCTGCAACTACAACTAAACCAGATTGAACAGGAACTAGCTGGTCTAAAGAAGGTCATCAATACGAGTTTGAAAGAAATGGAGAAGATTATTCGTCAATTTCAAGACGAAAAGGACGAGTCCTAAGATAGTTACTCTCGAGTCTGGGTTGTTGAAGAAACGAGTTGTTCGACGGTTATTCGTCGTTCTAACATTATGGCATGATGGTCCTGTAATGCTTGAAAGTTAACGATGACTTGAAAAAGTGGTTGTTGGAGGACAATTGCAAGTTCTTCGAGTGATCGATTATCATCGATGGCTTCCAGAAGAGGTTGGAGTGTTTGAGGGAGAGAGCTTTGGGGAAAAGTGTGAACACGAACGGGAACATAGCGCTCTGAGATCGCTAGGGGTCGAAATAGTGTATCAATTATCGGTACAAAATCTCGGAAATGACTGAGATCACCGAGCCAATTTTCTAACAGCTTTTCATGGCGCATTTCAAGCAGGGTTATTAAAGTACACATTCGTCGCCGGATCACGGGTAAATCATGGGTTGAAAATGCGGCTACATAGATATTTTTTCCGTATTCTAAGAGGATCTTGACATCCTCTCGGTCGATAATTCGTAAACGGCCATCTTCTCGTTCCAGGGATTTCAACTGTTGCCCATCATCAGATATTCGTCCAACAAGATCTGATAGAAACATGCTCACCGCTGAGAGGAACCCGGTGACAAGGTCTGGTTCCATATTTTCAATTTGGAAGTCCTTTTGGAGCAGAGTACGTCCATCTCTGTAAACAACATAGAGACTATACAATGTTGCCATTCAACTTCACACGAATTGTCTGTTCTGTGATTGTTTAACATGTCTAATGGTATCTTAAATAGGTACTGAGCTTTGTTCCAACTCGCTTCTCACGTTGAAAATTACCAGGCACCTCGTCGGGCAATCGCGCGTATTTCACTGATGATTTCAGTGGGTGTCGTCAGTTCATCGCCGAGATATGTGCGTCCTGATGTGATGAATGCCATATAGTAGCCTAGAAAGGGAATTAGCTTGTCTTCTTTGAGACCAACTTCGATGATGCTAGATGTATCGAGTTCTTTCGCACGTTGGTGAAGCCAATCAGCAATTACTTTGTGGTGGCGTTTTTGTCGAATGGGAAAGAATTCGTGATGCAGATTAATAGTTACTAGTGGTATACGGTCTTTTGCCAGGAGATGGCATTGATGGAGGACATCAGCCACTGCTTCGGGAAGTCCAAGGTCAGGGGTATATGATTTGCTTAGCTGAATATTTGGGAGGTAGTCACTAAAGACTACAATGAGGGGAAGGGTGCCTGAGTTTCGGCGACGTTCGCGCTTTATGGTCTCATGTGCTCGTTTGAGTCCTGCGGCTAGAGGTGTGTATCCGGATAGGCGCAGTGTCATGAGTTTTGCGACTAAACGTGTCCAGTTTGTGGTGGGGGCTTGGACTTCTGCTGCGCCCCAATCTTTTAGGGCAATAAGCCCGACGCGATCTCGAGTGCCTTCAAGGCAGTTTTTGAAGGCTATTAGAGAAAGCTGGAGTTTGTCGAAGTTTTTGAGCATGGACACGCTGAGATCAACGACAAAGATAATGGTGATTGGGGTTCTGCTAAGGAACCGTTTTTCGCGGACATCTTCCAGTTGAATTTTCACCCTAGGTGTTTGTTTTGTGGTAAGGTCAGTATGGATTGCTGCTGCAGATATTGTGGCGGGGAGATGGATGTTACGTGGAGATCCTTGAGGAAGACTTGAACCCTGTATGACACCACTCTCGGCAAGTCGTGTTGTTCCGGTTCCAGCTCTTCGACCCACTTGGCGGATCGACCATTTGGGTGCGCGTTGTCGTCCGAAAAAGCGTGGTTCGAGTAATTCCTCTAGATGGAACAAGGGTGTGCCTTCATATAATCGGATGAGCTTCGCTGAATCCGTGGGACTCGACGGAGCGGATTGCTGTGAAGGAGTCGTTTTACTAGAAGATGAGGGTTTTGAACTCGTAGTTGCAGGTGCTGTAGAGTCGCCCTTATGTTTTGTAGGACGGATTTTTGAACCGGGATCAGGGGGTCGATCAGCTTGAGCTAGCGACGGCATGACTAAACCAGCTTTGCGTCGATAGCGCATTACACGTTCAATTAGAAACAGTAGGCTAAATGCCAGAATACCACCAATGATGAAATTAATGGGAAAAATTAGAGTGCCTAAGAGGTAGCCAAATGCCGCCGTCATCACCATAAAAGAACAGATAAGCGACGTGTATGCGCAGCGTCCAGGTGGCCCTCGGCTAGGCGGGGTTCCAAAAAAACGCTGTCCATCCTGATTACTATCTAGCGCGTGATGCTGTTTGAATTTGCTTGTAAGTTTCTTGTGTATATCTTTAGTAGCTGGATCTTTGTCCTTGGATTTGGGATCGGTCGTTTTTACTTTCTTTTTTGCCTCTTGAATGGTTGCGCTAATTTCTTCACGAGTTGGTGGTTCCAGGATGCCTCGTTGCCGTGTCCGGTGGCTTAGAGCAAGATTCGCGACAATTTCAACGTCCTCCGGAGTGACTTCTGCCCGTCCATCAAAAGCGGCGAATGCCATAGAAGTTTTGGCGATTACGATATCAGGACGAGCCCCATCCACTTGGAGGCGCGAGGTTAGGTTAGCTATAACTTCCATGACCTCAGCAGGAATTTGAACAACACCCATACGTTCTCGAGCAGCGACAATCTCCTCACGTAATTTGTTCTCTTCATCCATCCATTTTGCACTCATCGCTTTAGGATTGCGTTCGAAGGCGATATTTAATCGAATAATTTCGACTCTTTCGTCTATTGTGAAAGGGCGTTGAATTGCCACGTGAAGAGGAAAACGATCCAACAATTGAGGACGCAATTCGCCTTCTTCTGGGTTCATAGAACCGACAAAGATGAACCGAGCCGGATGGCTAATCGAAATTCCCTCTCGTTCAACTACATTGACACCCGTAGCCGCCGCATCTAAAAGCGAATCAACAATATGATCTGGGAGTAAATTGACTTCATCAACATAGAGAAGATTTTGATTAGCATCTGCCAAAATTCCCGGTTTGAGGGCTGCAACGCCTTCTCGGATGGCCCGTTCAACATCCAAACTACCAACCACCCGATCCTCAGTGGCACTCAATGGGAGATTTACAACGCGCATTTTTTGCGTTACCGACGTGAGTTTTCGTTTCTTCTGAAGTTTTGCTGTACAAGCCTCACAAACCCCACTTGGATCATCAGGGGCGCAACGAAATTTGCACCCTTTCACAACGGGAATGTCAGGAAGTAATGCTGCCAACGAACGTACGATGGTTGTTTTTCCGGTTCCCTTGGGACCAGTGATAAGAAGCCCACCTATGTGAGGATTAATGGCGTTGAGTAACAGAGCCAGTTTCAGCTCATCATGGTTGACAATTGCTGAAAAAGGAAGGACAGTGCGAGTGGCATCCATCTCTTCTGGTTCCAAGCTGTGAACCTCTACCACCCCTGTTCTTCTCCAGTTTAAAGAATTTTGGGAACAAGCACCACTCAAAGGAGTTTTTCCTACCAATTGAGGATAATTTATACAGGTAAAAAATTAAAGCGATTAGAGTAAAAGGTGCGTTTCATGACGACTCAGACAACCAAGGATTTCCGCGATGGCCTCGCAACCGCATATCGGGCTGCTCGAAGCCATCTTCGATATCTTTTAACGGATTTAACACCTGAATTGCATCTACGTGCAAATATAAAATATGGAATTCGCCAATTATTGTTAATATTAACCGGAGTTATTACAATGTCATTAATTATCTTATTAACTATTCATCAACATTAATAAGCAAACCAAAGAATAAGAAAATGGCTATTTAAACAATGTTGGATATAGATTATAAAATCTTAAAAATTTTATATCGTTCTTCAAAATTTTTAAAAGTCGGGCAGTTAGCAAGAAATCTTAATTTACCTCACTCAACAGTCGGAAGTTGCGTTAAGCGATTAGAAAATGAGAAACTAGTGATATATGAAAGATATAAACCAGTTATCCTCTCTAAAAAAGGGATAGATTTAGCAAAAGAGTTAATACGCCATGCACAACTACTTGAGCTTTTACTTTTTAAGGAATTAAATTTAAGAGCTGAAGAAGCACATGAGGAAAGTGAAAAGTTTAATTTACTTTTCTCGTGTAATACAATAAATAAAATCTGTGAGAAATATGGTCACCCAAAAGAATGTCCCTGTGGAGAAAATATCTTGAATTCGAATAATTGCTTCTGTGAAAATTTGGAAGAAAATTAATTTTATTTTCTATTAAATTATATCTTTTGATGCATAAGCAGTTAAAATCTCACCAAAAAATAAATGATGACTTGCCATACTCCCTGATTTACATGAATGAATGATTCTACATTCATAATTAAGAATACAATCTTTAA
>Ga0209635_10001419_pt1 | contig 17763 bp, 17 predicted proteins | sample DeeMarSWOR230_32_FD_187463 | JGI IMG/M metagenome (GOLD analysis project Ga0209635, IMG submission 187463) | Marine sediment microbial communities from White Oak River estuary, North Carolina - WOR-2-30_32 (SPAdes) (version 2) | ecosystem: Environmental > Aquatic > Marine > Intertidal zone >... | reverse complement strand
ATTGTTCCTGGGTCTTGGATGTAGACAACTAGGCATTCGCCTGACTTCAAAGACAAATCGGCATCGGCTCCCGTCATACTTGCAAGGGAACTTTGGTAAGTTAGGTCTAAGGTTGGTGCCGTGGTTGTCCTGTTAAAGTATACTTTAGTGGCATTCCATGCTATGTCTTGGCCTCGCACCTGAAACTTGTCGATAAGGGTGTCTCTTCCGCCGATGTTCGCTATGACAAACGCACCTTGTGCAACAGAGCTGTTTGCCCATATGTGCGCCTTCGTTACTCTCAGGTTCTCTTCTTGTACCCTAGTTGTGGTCATGTTTATGGCGTAGTAGGTGACGACCGTTGCCAACAGAACCGAAACCACTAGAATAATCAGCGTCGTAACCACTGTGCTAAGCCCTTTCTTACCTTTCAGAAGGCTTCTCATCTTCGTTTTTCTCCTTCAAGGATAACCGCTTGAAAAAATAAGGAGGTTTGTGCGTAGAAGAATACTACACACAAACGTTTGACATTTTGTCTACTTTATAATTTAGGTTTCTTCAGGCAACTCAGCTTCAGATGGCGCTATTTTTGTGTTCCACAACTCCAAGAAAAGCGTTTTGAGAGCTTTAATAAAGGCATCATAATTTGTCCAGAGAAAAGAAATTTTTTCCTTCTTTCTTCGCATTCCAGAATCTTGTATACCGTTGCCATTTTTGATGGAAAAAAGAAGTTGCTCTTGGTCAGATATTATGAAACTCGGTAGGTCCTCAACATTTGAAAACAGGTACTTCACATCAGTTAGTTTCATTTTTTCAGCAATGAAGCGGCTTTTCGGAGAATGATTGGTTAGAAGCCGAACTTTCACGTTCTTTCTAGAAACTTTCTCCAAGTTGTCCGTGAAACCAGAATGGAAGAGGCGCAGAAGATCTAAATCGGGAGCAAGCACGTAGATTTCTTCTATGGTTCTCTCTAGAATTTCATTGGCTTTTATGATCATCTGTTCTTCTCCTTCTAATACCTGAAAAATCTCCTTGTTTTGAGGTTCTACCTTCTGTTGAGGAATAGAAAACCAGATGGCAATGAGATTTTTCTTCTTCCTTTCCAGAAGTTGTATCCTTATTTTTTTGGCTTTTATAAGAGTGTCAAGGGCTTCCTCGAAGGGGGTGGCTATGAATTTCAAGGGTTTCTCTAGAACAGAGGATATGAGGCTCCTCTTTTCCAGATCCCGTAAGATTCTATACGTTTCGGTTCTATGAAGAGAAAGGGCATCTGAAATCTCGCGGGCCTTACGCATTCCCGACCTTGCAAGATAAATATAAACTCTAATCTCATTTCTTGAAAGCCCAAAATTGAGGAACGTGTCCTCGATGATCTTGAGAGACTTAAGCGGTTCCCTGTCTCTTCTCAGAAGTTTCCATACACGGGCATCCTCGTCGTATAGACTGGCTGGCGCGTGCGCATGTTCGAGTTTTTCTTCCACTATTTCCACGGGATGTCACAGCCTTATTTTTGATTCGAATCGAACTCGGATTTAACCCGTGATTAGAATCTATCCTATATTTTATACTTCTGAATTCAAAATATGAATTGGAGATACAGGTTGACTTTGCTTCGTACTTGGAGTTACTGGCTTTAGCAAAAGTAGCGTTCAAGGGTTAGTTTATTTTGAAGGCGGAGAAGAAGATTGATGAGGAGCGCGGAGGAGTAAAATGGGGAACAACTGGGAACGCGTTCTATTTTTCGGGAAATATTTGGTTCCAAAAAATAATATATGGTTGAAAAGAATGGGCCTCCTGTTCGGTTTCGTTTTGTTAGATTACTTTGCGACGCTGGCCTTTTGCACCACAACGATGGAAGAGGCTAATCCACATTTGAGGGTATTCATGGAGAATTACGGTATTTTTTGGGGTTTAACAATATTTGACTTTCTTATTAACCTTCCAATATACCTAATCTTATGTTTTAATTCTCGCCTGATTAGTTTGCCCGCGCGGTTGTCAAAAATAATGAACCACCTAGTTGATGTAATTCTTGCATGGTTTTTAGCTGGGGCACACTTTAACGGTGCTGCAAGTTGGTTCTGGGCTGCTCCAAACTTGATACGCCAAATGACAGGTTTCGGCATCTACCTGTTTATCACCATGCTCCTGTCCTTGAAGTTTCGAGTTAAGTAGCGACTCTCATTTACTGGATAAAAAACTGTTAACATATCTTTAAAATCATTATTGGTGATTCACAAGAGTTAAAAGATTTTATTACAGATGATTCAGCATAGTTGAGAATCCGAATCGGAGGTGGAAATTGCATGACAGAATATTTGGTTCTACTGAAACTCGATCCAGCGAAAGTAGTCAAGACGATAAATTCCTTGAGAGACCTTCCTGAGAAGCCTGGTCCAGGAGTAAACCTACAATACTTAATGAACATTTTCGGAACCTGGGATGTAGCCATGTGGTTTAACGCTGAAAACTCTAGTAAAGCTGTGGACTTCGTACAGAAAAAGATAGGCCAGATTTCTGGCGTCGCCGACGCGTACACGGTGCCTACGTTTCCTAACAGAAAACTTCAACAAGGGCAGAAGCAGGAAGTAGCTCCAAAGATTGAAGCCGCTGAAAAGAATGAAGATTCAGAAGAATGATGAAACGTTTCCCCTTTTCTTTAAGTTACTATAAGGTTTATGGTAATATTACAAAATCGAAGGCATAAATCGCTGTTACTCCTAGACCTGTCTTACTTCGGTTCTGTTGAAACAAAGCCACTTAAACTTTCGAATGTCCTTCGGTGTGTAACAAAATGTTACATACAAATTTTCTTATCTTCTGGAAATCGGCTAAATAATTGAAATCAAGATAAATTAGTCCTATTGGAGAAATGCGCATTTTGGTAAAAAAGGGAGGTGGAAAGGAAGCGAAAGGGAGCGATTTTTCAAAGGAGAGGATGGATCACGAATTTTTTTATCCTTTTTCTTTGGGTAGTCAGTCCTTGGAAGCGCTAGACGAAAAAGAAGTTGAAAAAATAGTCGCAGAGATTGAAGAGAAATTTTTTGATTCTCTGAAGGCCATAAATGAAGAAATTCTCCAATTGAGTGAGTTTCTCATAGAAGACAAAAAATTGGCTCAAGAACTCTGCAGGCTCGTAAAACCAATTCTCAAACATTTAAATCTATCTTTTGCCATACCTGCAAGAGCGATCCCCCTTTTCGAGAAAACCGACCAAATCATCCTGAACGAGGATGGACACCTAATCTTCGTACACGAAAAGAACAAAATAGATTCTAAAGCCTTGAAGGAATACCCGCCGGAAATTATCCTGCTAGTATTTCTGAATATTATCCCCAAACTTGGGAAAGTGTTAAAATTGTATAGGAGAAAAGTCGGCATGAGGGTTAACTTTTTCGAAAAGATATACCGCGAATTGGAGAACGCTAACAGAGCATTTGTAACTTCGAACCAAGGTCTCAACGAAGGCTTAGAAGAATCCGTTGAGGTAGATGGAGTGAAGAAAACCCTTTTCTCAAAGAGTAAAGACTACAAAGGAAAACCAGCTTCTTCAGGTGCAGAATTAATTTAGAGCGTGAGAAGACGGTGGATAACGTGGTTACAGAGATACGAAGTTTCTATTCGTTGAAAGAGTTGAGTGAAAGCCTTGAGGAAGAAATTGATTTTTACAAAGCTGCGGTGGATGAGTATAGCCAACGGTTAGGCTCCTTTCTGAGAGAGATGAAAGCAACTCATGGCAACGAAGAATGGTTCAAAAAATTGTCTGATCTTCAAAAGATCTCTAAAGGAGGGAAAAGTAAGGGTAAAAAGAAGGCAGGTTCATCTGGCTGGGTTGAATTCAAAGAAATCATGCTTTCCACAGAAGAGCAAGGTGAAGCTCAAATCCTCTTTGAAGCCATAGAAGAGATAAACAGCAAGGTTACGCGACTCGAAAAAATTAGGGATACCGTTGAGGACTTGAAAAGGCTTGGTTTGGGAGAAGACATACTTTATATAACTTATGTGCATGACGAGGTTCCTGAAAGAATTGTTTTACGTAAAAAAGGTGGAAAAGAAGCTGGAGAAAAATTCGAGTTTATGACCACGTTTTCCCTTTCTAAAGGTTTGTGAATTTCGAAAACTACATGATCACATCATTGCGCTGTATTCTATGAAGGCTTTGGCAAACTTCTTCATAAGTTCATAGGGGGTTTCAACAACACAATTTATTCGAAAATAATTTTCTACTGCTTTGTTGTTGACACCAATTCCAATAATACCGATTCCTGATTTTTCAATCTTCTTTACATTCTCCGCCAATTCTTTTTCAATGTTTTCGTAGCCTGAAGGGAAGAAATCTGATACAACTATCAAGACCTTAGCTTCTTCGAGACGCTTTTTCAGAGCCTCCGCTGCCAACATTAGTCCATCGGGCAGATAGGTTAATCCGCTGTGTTTTAATCCCCCTATTCTAGCGCGTATTCGGTTTGTGTAGACTTCTGAAAAATCTTTAACTACGTAGAATTTGTTGCTGAAAGCAAAAACGCCCCAAGAGGTTTTGTCTAAGAACAATTCGTTTGCTACCTCAGCTAGGCATAAGACGATGCCTCGAACCTCTCCATGGAAATAGTTTAGGCTACGACTTGCGTCAACAAGTATCGCCCAAGCTTCCACCATGCTTTGCAGCTCTTCAAGTGAGAAAACGTCTGTGCGTGGGCTTTTACTGGCAACCACCTGAATCGCTTCTTGTAAGTCCAATAATCCAGTTTCGTGTCTATAGTCATCGCCGTAAAGGTTTCTGAGAAGGCGAAGTCGGTTTAAGATGCGCCTTATGGGACCAGCCAAATACGTTTTACGACGTAAATAATCAGTGTAATCCTGCTGTGGAAACTCAAAGGAAGAAAAGTGCGTGTTGCTGCCTAGGATTTCGTAGTTTTTCAGAATCTTCTCTTGGGTGCGTCTTCTTGATTTCCATGTAGAGAAAACTTGGGAAACTTCATTTTCAAATAATCTTTCACTGAAATCGTCTTGCTCTAGTTTTGATCCAAGCCTAACCAAAGCATGCTCTAGCGTTTCTTGTATTTCGTCCTCTGCTGGTATCAGATTTTCGTAGAAAACGGAGTTCATTCCGTGATCTTCGGTGTATGGCAGAGAAGGTATTTCCGCTGGTTCACCGTAGCTAGATAGCCTCTTGTACATGCCGTCAACTAATTTCACTTTTCTGGGGTTAATGCTCTTTGAATTGATTTCTTTTGTTTTGCCAGAGCTTAGTTCGTTGTAGGTTAGATCCTCGATTTCACGAAGACACCTAACCAGATAGTTAACATCTTTCTGCATTTCTTTAGGTAAAGTCCCTTTGATCATTCCGGTTGTGAAGAAGGCGAGTGTTGAGGCCATTACCTGGAGTGTACTGTTTGGAACGGAGGATGATGGTTTTAATCTGAGATATGAAATGGCGTTTGCGTAGGCTATGTCGGATATCAAAGGGGACCAACGTACTCTAAGATAGCCATTCGTCACGGCATCTTCAAGGGAGCTTACAACATACGTTGCCAGATTCATGTCTTTATCTTTCGCCCAGTCGGCATATATCTCGAAATCAGAAATTCCAGCGTGAAGACTAAGATGATAAACAGAGGCCTTGAATAAATGCCATAAAATCTCTCTATGTTTCGCATTTTTCGAGTCGAAAACCATTCCATGTAGACCGACAAGGTTGTTGCGCAATATTTTGGGCTTCGCCAAGCATATAACATAGCCTTGATCGTCTTTTCCAAGGATTGGAAATGAAATGTTGTCTCGGAGAAGAATTTTTATTTCTTCTCGTTTCTTCTTTGTTATCTGAAAAGTGTTCGTACACGCATAATCATAGAAGTCCAAGCCTAAAGCCCACTCGAGTTGTCAATTACTATGCGAAATTTGCCTGAACCACCCGCCTAACTATATCCTGTATCTCCGCGTCATCGCTTGTCATGCCGACGATGGTTTCTTCGGCTGCTACTTGGGGAGTACAACCATCAGAGATTAAGGTTGCCCAGTTGATTAGGTCTCCGGGTGAAGGAGCGTATGGTATGTCACCTGCTTTGTATTGTCTTCGAAGCTCTGCTCCAATTCGAACTATCCTTTCTGCTATTTTTTCGTCTACTCCACTGCGTTTCTGAATGAGTTGAATTTCGTCGGGGGATATTTGTTCGCCGACGCTTAGGTAGTCAAAGTTGATCCAGACGGACATTCTGCGTCGAAATGCAGCGTTCAAGGGTTTTGTGCCCACGAATTCGCTTGTAAAGGGGTTCATGGCGATTATGACGTATCCGTAGGGGTGGCGGGGAACGATTTCGTTGTCTTTCTCTGTGAGAACAATGTGTCCCCGCGTATCGAGAATTGGATTCAACCGGGTTGCGACATCTTGTTTCATCATGTTTGCTTCGTCTAAGTATAGAATTCCTCCCTTTCTACACCACGAAATTATCTGTCCGTCGATCCAGTTTTCCTTGCCCAGCCCAATATATCTTCCGAACATGTCATAGGCTGAGGTCTGCAATCCGCAGTTGATCTCCCATAAAGGTATGTCGGCGATTTCCGCTACGATGTAGACTACGTGCGTTTTTCCGGTTCCACTGGGGCCTATTAGGGCGCACTGTTTAAAGTAGTAGAGGGCGCGGGTGATTCGTTCGACGTATTTTAGTCCTCGATCCAAGTATTCCGGTGTATTGCGGGGTATCAAACTTCTAACTGATTCCGGAAAAACGTAGTTTGGATGTAAATCATATTTTTCTACACCGTATTTTGAGACTAGAGGAGACTTTGGCGTAGGCTTCCAGAATGAAACACGTATTTGTGTATCATTTACTTCTGTTTTAATTTGCGTCTGTTTGAGTTGTGTTTTTTTGTCTTCTTTCCGTTGTCCTTGATGACCAAAGGAAGGCAAAGAGGATAGCCTCCTCCCATTCTTTCCTAAATAGAGTATGGAATATTGTGATTTAAACATTATGACTTAAGACAGTGGTTTACAATTCCTTACGGAAAATGTGTGTAGCAAGCTTGCACACACAAAAGGGAAAAAATTGGAGAACAAAAACTAGAGTTAGGTCACCATAACGTTGCGTTTAGCCTCCTTACAGATTAACTAAAGCGGGGAATCAAGCATTTCAGAGAAAAGTGACGCCTCCACGGTTTCAATCGAGGTCGATATTCTCGGTTTGCGAGGCGTTAAACTAGGCGGCGGAGAAGAATCTTCTGCGTTGAATTTTGATGTGAATGTGAAGCTGGAGGAAAAGGAAAGAAGAAGCGGGAGGCTAGTCGTTGGTTTTGTGTTGACTGTGGGCACGAAACCTAGCGTAGCGAAATTTGATGTAGAAGGGATAGCAACTCTGGAGGGTAAAAATCCAGAGATAGAAAGGTTGTTGGAGGTGGATCCGAAAACTAAGATACCCTTACTGCTCCATAGAGTTTACCAACATGTTTTCACGTCAACGTTTCTTTTGGCCACCCTTCTCGGTACGTCTTATCCTCCGCCCAACCTACTTTTCTCTGGTGAAATGAACAAACAAAGTTCAGAGGGACCGGTTGAGTGGAAGGAGAAAACAGAAGAAAAACCTGAAGAGAAGAAAGAAACAGTCAGGCCAAAGCCGAAGGCTAGGCGCAGATAAAAAGCTCCCTATCTGTTTCTTAACATAGTTTCTGCACGATTTCGGCGCCAGTGGAAAATGCCATTTCCAAAAGATAGCATTCTCTCGGGACCCCAATAGAAAGAACCATCAGATTCTTGATGAGTTATGGTTGGACGGTTTTGTATATTTCTAAGGTTTGCTCAGCTGCTTTTGTCCACGTAAAGTATCGCAAAACTCGTTTGCGTCCATTTGCCCCCCACTTCTTCGCCCTCTTGGGATCCTTCAACACTTGCTTCACGCCCCAAGCAATATCTTCCGGATCTCCCCCGTTCACATGGATTCCATTCTGTTCTGGTCCAGAGGATAAAACCTGCTCGCGGAAGCCAACTACTCCTTGGGCTCCAACTACGATCGGTTTTGCCATAGACATGGCTTCTAGGCTTACGATGCCGAAGGGTTCATATATGGACGGAAAAATGCAGACATCAGAAGCGGCGTAATGCAGGATTCTTTCATCTTCTGGGACAAATTCGAAATGACAAACAACATTATCCTCTATCTCAAGCCTCCTCGCCGTTTCCACAATATCCGTCTGTTCTTCTCCCTTACCTAAGATCACCAACTTTGTCTTAGGACATTCCTCCAATATCAAGGGCATAGCCTGAACCAAGTTCCTCACACCCTTCACCCAAGTTAATCGCCCCAAGAAAAAGAGCATACACTCATCGTCTTGAATTCCATATTTATGGCGAATTTTCTTAACGTCTCCCTTCTTACATTTCCTAGGATTATATCGCTCAGGGTCCACTCCATTCCAAACCACGCTGATCTTTGATTTAGGCCAACCGTGGCGAGCAAGGTCTTCCTGCATAGCATGACTAACGGTAATTATGCGATCTGTGGCCTCAGCAGTCGCCGACTCGAGGTAAGATACCACCTTTGAGCCGCGACCACCGCTTCGCCCCCACTCCGTGCTATGGACATGAAAAACTACGGGCACTTTTGTCTCGTTTTTGGTTATGATTCCAGAAATGCTGCTCAACCAGTCGTGAATGCATACTACATCGAAGTGGTCACCCTCTTTCTTGATCAATCCGTTGATAAGCTTAGTCGCGCTGAGGACGTTGGAGATGAAAATGTCATTGAAGAAGCGGATGTTTGTTCCCCATTTTTTCAGGTCGTCCGTGACGAACATTGGGAAGACATTGCTTGCGTCGGCGATTTTGGGGCGATGTACTTCTACGCCTTTTAGGATTTCTCTAGTCTTCAAATCTCCAGAGTTAAGGGTAAAAACCGTTACGTCGTGACCCAGCGCGACGAACTCTCGAGTTATATATTCGGCGTACGTGCCTAAGCCTCCGACAAGCTTGGGTGGATATTCCCAAACGAAGAAAGCTATTCTCAAATAGAGCACCGTCTAGAATCGTACATATGGAAAGAAAAATGATCTTGTGTGTAGTAGAAGCTTATACACAGACGAAACTAGTAAGTTTTCTTCAGTTTAGTTACGCAGCCTACAAAGTTGGAGAGTGCTTCGCTTGGCCGCTCAATTCCAAGATTTGAACATAATTTCTCCAGAACCATCCCCTCTACCACAGTGGCTCCGGAACTTAAAAACTCCTCAAGGCCCTCAGTGAAAACTTCTAACTTCTTCGGAATCTCTTCCTGTTTTAACGAGTGTTTTCTCTCTAAATGTTTGTAAATAATCTCGGCAGCAGTTTCTCCGAAAGTGTCTTTTAAACTGTCATCTACGGACTTGATAAGCAACTTTTCGAACTTCATCTTTCTTTTTCCCATCATTAATCTTCCGATTATTCATTTTATCCGTTCGGTGCGTCGACAGACTTTGAGGCGCCATAGTCATGATGCAAACTCCTTGTCCTCCTAAAAGTTGTTATAAAATAGGGTTTGCAGAGAGATGCTACAAACACGAAACCGAGAGAAAGAGGTAAGTACCATTTTACATGACCTGCCTATCCATACCTTCGCCTTCGAACAAAAAATCCAATCACCAAAACCGCTACGACAGCCACAACCGCGCCCATGATGTAAATTCCATATTGATTTATCCAAGTGTCGTTTACTCGGAAGGGCTTCAATTCGCTGTAAGCCTCGCATCGTAAATCGTCACCGTCTAATATGGTCTGAACACACCATGACCCTATTAAGTTCGGTTTGAAACTAGCGGTGAAGGTTCCGTTTGAGTTTGTGTAAGCATATTGTTCGATGGTAGCGTTAGACGTGGTGAACACTAAAGTGACGTTTAAGTTCTCTACGATTGGATAAACCGACCCCGTGACTGTGATGTTTTCTCCAATAGTTATGCTCTCTTCGGTTACGTTGCAAGTTATTGACATCGTAGTCTTCTCTACAGTAAAGTTTCTGTAAACACCAGATGCGCCAAAACAAGTTTCGTTGCCCTCCCAACCTACTGTCACAGCCCAAGATCCCGTTTTGTTTGGAAAATACACATCAGTGAAGAATCCAGAGGAATTAGTAGACAGCAATCTAGGCGTTACAATGTCATCGCAGGTGTAATTCAACGGCACTGTTGCTCCGCCATGCGAGATTGAACCCGTGACCGTGATATTTTCGCCGTAATGGATAACAGATTTGGATAAAGCCAACGTTATGTTGGTTGGGTTCTTTACCACGTAAACGCCTTGGACTTCAACGCTGTTCCCAGCATTGTCAAACGCTAAAACTCTATACTTAACCGTGATCCCGGCTGGTTGTCCCGGTATTGTTCCAACGTAGGTTTGGTTCTGAGAAGCAGCCATTTCAATTGCAGTCGAAGTTGCCCAATCATCTCCTGTATAATTCAATAGCACTTTCTTTAAGCCAGAGTGCTCGTCTACGTATGCAGTTATTACTGTTTGGTTGTTAGAATAAGCCGCTTCTATGGGGTCTTGAATACTCAATTTTGGAGCTTCGAAATCAGTTTTAACCATGAAATTGAGAACACCGTTTCCATGCTCAGCTATCAAAACGAGATGATAAAGAACGTTTCCTTCGTAAGGGTATGTGTAGTTGATTAACATGTCTTCTCCTGGAAACTCGCAACTCGCTATTGCCTGAGTATGCCTGAACCCCTCGCTGTCAAGGTTAAATCCGCCGTAAAGCTCTGAAATGTCGCCATATAGCCCGGGTTCCCACGCCAATGGCATGTTGTTCAAGAGGTCGCCCATGTCCTCTGAGGGATTTGCCATTATGTACAATCGTGCTTCATACATGTCTAGAGTGCCTGGTACTTCAATCCACACTTCTACGTGTTTACTTGTTGTGTTGAAATCGTATGCCCAACTCGTGTTTTCAACAGGCTTGTCGTTTACCTTCCCTTCCATATAACGTTGGTGCCATTTATTACAGTTAACGTGTTCAATCAACATGAAAGTGGCCTCTTTTGCTTCTTGGCTTTCTCTTGGGTCGTTTTTTATGAGGAAACTGTAGTTGCCGGTGTGTTTTGGAGTGAAAAAGGGTTGGTCAACTGTGGTGCCCAAGTGTTCAGGCAGTCCTGCCGCTTCGGTGTGATATGACTCCAGTTCTCCAAAGGGGTCGTAAACGAAAATGTCGTAGTCTGTTTCATTTGACTCGGAATCAATCCATTCTCCGTAGCAGTATACGTGGTAAGATGAGTTCTTGTTCAGAGTGTAAACGTAAGTCCAATTTGCGCCTATTGGAATCTGGGATGCATTTATTTTTACAGGGAAAACTGGCTTACTTACGTAGGTCCAGTTTCCAAGATTGTAAGGAACTGAAGGCTGTGCTGAAACTCTAATACTTGCTGTAAATGGCGCCGGTGCTATCATGAAGCAAGTTAAAAGAAGAAAGAAGAGGCTTAGTCCTTCAGTTAACCCTCTAGGCAACTATTATTCCTCATTCCTGATTTTGCAGACTGCGGGTCAAACGATTGACATCGAAAGATTGTCAATAAGCAGTAAAAATGGTTATGAATGGAGGGTCACTACCCAAAATATGAATTCATCTGAGTCGGACTTGAATTTAAATCCGAACATAAATTTTGCGAGGCGTGAAAGATTCTTAACTTGTTTCAAACTGACTTATTTTGATGGGGCCGCGGGGATTTGAACCCCGGACCTCGCACGCCCCAGGCGCGAATCTTAGACCAAACTGGACCACGACCCCAATAAGCATTAACAAACTTCGTATTCCTAGTTTTTAAATCTAAGCTTGAATCAAGGTTCTTCGAGGCATCACTATTTTGTGTATCTTTTTGTCAAGTCTCTTGCACTCTTTAGCATGAACCTAAGTATGAGCCTCTGCAAGTTTCTAAATGTAAGAAATGTAGAAAGATCATGCAAAAAGAAAGCACTATTCTTGCTCTCTCGGCGATAAAGGAGATTGTGTGCCAGCAAATCTAGCAGTCATAGCCTACCAAAAAAATATGTTGTGCTAATTATCTCTTAATCAATCACTCAAAGAATCGGTCAAAATATAGTCTGTATCAATGCTGTCCACCATATTGTATTGTCAAGGTAAAATCGATGTTGCACCAAGAATTATACATTTTATTCAACAATAGGCTTAAATAGACGCATGCTTTTCTTTTGGCATTGCTAAAACAGGAGTGATAAAGCATGAAAACAGCCATCAAAAAAACGGATCTCAAACTCTTGTTCGAGTTCGTGAAGAACTGCAAGAGAAGCGACAGAGAAATAGCCAAAATCGTGGGGGTGTCACAGCCGACCATAACTAGGAAAAGAGCGAAACTCGTTGAAACAGGGTTAATAAGACAATTCACCGCTGTTCCCAGCCTAGACAAAATCGGATACGAAATAGCAGCACTAACCTTCACCAACATGAGAACATCCACCAACGAGAATCCAAAAAGCCTCAGGAATAAAGAACGAGATTGGGATGAGAAACATGATGAAATAGTTTTTGCCAGCGTAGGGCTGGGCATGGGAATGGACAAAGTGATCGTTTCAGTGCACAAAAACTACACCGACTACCAAAAATTCCTAACAGAATTACGAACCTACTGGGCAGAGAACATCGAGAACATCCATTCGTTCATCCTTAGTTTACGAAATAGAGAAACGGTGACAAAAGATTTCTCGTTTGCTTCTTTGGAGAAAACCGCAAAAGTATCCTAGTGGGCCATGAACAATCAAAGAACCAGCCGAATGAATGCAGAGTTAGTTAGCTACTGGTTACCATCATATTCAAATTTGAACCATTTAATAACTAACTGTAATCCATATTTTGAATCCATAACATTTTACTGGATCAATGGGAATACTTTTCATGTTGAGCTATGAAATCAAAAAATGTGTCGAATTGGCAGAAAAGGGCTTTGAAACGAGAGAAGAAACCTGAAAGATTGTTCAAGATTGTAGACAAGGTGCTGAAACAGATTTTTGGAGAACCCGCAACTCTATTCATATACAAGCATCTTGAGGAAAAACACTCACTTAAGCGAGAAGATATCGCAAATGAACTAGAAATCTTCACTGAAGGACTGGAAAAGTATCTTGGCGACTCAGGAACCTTTGTGGTACTAGAAACCCTTTTCAATGAAAGTTCTGAACTCAAGTTGAGAAAAGTTGAAGAAAGAGAGTTTTTGGAGCAACTTAAAGAACTGAAAAGAATCTCCTACAGGTGACAAGGAGAACAATACTAAAAATAGGGAAACAGCTGAGCTTTTTAACTCAGTTTTATCGCAAATTCTCTTCAATCTTTCTAGACTATAGTCTGTATAGCGTCCAGCTAGTATTCGCGCGCGAAACTTTACCACGGAAGGCATATACGTATCATCTAAGCTTGAACGGAAGTTTTTTCGGGGAGGAGAATAGGAAATATGCAATTAACTCCTGACCGGCAAAACTTCCCATCGAGTGTTATAGGTAGAAGAAGGGGACAAAGAGCCTCAAATTAACACAACCATTCGAAAAAGAAAAGTGCTGGAACCATGACATAATAAACCCTCACAAAACCAACGAAGTGTAAAAATCATGTCGCGCACACAATTACTTAAACAAATCTTCAATGCCCATTCCGTAGCCATCATTGGAGCATCAAGACGTATGGGGCATCCCAGTCACCTGGCTCTAATGGGATTAACAGAGTCTGGGTTTGATGGCAAAATCTATCCGATAAATCCCTCAGCAAGAGAGATAGACGGCATAAAAGCGTATCCGAACATCAAATCAGTCCGTGAACCCGTTGACCTAGCCTTCATCGCCGTTCAAGCGGCAAAAGTCATACCAATACTTAGAGAATGCGCTGAAAAAGGCGTTAAAGGAGCCATCATCAATTCAGCAGGGTTTAAAGAACTAGGAACCAAGAAGGGAACAGAACGAGAAGAGGAGGTTAGGCGAATAGCCTCCTCCACGGGCATGGGAGTCATAGGTCCCAACTGCGTAGGCTTTCATCGATCTTCAATGAGTACAATGCCTGGACTACCTCAACCTGCAGAAATAAGGGCAATTTTAAAAGAAAAAGGAAACGTTGGAATGACTAGCCAGAGCGGCTGGTTCTGCGGATTTTACATTCATAGATGCGCACTGCGGGGGGTGCGATTCAGCACGGCTATCAGTAGTGGCAACGAGGCGGATTTCACAACCATAGATTTTCTCGAATATCTAGGAGAAGATGAAGATACAAAAGTCATAACCATGTATCTAGAGGGCGTGAAAGATGGGAAAAATTTTCTGAAAGTCAGCAAAGCAATAACGCCTGAGAAACCCATAATAATTTGGAAGGTTGGCTTGACGAAAGCCGGTTCCAGAGCGGCTTTTTCTCACACAGGAAGTTTAGCTGGTAAGGAGTGGATTTATGGTGCTGTTTTTCGTCAGACACATATTGTTCAAGCATTTTCAAGCAAGGAACTCATCGACCTCACGGTAGCTTTCGCTCTCTGTAAAAAACCCAAAGGGAACAGGGTTGGGATAATTTCCAGTCCGGGGGGCTTCGCTGTGGCTACTGCAGACGCTTGTGAGAGGTCTGGCTTAAACGTGCCAAGATTATCCGAAAAAACTTGCAAGGAACTTAAGAAATTTTTACCCCAATACGCTTCCACCTTAAATCCCGTAGACCTAACCATGACAGCCATTGAGAACCCCCAATTTTATCCGGAGTGCATGAAAATACTTGACTCTGACGACAAAATAGATTCCATAATTGTTGTCACAGGCGCCAGCGGCATTTACGATGAGTTCATAGAAAAGTCTGTTAGAGAGATCGAGAAGCCCGTTATGGTTGTGTTGACTCCCTACTGGACCGTAGAAACCGCGCCAAGCGCTTCGGCTAAAGCAGGAATACCTACATACGCCTATCCAGAGGAGGCGGCTAGATCGTTGGCAGCACTTACGCGATATGCAATGGTCCATTCCTAAAACAATCATTAACTTGAGGAAGGGATGATGAAACTTGAGAGTTAGGGATTCTCAGTTTTCTGTGCGCGCACAATACCATGACTAGATGGGAGACACGTATTCCCTTACTATTCCAGCTGTCAAAAGCACTGTTCCTGCCCCTAAGAGGAAAAGCAACGGATAGATGAAAACTGAAATCATTTGCGCGTAGCTTATCCCTGGACTGAGCTGAGAACTGAAGAATACGGATATCCACAAAATGGCAAAGGTTGCCAGAAAACCCAAACCAAATCCTATTGCGAGACCGTTTACAAAAGAACTTCTACCCGTTACTACATTGGTTTCCACAGTAGTTCCACTCAAAGCGACTCCTTGTGTTGCAAATTTATGTGTTCAGAATTAACAATCGTTATTTCAGATTCAGAATCAGATTCAAAATTGGAATCTTCATCAAACATCTCTAAACTCTATCAAGTCTACATGTCTCTAGAATTCTCTTGATGTTCTCTTTAGCCCGCTCGTGCTTATAATTTCTCAAGGCGTTTATCAGCTCTTTTTCGTTAACTTCGCCTACTTTTCTCTTTATTGTCTTTGCAGTTTGGCTTCCTATGAAAAGATACTGGCAGATGGAAGTTGCGTTTGAGACTCTTCGGTTAATGCTGGCGGTTTCAAAATCCACCAGGTGGGGGCGATCATCTGCGTCTACGATTATGTGTTTCGGCGCTCTACTCAGCTCTCCATGATCCAAGCCAGCTTCATCCAGCCTGAAACATTGCTCCAAAACAGCTCGCAAGACCCGACGAATTCTAGACCTTGCTCCTCTTCCCCTTAGGGCTTCAACCCATTGGGGAAGAAGCGTTCCTTCGACAAACTCCATAAGGAGAAGATTATCTGTGACGTCGAGCAGTCTCGGCCCAACATGGACAGCGTTTGCCCTTCTAAGCATCTCTGCTTCGTGTTGCATCCCAGCCCGGTCAGCGTCTACTCTACGAATTTTCAACGCGCCTTTTCCAAAACTGGTGTAGACCGCAACAACGATGCCCACGTGACCCTTCCCAAAAACTGGCACATCAAAGACCATTTTATCTCCGGTGAACTCCAAGGCTTTAACTCCGAGTTTTTTTAATTCTTTCAGGCGCTTTCTCATCTCCTTCGAATCATATTTTGGATAGCATAAAACCTGACGGTATCGATCTTCATGAAGCTTTTCTAGGGGGATCACTTCGTTTAGTCGCAAGGAAGCGCCTCGCTTCAGACATAGATCTCCAGAAAATAGTTATTAAATATGGCTAGCTCTACCATTAACTTTAGGGAAGCTAGATTGGTGTATGACGAAGAGAACGTTTTGCTCATGACGCCTGGGCCAGTTCCGTTCCATCCCCGAGTCTATCAAGCCATGTCTAGAGTTTTATTTCATCATCGAACGCCAGAGTATAGGAAAACTTTCGGAGAATGCGTCTCTATGATGAAAGAAGTGATGCACACACAAAACGATGTCTTCATACTCACAGGCTCTGGAACATCCGCTATGGAAGCTGCAATCGCCAACTGCGTCTCTCCAGGAGACGAAGTGCTAACCGTGATAAATGGAAAGTTCAGTGAGCGGTGGACAGAGCTAACAAAAACCTTCGGAGGCAAGCCTATTCTTTTGGAAGTTGAATGGGGAAAGGCAATCAAACCCGAAATGGTTTCCGAAGCCTTAGACAAGGAACCAGACATAAAATTCGTAACGATATGTCATAATGAAACCGCCACAGCAGTTCTTAACCCTCTTCAGAAAATTGCCGAGATAACAAAAGAACACGGAAAGATACTCATAGTTGACGGCATCACGTCTGTTGGAGGTGACTACGTCTATCCAGATAAGTGGGGCGTCGACATTTTGATTACAGGTTCTCAGAAATGCTTAGGATGCCCACCCGGCCTAGGAATGATCATGGTAGGACCTGAAGCATGGGAAGTGATCAACAAAAGAGAAGAAAATCCCTCGTACTATCTTAACCTTCCCACCTACAAGAAATTCTTCGAAAAAAGTTCAGAACCACCATACACCTCAGCCATATCGTTGATCTACGGGCTCCATGAAGCCCTCAAAATGATCCTTGAAGAAGGTTATGAGAACAGAGTAAAAAGACACAGGCTTATGGCTAGAGCCTTAAGAAACGGAATAGAAGCCCTCGGTCTGCAACTCCTAGCCGAAAAAGGATATGAATCCAACACCATAACCGCCGCAAGATACCCAGATGGAGTTGACGACAGTGCATTCCGCAAAGCTATGCAGAAACACGGAATTCTAGTTGCCGGAGGACAGTCTCATCTTAAAGGAAGAATCTTTCGAGTGGCACATATGAATATCATAGCTGAGAGGGAAATATTGCTTGTGCTAGCTATAACCGGACTTGTTTTGAGAGAGCTTGGATTCAAATGTGAAAGTGGGGCAGGAGTCTCTGCAGCACAAGAAATATTCCTAAAGAATTTGAAATGACCCTCGTGACCTTATGATTGAAAATAGTAGATGAAGCAACAGTGCCCATCATAACTCTGCTTTCTGATTTCGGTTTAAAAGACCCCTACGTGGCGGAAATGAAAGCTGTAATCCTATCTGTTCATCCGCAAGCATGCATCGTAGACATAACTCATGAAATTGAGAAGTTTAACATACGCATGGGCGCCTTTGTCCTCGCCTCAGCTACTACATACTTTCCTCCAGGCACCATTCACGTGGCGGTCGTAGATCCAGGTGTCGGAACCAAAAGACGCCCCATAATCGTTGAAACCAAGCGCAGCTATTATGTGGGACCCGATAACGGTCTCCTCATGCTGGCTGTTCAGAAAGAAGGCGTAGGCCATGTTTACTA
>Ga0209635_10001413_pt1 | contig 17786 bp, 18 predicted proteins | sample DeeMarSWOR230_32_FD_187463 | JGI IMG/M metagenome (GOLD analysis project Ga0209635, IMG submission 187463) | Marine sediment microbial communities from White Oak River estuary, North Carolina - WOR-2-30_32 (SPAdes) (version 2) | ecosystem: Environmental > Aquatic > Marine > Intertidal zone >... | reverse complement strand
TTGCAGCCTGGATTATATGCTGTGCCCGTTGTCTTCATGAGTGGAATACGAGATAACGTCTTTGTTCCTTTAGTTATCTTCTTGGCATCATCGTTGTGTGTAGGCGTCTTCGCAGTTTCCTGCTTTATGTTCTTCATTAATCGTATAGGCACCAAGATTCTCGGCATAGAATCGCTTTCTGTTCTTAGGGCTTTCATGGTGAATTGGACTGAAGATCTGAATGAACCTTTGGAAAGACTTCTGGAGAAGCTCAGCGTGGAAAAGAGCATAAGGCTCTCGGTTCTCATGTTTCGAACAGCGGAGAAAGTGAAAGCAGTTATAATCGTTCCGGCTTTTCATCCTGGTCCTTTTAAAAATGTCGGCAGTAGCGCCTTACCTTATCTGATCCAGAAGGAGCTGGAAAATGAACTAAAATGCATAGTCTCTGTAGCTCATGGGCTTTCAGGGCATGACCTCGATCTTGCTTCGCAAACTCAAAACCAAAAGATCATTAGCGATATCTCAGAGCTTGTTGACGTTTTAGAGCATGACTCTGCCACTACCACTCTTGTACGGGCTCAGCGAAATGGCGCTCACGCGAGCTGCCAGATTTTTGGGAAGTGTGCACTCCTCACACTGACTCTAGCTCCTCAAGCAATGGAAGATCTGCCTCGAGATTTGGAGACTTTCATCACGGCAGAGGCCAAAAAACAAGGTCTGCCGATGGCCATAACTATTGACGCCCACAATAGCATCGATGGGCCTTTCCATGTTGAAAGGGTAAGTTCTCCCCTTCGAGAGGCTGCGGCTGCAAGCTTGGAAACTGCTGCGAAAAGTCAGAAAAGCCACTTGCAGGTCGGAGCAGCCAAGATTGTTCCCATCGATTTCAGCCTGAAGGACGGCATGGGTGCTGGGGGAATATGCGCCCTAGTAGTGAAGGTGAAGGACCAATGTGCAGCTTACATTACCATTGACGGGAATAACCTAGTCTCAGGTCTCCGAGCTACAATCCTTCAAAGGTTGAATGAACTTGGCTTTCATGATGGTGAAGTCTTAACCACAGATACCCATGCTGTGAACGGTATTGTACTTACTCCAAGAGGTTATCATCCGCTAGGTGAAGCAATAGATCAGGAAAAGCTCGTCAAATACATCGAGCAAGCAGCAATAGACGCAAGAAATAACCTAGAACCCGTAGAAGCCACATGGTATACTAAGGTAACGCCAAACGTAAAAGTCATGGGCGAAAAGCAAGTAGAGATGCTCTGCATTCTCGCCGAAAAGGCCTTCTTGCGTGCAAAGAGGCTAGCCGCAGTCATATTTCCCTTGGTCGGCTTAGTCTGGGCAGCACTCCTCGTCTTCTTCTAGTCTTGCCTGTCTTATTGAAGTATTATATGAGAAGTCGGTTAGGTCATCCCGCTCTTCTCAAGCAGTCTTTGCCAGCGCCTGTCCACCACTGTCTGAATCTTTTCTACCAGGTGCTCAAACTTAGGAGTAAATAAGTGCCTGAAGCGTCCCTGTGTTTTCAGGTATTCCTGCACCGGCTTCTTCCTCTCTGGCTTTAGAGCTATGCCTTTACTTGGCGCTGACAGATTGTATTCGGTGCTTGTTGCTTCCCACAATGGAAACACACATGTTTCCACAGCGGTGCGTGAGATTCCAATGCTCTTGGCTGGATCAGAGCGCCATCCTCTTGGACAAGGAGCTATTACATGTAAGAAAGCCGGGCCCTCTACTTCTAAACCTTTTCTCACTTTTTTGATCAGGTCTATCCAGTAGGCTGGAGACGCAGTTGCCACGTATGGCATTTCATGTGCAATCATTATGTCTGCGATTGGCTTCTTGAGCTGAGGTTTTCCAGGTATCTTTTTGCCAGCTGGCGAGGTTGTTGTCCAGGCTCCGAATGGTGTTCCTCCACTTCTTTGTATCCCTGTGTTCATGTATGCTTCGTTGTCATACAGAACGTAAAGGAAGTCGTGTCCTCTTTCGACAGCTCCAGATAAGGCTTGTATGCCTATGTCGAAGGTTCCTCCGTCTCCGCCAAACGCGATGACGTCTACATGTTCGTGTTTGAGCCTGCCCTTCTTTCTCAGTATCTTGACGGCTGCTTCTATTCCAGAGGCGTTTGCAGCTACGTTTTCAAACGCTGTGTGTATCCATGGTATTTTCCATGCTGTGAAGGGATAGATAGTTGAGGTTACCTCCATGCACCCGGTTGAGTGCGTTACTATTGTTGGGCCTCTGACAGCTTTTAGTATGAGTCTGTGAGCTGTTGCTGGGGCGCATCCTGCGCATGCTCGGTGTCCTGACATGAAAAGTTCTGGTTTTTCGGCTATTTCCTTTGCTGTGAACTTCCATTCTGATGCCAACTCTCTCGCCTCCTTACTCTCGTAGCCCTATGAATTGGACTGATTGTTCGATCTGGTTTGTCTCAAGAATCCTTGTTAGGTCGCGGTAGATTTTCGTGATTAAGCGTTGTGACATGTCTCTTCCGCCTAGACCGTAGATGTAGTTCACTATGTGTGGGCGTATGTCTGCGTCGTAGAGGGCGTGTCTGATTTCGTGAAAAACAGGTCCTCCGTGGCCTCCGAAGCTGCAGCTTCTATCCATTACGGCCACGGCTTTCACATTTTGTAAGGCTTTGATTGCATGTTGGGTTGGCAAAGGTCTGAAGACTCTTATTCTAAGCAGTCCAGCTTTCACTCCTTTCTTTCGTAGCTGGTCCACCACTGTCTTGACGGTTCCCGCTGTTGAGCCTAGACATATGGTTGCTAATTCGGCGTCTTCCAGTCTGTATGATTCTACCAGACCGTTTCCATATCGGCGTCCGCTGATTTCAGCGTATTCCTCGTGAACCTTTTGGATCACATCTGGTGCCTTTTTCATGGCTTCTTCTTGTTGCCTTTTGTGCTCGAAGTAGTAGTCCTGAAGATCCAGTGGGCCTATTGTTATCGGCGTGTCAGGGTCAAGTTTGAACGGAACCAGTTTTCCTTCATGGCTTCTTACGAAGGGGAATTGCCGTTGACCAACGAAATTTCGAGCAGCTCCATCGGGCAAAACGCCCACATTCTCCAAGGTGTGACTTAAGAAGAATCCGTCCAGACCAACCAATGTAGGTAATAAGATCTCTGGGTGCTCAGCTATTCTGAAGGCTTGTATGATCGAGTCGTACGCTTCTTGACTGTTTTCAGCGTAGATTTGTATCCATCCGGAATCTCTTTCAACCATGCTGTCTGAGTGGTCACAGTGAATGTTGATTGGAGCTGACAAGGCTCGATTCGCCACGGCCATCACTACTGGAGCCCTGCACCCGGAGGTCACATAGAGGATTTCATGCATCAAGGCTAAGCCTGCTGAGGCTGTTGCTGTAAAGGTCCTTGCGCCAACCGCCGCCGCCGTCAGACAACATGTAAGCGCGCTGTGCTCTGATTCTGTGCATATGAATTCTGTGTCTACTTCACCATTGTGAACATATTCGCTGAACCTTTCAACAATTATCGTTTGCGGAGTAATCGGATAAGCAGCTACCACATCTACATCACACTGCTTTGCCGCATATGCGACTGCTTCGTCACCATTTAAGGCTAATACGCTGTGCCCCTTTTTCTGGATCACCGTCATGTCTATCCCTCCCCTTCGAGTTTCATTGATATTGCATCAGCAGGGCACTCCGCTTCGCAGATTCCGCAACCCTTACAATAGTCATAGTTAAACACCATCTCGTTGGTTTCAGCTTTCCATGCTATGGCGCCGTCTGGGCAGTAGAGGTGACAAAACATGCAGCGTGTGCATTTTTCTGAGTCCCATATAGGGCGGTAAGTTCTCCAGTCTCCTGTCAGGTAAGCTGTGCTTGGGACCCAGCACACTCCAGCCATCGGGATTTCTTTCCAACCTTTCTTTTCCTTGGTGCTCATTCAGTTCTAGCCTCCTTGTAGGCTTCTCTGATTATTGGAATGTTTTTCTCGGCCATGTTTGGTGGGAACCTCTCCTCTGTGGCTTTTTCTATGCTTCCTAAACCTACAACCCGTGTAGCTCTGGCAACAGCTCCGATCATTGCCGTATTTGTTATCGGCCTACCCAAAATCCTGATCGCAATTTCAGTTGCTGGGACCGTCCAGATCTTTCCAGTTTTCAGATTGAGTTTTTTCCGAACCTCAGGTGGAGTTAGTTGAGTGTTGATGATGAGAACGCCGTTTTCTTTCAGTCCTTGGGTTACTGGTACTGTTTTCAGAAGGGTTGGGTCTAAGACAACTACAATATCTGGTTCATAAACTGAGCAGTGTAGATTTATCGGCTCCTCACTTATCCGTGTGTAGGAGTTCACTGGTGCTCCCATGCGTTCTGGTCCGAACTCTGGAAAAGATTGGATTTTCTTTCCTTCCAGTATAGCTGCTTTTGCTAAGATTTCGCTTGCGGTCCATGCACCTTGGCCTCCTCGTCCGTGCCATCTAATCTCCTTTAGTTTCACGGTCTTTTCTCCTCCATAGCCTCTTATCGATAAATCTAACGGATGTTGGACACACACTCTATTCCTTTTTTGAAAGCCTCGATATTTGCAGCGAAGAAGCGGCTTTTCTTCGCTCCTAAGAACTCCTTCAATGCTTCTGCAACGTTTTCCTTAGATACAGCATCCGTTGACGCAATGTAGGCTCCAAGCATCACCATGTTTGCGGCCTTTTCCTCGCCAATCTGAGACGCAAGCTCATTTGCACGAACCCGAATCGCCCTGATGTCTTTTCTCTTTATCGGCTTAGTAATTAGCGAGGCGTTCCAGACTAGCACACCACCGCGTTTCAACCTGGGCTCAAAAGCTTCCAGTGAAGGATTATTCATTATGACAAGAGCATGAGGAGAGGTTATGACGGGTGATGCTATCTCTTCGTCGGAAATCACCACAGTGCAGTTGGCCTTTCCTCCACGCATCTCTGGACCGTACGAAGGAATCCACGTTACATTCTTCCCCTCCTTCATCGCCGTGAAAGCCAGCAACTTTCCGATGAACATGAGTCCTTGTCCCCCAAACCCGGCCATTAGAGCGTCGGTGTAAAAGGATTTCTTGGTGCCTTCCTTCACGTTTTTTCCTCCTTGGGAACTTTGAACTCGCCTAGTGGATAATAAGGTATCATCTTATTTTCAACCCAATCCAGCGATTCTTTTGGAGTCAGTCTCCAGATCGTTGGGCATTGCGACAATATTTCCACAAGTGAGTAACCAAGCCCTGCTATTTGGGTTTCAAACGCCTTTTTCATGGCTCTTTTGGCTTGCAGAATATTTTTCGGAGTGTGTACGCTTACTCTCGCGATGTAGGCGGCACCGTTTACTGTAGCAAGTAGCTCAGAGATTCTGATGGGGTAACCCGCCTGTTTGGGGTCACGCCCATATGGAGATGTTGTGGTCTTCTGACCAAGAAGCGTTGTAGGGGCCATCTGTCCCCCCGTCATTCCATAAACTGCATTGTTAACAAAGATTGTTGTGATTAGCTCTCCTCGAGCGGCTGCGTGTACTACTTCAGCTGTGCCAATCGCTGCTAAGTCCCCGTCTCCTTGGTAGGTGAAGACGGCTAATTCTGGACGTACTCGCTTGCAGCCTGTTGCGATTGCGGGTGCTCTGCCGTGAGCGGCTTCATACATGTCGCATCCGATGTAATCGTAGATTAGAACCGAGCAGCCGACAGGTGCGACCCCGACGGTTCTTTCTTTTAGGTCGAGTTCATCGATAACCTCTGTTAGCAGACGATGAATAATTCCATGCCCACATCCTGGGCAATAGTGCGTTCGTACGGCAAGTAACGATTCGGGTCTCCCAAAGACTTTCTCCATCTCTCTCAGGCCGCCTTCACTATTTTTTCTACCTCGGCAACAATCTCATCATAGCTTGGAACCATTCCACCACTGCGCCCGTAGAAATGCACGTTCGCTTTTCCGCAGACTCCGAGTTTGACGTCTTCAACCATTTGTCCCAAACTCATTTCTACGACCAGAATCTTCTTTTTGTCACTTATTCCCGAGAATGTCTGATAGGGAAACGGAAAGAGCGTAATTGGTCGCACCAACCCTGTTTTTACGCCTTTTTCGCGCAGAATCTTGATGGCAGTCTTAGCGATACGCGCTACAGTTCCATAAGCGGCGATAATGATTTCAGCGTCCTCGGTCTGGTATGTCTCGACGCGGACTTCGTTCTTCTTGATCTCTTGGTACTTGCGATTAAGCACCTGATTGCGTTGTTCTAAGATTTCGGGGTTGAGATAAAGGGTCTTGATGATGCGACGAGGTCTTCCTTTTGCCCCTGTGAGAGTCCAGTCGCGTTTAGGATGAGGCTCTGGCTTTCTTGTTCTAAATTCCACAGGTTCCATCATTTGACCTAAATATCCGTCTCCTAAGATCATCACAGGATTTCGATATTTGTCTGCTAAATCGAAAGCTTCCATCGTTAGGTCAGCTGCTTCCTGGACAGTTGAGGGTGCAATGACGATCATGTGATAATCTCCATGGCCGCCTCCTTTGGTGGCTTGGAAATAATCCGATTGTGACGGCTGGATTCCACCTAGGCCTGGTCCACCACGCATAATATTAACGACAACGCAGGGAAGCTCTGCTCCTGTGATATAGGAGATTCCTTCCTGTTTGAGGCTGATGCCTGGGCTTGAGGATGAAGTCATCACGCGGGCTCCTGCACCCGCTGCCCCAAAAACCATGTAAATTGCAGCTATCTCGCTTTCTGCCTGCAGAAAGCATCCTCCTACCTCTGGCAAGCGCTTTGCCAGGTGCTCTGGGAGTTCACTTTGCGGCGTTATTGGATACCCAAAAAAGTATCTGCATCCGGCTTGAACGGCGGCTTCTGCTATTGCCTCATTGCCTGTCATGAACTTCTTCTCCATTAGGCAGCCCCCTTCTTTCTCTGTCTGTAAACTTCTATTGCCACATCTGGACATATTAGAGCACACAGAGTACAACCAGTGCATTTCCCTTCTGGGTCAACAAGTTCAGCTGGATGATACCCTTCAGGTGTGATGTGCCTAGCGATTCGAATAAGTCCCAGTGAACATGTTTCTACACACAGAGCGCATCCTTTACAAAATTTCTCGTTTACTATGATTTTTCCCATTTCGCCCTTTCTCCAGCGTTTTGTGTTGCCATAATGTGTGAACATGTTCCTCTTCGTTAGAGACACAAAGGTGTGAGTTCTTCAATATTAGTGTTAACCTTTATGCAGTGAAGGCTCCGAGGGCGCAGTTCTAACCCGAGCGAGAAACCTACCTTTTCGATCACTCGTCAAAGCACTTAGATAAGATTCCTGATACACCCCTCACCGTAGCATAGTATTCATGGGAAAACTATATGAAGCACAGCTTATGAGTAATATGCAATTCCAATGTTAGCATTGAGGATGGAAAAATGTCCAAAAAGGAAAAAGCAGAAACTGAGAAACCCAAAAAAGCCGAAAAACCTAAAGAAGCTGCAGCACCCCCGAAAGAAGAAGCCAAAGCACCCGAGAAGCCCCCCAGAAAAGCACGCGAGAACATAGTCTTCATCGGAAGAAAACCAGTGATGAACTACGTGACCGCCTGCCTCACTGTCTTCAACGCAGGAGCAAACGAGGTATGCGTCAAAGCTAGGGGCCGGTCTATCTGCAGAGCGGTGGACACGGTTGAGCTTCTTCGCCGAGCTTTCATTAAAGGCTTGGGGCTTAAGCAAATCAAGATAGGCACCGAAGAGATGATAAGAGAAGAAGGACGTAAATCAAACGTTTCAACGATTGAGATAACTGTAGCCAAAGCTGAATCCAAGTGAGTTTTTAGGCAAGCAAGATAACCGCGAAGAGAGTTAGTGTTTCCGCCAAAAGGCTTTGCTGCGTTAGTGATTTTGCTCGACTTCATGGGGAGGAATATCCTTAAAAGCAGAGGCTCGAGAAAGGTTTATCCCTTTAAGGTGGAGCCTATGAGCGAGCATCCAAAAATCGTTGTACGTCCTCCGGGTCCCAAGGCACGAGAGCTAGTTAGACGGGATGAAGCCTTAATTTCATCTTCCTATGTACGATTTTATCCACTTGCCATTGAATCTGGTAAAGGTTGCATAGTCAGAGATGTTGATGGAAACGAATACATAGACTTCAACAGTGGTCTCTTATGCTTAAACGTGGGACATAATCACCCGAAAGTTGTCCACGCCATAAAGAAGCAATGCGACAAGTTCCTTCACTACTCCAACACTGACTTTTACTATTCCGAGGTCGTTGACTTAGCCGAAAAGCTCGGCGAAATTGCTCCAGGACGCTTCGAAAAGAAGGTCTTCTTCGGAAACAGTGGAACAGAGGCTGTTGAAGCTGCAGTGAAGCTTTCGAAATGGCACACGCGAAAACATCGATTTCTCGCTTTTATAGGAGCTTTTCACGGACGCACCTTAGGAGCGCTTTCTTTTACTGCAAGCAAGCCGGTGCAGAGAAGACACTTTTTCCCCTTGCTGCCCGGAGTGATTCATGTGCCGTATCCCTACTGTTACCGATGTCCCTTCAAGCTGTCGTTGCCTGAGTGTGACTACTGGTGTGTCAATTTTATTGATGAGCTGATTTTCCAGAAGTATGTGCCGTCGGAAGAGGTTGCCGGCGTATTGTTCGAGCCCATTCAAGGCGAAGGCGGCTACGTAGTTCCTCCGCCTGACTACTTCCAGCGCCTTAAGAAGCTGGCAGACAAGTATGGCTTACTACTCATAGACGATGAGGTGCAGGCCGGAATGGGTCGAACTGGAAAGTGGTTTGCAATCGAACATTGGAAAGTTGAACCAGACATTGTCTGCATAGCCAAAGCTATAGCCTCTGGTTTGCCCCTTGGCGCAACGGTAGCCAGAGCCAGAATTATGGATTGGGAGGGCGGCTCTCACGCGACAACTTTTGGAGGAAACCCTGTCTCGTGTGTTGCCGCGTTGGCGGTCATCGACGTCATTAAAGAAGAGAAGCTTCTGGGAAGCGCATTTACGAAGGGCAACCATGCTCTTAAGCGGCTTGAAGAGCTGAAAGAGGAAAGCGAAATTCTGGGTGATGTTCGCGGAAAAGGTTTGATGGTTGGTGCCGAAATAGTAACGGACAAGCGATCTAAGAAGCCTGGCACGGAAGAGGCTAAAGAAGTTATGTTGCGATGTTGGAAGCGAGGTGTAGCAGTCATTACGAGCGGCGCATCTTCACTTCGCGTGGCGCCTCCTCTGAATATTCCAATTGAGCAGCTGGATGCTGGTCTTGACATTGTCGAGGATGTTATCAGAGAAGTCGAGAAAGGAAAATAAGTGCTCCAATTTTGTGCTTCGAGACTAGACAAAGCCAGCTATGTTCATCGCTGTAAGTAGCGAAAAGATGGCTAGCAAATCAGAAATGCTCGTGCTTATTGGTATAGTCACGTTATCAGGGTCAAGTCCCCTACGCCAAGCGATGAAAGATACTGCAATTGCAACTGCACAAACGAGAAGAGTGAGTAATGCAACTGCGATAACGCAGGCTGCTAAGAAAGGAAGTATGGGGACAGATGCAAGGCCAGCCCTATCGGCTACAACGAAGTTTATCATTCCCATATAAAGCGAGGAAAGGACGCCCATAACTACAATCGCAATGATATTTCTCTCCAAATCTTCGCTTCTCTTTAATTTCGGCTCGACAACACCTAAAGCCAAAAGCGTCGTGATCCTGGAAGAAAGAATGCAGGCCGCGTCATTTCCCAGTTCACTTATAGAAGGTACCAGCATCAGAAAGATTGGGATGCTCAACCAAGCTTCAATCCCAGTGACCTGCATGGTTGTGCCTGCCATGATGTGAATTGAAGCTGCTACTACAAGTGCAGGGATGCTCTCTTTCACAATTCGTTTTAACGCTTCTGTCCACATTCTCACACCACCAAAATGGCTACTAGGAACAGGCAGATCACCGCGGTTATGTCGCCGACGCTGGTTACGAGGGGTCCCATGACGCTGTCAGGGTCTATGCCTTTTCGGAAAACCAGAATCGTAAGCATTATTGTGAAAGGACCCACAATCATTGAAGCCAAAGCGCCACTTAATGCCCCCACCACGATTAGCTTCCACAAAACGGCATTCACCCCCAGGAGAACACTGGCAAAGTAAGCCAGCGCCCCGATCAGCGTATTAACAAACATGCTCAGAAACAATGAAGCGACAAAATTCGTGGCAGTATCGCCTTTCAATGTGATTTTCGGCTCTATCAGGCCCATGTGCAGCCCTGTTCCAACACGGGCGCTTACAGCACCTAAGATATTGCCTCTAAGCCCCAAAAAACCGGGGACCATGATCAATAGACCAGGGAAGTCTTCCAAAAGACTCTGCATCACATTGCTAGCCAGAAAAAGACCTGCTAGAGTTCCGCCGCTTATCGAGAGCACTTCTGAGAGGAAGCTTTCCTTTATCATTTTTCGGAGTTGGGCCATTTTGATCGCCTTGAGGCGGATCCAGCATCCTTTCCACCTAGATTTGACAGTTTCTTTTAAGGTTCGTTTATAAAATTGTTTCCACGCTCTTCTGGCAACTTGAAATCCGAATGGGAAAAAGACATATTTGTGCGGAATATCTATGGTAACTGAAGCAAACAAGGGTTTCCCTTGGGAGTTTTCACCTTATGGTTCGAGTAGAACGGGTTAGGTACAAACCAGTTGGTGTGAGAGATCTTCTCATCGAGATGAAAGACCTCTCAGAATTGATGATTGATTTGGCTTATTCGGCGGCGCTTTTTGACAGTCCGGCGCTTGCCGAAGAAGTTATGGAAATGGAGAGGCATATAGACACGCTTACCTACCTTCTCAACATGAATGTGATGGTAGCCGCCAGAGACGCTGACGACGCTGAGTCTCTCGTTGGAGTTACCAAGGTAGCCAGAGCGGCAGATAAAATCTCTGATGCGGCAGCAGACATAGCAGCAATCGTTTTGCAGCGAATAGGAATTCACCCCATTATACGAGAAGCATTCGAGAACGTTGAAGAACACTTAACACGAATAGGAGTAAAACCCGACTCTGTCCTGGCTGGAAAACAGCTTGGGGAACTCGAACTCGCAGCAAGGATGGGCGTCGACGTAATCGCCATCAGACGGGGTAAGAAATGGATAATCGACCCAGAAGAGAATGAGACCATAGAGAAGGCAGATGTTCTCATTGTGCGAGGCGCTCCCCAAGGCATCGAAGAAATTGAAGGTATCGCTGAAGGAACAATCAGGGAACTTGAGGATTGAAATTTATGGCCCGCCAGAAGTTGTTCAAGAAAATCGTTGACATGCTAGTGGAGCTGAAAGACACTTCCGAACTTATGCTAGACCTTGCTTACTCTTCCATTCTGCTTAACAGCAAAGAACTAGCGGAAGAAGTTCAAGCATTAGAGGAGCAAGTGGATAAGCTTCACACAGATTTTGCCCTCCTAGTGTTGTCCGTAGGCATCTCACCTGAAGATTCCAAAGACTTTCTCGGGCTGATTCGAATAGGCGTTGTGACAGAGAATATTGCGGATGCCGCAGCTCAGATTGCAGAGGTCGTGTTGAGAGAGATTAAGCCCCATCCTGTTCTTGCATTAGCAATCGAAGAGGCTGAGGAAACGGTAGTGCATGTTCAAGTTTCCAAGGAATCTCCGTTGGTGGGAAAAACCTTGCGGAAGGCACAGATTCATGAGGAAACTGGCATGTGGGTTTTGGTTGTGAGAAGAGGCGGGAAATGGATGCGCCCGGGTCCCAACTTAAAAATCGATGCTGGGGACGTAATGATTGTCTCTGGCTACGCTGAGGGTGAAGACGACTTTAAGAAGTTGGCTTCACCAGCCTATTCTTCAACTTAGTTGTCTTTTCTAAGACAGGGTTGAGATTTTTTCTTTGTAGGCCGGTATGTCCAGAAACCCATGTCCACTGATGTTCATGCAGATGACTTTCTCTTCTTTCGTCTTCTCGTTTTTCAATGCTTCGTCAATCGCTGCTCTTACCGCATAGCTGGATTCAGGTGCTATAAGCCATCCTTCGCACTGCAGGAAGATCTGTGCGGCTTCGAATATCGCTTTTTCATCGGTTGGGTAGGCAACAGATTTCACCATTCCATGGTGTCTCAGCGAACTGATGATTGGGGCAGCGGCGTGGTATCTTAAGCCGTCGGCTTTGATTGGTGCCATCTCTGTTTTGTGACCTAGAGTATACATTTTCATCAGCGGGGTGTGTTCACCGACGTCTCCGAAATCGTACTTGTATTCGCCTTTGAGAAGGCTGGGTGCAGCCATGGATTGCGCAGCAAGAAACTCGCAATCTCGCTTCTTCTTTAGGACTTCTCCAACGAATGGCAGGGTTATGCCGCCGAAGTTGGAGCCGCCTCCTAAGCAGCCAACGATGAGGTCTGGTTGGTCGTCGATTAGGTCGAATTGCTTTATTGTTTCTAGTCCTATGATGCTCTGGTGCATTAAGACATGGTTTAGAACGGAGCCGAGACAATAAACGGTGCCCTCGTGTTCTTCTGTGTATTCTAAGCCTTCGGAAACAGCAATTCCAAGTGAGCCGTGATGGTTGACATTTCTAGCAAGGATTTCTCTTCCAATCTTGGTCTGCCTGCTTGGTGAAGCGTAGACTTTAGCTCCAAATAGCTGCATCATAGTTCGGCGGTCAGTCTTCCAGTCGTAGACTGAACGGACCCAGAAGACGACGCAGTCTAAGCCTGCTAGTCGGGCTGCGTAGGCTAGAGCTGTGCCCCACTGTCCAGCGCCAGTCTCGGTGACAAGCGCGTGTTTTCCTTCTTTAGCAGCAAGATATGCTTGCGCAAGGGCAGTGTTAGTCTTGTGGGAGCCCGTAGGTGACAGATCTTCCCGTTTGTAGTAGAGTCTCGTCTTCTTTAGCTTAAGGTGTTTTTCCAGTCTTCGAGCGCGATACAGCGGCCTCGGTCGACCTGCTTGAATATAAAGTTCCCTTATCTCCTCTGGCATGGGAATCCAACGTTGGTCTGAAAATTCTTGGCTTAAACACTCTTTCGTCATGGTTCTGCCAAGGAATTCGAGGCGGGAAGGTCCTTCCTTCGGCTCTCTTGGAGGGGGAAGGGGCTCTGGCAGGTCTGGTAAAATATTGTACCATTTTGTGGGCAGGGCATCTACTGGTAAGGAAATCTGGTTTTTTTCCAACTCGGGGGCACCACTTGTGAGAGGCGCATATATGAAGGCTTTCAGAAATAAGAATTCCGCTTCGCTTTGCTTCGGATAGAAAGCTACTTGTTTAGTTTTCAGGCTGCGTCTTCAAGCCTGAAAGAACCTCAATCTGCACGTGCCCGCGCACGAAGTTTCTCTGTAGTCCTCGCGATTTGAGTGCTTTTCTCAACGTGTAGCTCTACCACGCCGCCAGCAAGCTTCTTCACTCTGGCGTTCATTATCCGCAAGCTTTCTCCGGTCTCGACTTCGCCCAAGTCGTCAACCTTTTGATTCCAGAATACAACCGTTATCTGTCCGGTGTCATCTTGCAGTTGTAGGCGCCTCACTTTCCCATGAGTTCCATTTTTCCTTGTGAACTCGGAAACTGGGTAGACTCTTTGGATGGTTCCTAAAACGCTTGTCTTTCTGAGTTTGTTGGTTATGGCGCTGATCTTTTCCAAGAAGCTGGCGATAGGAGGGTATTCGCTTTCAATAAGGTCCGGCGGAGAAAGTTGGATTTCTCCCCGAGTTCCTACATGTAACTCGAGTTTTCCATCAAGTCCTTCGCGCATGTACCCGTGCAAAACCCTGATTATCTGTCCAGGCGCGATTTTCTCATTTTCGATTATGGAAACCTTGTCATCCCACAGCACTGCCTTTAATGCTCCAGTTTTGTCGGCGATCAGTAAACGTGCAACTTTCCCCTCGGTAAGGTCTGGACGCGAGAAGGTTTGAACAGGCAAAACCGCTATGACTCGGCCAGAAACGGTAACATCATTCAGGCCTGAGACAAGTTTTTCTATTGGGAGCTCTGTCCATGAAGCCTCTGCCTCTTGCATCGGGGTTTCTACTCCCAGTTCGAATGCGACGATGCGGGCGGCAGCCTCGTCTAGGAAGTAGCCTTCAGCCGACCTCTTTTTTTCGTAGATTCTTTTCAGAACTTCCGCTCGCGTGAGGTCTCGGCGGACCACTAGAATGCGCTGAACAATCTGCTCCAAGTCCATATTGTCCACGCGACCGGCATCGCACTCTGAAGTTGATTATCCCAAATTGTGCTAATTCCAAGATAAAGCGATTTTTTATTCTTTTTTGTCAAAGTGCAGAGAAAAGCGGGAATTCCCCCTCCTCATGTGGTTATGCTTGTGCACTCACGGATGAAGAGCAGTTAGCGCGGCTATTAGACTAACCACTTTTTCCCAGTATTTTTAAATCATGTGTCCATCCTCTATTAACGACATATAAGGTGGAAATTTAGATGATCGAGAAATCGGCAGAAGAAAAGACAGCTAAGATTCTGAACGGATGGTGCAGAATTGGGTGCAAATGAAAACTTCCAGAAACTAAGTCAGGAAATGCTTGACAAGTTCTTGGAGAAGAACCCCGACTTCGCCACTTTTCTCGGGTTACATGAACCCTATGACTACCTGTTGCCCAACGGTTCTACCAAGACTCTCGTGGAAAACCTACACCTGATGGAAGAATGGATCAAACGGCTAAATGCGAGTGTAGGGAAAGAAGAGCTGAACGCAGACCATCAGATCGACTGGGAGGTCATCGAAAGAGCCCACGACCGGTTCAGATTCGCTTTCTATGAACAACGCACGCACGAGTTGGACCCGGACGCCTTCGGGGACATAGGTGGGCTAATCTTCGTGATGTTTACTCGAAACTACGCGCCGCTCGAAAAGAGAGTAGACGCCATTGCCGCTCGAATCGAGAAAGCTCCGAAGTTCCTTGAAGAGTTTCGTTCCAGATTTGAAAAGTCTCAGCCAGTAAAACTCTGGATTGAAATGGCCTTGGAAACAGCCCAAAACATGGGAGGCCTGTTCCAATTCATACACCATGCGACGAAAGGAAAAGTGTCAGAGAAGGTTTACGAAAGACTGAGTGTGGCTATTGAAAGTTTTCAACCGGCGCTGAAGGCACATATGGCGTGGCTTCAAGGCTTATTGCCAAGCGCCAAGGACGAATGGGCTCTCGGCAGCGAGAAATTCGAGAAACTTCTCCAGCTGCGAGATTTGGGAATGACCTCGGATGACATCCTCCAGCTGGGCGAAAAGTACCTGAAAGAGTTGAAGGCCGACAGAGCGCAGCTGGCGCAGCAAATAGCTCCTGGAAAATCAGTGAAAGAAGTCATAACGATGATAGAGGGCAACGCGCCCAAGACTTTTGAGGAAGCCATAGAATTCACCAGAAAAACGATGGAAGAGGCCAGAGATTTCGTTCATCACAAGAAACTCGCCACCGTTTATCCGCAAGATAAACTGCTTGTAGAGGAGACACCGGCCTTTCTTACACCTGTGATTCCATTTGCAGCTTTGATGGCACCGGCCAAATTTGACAAGCCGCAAATAGGTATATACATTGTAACGAAACCTAAAGACCCCGCAAATCTTGGAAAACACTTGAACTATGCTTCAATCAAGAACACAGCCGTTCATGAGGCCTTTCCCGGGCACTTCCTGCAAACCGCCACTTCCAACAGAGGAAGTTTCGTTCGCCAGTTAGCCCAAGGAACTGAAACCGTTGAGGGTTGGGCACACTACTGTGAAGAAATGATGATTAAAGAAGGCTTCACGACCGATCTAAAGGCACGTCTCATGCAGGTCAACGGGATGATTTGGCGAGCCGTTCGAATCATCGTGGACGTCCAGCTCTCGCGAGGTCAAATGAGTTTCGAAGAAGCTGTTCAGATGCTTGTGAACGAAACAGGAATGACGAAAGATGCCGCCCTTGCTGAAGTTAAGCGTTACACGCAGACGCCAAGCTATGCGCTTTCTTATCTTCTAGGGAAACACTTGATCTTGAAGCTGAAAAAAGAGGTCAAGCAGAAGATGGGTGACAAGTTCGACGAGCGATTTTTCCACGACACTATAACCGCCAACGGATATCTCCCCGTGTCCATGCTACGCAAAGTCTTCAACCAGAAACTGAGTAAACTCTGAGTTGGTCTATGATCTAAGGACCAACCTTCCCCCCTTCTCTGTGCCACTACCTATTTTGGAGAATTTAGATATGACTGTTCCATACAGGTTTTGAAGTCGGGCGCATTCAAAGTTTATCTGAAACTTCATTTAGTTAATGGCGTGAACTACTGATGAGTGAGCAACTCTGGAACATCGGGATCACTCTGATTCTCGCAGGAGTCGTCGTTACTTTCATTTCCGTCGTTCTGTTGTTCTTTACCGCTTTGAGGGGAAGGAGCAAGGTTAAAGGTGGAGGAGCGGTGATCATCGGGCCTTTTCCCATAATTTTTGGTACAGATAAAGAATCAGTGCGAATGCTTCTCCTGCTCTCAATAGTTTTAATCGGGCTTCTGCTTGTATTCATGGCGGTTTCTTATCTCGTGTTCAAATAGAACGAGGGCCGACGCATGGAGACTAAGGTGTGTCAACTCTGTGGAACCTTGGCCTCTGTAACGTATGTCTGTAACCTCTGCAAGCGCGAAGTATGTGACGCCTGCTTCAAACCTGAGGTAGGGGCCTGCTCAGAATGTGTCCGTCGTCTTGAGAGCAGAACGCCTTTGCTGACTGTTCCGATGAAGCTGTTTCTGCTCGGCTTCGTGCTCGTATTCTTGGGAATGATTTTTCTCATAGCTTCGTCAGTCCTATCCGGCGACGTACAGACAACCACTGGCATCGTGATTTTTATAGGGCCTATCCCAATAATGCTCGGCACGGGGCCTTACTCCATCTTCGCGGTTCTATTGGCCGCGATTCTGACAGTTTTGGGCGTAGTTTTCTTCTTTCTAATGCGGAAATAAGCCCTAGTGAGACTAGCACTGATTTGAACCAGGATCAAGAGGGCATTAGTCCTGTACAACGCGATTGAATGAGCTTTAATTCGCACTTTGCAGAGAAGAAGCTTCCGGTTGAGATTCGGAGAGCTGAGGCGTCTACATAGAATAAGGCTTTCGCGCGCGCATGAAGACTTTTTATATCCATAATTTGAATACTATTGAAAAGCTGGGACAGAGAATGAGTCGGGAAAGCCGGAGACGGCGTTTGAGGTTGTTGCCGAAGCAAGGATACATCATGCTTCTCGTTGGGATACTAGTCGGCTTTGCGGTTTTTTCCGTCGTCTCTTTTATGTTTCCAAGTGGCGGACCAAGCGGCGACGGACATGACGGCATGCCATCCAGCATCGAATTCGAGTTCCTCTACACAAGCGAGAAGCAGAGCTGGATAGAAGAGGTCACGCCAGGCTTTGAACAGTGGTTCACTGAGCGATTCAATATTACAGTCAAAGTAGGACTCGTAGTCACAGGAAGCCATGACACGGTAAATCAGATCCTGTGGGGAAGAGAACCCGCCGCCTGGAGTCCTGCGTCCAGCATCTGGATACCTTATCTAAACCAGAAATGGCAGGGGCTGGGGCATAACGAAGAAATAGCTCAGGACTCGACCCCTCTGGTCTTGTCTCCAATAGTCATAGCCGGCTGGGCATCCTTCTTCCAAAAATATAACGTGAGCGATTTTGCAGATCTATATCAGTTGGCAGTGGACGACATCGACTATAAGTACGGGCATCCCGACCCATTGCTGAGTAACGGCGGCGCCATGGCCGTTGTTCTAGAATTCGCCGAGGCCTTCGGCAAAACACCTGACCAGTTTGACATCAACGATTTTAACAATGAAACGGCACGAGATTTTGTCCGCAAGATTGAGTCCAAAGCAG
>Ga0209635_10001405_pt1 | contig 17848 bp, 16 predicted proteins | sample DeeMarSWOR230_32_FD_187463 | JGI IMG/M metagenome (GOLD analysis project Ga0209635, IMG submission 187463) | Marine sediment microbial communities from White Oak River estuary, North Carolina - WOR-2-30_32 (SPAdes) (version 2) | ecosystem: Environmental > Aquatic > Marine > Intertidal zone >... | reverse complement strand
CGCCATCTTGATGACGCCATCCTGGTGAATTCCGGACTGGTGGCGGAAGGCATTGTCACCGACAATGGCTTTGTTGGGCTGGACGACGAAGCCGGTTACCTCGCTTACCCGCCGACTTGTCTTGTAAATCTGGGTGGTGTCAATTTCGGTGGTCAGGCCAAAGAAGTCATTGCGGGTCTTCAGAGCCATCACGATTTCCTCCAGGGAGGCGTTGCCGGCTCTCTCCCCGATGCCATTAATGGTGCACTCTACCTGCCGGGCGCCGTGCTTGATGGCTTCCAGGCTGTTGGCTACCGCCAAACCCAAATCATTATGGCAGTGGACGCTGATTACCGCCTTGTCTATATTGGGCACATTCTGGGTGATGCCCTCAATGAGATGGCCAAACTCGGCGGGGATGGCATAGCCCACCGTATCCGGGATATTGACGGTGGTGGCGCCGGCCGCAATCGCTTCCCTCAGGATTTGATAGAGATAATCCGGCTCGGTGCGGCTGGCATCCATCGGCGAAAACTCAACATCGGCGACATATTTCTTGGCGCGGGCGACCATGCTGCGCGCCATCTCTATAATTTCCTCGCGGCTCTTCTTAAGCTGATAGACCAGGTGGATATCCGAGGCGGAGAGGAAGGTATGGATGCGGGGGTGCTCCGCGTCTTTAATCGCTTCCCACGCCCGGTCGATATCCTGGGGCAGGGCCCGGGCGAGGGCACAGATAGTCGGTTTATGCACTTCTTGGGCGATAGTCCTCACCGCCTCAAAGTCACTCGGCGAGCTTAGGGGGAAGCCGGCTTCAATCACATCGACACCGAGCAGCTCCAGCTGCCGGGCAATCTCCAGCTTTTCCTCAATGTTCATCCTCCCCCCCGCCGCCTGCTCCCCATCCCGCAGGGTGGTATCAAAGATAATTACTCTGTCCATTTTTCCCCTCACTTCTTCTTCAACCAGGACATCATGGCTCTCAGCTCCTTGCCGACCAGTTCAATGGGGTGCTCGGTTTCCATGCGCTTGATGGCGTTATAGACTGGGCGCCCGGCCTGGTTTTCCAGAATCCACTCGCGGGCAAAGGAGCCGTCCTGAACCTCAGCCAGGATTTGCCGCATCTCGTCCCGGACCATTTCATCAATAACCCGTGGTCCGCGGGTATAATCGCCGAACTCGGCGGTATCGCTGACCGAGTAGCGCATGTAGGTCAAGCCGCCCTGATACATCAAATCAACGATGAGCTTGAGCTCATGAAAGCATTCAAAGTAGGCGATTTCGGGCTGGTAGCCGGCTTCCACCAGGAGCTCAAAGCCAGCCTTGACCAGAGAGGAGACGCCGCCGCAGAGCACGGTTTGCTCCCCGAAGAGGTCGGTCTCGGTCTCCTCGGCGAAGCTGGTCTCAAGCACCCCGGCCCGGGTGCAGCCAATGCCCTTGGCATAGGCCAGGGCAATTTCTCTGGCTTTACCGGAGGCATCCTGGTGAACCGCCACCAGTGCCGGCGGTCCGGCGCCCTCGGTGTAAATCTGGCGCAGCATATGCCCGGGACACTTGGGGGCAATCATGGTGACATCAACATCGGGCGGGGGCACAATCTGCCCGTAATGGATGTTGAAGCCGTGGGCGAACATCAGCATTTTGTTAGGCGCCAGCCCGGGCTCAATTGACTTATAATAGACATCCCGGTGCAAGTTATCGGCAAGTAAAATGGAGATGATGTCGGCTTCTTTCGCCACGGCGCCTGAGTCCAGCACCTTGAAGCCGGCTTTCTCGGCATTCTGCCAGCCCACGGAGCCTTTGGCTTCGGCCACGATGACTTTTAAACCGCTCTCCTTCAGGTTCTGGGCATGGGCGTGCCCCTGACTGCCGTAGCCGATAACACCAATTATTTTCCCCTTGAGTAAATTCAGGTCGGCATCCCTGTCGTAGTATATCTTGGCCATAATTAATACCTCCCTTTATTTGGATTTAAATTTAACCCCGTCTCTGATGGGTGCTTTTCACTTTTTATTATTGGCTTTAGCCGACTTTCCTTCCAGCGGCATTAACCCGGGACCGCCCCGGGACATGGCGATACGACCGGTGCGCGCTATCTCCTTGATGCCAAAACCGCGCACCAGCTTGAGTAATGAGCCGATTTTTTCCTCGTCACCGGTGGCCTCAATGGTCACCGAGTCAGCGGCTACATCAACGATGTTGGCCCGGAAGATATCCACAATCTCAATAATCTCGCGCCGGGTCGCTGAGGTGGCGTGTACCTTAATCAGGGCTAGCTCCCGGGCGATGATGTTGTCTTCGGTAATATCGGAAACCTTGATGATATCGGGGAGCTTGTCCAGCTGCTTCCTGACCTGTTCCACTGAGGTGGTTGTCCCATCAACGACAATGGTCATGCGGGACAGGTTGGGCTTTTCGCTGTGCCCGACGGCAATGCTCTCAATGTTGAAGCCGCGCCTCCGAAAAAGGCTGGCCACCCGGTTGAGAACCCCCGGCTTATCCTCGACCAGAGCGACTAGAGTGTGCTTTGTTACTACCATATCGCACCTCTTTTCTATATATTGCTCACCGGAAGTTTAGCCGAATCGGCGGCTTTGGCCTCCGGCTGGGGTGCCTCCAGGACCTCGGCTAGAGATGCCCCCGGTGGCACCATGGGATAAACATTCTCTTCCGGTTCCACCCTGAAATCAATCAGGAAGGGACCCGGATGCGCCATCGCCTGCTCAATCGCCGGCCGCACTCCACCCCGGTGTTTGACCAGCAGTCCGGGGAGACCGTAGCCCTCGGCAATCTTGACAAAATCGGGACCGGACAGGGGGGTGGCGACATATCGCTTTCCGTAGAAGAGCTGTTGCCACTGCCGCACCATGCCCAGATAGCCGTTATTCAGAATGGCTATCTTGACCGCCAGATTTTCCTGGACTAGGGTAGCCAGCTCCTGGATGGTCATCTGCAGGCTGCCATCGCCATCAATACACCAGACGGTGCTATCGGGACAGCCGGCCTTGGCCCCCATGGCGGCGGGCAGGCCGAAGCCCATGGTGCCCAGCCCGCCGGAGGAGATAAAGCTGTTCGGCTTATGGTAGCAGTAGTGCTGGGCAGCCCACATCTGGTTCTGGCCCACTCCGGTGGCGATGATTGCCTCGCCCTGGGTTACCTCATAAATCTGCTGAACCACATACTGGGGCAGCAGTCCGTCACTGTCTCTAATTGAGATTGACGGGTGCTCCCGGCGCCAGGTATCAAGCTGCTTCACCCAGTCAATATGCTCGATGGGCGTCATCAGTTTGTTCAGCGCCTGAAGAATGACCTTGACATCACCCACAATGGGCACATCAACGCGCACATTCTTGCCAATCTCGGCGGGATCAATGTCAATATGAATGATGCGGGCGTCAGGGGCAAAGGCGCTTACCTTGCCGGTGGCCCGGTCATCAAACCTCATCCCGATGGCAATGATGAGGTCAGCATCGTTGACCGCCATATTGGCGTAAGCCATACCGTGCATCCCCAGCATGCCGTAGCTTAGAAAGTGGGATTCGGGGAAGCAGCCGATGCCCAGTAAAGTGGTGATTACCGGTAGCTGGGCGGTTTCCGCCAGCTGCTTGAGCTCATTATGGGCGCCGGAGATAATTATGCCTCTGCCGGCCAGAATAACCGGCTGTCTGGATTCGGTAATCAGTTTGGCCGCCTTCTTAATCTGGGCGGGGTGTCCCTGAAGGGTGGGCTTATAGCCGGATAGCTCCGTCTGGCTCGGGGGATGAAAGTCCACCGCCTCGGCAAGAACATCGCGCGGTATATCAATCAGTACCGGTCCGGGACGCCCCGTCCGGGCCAGATGAAAGGCTTCCCTGACCACCTTGCCCAGTGAAGCGGTATCAAGAACGAGGTAGTTATGCTTGGTGATGGGCAGGGTGATACCGGTGATATCTACCTCCTGAAAAGCGTCTTTGCCGATGAAGGGCCGGGCTACCTGACCGGTTATGGCCACCATTGGTACCGAATCAAGGTGGGCATTGGCAATTCCGGTGACCAGGTTGGATGCCCCCGGTCCTGAGGTAGCCAGGCATACCCCTACCTTGCCGGTGGCACGGGCGTAGCCATCAGCGGCGTGGGCGGCACACTGCTCATGCCGTACCAGGATATGGCGGAGCTGGGAATACTGGGGGAGGGTGTCATACAGGGGTAAGACGGCTCCACCCGGAAGACCAAAGATAACCTCAACCCCCTCTTTCACCATACCGTCGCACAGAATCTGGGACCCTGTCATTTTCATTGTATTGCCCCCTTATCTCCTGAAAACTGCCCCGTGGCTGGCAGAAAGCACCTTCTCGGTATAATCTTTTAGATAGCCGCTTTTTACCCTCGGCTCAAAGTCAGCCAGCCTGGCCAGACGGCTGGCTATCTCTTTATCATCTAGTTCAACATCAAGCCGGTAGTTGGGAATGTCAATCTTTATTATATCGCCGCTGCGTAGCGCCGCAATCGGCCCCCGGCTGGCTGCCTCCGGAGAGACATGCCCGATGGCTGCCCCCCGGGTGCCCCCTGAGAAGCGCCCATCGGTGATGAGGGCTACCTCTTTGTCCAGCCCCATACCACTCAAGAGCGAGGTTGGGGTGAGCATTTCTCTCATCCCCGGCCCGCCTTTGGGCCCCTCGTAGCGGATGACGACTACATCGCCCGCCTTGATATTGCTCTTAGTAATGGCTTGCGTCGCCTCTTCTTCCGAGTCAAAGACCCGGGCCGGACCGCGGTGAGTCTGCATCTCGGCAACCACCGCCGACCTTTTGACCACCGCCCCCTCTGGCGCCAGATTGCCGAAAAGAACGGCAATGCCCCCTTTAGCCGAGTAGGCACTAGCCGCGGAGTGAATAACATCGCTATCCACGACCCTGGCCTTTTGGATAACTTCGCCCAGGGGCTTACCCGATACCGTTATTAATTCTGGATTCAGTAGGCCGTTAAGCTCTTTCATCACCGCCGGTATCCCGCCGGCACGGTCCAGGTCTTCGATGCGGTACTCCCCGGCCGGGCTGAGCTTACACAGGGTGGGGGTGCGTTCGCCGATCTCGTTTATCAATGACAGCGGGAAATCAATCCCGGCCTCATGGGCAATTGCCATCAGGTGCAGGACCGAATTGCTGCTACCGCCCAGCGCCATATCAACCGTAAAGGCATTATAGAGGGCTTGCCGGGTGACTATATCTCGGGGACAGAGATTCTCAGCCATTAACTTCATAATCTGTTTACCCGCATCCTGGGCCAGCTGCCGGCGCCGGTCAGCTACGGCGGGGATGGTGCCGTTACCGGGTAGCCCCATGCCCAGGACTTCGGTCAGGCAGTTCATGGTGTTGGCGGTGAACATACCGGCGCAGCTGCCGCAACCGGGGCAGGCAACCTCTTCCAGTTTCTTTAGTTCGGCCTCAGTCATTTGTTTCTGGGCCACCTTACCCACGGCTTCAAAGACCGATATTAGGTCAACCGCCCGGGTGCCCTCGCTGCTTTCCAGATGGCCGGCCAGCATTGGTCCGCCGCTGATAAATATAGACGGCAGGTTAAGCCTGAGCGCCACCATAAGCATGCCGGGCACCACTTTGTCGCAGTTGGGAATAAAGACCAGCCCGTCAAAGGCGTGGGCCTCGGCGACTATCTCCACCGAATCGGCGATTAGTTCGCGGCTGGGCAGGCTGTATTTCATACCGGGGTGGTTCATGGCGATGCCATCACACACCGCAATGGTGTTGACCTCAAAGGGAACCCCGCCGCCACGGCGCACCCCGGCTTTAACCGCCTCAGCAATCTCCCTGAGGTGGATATGTCCCGGGACAATCTCGCTGAAGCTGTTGATGACGCCGATAAAGGGCTTGCCCATTTCGGCTTCGGTGCAGCCTACGGCACGCAGTAGTGAGCGGTGCGGTGCCCGCTCTATGCCTTTTTTAATTGCGTCGCTCTTCATTGCCTATGTCCTTATAATTAAAAAGCCGCCCCTGTGGGGACGGCCCCGTTTTTGGAGACAAATCCCCGGCCGACTATGTATGTGTAACGAGTACTAAGAGATAAATCTTTTTCATCTTGATTGATAAGTTACCATAAGTGTTTATTTATTGTCAAGATGAGCCAGGCAAAATATGGTTCAGCATTCTAATGCCTTTATCTTGTTCAGCCGCTGCTCATGCCGGCCACCCTCAAAATCGGTGCTGAAAAAGGCGTCAATAATGCCGGTGACTGCCCCCGCTTTTTGCGCCGCCAAGCAGAGAATATTGGCGTCATTATGCTGGCGCGCCCGTCGGGCACAGAAGGCGTCATAGCACAGGGCAGCCCTTATCCCCTTAACCTTATTGGCGGCAATGCTCATACCGATGCCGGTATCGCATATCAGAATACCGCCCTCAAAACTACCCGAGGCTACCGCCCCAGCCACTTTTCGGGCAATATCGGGGTAGTCCACCGATTCGGTAGTATTGGTGCCAAAGTCCTGATGGCTATGCCCGGCGTCAGTAATCAGCCTGATGACCGATTGCTTGAGTTCCAGCCCCCGGTGGTCACTGCCAACCGCAATATGCATTGCTCCATCTCCTTTAGCCATATTGGCATTTCTTTTGATAAGAGCGCCTACTCTTTCAGCCTGAAGAAAACGCTTCCCCAGCCGAGCAGCAGTATGCCGCCGGCAATTTTAGCTATGTTCAGACCGGTGCTGCTCTGCACCATAGTCCATCCCGGCCAGAAGGCTTGAAATAAAAGAAATGCCCCGTAGGTCAGTACCAGGACAGCCGTTATCAGCGCCCACTTGCGCCGGGTCATTTTATCTCCCCTACCTGTTCCAGTTCTTGCCGGGATATAGCTCCTTCCCGGAGCAGTACCGGTGTCGGGCCGCTAACATCAACTATGGTCGACTCTTCCCCCTTGGGGCACCTTCCGCCATCAATAACCAGGTCTATCTTATCACCAAACTGGTTATAGACTTCTTCGGCGGTCAGGGCACTGGGCTGACCGCTCAGGTTGGCGCTGGTGGCGGCAATCGGCCCCAGCTCCCGGGCAAAAGCGACCGGAACGGGATGGGCCGGGATGCGAATGGCGACCGTGCTGCCGCCGGCGGTAACAATGTCTAAAACGGCGCTGGCTCGGGGTAAAACCAGGGTCAGGGCACCGGGCAGGAACTTATCAACCAGTAGCCAGGCAATCGGCGGCACGGAAAGGGCGACCTGGCTTATCTGGGCTTTGTCGGCCAGAAGCAGGGGCAGGGCTATATTTTTGGGGCGCTGTTTTAGCTCAAAAATCCTGGCGACGGCTGCTCCGTTATCGGCACAAGCCCCCAGCCCGTAAACGGTATCGGTGGGGAAGGCAACCACCCCTCCCCCTCTCAGAATGGCAATGCCCCGCTCAATCTGCGCCGAAAGAAAATTATTTGGCTTTAACATAACTAGCAGTTCTTGACGCTAGTATAACACAGTGTTAGGCACAAAATACACGAATTTTTGAATTGTGGGTTATCAGCCTGGTATTGACAATCGCCCGGTGGGGCACTAGACTCGGACTATCAAGGACGGGGGCAGGGAAGACGGGTTAAAACAAGAGCACTGGAAACCGCTGGATTAATGGCGATTGATGGTGCCCTTTTTATTACTAAAAAGGAGGTCTGATATGAGAAGAAAGTGGCTTATGTTTGGGGTGATGTTTTTATTGATTTCGTGTCTGCTGGCTGGTTGCGGCGGTATCTCGGAGGAAGCGTATAACGCGGTAAAAGCCGAGCGAGATGCAATTCAGGCACAGGTGACTAACCTGCAGAGTGAGGTCAGCGCCATACAGGCTGAGTATGATGGTTTGCAGGCTGACTATGATGAACTAACGGGCGAGTTGGAAACGGTGCAAGCCGAGCATGAAGAGTTGAGTACCGAGTATGACGAGCTGAATGCACAGTATGAAGAGTTGAGTCAGCAGCTTGATATCCCGGTAGAAGAAGTAGCCGAAATTAATGAGGCGGATGTGGAACAGGGATTGCTGCAATTAATAAATCAGGCAAGAGCAGATAATGGCTTAACTGAACTGGATTGGGGTAAGTACCTTTACCGGGATGCCATCGCCAATTGCCGCGATATGGCCACCAGTGGGAAACTTGAATACCCTGACCGCCCGTGCTGGAAAGACATTTATCAGGCGGCTGGATTTAGCACCACTGATGAAATAGTTAACGCCACATTTACAGTTTGGAAAGCAGGCCGAAATTATGAAGAGAATATTCTTGACATCGGCCCTAAGTATGGGGCGGTAGCCGTTTATAAATCGGGGGAAGTTTTCTACATTACCTATATGCTCGATTACTATCACTAATTTTTAGGATTGAGGCGAGGCAGATGGGCACCAGACCACTGACCAAAGCGTAGCATCACTTGAAAACAATTTAGCACAGTGATAATCTTTGATAAATGGAAAGAGTTAGGGGCAAGGCGAGGCGGGCTACTGAGAAGAGCCGCCGGGTAACCACCAGTGGTGATATTGAGGTCTCCACCTATCTTGAGATTGCCGAGAAGATAGGCGGGGAGAAGCCAGCCCCGGCCAAAGAGGCAATACCAACCGTTGAGCGCGAGTCAATTATCGTTATTGACTTTGGCTCCCAGTACAGCATGCTCATTGCCCGCCGCATCCGTGAGTGCCAGGTATATTGCGAACTGGTCTCCCCCGATACCCCCTGGGAAAAGATAGCCTCGCTTAACCCCAGAGGGTTTATCCTCTCGGGAGGTCCGGCCAGTGTCTACGAAGCGGGCGCCCCGCTGGCGCCGGCTTATATTTATGAAAAAGACCTGCCGGTGCTGGGCATCTGCTACGGCATGCAGGTTATTGCCAAGCAGCTCGGGGGCAAGGTATCCCCGGGCACCAAGCGCGAGTACGGGCATGCCGTCCTTCACCTGAGTGAGGTGGACTCGCCGCTTTTTGCCGATTTGCCGTCTTCCATGCCGGTATGGATGAGCCATGCCGACCAGATTGACGCCATGCCCCCCGGCTTCACCCCCCTGGCCTATACCGAAAATTCGCCCCTGGCCGTTATTGGCAGCAAACGTGTCTTTGGTCTCCAGTTCCATCCCGAGGTAGCCCACACCCCGGAGGGGAAGAAAATCCTGAGAAACTTTGCCTATCGGGTATGTGGCTGCCAGGGGAACTGGACGATGGGCAGCTTTATCAATGAGAGCGTGGCGGCCATCAAAAAGCAGGTCGGCAAGGGCCGGGTCATCAACGCCATCTCCGGTGGGGTGGACTCGTCGGTGGTGGCTACCCTCATCCACCGTGCCATCGGCGACCAGCTCACCTGTATCTTTGTCAATAACGGGCTGCTGCGCCGCGAGGAAGTGGAGCGGACCTTTAATGTCTTCCGCCTCAACCTGGGCATGAACATTGTCTTTATTGATGCCGCAGAGAGGTTTCTGGACCGACTCAAAGATGTAATTGACCCCGAGACCAAGCGCAAGGTTATCGGCGAGGAGTTTATCCGCGTATTTGAAGAAGAAGCCGGTAAGATAGGCAGGGTTGATTTCCTGGCTCAGGGGACGCTTTACCCCGATGTCATTGAGAGTGCCGCCTCCTCCACCAGCGCCCCGGCCCGGATAAAGAGCCACCACAATGTGGGTGGACTGCCTGCCAAGATGACGCTGAGCCTGCTGGAACCGCTGCGCTATCTGTTTAAAGATGAGGTGCGTCAGGTCGGGCTGGAGCTGGGGCTGCCCGAAGAGATGGTCTGGCGCCAGCCCTTCCCCGGACCGGGCCTGGCGATTCGCATTATCGGTGAGGTGACCAGGGAGAAGCTGGAGATACTGCGCAGTGCCGACTGGATTGTGATGAACGAGATTAAGACCGCCAAGCTCTACCGCCAGCTCTGGCAGAGCTTTGCTATTTTGACCGATGTCAAGTCGGTGGGGGTGATGGGTGACTACCGGACCTACGGCTATCTGGTGTCTATCCGTGCCGTGACCAGCGATGATGCCATGACCGCTGACTGGGCGCGCCTACCCTACGAGGTGCTCGCCCGCATCTCCAACCGCATCGTCAACGAGGTCCCCGGCGTCAACCGCGTCGTCTATGACATAACCTCCAAACCCCCCTCCACCATAGAGTGGGAGTAAAGTGGGATTTAAACCTTAAAGGGGGGTAGTCTGAAGCGGGTAGCCTAAGCGGGTAGTTTGAAGGAGTGAAACTCCTTCAAATCCATTCCTCCCCCTCTCCTTCAAAGGAGAGGGGGATTAAGAGGGTGAGGTTGATAAATACTAAAGGAGTAACACCCTGAAGATATTAGTCGTTGGGGGTGGGGCGAGGGAGCATACCCTGGTCTGGAAGATTGCCCAGAGCCCCAAGGTTAACGATATTTACGCCGCTCCGGGTAATGCTGGCACCGCCCGGCTTGCCCGGAACCTGGATATCAAACCCACTGATATTGACTCGCTGGTCAGGATAGCTCAGGAAAAGAAGATTGACCTCACCGTGGTTGGCCCCGAAGCCCCGCTGGCGGAGGGCATTGCCGATGAGTTTATCAAGAGGGGCATGCCCGTCTTCGGCGCCACCCAAAAAGCCACCGAGATAGAGTCAAGCAAGGTTTTCGCCAAGGACTTGATGCATAAATATAATATCCCCTGTGGCCGGAGCGCCACCTTCGCTGATTATGCTAAGGCTAAAGAGTATGTCCAGCAGCAGACGCCCCCGATTGTGGTCAAGGCGGACGGGCTGGCGGCGGGGAAGGGGGTAATCGTGGCCGAATCGGTGCCAGAGGCTCTGGACGCCCTTGCCTGGATTATGGAGCAAAAGGCGCTGGGGGCGGCGGGGGAGCGGGTGTTGATTGAAGAGCATTTAACCGGCCGGGAGATAAGCGTCTTTGCCTTCACTGATGCTAAAAGCGTAGTCCCGATGGTGCCTGCCTGCGATTACAAGCGGGTGTTTGACGGCGACCGGGGGCCCAATACCGGCGGCATGGGTAGTTACAGCCCGCCGCCCTTTTATAATGCGGCGCTGGCGCAAAGAGTCCAGCAGGATATCATGGTGCCGGCGGTAAAGGCGATGCTCACCGAAGGCAGGGCCTATCAGGGAGTCCTTTACGGCGGTCTGATAGTTAACAATGGCGAGCCAAAAGTGTTAGAATTTAATGCCCGGTTTGGTGACCCGGAGGCACAGGTTACCCTGCCTCGGCTGAAAACCGACCTGGTTGATATTATGCTGGCGGTAATTAACCATAACCTGGACCGGATAGATATTGAGTGGAGCCAGGATGCCTGCGTCGGGGTGGTCATGGCTTCCGGCGGCTACCCCGGCAGCTACCAGACTGGCTTCCCCGTTACCGGCCTGGACGAGCTGGATAAAGATATCGTCGTTTTTCAGGCCGGCACCAGGCTCGGCTCAGACGGGGAGGTATTGACCAGCGGGGGGCGGGTGCTGACGGTAACCGCTCTGGGCAGGACTCTTGCCGAAGCCCGAAAAAAGGTTTATGCTAATATTTTCCGAATTAATTTCAAGGGCTGTCACTACCGCAAGGACATCGCCGAAATTAAGATATAATTAAAGAGAGTCAAAGAGAGGCGAAAACCCTGCTCTGAGGAGCATTCGGGGAGTCAAAGAGAGGTGAAGCCTCTGCTCTATGAAGAGTATTCAGGGGAGTTAGAGGGGCGAAGCCCCTCTAAGTAATACTTCCCCTTCCCCTTGTCAAGGGGAAGGGGATAAAGGGGATAGGGTTATTAAAGATTAAGGGGGGTGAGGTAGATAAAAATGCCACTGGTGGCCGTAATTATGGGTTCCAATTCCGATACTGGGGCGCTTCAGCCGACTCTGGATATATTGACCAAGCTTGGCATTGAATATGAGGTTGATGTTATCTCCGCCCATCGCACCCCGGAGAAGGCGAGGCAATTCGGCCAGAATGCCCGCAGTCGGGGGATTGAGGTCATCATTGCCGCCGCGGGGAGAGCCGCCCACCTGCCCGGCGTGCTGGCGAGCTGGACAACCCTTCCCGTTATCGGGGTGCCCCTCGCCCATGGCGAGCTGAAGGGGATTGATGCCCTATATTCCATAGTCCAGATGCCAGCGGGGATACCAGTCGCCTGCATGGCGCTGGACACCGCCGGGGCAAAGAACGCCGCCTATCTGGCGGCGGGGATTCTGGGTTTGAAGCATGAGCATATTCGCCAAGCCTATGAAAAGTATCGCAGCGAATTACAAGGAGACAGCCAATGATTGAGCGATATTCCCGTCCCCAAATGAAGAGGGTATGGTCAGACGAGAACAAGTTTGATAAATGGCTGGAGGTGGAGATTGCCGTCTGTGACGCCTGGGCTGAGCTGGGCGTTATTCCCCGTGAAACCATACCCAAAATCAAGATGGCGCGCTGTAACCACAAGCGCATGGCCGAGATTCTCAGGGAGACCCACCATGATATGACTGCCTTTATCAGCACTGTCTCCGAGAGTCTGGGTGAGGAATCCCGTTTCATCCATCTCGGTCTTACCTCTTCGGATGTGATTGACACCGCCCTCAGCCTGCAGATGGTGGAAGCTACGGAATTATTGACCCGGGACATAAAAGAGCTCGTTTCGGTAGTGGCGCAGAAGGCAATCGAGCACAAATATACGCCGATGATAGGGCGCACCCATGGTATTCACGCCGAGCCGCTTTCCTTCGGCTTGAAGCTGGCCTTATGGGTGGAGGAAATGAGGCGAAACTTGCAGCGGCTTACCGAGGCCAAAAGGGCGATTGCGGTGGGCAAGATATCGGGCGCCGTCGGCACCTATGCCACTGTATCCCCCGAAGTGGAACGGAAGGCGTGCCAGAAGCTGAAGCTTACCCCCGCCCCGGTGTCCAGCCAGATACTGCAGCGTGACCGGCACGCCCAATTCGTGACGGCGCTGGCGATAATGGCCAGCTCTCTGGAAAAGTTTGCCGCCGAAATCAGGGGGCTGCAGCGGAGTGAAATACGGGAAGTAGAAGAACCGTTCAGCGTGGGCCAGACCGGTTCCTCGGCGATGCCCCACAAGCGTAATCCGGAGCTGTGCGAGCGAATCTGCGGGCTGGCCCGTCTGGTGAGGGGCTATGCCCTGACCGCAATGGAAAATATTGCCCTGTGGCATGAACGCGACATCAGCCATTCTTGTACTGAGCGTGTTATCATCCCCGATTCCTGCCTGTTGCTTGATTACTCGCTGGCCCTTTTCAGCTCGGTAATCAAGGGGCTGCAGGTTAATCCCCAGCGGATGAAAAAGAATATGGAGCTGACCAAGGGGCTGGTTTTCTCCCAGCGGGTGATGCTGGCTCTCATTGACAAGGGAATGAGCCGGCAGAGAGCCTATGAGCTGGTCCAGCGCAACGCCATGGTTGCCTGGAAGGGAAACAAGGATTTTCTGGCTCAGCTCAAGAGTGACATTGAGGTTGCCGATGTCCTGTCGGCTGAGGAGCTTAAATCCCTTTTTGACTATCACTTCTATCTGCGTCATATTGACGAGATTTTTGAACGGCTGGGCTTGACCCAGTCACAGTGGAAGGGCGATTTGACCGGACCTGGCGAGCTTGCCCCCCGAGCGATTTAAGTCAGTTAGGCAAAATGGCGTTGATGAGTAACAGCTCGGAGGTTTTACTGAAGACAGAGCTCCCCCTGCCCCCCTTCTTCCGGGGCAAGGTGCGGGATACCTATGGGCTGGGCAACCTGCTGCTCATTGTGGCTACTGACCGCATCTCGGCGTTTGACCTGGTTCTACCCTGCGGCATCCCGGACAAGGGTCTGGTGCTCAATCAGCTTTCCTTCTTCTGGTTCCGGCAGACGGCCAATCTGGTGCCCAATCACCTGGTGGAAGCGATTGATGATGTTCGCTCGCTGGACACCTATCTTTCCCAGGCGGAGCGTTTCACCTATCCCGATTACTTGGTGGGGCGGTCAATGGTGGTCAGGAAAGCTGAGCGCATCCCGGTTGAGTGTGTCGTCCGCGGCTACCTCTTTGGCTCAGCGTGGCTGGAATATCAGGAAAAGGGCAGCGTCTGTGGTATTCCCCTGCCCAAAGGTCTAAAGCAGAGCCAAGAATTGGCCGAGCCGATATTTACCCCGACCACCAAGGCGGAGAGCGGGCATGACCTGCCGCTGACTATGGGCGAACTTAAAGAACTGGTGGGGGCAAAGCTGGCCGAGGAGCTGAAAGAGAAAAGTCGGGTGGTTTACAGCTATGCCCGCGGCTACGCCCTCGCCCAGGGTATTATCATTGCTGACACCAAAATGGAGTTTGGGTTGGACAACAGCCAGGTGATTTTGATTGACGAGCTGCTGACCCCGGACTCAAGTCGCTTCTGGGAGGCGGCGCAGTACAAAGTGGGCCAGTCCCAGCCCAGCTATGATAAGCAGCCGGTTCGCGACTGGCTGATTAATTCGGGGTGGAACCAGGCGCCCCCCGTCCCCATGCTCCCCGCCGACGTCATCGCGGCGACCACCGCCCGCTACCGCGAGGCTTACCAGCGGCTGACCGGCCGCAAGCTGAGGTAGTGTTCCCGATGAGTGTAGAGCGGGCGATAATTGCCCAAGCGCAAAAGTTATTTGATGTTGCCGGAGTTGTCCCCTGTGGCGCCGATAGCCTGCTTGTCCTGGGGCTGGTCACCACCCCCGAGCGTGACCTGGATGATTTCAGCCGGAATGAGAGGGGGGTTATCCAGCTGCACGGCTTTAAGGCTCACGCCCTGCCCCGGCTTCAGGCACTGGTTGATTTTATTCAGGGAAAGGGGCTTGCCGCCCGCATAATCGGCCGCTGCGGCTATCCCCAGGGCAAAAAACTTAACCTGAAGCGGCAGGCGGTGGCGGCCGGGATAGGTGGTTGGGGCAAGAATTCCTTGGTTATTCACCCCAAGTTTGGCCCCTGGCTGCGCTTCATGGCAGTCAAGGTATCGGGTGTTACCCTGCCGCCTACCAATCCGGAAGGGAATAGCCGTCAGGAGAGTCCCTTATGTCGGGGCTGCACCGCCTGTATTGATGCCTGTCCCCTGGACATTATAGAGCCCTACTGCGTGCGGGACCCCGCTCGCTGTCTGGCAATCTTTGATAACCTGCCGCGAGCCGGCAAACTGGTGGCTTGCGACCTGTGTCTGGCCGCCTGCCCCTACGGGGGCTAGCGTTCCAGGCGCTTTTTGGTGCTGGGCAGTTCGCCGGCAATGCGCTTATCAACCCCGGTGGCTACATCCAGGGCTCTACCCAGGGCTTTGAACAGGGCTTCCGCCTTGTGGTGGTCGTTGGTGCCGTAAGCGATATTGACGTGCAGGTTGATCCTGGCTTCAATGGCTAGGGACTCTAAGAAGTGGCGGATAAGGTCGGTGGGGAAGCCGGCCATATCATTGCCGGCAAAGGATAGCTCAAGCACGGTATAGGCCCGTCCGCTGATGTCCACGGCCACTGTAGCCAGGGCGTCATCCATCGGCACCGAGGCGTTAGCCATGCGGATGATGCCCCGCTTCTCCCCCAGCGCTTCATTAAAGGCTTTGCCCAGGCAGATGGCGACATCTTCAATCAGGTGGTGCGGGTCGTCCCCGCGGGCGGCTATTTTGAGGTCAAACCTCCCGTGCTGGGCCAGCTGGGAGAGCAGGTGGTCAAGCATCTTGAGCCCGGTGGCTATCTGGTACTGGCCGCTGCCGTCAAGATTGAGCTCCAGGCTGATCTGGGTTTCCTTGGTCTCCCTTTTAACGGTGGCAAGTCGCTTAGACATTTATCCTTCTCCTATTTCTTGTAGCGCTTTGACGAGGGCGTCGGTCTGCTCGGGCTTGCCCACGCTGATACGGACACCGTCCCGCCAGTAGGGCAGGTCAAAGTAGCGAATCAGTATCCCCTTACTCTGCAGTTTCTGCTGAAGCTCTTTGGTTTCTCCCTTGAGCACCGAGGCAAAGATGAAGTTAGCTTGGGAGGGGAAAGGCTTGAGCCAGCTGAACTTTTTGAGTTCGCCGAAGAGCCGCTCCCGCTCGGCGATTATCTTCTTGACCGTGCTCATCAGGTAGTCAACATCGGCCAGCGACTCCCGCACCGCCACCAGGGCGGCCATGTTGACATTATAGGGTGGCTTGATTGCCATCAGGTAGCTGGCAATCTTGGCTGGGAAGATGCCGTAGCCCACCCTCAGCCCGGCCAGTCCTGCCCACTTGCTGAATGTCCGCGGCACCATCAGGTTGGGATATTGCTTGACCAGGGGTGCCACCGTCTCCCCGCTGAACTCGTAATAGGCTTCATCAACCACCACCGGCAGCCCGGTATTAATTATCTCCAGAATGTCCTGCCGTGGGGTTAGCGTCCCGGTCGGGTTATTGGGGTTGGCCAGCAGGATTATCTTGGTCTTTTTGGTTATCGCCGCTTTGAGAGCCCTGACGCTGACGGCAAAGCCCTCGTCCCGGGGCACTTCAACCAGCGTGCCGTCGCCTATCTGGGTACTGAAGCGGAACATGTCAAAAGTGGGCGGACAGTTAATCACCTCGTCACCCGGCCTGATAAACAGGCGCAGGGTGAGGTCAATCAGCTCATCGCTGCCGCTACCGGCGACAATATTTTGGGCATCAATGCCGGTATAGCCTTCCAGCAGCTCCCTGAGCTCGGTCTGCCCGGCATCGGGGTAGGTGCTTAAATAGGGGTAGCTGGCCAGCGCCTGGTTCACCCGGGGCGAACAGCCGTAGGGGTTCTCATTGGCATCCAGCTTGATAATCTTCTCGGCGGCGATGCCTATCTTTTTGGCCAGAGTCTCCGGCGACTTGGCGGCAGAGTAGCCACCAAAGGCAGCCAGATTGGGCCGTATAAATTTCTCTATACCTTCTTCACTCACGAAAGAAGCTACCTCCTAAGATAAATAGCTTAGCCTGTTTCCAGTCTTTTTTCCACTGCCTTGGCGTGAGCCTCAAAGCCCTCGGCGCGGGCGATGATGGCCGCGGCCGGGCCCAGCTTTTTCAGGTTGGCTTTATCTATGGTCACGAAGTTGGTCAGCTTCATAAAGTCAATAATATTGAGCGGCGAGCTGAACTTGGCCGTGCCGCTGGTGGGCAGGGCGTGGTTGGTCCCGGCGACATAGTCACCCAGCACCGTCGCCGAGCTTTCCCCGACATAAACACAGCCGGCATTGACGATGCGGTCTTTATAGGCATCTGTTTTGTCCACCACCAGGCAGAGGTGTTCCGGGGCATAGAGATTGGCCAGCTCAACCGCTTCGTCCAGATTAGCCACCACCACTATCGTGCCGGTGGTCTCTAAAGATTCGGCGACAATCTTGCGCCGGCTCAGTTCTTTTAGCTGCTTGTCCACCTCCCGGTTGACCTCCTGGGCTAGCTTGGCGGAATCGGTTACCAGAATAGCCGAGGCTAACGGGTCGTGCTCCGCCTGGGCTAAAAGGTCAGCCGCCCGGTAGCTGGGGTCAGCCGTCTTATCAGCGATAATCAGGACCTCGCTTGGTCCCTGCAGTCCGTCAATGTCAACCGCCCCGAAGACCAGTTTTTTGGCGAGCATGACGAAGATATTGCCCGGCCCGCAGATTTTATCCACCTTGGGTATAGATTCGGTGCCGTAGGCCAGCGCGGCTACTGCCTGGGCGCCACCCACGCCGAAGATACGGTCAACCCGGGCAATATCCGCCGCCACCAGATTGGGGGCGGGGACGGCTCCCGCACCCCGGGGCGGGGTAGCCAGAATGACTTCTTTCACCCCGGCCACTTTAGCCGGTATCGCCGTCATCAGCACCGTTGAGGGATAGGCGGCGGTGCCGCCGGGGACATAGGCGCCGATGCGGTGTAGCGGGCGTATTCGTTGCTCCAGGCCGTCTTTGCTTACCTCGTGCCACATACTTTTCTTCTGGGCACTGTGAAATGCCTCGATTCGCTCTGCCGCCAGCTTTAAGGCGGAGAGTAG
>Ga0209635_10001402_pt1 | contig 17862 bp, 21 predicted proteins | sample DeeMarSWOR230_32_FD_187463 | JGI IMG/M metagenome (GOLD analysis project Ga0209635, IMG submission 187463) | Marine sediment microbial communities from White Oak River estuary, North Carolina - WOR-2-30_32 (SPAdes) (version 2) | ecosystem: Environmental > Aquatic > Marine > Intertidal zone >... | reverse complement strand
ACATTTTGGGTCAACACAACAAGCCACAGAATTGCTCGCAAAACTTGTTACACTTCACCTACCTATTCTTTACGTGTCTGGGAACACTGACCCGCCTGAACTGGCAAGGATCAAAATTGAAAATGCAAATAATCTCCATGCAAAATGTGAAAGCGTTGATAATTACAGTTTTATCGGTGTAGGTGCTCCACATCCAACTTTTGAAGTGCCTGAAGAAAAAATTATGCAATGGTTAAAAAACGGTGTTAATGAATGCTCGCAAATACAACACCTAATTATTGTTGCTCACGTTCCTCCAATAAACACTAATGTTGACATTGCTCATGTAGGAGGACACGTAGGAAGCCTCAGCCTTAGACGATTTATTTCAGAAATAAAACCTGTCGCAGTTTTCTGTGGACACATTCACGAAGCACGTGGCATAGACTACATTGGAGAAACCATGATCGTGAACCCCGGCGCCGCAAGAAGAGGATATTGCGCATTGGTACAGTTGGATGAAAAAGTTAACGTTGAACTGAGTCATTTTTGAAGCTTCGCAGGAACTGGTTCTTTAAAGACACAATACTGCAAAGTATCATCTTTTCGACAACTTCCCTTCGGATGCATATTCGGTGCTGCATTAAGAATTTGCCATTTTTCTATGGTAAAGGTTAAAGGGTGAAATGTGACTAAGTGTTTGCCACACACAGCGAGATGAAAGAACATGGCTTTCGAAAAAGGCGATTTCATTCTAATAGATTACGTGGCTAAAGTGAAAGAAACAGACGAAGTTTTCGATACAACAAAAGAAGATGTAGCCAAAAAGGAAAGACTATACAAGGAAGGCGAACTCTACGAGCCAAAACTCGTCGTCCTCGGCGAAGGATGGGTGCTAAAAGCACTAGACGAGAATTTAGCCACCTTTGAATTAGAAAAACCAAGCACAGTAGAAATTTCTCCAGACAATGCCTTTGGTCCACGTGATCCAGAAAAAGTGCGGTTGGTGCCTCTGCGACGATTAACTGATAAGGGCATAACACCGCAACTCGGAGCAAGAATTGAATTCAATGGAAAACTCGCTACAATAAGAACTATAGGCGCGGGCAGAGTACAGCTTGACTACAATCCTCCACTCGCAGGCAAAACCCTTGTCTATGAAGTTACTGTTTTAAAAAAACTTGAAACAATAAAAGAAAAAATTACTGCACTGCTTCACCGAAGAATTCCTGTGGTGGATGTAGCGAAATTTGCTCTTAAAATAAAGAAAACTGAAATTGATGTAAACATGCCAGAAGACGCGTTTTACCTAGAAGGAATCCAAGTTGCAAAAAGAGGAATAGCAATAGACATTCAAAAATTCTTTCCAGAAATAAATACAGTCAAATTCTTTGAAGAATTTAAACGCCAAAAACCCGCAACAACGACCACAAAAGAGAAGACAGCAGAAAAAAAGACGGCTGAAACACCAAAAATTGTAACAGGCGAAAAAACAAAAGCACAAAAAGTTTCGCAAGAAAAATCAGAACTAGCAGAGAAAGAATAGACTTTCCTCGTTATTTTGTTGCTTATCAAATTACTTCTGTTGTTTCCGCTATCATTTTGGCGGCATCTTCATCTAACATTTTTTCTTGCAAAATTGTATATCGTTCTGGTCGAATTTCTCGTGCTTTAACCAGTGCCTGCACAACATGTATGGGTTCTACACCAAGCTCTTCTGCAGTAGTTGGTGCGCCTACTTTTTTCAGTTTGTCACGAATGCGTTCCCAGTTAAGTCCATATATTTTCGCTATCATAATTGCCCCCACGCCACATTGTTCACCATGCAAAGCAGATTTGGGCGCAATGGAATCCAAAGCATGACTAAACATGTGTTCAGCACCGCTGCCTGGACGGCTGCTTCCAGCAATTCCCATGGAAACTCCACAGCTTATTAACGCTTCCAAAAGCACACGCAGTCCTTCCTCGTCACCAGGCTTGATCGAATCAGCATTTGCCATCACTAATCTGGCACTCATTAGAGCAAGACTGGCTGCATATTCGCCATAATATTCGCCTTTCACTTTATGTGCCAATTTCCAATCTCTCACCGCGGTAATTTTCGATATCACGTCCCCGCAACCGCTTGCAATTAGACGATATGATGATTTAATTATGACATCAGTGTCGGCAATTATTGCCATAGGAGACTGTGCCATCACAGAGAATGGTTTAGCCAAGCCCTTAATAGATGCAAGCGGGCTTGCGATGCCGTCATGCGAAGCTGTCGTTGGAATACTAAAGTATGGTATTCCATGACGGGCAGAACTAAGTTTCGCAACATCAATTTTTGCACCACCGCCAACTCCGAGGACAAATTGTGGCCTTAATTTTTTGATTTCCTGCTCTACAGCTCTGACGTTCCACAATGTTGGAGACGATACTATGATGTGCCCAACTTCCATGCCCGCGTCTTGGAGCAAGTCAATAACTTTTCGTCCGGCAATCTTCAGTGTTTTTTCGCCTGTTACAACGAAAGCTGTTTTTGAGAAGCCAAGTCTTTTACAAATGTTGCCGACGAGGTCTAAGGTTCCACGCCCAACTACTACTTCGCGGGGCAATTGCATTCGATGAAGCTTCAAAGTCAATAATTCTCACTTTCGGAATATAGACTAAGGCTATTATATTCGAAACGTTTTTAAATTCGTCGGTAAAGAATACATCACGCTACTTCATCCGTGAAGTAAACATATGGCGTTCTGAATTTTCGGAGACACGAAAAATGCGTGAAATACCAAAAGAATTAATCATGAAAGGAACCACAACTATAGGCCTCGTCTGCAAAGACGGAGTCATTCTATCTTCTTATACACGCGTAACAATGGGCTATTTTGTTGCCCATAAAAAAGGCAAAAAAATCTACCAAATCGATGACCATTTAGGCATGACAATAGCAGGTAACGTTGCAGACGCGCAGAAAACGGTTGACATTTTGAAGGCAAATGCTCAGTTATACAAACTCAACTATGGCCGGTTAATGCCGGTGAATGCAGCTGCTAGGGTTCTTGCAAACCTTCTCTTTTCTGCACGTCTTGCCCCCCTCGTAACACAGGTGCTAGTTGGAGGCGTCGATGACACGGGACCACACATTTATGCAATAGACCCCTTTGGCAGCGTGACAGAAGAAAAATGTGTCGCAACTGGTTCTGGCTCTCCAATAGCCTACGGCGTTTTGGAAGATAAATTCAGAGAAGACGCGGAAATCAACGAACTCAAACCAGTAGTGGTGCGAGCGGTCAACTCCGCAATGAAACGAGACATTGCAAGTGGCGACAGTTTCGATGTCGTGATAATAGATGGAGCAGGCTTCAAAGAGCTAAATGATGAAGAAAAAGAACAGATTTTGAACGCATCTTAGAAAGGAGCGAAAGTCAAGCGTGACAGCATTCGAGAAGGCGAAGGTTGAAATAAGCCAAATAGTGTTAGAGCATGTTCCTAAAGAAGCAGAAATAACTCGTATTGAATTCGAAGGTCCTGCGCTGGCTATTTACACAAAAAGACCAGAAATTCTTACAGAACAAAGCCACATTATAGCAGACATCGTAAACATCATCCGCAAAAGAATAGTCGTTCGTTCAGACCCATCAGTAAGACTTGATGAAAAGGATGCTGAAAGAATTACCTCAGAAATTATTCCGAAAGAAGCAGAGATAACAAACATAAATTTCGACCCAAGTCTCGGCGAGATAATAATCGAAGCTAGAAAACCTGGAATGGTAATAGGCAAAGACGGCGCTGTGCTGCAAAAAATAGTTAGAGAAACCCGCTGGAGACCACGTATTTTAAGAAGTCCACCGCTTCCATCCAAAATCGTAGCACATATGCGCCACTATTTACATAGTGAAAGCAAGGAAAGAGAAAGAATACTAAGAACCGCAGGCGAAAGAATTTTCAGACCGATAATTCACGGCGTAAGGGATGTCCTAGTAACTGCGCTTGGTGCTTTTCAGGAAGTCGGTAGATCTGCCATTCTTTTGCAGACAAAAGAAAGCCAGGTTCTGCTTGATTGCGGCATAAATCCAGGTACGAGTAATCCCTTGGAAGCCTTCCCCAGATTGGATGCACCACAGTTTGATTTGGACACACTTGACGCCGTGATTGTTAGCCATGCACATCTTGACCACTGCGGTTTTCTTCCATTTTTGTTCAAATATGGTTACGACGGACCAATTTATTGTTCTGCGCCTACCTCAAATCTTATGACGCTTCTTCAACTTGACTACCTTGACGTAATGAGTAAGCAAGGTATCATGCCGCCTTTTGATCAAAAAGATGTAAGAGAATGCGTGCTGCATACGTTGCCGCTTAGACACGGTACAGTCACGGACATTGCGCCTGACATACGATTAACCTTACATAACGCAGGCCACATTCTCGGCTCGTCCGTGGTTCACCTCCATATTGGAGAAGGTTTACATAACGTTGTTTACACTGGCGACTACAAATTTGCGAAAACAACGCTTCTTGAGCCAGCAGTTACAGAATTCCCCCGTGTTGAAACAATAATAACCGAAAGCACCTACGGTGCCGTACAGGACATAATGCCTTCGCGAATAGAAGCAGAAGAAAAACTCGCATCAATCATAAATAGTACACTTGAACGAAAGGGCAAAATACTAATCCCTGTGCCTGCGGTGGGTCGCGCTCAAGAAATTATGTTAATTCTTGACGGTTACATGCGAAGGGGAATGATAAAAGAAGCACCAGTGTTCATTGAGGGAATGATTTCAGAAGCCACAGCAATTCATACAGCTTACCCTGAATACTTAGCAAGAGAAGTTCGAAACAGTATTCTCCATGATGGAATAAACCCGTTCCAATCAGATTATTTCACTGCAGTTGAACATCCAAGCGCAAGAGAAGAAATCATCGAAGGAGAACCTTGCATAGTGATGGCAACGGCGGGCATGCTTGAAGGAGGGCCCATTATAGAATACTTCAAACGCCTATCCTCAGACGATCGTAACACTATCATTTTTGTCAGCTATCAGATAGAAGGAACTTTAGGCAGAAGAATTCAAAAAGGACTTACAGAAGCGCCCACGATAAGTACTGAGGGAAAAATCGAGCTTGTCAAGGTTGCTCTGAAAATCGAATCAATTGAAGGTTTCTCAGGGCACTCTGATAGAAAGCAAATCATTTCTTACATTCGAAGACTCACACAAAGACCAGAAAAACTTATTGTCTGTCACGGTGAAAAGGCTAAAAGCATAAGCATTGCAAATCTCTTTCAAAGAAAATATAAAATAGATGCTATGGTCCCAGAAGTATTGGAAACGATTAGGCTGCGGTAGGCATCTCTCCACTAGGTAAAACTTTTTTCTCGCGCCAAATCCTCACAGTGGATGGAGTAACCACTACTCTTTCTTCTCCTAAACGTGCGATGTCGCCGCCCACGGTTTGGATAAACTCGCATAATTCATTCACGGCACGTTTCACATCTTCAACACTTTTAGACGCGAGCGGACTAATCTTCAAGATTAATATGTTACCAGAGTTAACTTCTTGTTTTACAAGGTCTACATCAGAAAGTTTGCGCAGAGGAAAGGCTTTGAGATAAACTTTATCTGATAAATTACTTTCCTGCACGGAAGCGTCTGCTTTTGCTTCTGTTCTTTTACCTCGATGGACAACCCTTCCTAACATTTTTCCAAGATTTGACAAGCTATTCCCTCTATTACTTATACTCTTACTAGTCTTTTACTTTAAACATTTCCGTATTTCCCGGAAACATTTACAAGTAGTCTGATGTCTAAATAAGGTTTTATAATCTTTATGAAGTATCAATCTTTATTTTCAGACTTTTTAGGTTATGGTGCTGATAATTTTTTCAATAAATGCCAGAATTTGTCTCCTACAAAATGAATGTTTTTGACTAGTTTCCCATTTTTCATGTTCTTCATGACTTCTACGTCATAAAGTGCTACGCCTATTGCTAATGTTTTTTGATTCTGCTCGTCTACAATAATTATGAAATCATCTTTTTTGAAGTTGCCTTTTATGGCAACGACCCCTGGTGCCATAACATCTGCACCATTACAGACATAAGGAACTGCGCCCATGTTAACCACAATTTGAGGTAGAAACCTTGTAATATCGTCAAAGCCTAGCGTTGGAAAAATACAATCATCCTTTTTTGCGAACAGCGGTTTATTGTTGATTAGAAAAATTGTGGCGATTTTACTTTCGGCAAATTCGATGCGAATATTAGCGCCAACAATTTTTTGGGTGTTTATTTTTATTTGCTTTTTAATCTCTAAAAGAAGTTGTTTTGCTTCCTTTTCTTTTAAAAAGTGACGTTTGAAGATTTCCATCTAATCACCATCTTTATATTTAGATACATTTAATTAGTTCACACCTGCACCTAATAAAAGAAAATCATCTTAATAGTATTGGTATGAGGTGTATACATGAGCGAAATGACCACACAAATTCTAGAAGAAAGCCTTGGGAAAATTGTACTGGTGAGACTTAAGGGAGGAAAAAGCCTCAGAGGGAAACTTAAAGGCTTTGATCAGCACCTAAATCTTGTGTTAGAAGAGACTGAAGATACTTCAGACCCTGAAAACGTTAAGAAATTGGGCGTCATTATCGTTCGCGGTGACAACGTCATAATTATATCTCCACCTCCAAGGTGACAACAATGGGAAAAGGCACATCATCGTTCGGCAAACGTGCTGGAAAAACAGTTCACATTCGTTGTAGAAGATGCGGAAGAAGAGCATATCATGTAAGGAAAAAACGATGTGCAGCTTGCGGTTACGGTGAGTCTACAACTATCAGAAATTATTCGTGGCAGACAAAAACACTAACGAGAAACAGAGCACGCTAAACTTATTTTCAGACGGATAGTTTATTGAGAATACTGGAAAAATCGTTTGTCTAATCTTACAAAGATTAATGGGCCCTTGCTGCGGGAAAGCCCTCTTGCTCGCCTTAATGTTCCATTAACCAAATTCAAAACATCTTCATCACGTTTTATGTTACGCTTTTTTTCCGCGTAGGAGCCTAGTTCCATCTTAATCAAGTTCTCTGCAAGGATTGAGGTTCCGCAGATTTCGCCATTCTTAACAAGTGATTCTATCACTACTTCTTCTATTCCACGCTTGTTCGAAAGCGTTTTCCATAAAGGCTCTGCATCGCACAATTTTTTGTTAGCTCTTTGCCAATTTGTGGTTTCTTGCTTTCCAATAAGTAGCTTGACACGTTCGCCCCATTTTTTCATCCAAATTCCAGACCAGACGTTCACAAATTCTTCAAGTTCTTTGGGCTCTTCATGATGATAATGATAAAGCTTTTCAATTAATTCATAATCTGCCGATTCCTTACCTATAAGCTTCCAATGGACTTTTAAATAATTAATAAGGTCCTCATGGGCGATTTCGAGAACTCTTCGATCTGAACCTCGGAGGTCAAGCTGCGGGTTCTTGTTCTGCAGACTTTCTGCCAAGATCGCTTCAATGAAATTCATCGAGTATGCTTCCCAGAGCCTTCTCCATAAAAGTAAGAAGTAGATGGATTAATTAAATGTTGTTTAAGGATTCTTCTAGAAGATTTTACAGTTGTTTTTCATGATATTTCGAAAAAAAGAATATTTTTATAATATTTGCAGATGTTTTGGAAGGTGGTTGATGTTTTTGATTATCAAGTCTGGTTTCTCTTTCTCAAGTTCTTCTTTTTTGTAAAGTCCAGAAAGGACAGCAATTGTCTTTGTGCCTGCCGCTTTCCCTGCTTTTATGTCAACTACGGAGTCACCTACGACAGCACAGTAATTTGTGGATACACCAAGTTGTTTTGCGCCTTTCGTAACGGCGTCTGGGAAAGGTTTAGGCTTTTTAACATCCATTGTTGTGATTACTGTTTTGAAATATTTTAAGAATTTGAGCTGTGCCAGTTCTTTTGTGATCTGCTTTTTCGGTATGGAGCGAAGTGTGACAAGTCCGAGGGGAAAGTTTTGGGAGAGAGTTTGGAGGGTTTCATAAACTTTTGGGAGGGGTATCGCCATTGTCATGGTGGAAATGTAGTAGGCATCAATGTAAGCGCTTAGGAATTTTTTTAGATCAGAAGGTTCTCTGTATTTTGGGTTGAAGAGGTCATGGATAGGCAGTCTTTGCTCCATTCTTCGTGCGATTTCAATACCGACACGAGCATCAAATTGATTGGCTCCTATTGCAACGTATCCCGCTGTTGCTGCTTCCAAAAGTGCTTTTTTTGGATTAACAAGTGTTCCATCCAAATCGATGAGTAAGGCTTCTACAGCCATTTTCTTCTCCAATCTCTCTTTCAATTTCGAGACCTGAAATTTCTATTGCAAATTCATCCATGTTTTGCCTTATATTTGGCATGTTAGGTCTCTTTAAAACCTTTAGGAAAAACGCGGTAAATTTTTTAGTAAGTAACTCATCTTTTATGGTTCGTGGTTTTCATGACTAAGGTGTCGTGTGATAGACAAGATTGCAAGCATTGGGTTAGCGGAGAGTGTTCAAAAGAAGCGATAGAAATAGCGGAAAGAACAATTCCGCCAAATGAAGAGATAGCGTATTGCAAGAATTATGAGATTGTGAAGGGAACGTGCTAACTAAGTCGATGTGTGCTAGGAGAAAAAATAGAATTGGTAACGTCTTGTGAAAATTTGGAAACGAATTTGAAAAATTGTAATTGCACGTATGTTTCGTGTGAAAAACGTGGGAAATGTTGTGAGTGCATTCGTAGTCATAGACTGCGTGGAGAACTTCCTGCGTGTTTCTTTCCACCTGAGGTTGAAAAAACTTATGATAGATCTATTGAAAGGTTTGTTTCGCTGTATGAAAGATAGTTAAGTTCTTATACTTTTGTTGGTTATGTTGTGGCAAAAAGTATTTAACAATGATTGAATGGTTAAAAGCGATACAGAGTGTGTTGTGGCGATGGTAAGGAAGGCTCGGATTCGTTTGACGAGTACTGATTTCAAGAAGTTGGAAGAGGTATGTGGTGAGCTGAAATCCATCGCCGAGAAGACGGGTGTGAAGATTACTGGGCCTGTTCCTTTGCCTACCAAAAAGCTTAAGGTGCCTGTTTTGAAATCGCCTTGTGGTGAGGGCACTGCGACTTGGGATAAGTGGGAGTTGCGTATTCATAAGCGTTTGATTGATATTGATGCTGAGGATCGTGTTATGCGGCGGATTATGCGAATCCGTGTGCCTGAAGAGGTTTATGTGAGTATTGAGTTGAAGTAGTTAGGTTATATGTAAAAGATTGTTAGAATTAAAAGTGTAAGTGCAGCAATGAATGTTATAGCCCAGATGAGTTTGTTCCAGAAGAATATTTTGAAACCATCCATGATGCCGAATGGTATGAGGTTGAAGAGAGCGAGGAAGGCGTTGATGAAGGCGCTGTAAGCTGTAATGTATGCGATTGTGGGGTTTACTGTGAGATAGGCGATGATTCCGAGCGCTGCTGCGAGTGTGATGTTGGTTAATGGTCCTGCTATGGCTGTTTTGCCTATAATTTTTCTGTCGACGAAGCTGCCTGTTATCATTACTGCGCCTGGTGAGATGATTTTGAATAGTGGGGAGACTACAGATACGAGCGTGATTAACGCGCCGAAGAGTGTGAGGCGGAATTCTGCCCAGAGTCGGTAGTATTGGGCGGTAATTTTGTGGGCTAGTTCATGTGCAAGGAAGGATGCCGTGAACAATGTGGCGAGGATTAGGGCTATGGTGTAATTGGTTGAGGTTTCTATCATGATGGATAGGCCTACTGCCATTACAAGTGCTGTGCCTATGGAGAAGTGTAGTAGCTCTTTTTTGCTGAAGGTTATTAGATGTGCTTTTTTGAGTTTTGTTGGAGCATAGGTGACTGTGTATTCATAGCTGTTTTGGGCACTTTTCTGTATGATTACTGGTGATGGTGGCGGTTTTGGAATTTTTGCTTTCCATTGTTCGGAGCAGTTGTGGTTTTCTGGCAGCCGGTGTTCGGCGCAGAAGTAGCCGTTACAGTAGGGACATTTGAACGGCATGTAGGTTTCCTTATCGCAGTGCTGGCATTTCAAATTGGTTTTCACGTTTTGATGCGTTTGTTTTGATTGATTTTCGGGATTTAAATGTTCTGATGGGAGTTTGTAGAGAGTTTTTTCTGCGCGTGTTTCTCGACAGCCCTCTAGACCTCGTTCACTGTATGATCCAATTAGGCTCCTAATATGATCCAAATATACAGAGTGAACTTTTGGCTCTTTTTTGGGAGTGTGGTTGGGGTTGTGTGTGAGATAAATGCGTATATATTCAGTTTTGTATATTTTTGGCAAAAGGTGAGTAGGATGCTGTGCGTTGATCTTCACGTGCATACGCTTTATTCTGGGGATGCCTTAATAACTCCGAAACAGCTAGTAGACGCGCTTCATGCGAATTCTTTTCTCAAGACTGTTGCAGTGACCGATCATAATACGTTGGAAGGCTATCGTTTTGTGAGCAAACTGGCAACTGTCTATGATGACATTCTCATTATTCCGGGAATCGAAGCTGTTACACCGCACGGGGAAATAATTATTATAGGCACAGAGGAACGCCCGCCTTTTCCGAGCATGCCGGAAAAACTCGTAGAATTTGCAGAGCAAAGAAATGCGGTAACTATAATTCCTCATCCTTATCGTCCTTTTTCAGGCTTAGGCGACTATACAAAGCGTCTTAGCCCAACTGCTATAGAAGTCTATAATCCCGGCTCAATGGCAATACAAAACAGGATGGCAGAACAGTTGGCTAGAGAAATGGGTCTTCCTCAAATCGCATCCAGCGACGCTCACAGCATAAACGAATTAGGTACTGCTTATACAAAAATCAACGCGATACAGGACATTGATGAAATCTTAAAAGCCATAAAAAATGGGCAGGTTCAACCTGTCCAAAATCCAACAGCACATTAACTGTTGTTATCTGAGTTGGTTATGTTATGCATGTTCACTAAGGTTAGAGAACGTCCAAGTTCCTTTCACAAAAACATTTAAACTCGACACAAAAGCTTAGTCTAACAGATTTATACAAGAGGTTGTTTAATGAGCATTGAACTTCCGGAAGCAAAGATTCTTGCAGAACAGATGAATAAAGAGCTTCGAGGCAAGCGCATTAAATCTTATAATCTGAAAGACTATGAGAGACTGCAAAAAATGGGCATGATGAACAAAGACATAAAATCTTTCGATCAGCTTGTTAATGGAAAAATAGAATCGGTCATATCTAGGGGCAATGTTATACTTGTGAAGCTCGACAATGGAATGAACCTAATTCTTGGTCCTGAGTATGGTGGCGAAATCTTTTATCATAAAAATGAGAAAACTGTTCCAGAGAAGTTTCACTTAAAAGTTGATTTTAGTGACGACACTGCGTTGACGGTGAGGCTCACTAGCATGGGCATCATCCAAGTAATGAAGGATAATGACCTAGAGCGTTCTTATGTATATAGACGCGATTTCAATCCGGCGGTGCTCTCACCTATAGATGAAGAGTTTACGTTTGAGCGTTTCTCGAAACTCTTGGCAGACAATAGCAGAATGCTAAAGTCAGTGTTGGTGGGAAAAGACGCTGTTGTTGTGGGATTGAGTAATAGTGCTTTTCAAGACATTATCTATAGGGCTAAGCTTCATCCGAAGAGAAAGGCTTCAGAACTGAATAAAGATGAAAGACGAGCCCTTTACGACGCTATTAGGCTTGTGCTTCGAGAAAGAATACGGCTTAATGGAAAAGACCAGTTCCATGACCTTTATGGAAAGCAGGGTGGCTATTCACCCGCTATGGGTCCAAACATGAAACAACAGACATGCCCAGTTTGTGGAAGCTTTATAGAAAAGCTGAGTTTAGGGGGAGGTCGCGTATACTTCTGCCCCAAATGTCAAATGTAGAGAGTGACTCAGTCTCAGATTTTCCCTGCGGCTCCCTTTCTTGTTGGTGTTATTCGCGTTTTCTTATTTGGAACCGAGGGCACCATTTTGGCACTCGTCTGTGGTAAACAATGTATTCTTGCCCAAGTATGCGAATCAAATCTTTTTCCTCATATGTTGCCATCTTATCGTATATGATGAAGAAAATAATCAAAACTCCAAGGGAAGCGAGTGAGAGTATAGCGAAGAAAAATGCTAGGCAAAACATAAGAATCCCAAGATACATGGGATGGCGAATCCAAAAATAAACACCTGAATCAATGAGTTTAGGTTGACCAGTCGTCTTGCCAAAGATTGCTTCGTGCGACTTTAATGCAAGATATATTCCAAAACTCGATGAGAAAATCGTCGGAAGTAGAAGTAAAGGTAGAGAGGTTAATTCAATTATGACTGTTGAGACTCTGAATATAAAGTGACTTAGACTGTCTATACTCCATGTTACAAAAAACAAGATTAGCCTTGCTAGCTGAATTGAGTCACAAAGTGGATGTTCAGAACCTAACCCAATCTTTTTATTTGACATTCTAATCACGGCGTTGAGTTGAAATTCGTGTTCAGAGATTGTTTTCTTCTCCGTCGTAATAGTCGTAAGATGCCTAATAAAAGATTCATTCTCGGAACTTTTTGCATATAGCGTTTGTAATCATCGCCAAACTTCTCAATGCTCATCTGCTCTTCTCTCAGCACATCTTTGTAAAACAAAGCAGATCCCACAACGCCTGAAAATACACTTAACCAGTGTTGAGACATCAGAACTAACGCAATGACAAATAGTATGAACCCCAAATATTGGGGGTGTCGAACAACCGCGTAGATTCCGCTGTCCACCACAACTGTAGTGTGAACGATGCTTTTTCCCTTTTGCACTCCACCTTTCTTTCGGAATTCACCACCAGCCAAGAAGATGATGACAACACTGAACACCAGCAGAATCCATCCAGCGTATACAACGAAATCGAGCTTGTAATAATTGTAAAAAACAAAGACCATTACGATCGGCAAGAACATTAAAATACTATACGCCCACACCAATGGGTCGCGTTTCCAAGAGTAGCTCGTTTGCTTTTCCAAATCCAACATAACATTGTTTTATTTTCGGGTTTTATTCATAGCCTCGATCTCTTTACTGCACTTAATTTGATTCCTATGCCTTCTTTTCGACTTCCCCAATATCACTGTATATTCGCCATTCAGCAACAAGACCGTCCCGAATCTCAGCAGTCCAAAGAACCGTCTCTTTCTCTTCAACTTCAGGCGGAACATGCGAACCTGTTGTCTTGCCGATAATTGCCACACCATTGCCACCCATGAGGACATGTTTCACATGGATTTTGTATTTTGGATAAGCTGAGAAGTAACCTTGCCAGCCATCTCGACCACGATATACGCCTCCCTCCATGTCAATTAGCGTGAAGTCCTCAGTCTGAAGCTTGATGAGCTCTTCAGAGTCGCCAGCATTGATAACCTCCACAAACTTGAGTGCGACAGACTTGGGAGCGTCAACTTCTGCATTTTCTTGATGTGTTGGCTTCGTCATATCTCGCTCGGATGTTTTTCCCACTTTAAATCGCCTTTTATTGACTGTGTTATTCTTTGTTTAATGTAGGTTTCTTTGGTTTATGACTTGTGAAAGCATGTCGATTGATACCTCAACTGTTCCAGAAACAAAGAAGAAGACAGTATATATTTTTGGTTCACCGCAAAACCCTTTTTTTCTTTGCATTAGGTCCACGTGGTAGTTGCTATTTTCTTTCAGAAACAGTTATTTTTTAGAGAATCTCACTTCAATCTCAGTGAAAGACAACATTGGATTTTCACTATCTGCTTGACGCGAAAACTGAAGGCAGAATCATCATACTTAGATTCTATGATGCACAAGCAAATGAAATATCAGAAATTCGAGACTCTGACTACAAACCATACTTCTACCTTCCACATCCCTTGTCACAAGCAGACGAAGAAGGAATCCAAAGCCTCTACGGCGAAACAGAAATTGCTAAAAAACGCAACCTGTTTACAGATGAATTGAAAGATTATACTAAAACCACAGTCTTCACACCCGATGCTTTGCGGAAGGCCAGCAAAACATTCCCCACAGTCTGGGAAAGCGAAATAGAATACACCCAAAGCTACGCCTACGACCATAACCTCGTCTTCGGCGCACCATACACAATAAAAAAACCCCGATTCAATCTAATAACAACTATAACCAAGGAACTGGAACAGAAGTTCGAAGAAACCTTCGCACCAATTAAAACCGCAGACCCACAAAAATATACGCAAATTAAACATTGGTTCACCCTTCTCCAACAATCAATACCACAAGCTAAACCTGAACTATTAGGTTTGAAAGAAATTAACCCTGAACAATTTTATCATGCTTTCATGTTGGCAAGAATAGCAAACGTCCCAGTCACAATGGCTTACCAAAGCCGAAGAGTAAGCGACTGGCTAAAATCCATAATCTACACACACCTAAGAAAAAACAACATCCTAATCCCAACTTCAACAGAACTCCGAAGAGGCTTAGAAACCCACAGAGTCACAGGAGCTTTAACAGTCCAGCCAAAAGCAGGCACCTACTTCAACACCGTAGTCTGCGACTTCGAAAGCCTATACCCCAGCGTCATCGACAGCTACAACCTCTCATACGAAACAGTAAACTGTCCACACCCAGAATGCAGAACAAACAGAATCCAAGAATGCAAAGAAAATTGGGTCTGCACCAAACGAAGAGGCTTCTACTCAACACTCATCGGCGCCATAAAAGACCTCCGCATTCACTGGTATAAACCACTTTCCAAAAACACAAAAATCTCAGAACAAGAAAGAAAAAGCGCCCAAACCTTGGAAAAACTTTTGAAATTACTCAGCGTCTCCAGCTACGGCGTAACAGTAAGAATCCATGGACTCGCTTGTCCTCCATTAGCAGAATGTATAACAGGCTATGGACGTTGGGTACTACAAACCACCTGGGATATGGCGGAAGCAAAGGGGCTCCATCCCACATACGGAGACACCGATTCCATATTCCTCGACAACCCACAACTCGCCCAAGTAGAATGGCTGATAAAAACCGCAAAAGAAAAACTCAAACTCGACCTCGCGATAGAAAAACAATACTCCATCTGCGTTCTTCCCGCAGCCAAAAAAGCCTACTTCGGCATACTACAAAACGGAAAACCCGATCTTAAAGGATTAACCGCCATAAAATCCAACTCGCCACAATTCATTCAAAGAGTTTTTCAAGACTGCGTAAAAGAATTAAGCAACGTCAAAACCCTTGAAGAATACGAGTTAGCGAAAAAAAGAATAGTTGCAGTTGTTAATCAGGCCGTAGAAGACCTAAAAAATCGCAGAGCCAAACTTGAAGATCTGGTGTATTCTGTGCAATTGTATTTTGACCCTAACGAACGTTTAGCAGGAAATGTAAAAGTGATGCCGCAGCCATATCAATGTGCAGTGCAGTTGCTTGATAACGGCGTAAAGGTTGAAAAAGGCGACACAATGCGTTTCATCAAAGTCAAACCATTCAACTATAGAAGCAAAACCTTTACCGTGAAACCTGCAGAATACGTGAAAAGCGTGCAAGAAATTAATGTTGAAGACTACATCCGAAACATGACGACCGCGTTAGACCAGACTTTTGCGCCGATGGATATAAAACTAGAACGAAAACCCGAAACAAGAATATCCGACTGGTTCAAAACCTAATTCATTCCATAATCCGTCATTTTTCCAAGCATCAAAAGTGTGTACAAGTTAGAAAAATAGGGGATTTGGAGATTCTGCAATTAGTCTCTACTTTTTCCTCTTTCCACCCTTTTTCTTCTTTCCTTTAGCAGCTTTAGGCACTATTGTAACCTCGGCTAAATGATTATTCGCAATTTCTACTTAAAATTTGCTACAGAAGAGCCTTCTTACCAATTATTGAAAATCTCATAAAAAAAGGGCTATTAACATTAGACCGAGCTATTTTTCAGTCTAAACTTGGAAAAGCAGCAAAAACCATGCTTAATTTATGGTTTCTCATTCATCAAATTTGTTCCGCAACAGACACTTATAGTATATCATTTTATGCAGTAGCTGATGCGCCAAGAAAAGTCCATTCTATATCTGCAAATTTTTCTCGACGTAGTTTTTCCATAGTCTCAAATTCCTCTCTGGTCAATGTGTCTTCTGACAGTTCCATTCCTATATTATGCTGAAAGCCTCTAACAAGCGCCCTGTAAGCTTGTTCAATTGTAATTTCTGAACCTACTTCTTTTCTGACTGATGTTATCTTTTTTTCTGCAACATTAACTATTTCCATGCAAGTTTTTGCCCACGGCACTCGTAAAAACGTAAACATTTTTTCCAAGTCTACATTCAATAGCAGTGTTCCATGTTGCAGGACTGTGCCGCCTTTAAAAGACTGAGCACTTCCAGAGATTTTCCTATCATTCACAGTTATATTAGGACAGTTTTTATGGTCGCCCGGATTAAAGTCGGCTTTTACTCCAAGCATTTCAAGCGCCTTCACTAGCCCATTGCATATTTTGTTGTAAGCCGCCGCAACATCCACAGCGCCTAAGTCTTCTCTTTTAACCACAACACTGTACGTAATCTCATCTTCACAATCGTGATACACCGCACCGCCGCCAGTAATTCTGCGGACAAAGTCTACGCCGTGTTTTTTGCAGTTGTCCAAGTTAACCTCGTTGAATACGCTTTGAAAACGTCCAATTGAAACCGCGGAAGGGGTCCAACGATAAAAACGTATGGTATTTGGCACTTTGCCCACTATTCTTGCGCGAAGAACAGCCTCATCTATCGCCATGTTCGTCGCAGCGTCGTAAGTTTCAAGCTTCAGTAGCCGCCACTCGTTCAATTTTGCATCGAAACCTTCTAATGAGAAAATGTTATTTTTGTCTTTCTAAGAAAAACCATATTCAAGGTTCTCCGGCTTGGATTATCATGAAAATAGTGCTCATCCAAAGAGAAATGCTAACTTATATCCTTGAAAACGCTAGAGCATTGCATCCACGGGAAGCGATTCTTCTTTTACGAGGAAAAACAAGTAAACACCAGGTTACGATAACTGATTTGATAATCCCTCCTTTGGCAACGCATGGAAAGGGATTTTCGGGTTTTCAGCCGTACATGCTTCCCATGGATTTTTCAATTGTCGGCACTGTTCACTCGCATCCTTCTGGAGCTGCAAAGCCTTCGGTTGGAGATTTGAATCATTCTTTTGGTAGAATTATTATGATAGTGGTATTCCCGTATGCCAACGAAGAAAATGTAGCAGTGTTTAATCATTCTGGCGAAAAACTTACTTTGAAGGTGGCTTGACAATAAAAATTTTTACTCGTGAAATATTATGCATAAAAAAGGATGGCAAACATCGTTGTCTCTGGAAATTAGAAAATTGATAATTGAAGACTACACTGCCATGGTGAAGCTTTGGGAACGTGCAGGATTACCATATAAACCCAAAGGTAGAGACAGCAAAGAAATGATCGAGAAGCAGATTAAAGAATTTCCAGATTTTTTAATCGGCGCTTTCTACAAAAACAAGCTCGTTGGCGTGGTGATTGGCAGTTATGAGAATAGGATGAAGGGATGGATAAATCGCCTTGCTGTGGATCCGCGATACCGAAGACGAGGAATAGCCCAACAACTCGTAAAGAAACTGGAAGATGCGTTAAAAAAACATGGGGCAGTAATCTTTTGTGCGTTAATCGAAACCCCAAACGAAGGATCAGCGAGTTTCTTTCAAAAAATGGGATACACGTTGCATAAGGAGATATTGTATGCCACCAAAAGAGAAAGTCAAGAAGTTTAATTATTTAATTGCGTTTTTGACCGAAGTCATAGTGGGCGTGCTCAGTGCAGAGACGAGACTATTCTATTGGGATTCTAATGGATGTAAAATTGGTTTTACTGTCTCTTTA